>ENA-UERU01001200-UERU01001200.1-human-gut-metagenome-genome-assembly--contig:-NODE-1200-length-15284-cov-13.667916_pt1 | contig 15284 bp, 18 predicted proteins | sample MGYA00242988_ERZ507989 | MGnify/ENA primary metagenome ERZ507989 (study PRJEB26167, sample SAMN06115519) | human gut metagenome | host: Homo sapiens | place: China:Hunan | collected 2015-08-21...
TTATCGTCTTTTTTTACTTCTTTTTTAGAGAAATGTTGTTTATGTTTTTCTGTTATTTTTTGTATATGTTCTAAAGCTTTTATTTGTGTTTCTAAAAAAGCTTTAGCCCATTTGTTATTATCTGGTTCAGCAGTTGTTTCATCAAAAAGTAGTAACTTATACATTTCTAATAAACATTCATTTTGTTGTTTTATAATCGTTTCAATTTTACTTATATTTACTGTATCAAGATTTATGTTTTCTAAAAGTTTCATATTATCACTTCTTTTTTTGTAATTAGGGGCTTGATAGCTAAAAACTATCAAGCCTTATTTTTTAATACAAAGCAATAAAACCATTATCGGAAAAACTACCATTTACATTTATCATGTAATCCCTGCCTATGCTTTCATAATCTAGGTACATTTTTATTTTTTCATCTGTAATATTATCTTTAAAAAATCCCTCATCAACTAAAGCATGTCCTAAATCAGTTTCGTCATTAACATCACTATAATAAATATAATCGCCATTAATAGCCACATTATAAGCTTCGTCAAAATCAGAAGCACAAGTCAAAATAGCCTTAAAAATATCAATATCAGTAGTATTATTAAGTTCTTCAATTTTTTCTGCCATTTCTTCTAATTCACTAATAGACATATATTCATTCACTTTTATATTTGCATTGCTTCCAAAATCTGTTATAAAAAATTCTTCGTAGTCTGTACCGTCTTTAACGTCTATGCTTTCTAGTTCTTCTTTCCAATTTATAGCTGTAGATAATGTAATCCATTTACCAATTAAATAACCTTCAGTATATTTTCCTAAATTAGTCAAATATATATTTACATAAATATTATTAGTAGTAGTCATGATTGTACCTCTCTTTCAGCTAATGGTTGTTCTCACAAGCGTCCATTTTTTTGGACGCTTTTCGCAAGCTATAGAGAACGACTACAACAAAAAAGACAAGGGCAGTTTACTGTTCATTTTACCCTTGTCTTTTTTGTTGTAGTCGTTATCATGCGAAGAAGAAAAGCGTTAAAAAATTAAATACATTTTTTCGTAGAAAAAGTTCCTTATGAAATCTATTGATAATAGATGTAATTATAAGGACGAGCGGGCGATGCTTCTGTATATCCTTATAATTACATATATTATCAATATAAATAATATAAGGGATATATCTTCGGATATATCCCTTTCAATTTAAAACTATTTTATTTGAGTATTTAATCATAAAAAATTGCACCACCTAAAGTAGTTTTTTGTTTAACTTTTGGAGGTGCAATTCAATTTATTTAGGTTTTTTTATTATAATTTACTTTTTATTCATAATGATATTCTACTGATTTAATTGTATATGTTGGATAAGAAGAACCTGGCATATATCCTGCATATTCATAAGTTGCTACAGTAACAAATACGGTATAATTATTATCTACCATATAACGTATTTTTTCTAATATTAATTTAGAGTCCACTTTTACAATAGTAGATAAAGCATCTATTACTTTTAATGCTGGAACATTTTTGAAAATCATTTTTGCGAGTTCTGAAGCAATTCCATAAATATCACTCTCTGTAATGTTAGTAAATCCTTCATTTGCATTTAATCTATTTTGTAAATCATCTAATGTTGTTTCTGTACGAACAATAATATCATCCATTATATATAACCTCTCTATATAATTATTTGTAACCGATTACATTTATATAGAGATTTTTCTTATAAAAAAATTAAACCTATCTTTTTTTTATTTGATTAATTTTTGATGATAAATACATTCTTATACCAATATATACAAAAATGACTAATATACCTAAATATTCTAAAGAATATCCTATAAAATGAATACTACTATACATACTTAATAAAAAAATAGCTTCAATTATAATACTTAACCCCAAAATTCTTGATATTTCTTGAAAATTTTTCTCAAAATCTTCATCAGAAAAGACCTCTAATTTATGAAATAAACTATATAAATTTAATATTTTTTTACTTCTATCATTGTATTTAGAAAGAATTATATATAAGCCTATTATAAACATAATAAAACAACTTAATACAATCATTATATTTATTACTAATCTAATCATAAAATCACTCTCTATAAAATAATTTTATTAACACCAATTATAACCTCTATGATATTATTAATATATACAAAAGATATTGTTTATACTTATATTATAGCAAAATTGGAGGTGTTATTCATGAAAAAATACATCATTAATAGTTTTACTTTTACTATTATCAGTTTTTTATTTGCTGAAATTATTCTACTTCCAAATATATTATATGAAGCTATACCTTATCAGTCTTATAAACTAATAAATAATAAAGAAATTCTTCCTTTTGAAAAAGTTTGGTATGATGTATGGAAAAATATTGATAATTTAACAATAAGAGAACAGATAGCTATTACCACATATATTGTAAATTATATTAATCCTGATTTTACGCCTGCTTATATTGTTCGTGGTGATGCTTATTTTACTAATAAGGATTATATTGAAGCACTTCAAGATTATACTACAGCTATTGAACAACAACCTAATAATGCAGAGATATACTACAAACGTGGTCTAACATATAACTATTTAAAAGATTTTTACCCTACTGCTATCAATGATTTCAAACAAGCTACTGATTTAAATAATAATATTGCTAATTTTTGGGCAGAATATAGTTATGCCTTGAAATTTTCGCACTATGGAGCAGATGAAATGTTAGCTAAAGCTATAGCTATAAATCCTCAATATAAAAATTTTAATTATAATGAACTAGAACAACAACGAACTACTATAGTTTATTCATCGGCTTTAGAAAAAGCTTTATTTTATAGTTATATAGGGAATTATTTTTTAGCAGATAAGTATTTTGAAATAGTTAATAGATTAAATTATCTGCCAAAGCAAGTTAATATTAACTATAATTATATTATTAATATGATGAAAAGTGCTATATTATCTGGTCATTTTGAAAATGCTTTTTATACAGGAAAACATTTTCTTTCTACAAACTCAAATAACTTAAATAATGATAAGTTAGCGGAAGTATATATGTGGGAAGCATTTGCTTGTGCAGGTATTTATAAAGAAGATTTATTTGTTCAATATAAAAATTTAGCTTTAAATCTATCTCCTAAAAATCCGCAAGTTTATTGGATTTTAGGTAATATCTATTGGAAAATTTATGATGATACTAGCAATGCTATTGATAATTATCAAAAAGCTTTAAATTTAATGCCTAAAGAAAATCTAGACTATTTTATATTATCAATGGAATTAGCTCAAATCTACAAAAATTTAGGTGATATTACTAAGGCATATGCTATTGCTTATAACATGATTATCTCACAAAAAGAATTACCTAATATAGAAAACATCAATCCACTTGATACTCCAATTTATTTAACCTATGCTAAAGCCTATGATATTTTGGGTAATACTCAATTAGCTAAAATTTATTATCAAATTGCTTTTAATCTAAATCCTAATATTGACATTCCTGAAAAATATTATCCAAATAAGGTTGAAAAATTACAATATTTACCTTCTATTATCATCAATATTAATGATACAACTGTTATTGAATTAAAAACTAATATCTTCAATTAACAAAATAAGGTAGAAATGCTATATATAGCATTTCTACCTTATTTTAGGCATTAATTCTATTACGTGCTCTAATTACTCTAATTTTTGAATTTGGAGAATCTGCTAATGCAGAAAATTGTACCGTTAAATCCATATAATTAGCAAAAGAACTATGTGCACAATATCTAGGCATACCATTTACTAAATCCATAATAATAATTGAATGGTGCCAACCATTACTTTCATTATAACATTGAACAATATCTGCTGGTTTGATAATACCTGTATAATCATTTAATGGGGTTTCAATTAATGCAACTTCATCTGCAACTGGGAAATTTCCCATAATTTCTGGATCTAAATCTGGTGCCGATGTAGTCATATAATAATGAAAAGTTCCAACTTCGGTCCATGCTGGTGTATAAATACTTGTTGATAAATCATTACTCCAATGTGGAGATAATGGAATACCTGCTTCATGCCAACATTGAGAAACAAAATTTGTACAATCATTTCCTTCAACAGCGATATATTTAGGATTATTCCAAGTAGCCCATGCTGAAGCATATTCTACAGCTTTTTTTACATCTAAATAGATTGTCATAGTATAAGACTCCTTAAAATTTTTATTTTGTAATCGATTACATTTATATAGAGTATTTTCCTTAACTAACTTTAAACTTATATTATTTAGATTTATTTTTAATATTCTGCAATATTCTTCTTAATATATTAGGCAAAGATATATTTATTGCTATTGCATTATTTAAGATATTCATTCCTTCAGTACCAATAAAAAAACATATAGAAATATTTCTGATATTCATATCTTCACCAATTATAGTATCTAATTCATGCGCTAGTATTACTAACATTAATATATAGAGTTTTTTAATTAATCTCTTTTTAATATTATCATTATCAAATCTTAATATATTTTTACTATAGTATGTTCTAAATAATATAGTTATAAAATCTACAATCATTATTACTATCAAGGCAATAATAAATTTATTTAAAGCACCAAACAATACTATAATTATCTCATTTAAACAATCTATATTTATAATCATAACCTACTCTCCTATTTATATCAAATCTATAAATATAGATTTTTTTACACTCAAATATTTAAACTCTAAAATATAAAAAATTTATATTATTGCAGTTTAAAAAACATATATCAAAAAACTCTTTATGTATAACAGGAAGTGTTATACATGGATAAATATATTTTCGAGTTGATTGATATAGTACAAAAAGGAAATAAAGACAAAGTAATAAACCTTTTAATAATTTTTCAAAATCAAATAAAATCTTATAGTAAAAAAGCTCACTCTGAAGATATTGAACAAGATTTATATGTTTTTCTAATTCATTTAATTTATACAATATCTTTAGATAAAATGCGTAGTATTGATGATAAGACTTTGATGTCATATATTTCACGTAGTATCAAGTTCTATTTTTATAAATGTTTTAAAAAACAATATATCTTATCTAATAATGAATTAACTTTTATTAATGAGATAAATTATGAAAATATGACATGTATATCAGAAGATAAAACATTTAGTGATTTAGAGTTTATAAGTTTGTTAAAAGATTTAACAGATAAAGAACAAAATGTCATTATTCAAAAATATAAATATGGATTTTCTACAAGTGAAATTGCAAAAAAAAGTAATGTTTCCGTTCAAGCAGTATATAAACTAGAAAAAAATGCTTTAAAAAAACTAAAAAAATTACTTTAATAATTTATACTTGTTATAAAAATAAAAGGAAAAAAAGGCTTTCTATAATAAATAGTATTATAGAAAGCCCTTTATTTTAGATGCACTATATATTTCAATCCACACCATTACTACAAAAATTATAAATTGTATACTCAAAAGAATATTATTTGTAGTATATATATAATCAAGGTCATAATATTTTAGCATTGGCATAATTAAAATGTCTATTAATATTATTGTTGAAGATAAGTCTCTTAGCCCTAAAAATTGTAAAGTTTTAAGAAAAAATTTTTCTGTTGTATATGATAAATTATTATTAATATATCCTAAACGCTTATATATAGTTACAATATAAACACATATAAAATTTATTTTTAAAATTAAACAGATATTGATTAACAAACTGACCATTATAATGGTTACTATAAAATATATTAAAAATATATCTGTATTTAACAAAAATTTAGACAATATACACAATAAAAATATTGTAATATAACTTCCTATAAATATTTTTCTAAACATAAATAGTGCTCCTTTCTTAATATAATAAATATCTTTGATAGTAGCCCTTTCATTGACAATTAATATAAATTCATATATTATAAAAGCATAAACAACTTTATAAAAACTTTTTTAGAAATAAAAAAGGCTAATTGTGTTACCAGCACAATTAGCCTTGCCGACCAACCTGCCTAAATAAACTAAATTTAAATGCCTAAAACAAGTTGCTCAGTAATTTTCTAAATTCATTATAAGCAATAGTTTTTAATATGTCAACAACATATCATAAAATGATTTTAGGTAGGTATCGGCACATTTACATTTAAGAAATGTTAAAATGTGTTTTTTTATTGTCTAAAATCAGTTTTGGGAATAAACCAAAACAGCGTGCCATGATGCTTATTCATGGAAATGTTCTAAACATACACTTGGCAAGGTGTATAAACTAGGGTATGAAATAAATTCATGCTAACTGTATTGCAAGCAGACGCGATAAATTTGCACGGTATAGATAATATGCTTAACTATTATCTATTACGTAAGTGGGTAAAGTGCTGACGAACTCCCATAAATGCCTAAATACATATAAAAATATGAGCCGTTTTAACGGTTTTTTTTTATACTTGAATATAAAAGTATGTATGTACATGGTTAAATAAGTCAGCGGGGGCTAAGTATCGGGTGCGAAAGTACCGTATAAAAGTTACTAAAGAAATTTAGTGCAGTGAGGGCGATAAGACCACTGTTATAACTTTTGCTGTGTAGAAACAGCGACTGGTTAAGATATTAAAGAAACTTAAGCGATTGACGGGCATTAAGATTATTAAATATAGTTATATTTTGTTATTATTGTATAACAAGGTATAACTATATTTAAATTGCTTAGCTCTTTCCGAGCATTAATATATTTTTAATTTAGTGTCAACTATTAATTTACATAAAGAAGGTGAGTAAGTGTGCCAACAATTAAAGAAATAAAATTATTAGCTAAAGATAAAAATATACTTATTCCTAAAAAGATTAGAAAAAAATCTGATATGATACTTTTAATTCAGGAGCAAGAAGGAAATACTCCATGTTATGCTTCAGGAGAGTGTTTGAATAATATTTGCTTATGGTACAAAGATTGTCAAAAAACTCTAAGATAAAAGCTGTTATAAGCGATTTAATTTCTTTTTAGGTATAAATATATTAATAGAGAAAATAAATCGTTGTATGCGGATAAAAAAAGAGCCTAGCACAAAAGATGTGTTAGGCCCTTTTTTTATTGTTGTTTTTTTGTTTCTTCAATTAGTTTATCTAAGTAATATATTATAGCTTCATTTATGAAACTATTTATTTTAATATTGTTGCTTTCACAATAGTTTTTCATGCGATTGTATTGTGTTGGATACATTAACACTTGCAATCGTTTATTTTTTTTCTCTTTGAATAAATCTTCTATTTTGTATCCTTTTGGTAAATGGACTACAGCTAATTTACCATTTTCATCAACAACTTGTACTTTGTCTGTATCGTTAATTTTAGTTTCTATTTCTTTTTCTTTTTTGCTTTCATCTGAAATAAAATTCATTGTTGGGCTCTTTACAGCTGCATTGAGTTTAAAACTTTTACTCATTATTTTCGCCGTCCTTTTCTTCTAAAAATTCTTCTATAAAGTTTTTAAAGTCATTGTATGCAATCGAATTTTTTTTATAATCATAAATGTTTGTTTGATTAGCTTGAGCTTCTTTTATAGCGTTACATTCTCTGATTTTTATTTTAAATAGTTTTGTATTTAATCCACTAGCTAGTTCTTCTAGTTTTTCAGCTACATCTTTTGCCAATACTGTTCTATTAGCAAATCTTGTTAATAAAATACCTTTGATTGCTAAATCTTTATTAGTGTAAGTTTTTATTACACTGATAGATTCTCCTAATTGAGATATTCCTTTTATACTTAAAATATCGCCCTGTGCTATTATTAAAATTTCATCTGAAGCTGTTAGAGCATTTACTGTTATATCAGATAGAGCAGGTGGAGTATCTATAACGATGTAATCATAATTATATATTATATTCTTTAAAGCATTTTTTAGTAAGAAGTCTTTATGTTTTTGTATTATAATGTTTTATGCAATGCGGACGTTAGATTTGTGGTTTCATTTTGTAACTCGTGATTTATGTGTTATTACTTTTGCAACCAGGAAAAACAAAACAGATGTGATAATATAAAACTGTTTCTTGTTCATTAAAATACTTCATTTTTACAGGTTGCACGTAGAATAAGAACAGTCTTATTATGATGACACAGCTTTTCATCCGTTTACTTTGGGTGCATGTTTTGTTTATCCACTTAAAGTTTGAGTTATCCTAGTTTGAATTATGAATTTGAATAGAAAAAAGTACTTTTTATGTTTTGCCTGTGTCTTGGCCTGCCTTGTGTATTCAGACAAGGTTTCCGCGCAGTTTTATTCTGTCAGAACCAATCTGGTGGGTTTAGGTACGGGGAATCTGAATGTGGAGGGTTCCATGGCTTTTTCCACGCATTGGTCCGCCTATCTTCCCGTACAGTACAATCCTTTCCGTCTTTGGGATGACGGCAAGCTTAAAAACTTCACAGTCCAGCCTGGTGTGCGTTATTGGATGCGCGAAACTTACGGAAGGGGTTGTTTTATCGGGCTCCACGGTGTGTTCTCCATATATAATGCGGGTGGTCTGTTCGGACATCGCTACCGTTACGAAGGCACAGCTTTCGGCGGCGGGCTTTCTGCGGGGCTGGTGCGCCCCCTTTCGCGTCGCTGGAATCTGGAGTTCGAACTGGGTCTCGGTGTTGTCTGGGCCGACTGGGAACGTTACCGTTGCGTGAACTGCGGTAAGCGTACCGGCAAGGGCTCCGGTGTCTATGTGACACCCACACGTACCGCCGTTAATCTGGTTTATCTTTTCTGAAACCATCTTATCTGTTGAAACAAGATATAAAAAGTTGAATGATGAATAAGTATCTCAAATCCCACATAACGGCCGCCGCTTTCTGCGCGGGAGTGTTACTGGCCGTGTCCTGTTCCACTTCCCGCGAACCGCGGACTATGCGGCTGTTTATGCAGTCCGGCCGTCCTAATATTTTTCTTCCCCACGAGGAGAGCGCACCTTCCGGAGTGCTTGCCGAACAGGTGGGGTTCACCACTTCTTCGGACACTCTTCCCGGTGAGTTCGAAGAGGTCTCCGACAGTACGGATGACGTATGGAAAACCATACACCTGGGCGGTGTTGACATCGTCGCTGCACGCACGGTCGTCAAGCAGGTCACCATGCGGGAAGGTTCCGTGCGTTTGGAATTCAATATCCATGTCCCTTCCCTCCTGATTGACAGTTGCTGGCGTGTCACACTCACCCCGATGCTCTGCACCTCTGACAGTTCAGGCTTCCCGCTACCACCTGTTGTGCTTTCCGGTTCTTCCTTTACCCGCATGCAGGAAGCGGACTATAAGGCGTACAGGCTGTTTCTTAATGGAATTGTCGATCCTTCGGCTTATGATAGTGTGTATCTTGACCGTAAAGGCATCAATAAGGATATCGCCTGCCGGCAGAGGTTCTTCTATGAACTTTACGGCAAGGAGCGCGACCGTCAGCTTGCCTACGAGAAGTGGAAACGCCTTGCCCTTGAACGCCAGAATTTCTGGAACACGCGTACGCAGGCCAACCGTGCGACACTCCGTCACCGCCTGGAACGCAAGCGGATCGAAGAAAGCGTACGGCGCTATGTGGCTGGTCGTGACACGCTCGGGTTGTGGGCCTCCTATGACCGTAAATATCATCGTACGGCCTCCTTTTGGCCGATGTACCGGCTGGAACGCGAGCTTACCGCCGATCGTGTACCTTCGAAATTCCGTGACCTTTATAACGGGGGGGCGCAGCCTGTCCAACATACACAACTATGTCCTCACCGCCACCGATTCGATGGACATCTCCCGCCACCGTTATTTCTACGACCGGATTGCCGAAAATGAGATGAATGACCGTAACCGTGATGAAATCCGCCGGCGTATGATTCCCTTCCCCTATATCGACTCCGTGATGGTCCGCCAGAATTCGGATTCAGTTTCCGGACATGATTATATCTACAACTATGTATATTCTCTGCCCGTCACCGATGGAATGAAAAAGCTCCGTGTGCGGCTAGAGTCTATCGTGGAAGCCACCGACCGCAGCACATGGCGGCCTGCCGCCTCGGACACGCTGCTCTTCATTGTGGCCTCGCTTAGCGACCTGGTTGACCGTTCCGCTCTGGACCAATATGTCATAGCTTCTGCGGAGACAGACTCTCTTGCGGCAAGCGGTCCCGTATATACTCCGCAGGGAGAAGAGTATGCCGAAGCCTTGCGGCTCCTTTCAGAGCGACAATACCGGCAAGCCTTGCCGATATTGGAAAAACGGCCTGACTATAACACCGCCCTTTGCCTGACACAGCTCGGTTATCATAAAGAGGCTTCCGCTCTTTTAGACCAGTTACCCGTAGATTCCCGCAAGGAATACCTGCATGCTGTGGTAAGCGCCCGGCAGGGCGATGATTACTTAGCAGTGGAACATATGCTTGCGGCCTGCCGCATGAATCCCAATCTTGTCCTGCGTATTCCCCTGGATCCGGAACTGTCGGACCTCATTCCCAAGTTCTTCGGGCTCCGTATGGAACTGGACAGGATAGCGGAAGGGAAATAGTAAAAAGTAGAAAGAACAAAACAGGAAAAAAAGTATAAGTACGAATTAAATATTAACAAGTGTTTTATTAGTGTTTATTTTTTTATTAACAATTTAATTACAATGATTATGAAAAAAAGTTTGTTAAGCGTGTTTACAATGGTTGCTATGGCTGCAGCATTCACCGCGTGCAGTAACGATGACATCGAAGTGCCTGACGTAAAGAACGGGGAAGCGAGAAGCGTATTCATGAAGCTGGAGTTGCCGACGCTGACGAGATCGACCGAGCCTCCTGTAGCCTCGGGAACGGTTGCTACGGTAAGTAATCTGCATGTATACTTCCATGACGGGACCAGCATTCTGAAATATGTGAACGCGACTACAACCACTCCCATCACGATTGCGAATCTGACTACCGGTACCCAAATAACGGATGTACCCGCGGCGGCTACCACTGTAACGGTATGTGGTAATATTCCTGCCGGAACTTCATTGCCTACAGGTGGAACCGTAGCTGCATTGAAAGCTGTACAACTGGAAATCACAAGCCAGTCTGCAGTTGCGGATGTGGTGTTGAGCGGCGATGACAAACCCCTGCAGACATGGACTACCGGTAGTCCGGCCCTGCCTTATGCCCCTGGAATAACGGACGGTGACAAGTATGCCGAAGTGGAAATCGGTCCTGCCGTGGCACGTGTCGAAATCGAAGGTCTGGCGACTACGGCCTCCAGTGCGGTGGATGGTTTTACGCTGGAAGGAATCTATGTGAATAACTTCTTTGAAAAGTTCAACCTGGCCGGTACCGTTGTGGGAACGAAAGTACAATATGGTGCTACTCCTGCTGCCTATGCTCAAGGACAGGGGCTTTACACCCCTGCTAACGCTGGAAAACTCTTTGACCAGTCTGCCGTCGCTGCTACAGGTATCCCAAAGGAAGTCATTCCGCCAACTGCAGGGCAACGTTGGGCATATCAGGTTGTTCCTAACGGTAACAGTACTGACGCGAACGAGCAACTCCAGCTCGTATTTAAGTTGAGTAATTTGGCTGCTAAGGCCGGCAGCAGCGTGAATTTCGGCACAGGTGACCAGTTTATCACCGTGAGAGGATTCAAAGATGGCAGTGGCAATATTGTAGAACTGGAAAAAGGAAAGATTTATACTATCTCGAAAGCCGACTTTACATTTGACGAGAGCAATCTTTCCACAATACCTAATACCAGTGCTGTCAGCGTTTGGTTGAAGGTGACGGTAAAAGCCTGGACGGTCGTTCCTGTCAAGCCTAATCTCTAACTGTCATACCATCAAGGTATATTGTATTTGTTTGTTTCTTTTACAAGTCCGTTTGCGTAGAGGAGATTTTTAGCTCATTTTACTAGTTCACCAGTTCCTCTCGCACGGCGGAATGTAAGCAGGTCGTGGGTGTCTTTTGCCCTGACCTCACGACCTGTATTTCTATAACCTGTTAAATCATAACACGTATATTCATATAAAGTCATAACCACAGTTATTCACCTAAAAGATACTACGCATGAAATTGTATAAAGCTATACGCTTCCTGATGCTTTCCGGTATTTTAACCTTAGTCTTGTCGGGGTGCATCAGGGAGTCCCTGGAGGGCTGCCCTCTGGATACCCTGTTACGATTTACCTACAAGCCTCGCGGCTCTGCCGCTGACCTTTTCGGAGAGCGTGTTCAGAGGGTGAGGCTGTGTGTGTACCGTCCCGATGGCAGTATTGAGCATATGCAGACGCTGGAGAAGAGTGAACTTGACCGTTTGCAGGGTGTTGAGATGTATCTGCCGCAGGGAAACTACACTGTCGTGCTCTGGGCGAATGCTTCGGATGCACAGACCAAGCTCGGCGGCTTTTCCGAAGGAGAAACCATAAGGAACCTTTCCGCCTCACACCCGCATGCGGAGACTTCCGCTTCCATCCCCACGCTTGATCGGCTTCTTTTCGCTGTCACGCCACTTACGGTCAGTGAGCACGAGACTGGAGACCATACTGTCAATTTCAGCCCCGGCACTATCCGTGTAAGTCTTCACCTTGATGGTGTGAGCGTGCAGCCTGTGGTACACATCACGGGCATGGAGTCAGCCTTGCGACCGGTGTTCGACGAAACCTCGGGCACATGGCGTCTCCAGTCCGTAAGCCGGAACAAGACATTCCAGCCTGCCGTAGCATATGATGTCACCAACCGCCATGCTAATGCCACGACTGACATCCCCCGTTTCAAGGCCGATACCCCCGGCATGGTGGAAATTATCGATCCCACCACGGGAAACCATATCGTGCCCCCGATTTCGTTGGCAGGGCTTATTGCCCGCTACCACATACCGATGGAGGAAGATATTGAAGTAACCATTCCTATCGAGATTACCTTTACAAACGGTCATGCGAAAATAACGATCAGGAATTGGGAAAATCAGAATGTAAAACCCGGAGGAGTGTAAAAAACGCACCGGTCAATCATGAAATGCAAATCATAAAACAATATATTATGCCAAGTAGTTCAATCATCATACCGTTCCGCAACCTGCTGTCGGTCCTGTTATTACTGCCGCTCGTACTTTCGTGCCGGCAAGACGAACTCATTCTTCCTGTTCCGCCCGTGTCCGGCAAAGGTGAGACGGCCGAAGTGACACTTTCTGTCAGGATTCCCGATTTCCGGGCGGCGAATACTCGTGGTGTAGACGAGAAAGGGATAACAGAGATTACCGTACTGATGTTTGCCGATGAAGGCGGTACGGAGAAAGTCAAGGTGAAATATGATATTCTGGGCAGCTCGTTGCATACACTTTCAGGCTCTTCGGATACGAAATACTTCTCTGTGCCCGTTATTGCGGGCAGATACAAACGTATAGCTCTCATAGCTAATGCCCAAACAGAACTGGCAAATATAACAGCCGGTTCCACCTATGATGCTCTTAAGCAAGTGGAAGTCGTGGGTAGGTTCGGACAAGAAGGTACGGGCACATACATACCCATGTACGGCGAGCATGCCCCGGCGGGAGGCTTTGAACTGAAAGCCGGTGTGTCGCAAACCATTGCGCAGGAAATACCGCTTATCCGCATGCTGGCGAAGGTGGATATCATCAATCCTACAACTTCGGGAGCCACGACAGCTGCGGGAAAGGTTTACTTCGTCAATTCCGTAGGCAACGGACGCGTTTGGGTAGATCTTGCTACATACAATACCACCGCTTCACAGTCGGGATACATGACTCCCACACTGCCTGCCACATCGCAGCCAGCAGTCAGTGGCGGGCACCCGCTTGAGGGAACTGCAAACACCGCATCTCCGAATGTCATCACTTATTATTTGAATGAACAGTCGGCTATCTCCGGCGGCAGCCGTCCTTGTATAGTTATAAATCTTGCCTATCAAGGAAGAGAATACTACTACTGAATGGATTATACATGGGACGGTATCAAGGGCGGTGGCACGAGTCCTTACGAAAAGGGTAAATACATGCCCATTCTGCGCAACCACCGCTATATTTTCACCATCAAGGAAGTGAAAGGGCCGGGGTTTGCCACTTTGAACGAGGCTGTAACCAGCCCGGACAACTTTACCAACCATAACATCGTAGTAGTGCCCATCGTGATAGACGCATTCACAGATATAACGTTCAATGAATCGGGGCATTTCTTGGCAGTGACCCGAACGGCGATGACACTTCAAGGCAAGCACGATGCCACAAGCACACAGAACAAATTTTCTGTGCGCACCAATTACCCCAGTGGGTGGAAGGTCGGTGCCTATAATGCCGACGGAACAACAATTTCAGTTTCTAATTCATGGCTGAAACCCAGTCAAAACAGTGGGGCGGCTGGCGCCACTCTCACCAATCCGGTTACGGAGGAATTGCAGGCCATCACGAATGGCAAGGGATTCAAGGATGGTTATCTGTAGATACGGGCTGGACGACTTTATACTAAAATCAATATTAAGCAGATCGGTACGCCTTTGGATTATGTTGCCGAATATAACCTCGCCGGTGGCTCTATCTATAATTCTCCTTTCATTTCTTCCGTTCCTCCGGGTATTTCTCCCACTGCAGCCCAGACTGACCCTAATCTTCATTGGGCTTCGAGCCATAGCAATGACCAATCCGGTTATTATAATTGGTACGTGCTCACAGGAGAGAATAATGATACTTACAATCCAAATGCCAAGAAGCTCTTTTAAACTGGGGCATCCCGGTTATGGTTACCACCTGCCTTCCCGCTGGGAGTTGACGGGCGTTTTCTCCTACAGCGGTAATACCCAATATGATTCCCCTACTAATACTTCTAATGTCAACGAGGCTATTGAGTTCGGTGGCATCAAAAAAACTTTCGCCAACGATTATTTCTCTTCGGGTAACGGTGTTTGTTACGCTCTGCGTTTCAAACAAGGTACCGGTAATCCTATCGATGATTCTTCCCTATCCGATTTCCCTCTTGCTACTGATAATAATATGGTTTGTGCTTACCGTTACACCCGCGTGGGTTCGTTTGCCAACCATGACTTTACTTCCCTATTGAAAGTGGATTGTGTTTACTTGGGCAGCGCATTTACAGGAAACATTAGCACTATCAATAATGATTCTTGGTGGGATAGCCATACTTCCGAGGCTGTCGTTCGTATTTTTCCGGCTGCCGGTTATATCTCCTTCCCAACGTTCATTTCGAGTGGTTTGCTCGAAGCCCGAGGCGAATATGGTCGGTATTGGTCGGGCACGGAGTTTCCCAGCCTCCTCGGCAATGCTTGGAACGTGTCTTTCTACTCGTACTC
>ENA-UERU01001210-UERU01001210.1-human-gut-metagenome-genome-assembly--contig:-NODE-1210-length-15222-cov-7.063982_pt1 | contig 15222 bp, 9 predicted proteins | sample MGYA00242988_ERZ507989 | MGnify/ENA primary metagenome ERZ507989 (study PRJEB26167, sample SAMN06115519) | human gut metagenome | host: Homo sapiens | place: China:Hunan | collected 2015-08-21 | study...
GGGGTTCAAAACGGTTATTTGCAGGAAGATTGACCCCGGTCAGCTCATTTATGAATCAGCTAACCGGGAGTTTGGGTTCTTTTTCCCGGGTTTCGTCGGTTTCGTTTTTTCGACCGAGGCCGACCGCCGAAGCGGTCGACGTCGCGTCGTTCGCATGTGTCGATGAAGTCATGTGCTTCCTGCCTTCGCACCGACCTCGGGGACCCGCGCGCGCACGAGCCCCCGAAGGCGTCGACGCACGGCGTGCGCCCCTTCGGCGATGCTCGTTGGTTGATGCGCGTTGTGCGCGGATTGAGAGAGTTTGCGATGCGGCAAGGCGCCGCGGTTGCGGGGAATCGCGAGGACTCGTGCAAGGCCGCCTCCCCGGGAACCGAAGTTCCCGGGAGAAGTTGCGGCGGTGCCCGCGAACGCCCCCTGCGGAGCACTCGGAAGAAACCGAGCGAACCGCCTGAGCCCCCGGCCCTCACCCCTTCCCGCCCTTCGGGTTCCTCCGAAGAGGAATCAAAAGAGCGCTCCGAAGCGGGAGCCGGACTTTCCGCCTTCGGGAGAGCCGTCTTTCGACAAGCTCGGGTCGGCGGAAACACTTCGGGCGCAAGCCCGACGTGAGCTCGCGCTCAAGCGAGCCGTCTCGCGCTTCAGAGTCTCGGCGAGCGTTCCGAGGCGCGTTCCGACGAGCGTCACGAGGGCGCTGCGCGGTACGGCGTCGAGTGCATTGGCGATCCCCGTTTCCACGGCCCACTCGATCACCGGTCGATCGATGACGACGTCTCCTGCGGCATAGCGCAAAAGCATGGTCGACATGCGCTCGAGCGCACGGTGAGAGAGCGGATGGTTGCGGTTGTCGAATCCCACCATCTTCTGCTCGGACGACTTTCTCGAAGCGGCGGCAATGTCCGCAAGGCCCGTGAGTACGTTCATCGCTTCCTTTTCGGGAAGACGCGAGCGCAAATCGTCGGGAACGCGCTTCCAGAGAAGCGCCGCTTCCTCGGCGATCGTGAGGCCCTTGAGGCGGATGTGCCAGAAGCGGTCGACGACCGAAAGATCCATGACGGATCGGCCGAAGTAACCCGCTTCGCGTTCCGAGGCGTGCCCGCGGGCGTTGTCGGTGACGACAACGCGCGTGAGCGGATGACGGTCCACCCGTTCGCCCGTGGCGTCGATCTCAAGCGGCGCCCCCTCCAGAATGTCGTTCGCGGACACCCACATTTCGGGGGGAACCGCGGAGAATTCGTTGATGAGGAGAAGCCACCCGTGACGCCAGCAGAGCGTGGCGGGACCGTCGACCCAGTTCATGCCGCCCTTGTCGTTGGCGACCCAACGACCGAGCAGTTCGTTTTTCTCCATGTTGGGACGCACGGTGACGCTGACGACGGGTTGACCGACGACGGCACACCATTGCAGAACGGAGCTGGTTTTGCCCGCGCCCGCCGGACCGCTGATGTAGAGCGGCTCGTCGGTCGCGAAATTCCACCAGGCCGCAAGCGACATGAAGTACGAGCGGTTGAATTGATAGGCGGGATCGACGGACGGAATGCGGCGGGAGGCCTCGGCCTCGACGGCGCATTCGTTCGACATGCGGTAAGCACGGCAGTCGGGAAGATCGGCGAGATGCTTTCCGAATTTTTCGGCCGGAACCGTGTATTCGGTGTTACCCGAGGTTTTTTCAATCGGCATTTGATTTTCCTTCTGAAAAAAAAGGACGAAAAAATGCCCCGGGACGAACGTCCCGGAAAAAAACCTTACGGTTCCCGAGGGCGTCGCCCTCGGGGCTCGTTGAGGCGGATTCCGTGCGTCGTCGAAACGAACGGGGAACCCGCGATGAAAAAGCGCGCTTTTTTGTACCTGAGTTCCGGAGCGCAAAACCAACCGGGCTTAAAACAAGCCCGTCCATGGTGCCACGCGCGGCGCGGAAAGGCAAATACCCCGAACTCAGGGTTTTTACCGATTACGATCTTCGCAGCAATGCGCAAGAGGCTCTCGGAAGCGGTCGGGCGCGAGCTGCGCGGGGCCTTCGGCGCACGGAAAAAAGCGAACCGAGAAAGCGCACCCGAGCCCGCCCCGCATCGTTCAAGATCGGATCCGAACCCCGAAAATTCCCGAAAAAAATGCCCGCGAACCTTTCGGCGGGTTCGCGGGCACAACAGGTCAAAGTTTCCGGTTTCCTCACGGAACGTCCGTGCGCGGGGGTCAAGCGGGAGAGCGGAACACCCGAGACGTCGGACGGAGGTTTCCGATGGACGCCCGGTGAGGATTGAAGAAGAAAACCGACTTCCTACAAAGCGACGAACATGTCTGAAACTCCCCATATACGGGGTGAATGCAACAGTATTCCGTCGGCGGAAATATTCGCATACTTTTTTGTCGCTCGTGAAGCGTTCGCACGACTTTGACATTTTTCCTTAATTTTTTCGAAATGATTTTGTAACTTTCCGAAGCGAAACCTGCCGAGAGGCACGTTGTCGATAGAATCGGACAATTCGAAAAAATCCGAAGATAGAGAAGAGAAAACAAAGACGCCCCGAAGCACGACCGCAAGGGGAACAAGCGATCGACTTCGGAACGTCCCCGCGCCTCAAGGGGGATCGTACAAAAACTTGCAACGATCCGCCGAGGGCTTTACTTCACGGTCGCTCGAATTTCCGCCGGAGCGCCGCGCACGGTGTCGCCCGCCTTGACGCCGCGGAAGTCGTTTTCGGCTTTGACGGCCTTTTGAACGGCCGCATCGACCGCGCTCTTCGCGGCGGCGATCGCCTTTTCGTCACCGGCGGCGGTGACGGTGAAAGTGCAGTCGCTTGCGATGGAGTTGACGGAATTGCCGCCCTTCATCCCCGCAATCACCGCGTCGGGCGCCGTGCGGGTGAGTTCCATCACGGCGCGCGCCCCGGCATGCACGGCGTTGACGTTGCCGTAGTTGCCGTTCGAGTTCCCGCCCGGGCCTTCGAAGGTCACGGTCCAGGTGGCGGTGGCGGCAACGGCCGCGCCCGCCGTGGCGAGTGCGAGAAGAGCGACGGCGCGCTTTGCAGTGGTCATGAACGTACGCATGGTCTCTCCTCCTTACTTGTACGTTTCTTCCGTGGTGCGGGGACCGATCGGAGCGGCGCCCGGTTCGACGACCTTGCCGTCCGAGGTGTTGTAGCCCGAGGCGATGAGGCCCGAGAGCACGAAGCGGAAGATGCGTTTGCCTTCCGCAACGCCGTCACCCGGAATACCCCACTCGTACCACGTGTGACCGCCGCCGCCACCGGCGTTCGTGCCGACGTTCATGTTCACCGTAGGAACGCCCAACGCGGCGGGCACGTTGTCGTTGAGGCTCGCGGCTTCCGTCGGAATATCCTTCGTCACGTCGGTGTCGACCGTGAGGTTCGACTGCCACCAGGCCGCGACCGCGATGTCTTCGTAGTTCGGACGCTGATAGGCCGGGCGGTCCCCGAACCAGACGATTTCCATCTTGACCGCGTTCGGGTCGTCGGCCTTCACCTTGTGGGCGGCGTTTTCTTCGTCAACGCCCGCCTTGAAGGTCGGTTCGATCTTCGCGCGGATGGCGCTCAAAGGCGCCTGCGTGGGACTGCGCATGTCGACCATGAAGCTGCACGTCGAACTCCGTTCGCCGGGGTTCGCAGGCTCGTCGCACGTGACGACCCCCACGGTGTAGGTGGTCTTTTCGGCCTTCTTGTCCGCGTCCCAAGCGGTCGTGAGGTCCGCAATCTTCGCGATCGCGCGGTTGGCGGCGAGAAGCGCCGACGGACGCGGCGCGTCGCCCGCCTTGAAGCCCGCGGGTTCGGTGTACTTCACCTCGAAGCGATAGCTACCGAGGTAGTTGAGCGTCGCGTCGCCCGGACTCGTCGAGTCGGCGCCGAAGTTCGCGACGAAGTTGAGGGCGTTGTTGCCTTTGCCCGTATCCTGCGAGTAGCCGTAGAGCTGCTTCATCCCGCAGAGATTCCCCTTCCCTTCTTCGCCCGCGGTGCCGCAAACCCAGATGTCGTAGACGGGTTTGATACCGTACTTCTTCATGAGTTTCGCCGCTTGCATGACCGCGACCGTGTTGATCATCGCGTCGTTGAAGCCCGGAACGTAAAGACGCACGGCTCCCGCCTTTTTCGCGGCTTCGAAGTCCGCATAGCGCTTGTAGGCGCGCTTGTAGTTCTCGTCCTTGACGACCTTGCCCGCCTTGTCGAAATGAATCTCGTCGGGAAGGTTCTTCAATTCGTCGCGCGTTGCGACGACGGGATCCGTCGCCGGCTGAAGCTTGACGGGCTCGTAAGGCGTCTCGGCGGGCGGAAGCACGCCGGGGTTGACCGTGTCGATGTGCCCTTCGAGGAGCACCTTCGGGAACTGCCCCTTGTAGCTTTGGGCGTCGGGTCGGGCCCCGTAGGTCCCCGGAATGCGAACGCACACGTTGTAGACGGGAAGGCCGTCCACCGTCTGAAGGCCCGCACCTTTGATGACGCCTTCGGGCGTCGTCATGATGTCTTCGGGCGCAAAACCCCACTCTTCGACGAGGCGCTTCGTGATTTCCGCCTGGCGGCGCATTTCGGAGCGCGAGGGCGACGCGATGCGGGCGAGCTCGAGGAGCGTGTCGAAGCGCCATTCCTGCGCTTCGGGGCTCGTCAACTCTTCGAGCATCGCCTTCATCGGAGCGTCCGCCGCGATGGCGGTCGCAGCCGTCGTCACCGACGCGGGAATCGTCGGAAGTTCGGCGAACGCACCGCTCGAAACGGCGAGCGCCGAAGCGGCCGCCGCCGCGGCCAGTGCGACGCCTGTGAGACGCGGACGGGATTCGATCATAAGTACCTCCTCTCTTTCGGTTCGCGCGACGCCGAAGACCTCCGACGCCGACCGAAGTCGAGTCTAGTTCGGAAGCTTCGAACGGCCCATTCAGGAAAACCTTCTTCTCGGTTTTCCCGTCCCTCGAAAGGCGTAGGGACGCGTTTCTCCTTCGGGAGACGGCGAGGAAGACCGCGGGAGGGCGGCGGGAACCTGGAAGGGGCCGAGGCGGAGACAAAAGGGGGCGTTGCGAGAATGCGTCGCTTTTTCGAAAAAAAACTTCAAAATTTTTTGAAGTGCTTTAGCGGATGATTTTTAAGAGTTTTTGCCCCTACGTCGGGACGAAGTGTTGTCGATTTGCCACACTTCGGTCCTCGGGAGCCGAGCAGGAATTCGCCGCATCGTGTAGGCTTTCGGGTTCGACATGGACCTACGACAATGCCGGCTACACTCAATCTCCCTGCTACCTCCCGTCAGCTTCTGCGCACCCCCCGCGTGGTTTTGCGCACGTGGCGTTCTTCGGACCTTCTTCCCTTCCGCGCGCTCAACGCCGACCCCGACGTCATGGCCGAATTTCCTTCGGTGCTGACCGCCGAGGAAAGCGATCGGCTCGCCTTCAAGGCGTACGACGACCACGAACGCGACGGCTTCGGCCTTTGGGTTTTGGAACTCCCAGGCGTTGCGGACTTTGCAGGGATCATGGGCTTCAACCGCCCCGCCTTCCGTCCCGACGACATTGAAATCGTCTGGCGTCTCGAACGCCGCCATTGGAGCCAGGGCTACGCCCGCGAAGCGGCGCGCGCCGCGCTGACGGCCGTGCTCTCCGAAAGGGAACCCGCCGTCCTGACGGGGCTGCCTCTCCCCGTGAGCGTTTCGAACGAAATCCTCGAAGGCGTCTTCACGCAACGCATTGAGGAAGTCGTTGCCTTTACGGCCGCGACGAACCGTCGCTCGATTCGCCTGATGAACAACCTCTCGATGACGCACAATCCGGCGGACGACTTCCTGCATCCCGCTCTGCCGCCCGACCATCGACTCGCCCGCCACGTCCTCTACCGCTTGAAGCGCCACGACTGGATGATGCACGGCGAAACGCGCATCGAACCCATGTGATCGACTGCGGGGGCGGCCTCCTCGAAGTCCGAACGCAAAAAAGCTCCGGGATCTCAAGATTCTCGGAGCTTTTTGTCGTGCTCGGTTCGGCTGCCCGCTCTCGGAGCCCCGGACGTCGTTCGGACGCCCGACGGGGCTCTTGAGCTTGGGGTCGATTACTGCGCGACGGCGGGCTGGACCGCAGGAGCGGGAGTCACGGCGGGCTGAGCCGCGGGAGCCGCCTCGGCGGCGGGAGCAACGGCAGGGGCGGCGGGTTGAGCAGCCTGAGCCGGCTGACCGTCTTCCGTCACGGCCTTTTCTTCGTCGCCCGAGAGCGCGTTGCTGATCGCGTTACCCGCCACGACACCGATGGCGGCGCCGGCGATGTTGCTCACGAGACCCGCGGCCACGGAGGGCTGGGCGGGCGCGGCGTTGGCGGCGGGAGCGGCCGCAGGAGCCGCATTCGCGGCGACGGGCGCCTGAGCGGGAGCCGCCGTGTTCGCTGCGGGCGCGGCCGGACGGTTGAGGGCGGAGACGCCCGGAACCGGGGCGCTCCCGGCATTGGCGGCCGCGGGAGCGGGAGCGGTCGTCTGAGCCGCGGGAGCAGCCGCAGCAGCAGGAGCCTTCGCGGCGGGAGCCTGCACCGGAGCGACGGGCTTTGCGGTCTGGCTCTTGTACGCGGGCGTCGAAATGGCACGCTTCGGGGCCTTGCGCTTTGCGGCTTCGGCGGCACCCGCCATGCAAAGAGCGGTGACAACGGCCGTAACGACAATCTTCTTCATGGTCGGTCTCTTCTTTATTGGACGTATGGTCGAAAGGATGTTGAAAGGTGTTCGCTCGTTTGTACCCGAGCGTCTTTCATCGTTGGACACCATTGTACGGTGTCCGACCGGGAGCTTCGGATCGCAGGTCTTTTCCGTTTGATGGAAATGTGTAACTACCGTTGACCGAAACGCTCTCGGGCGGTTCCTTTCGGGCGACTCGTACCGGGTTTCCGCCGACATCGGTTCGAAACCGATGCTTTTCTCGGGATACCGGGTGCCGTTAGACTGGATCGGACGAACATGCGTCCGCAACTGCATGCCGAAGGCGCCGCGTCTCCGCAAACCGAGGAGGAAAGCTATGGACCTCTTGCAACAATGCCAAATCTGGACCGAAGAGGACGAATTCCGCAAGATCATCGATGCGATCGAAGCGCTTCCGGACGACGAACGCACGCCCGAACTCGATTCCGAGCTCGCTCGCGCCTACAGCAATGCGGCGACGGTCGACGACCGCGACATGCTCAAGCACGCCATCACGCTCCTCAAACCCCATGAGGCGTATTTCCGAGGCGACCATCGCTGGAACTTCCGCATGGCCTACGCCTACTTCTACCTGGAACAGGAGCACCGGGCACTCCCCTACTTCGAGAAAGCGCTCGAAGCGCGGCCGGGCGACGAAGACACGGAAGAATTCATCGAGCGGTGCCGCCGCTACGCGTCGCTGCCCGTTTTCCGCTCGTCCTTCCGAGACCGCACGGCGAAGGCTTGGGGAGCGTTCGCCGAAGCGGAGGCCGGCCTGAGGAAGGCCCTGGCCGAAGACAAGACGCACGAAAACGCACACGAAATCGTTGAACAATTCCGGTCGATTTTCGACATTGCGTTCGACGACGTCGCTTTTGAGATCGGCGTCAACGAGCACAAGCACGAAGTGATCCTGAGTCCTCAAGGCGACAAGGTCAAGCTTTTTGAACTTGTGTACTTCCGCGACCGTGCGCCTGCGGCCGTGCTCGAAAACTGGAGCATCCTCGTCGGGCGCCAACGCGCGAACGACGTCGGCATGCGCACAGAAGACTTCGACATTTCCGGGAGCGACGTTCGCGTGTGGGTCGAGAAAACCGATGAGAAGCGCATCGGCCTCAAAGCCTACTGCGAGAAACTGCTCCCCGTCCTGAAGAACGAGGAAGGGAAGGCCTATTGGGCCTTGGAGACGCTCACCGACCAAATCCTCGGTGAAATTCCGCACATGTGCTACGTCGACGCGTTCGAGGTTCTCGATCGTCCGCTCGACGAGCCGGGGATGCTACTCGCGGACCTTCCCGCCAAACTCGAAGCCGACGGGTTCGACCTTGACCCCGATCCCGCGCGCTGTCTCGATTCCACGCTCTGCTACCAATGCAAACCGAACGACGACCCGGAAGCAGATTGGCGTCTGGACGTCGTGGCGGGGTCGACCTGTTGCGCGGCGCTCATCAACGACTACCTCGGAGGCGAAACCGAGTTTTCGGACGAACTCCTTGACGACGGCGCCGTAGCCGGGTTCTTCATCTATCCGCTCGACGGATTTTTCGGCGAAGACCAAAGCAAGCGGATTTTCGACTTCCGCGACCGACTCGAAGAGGCGCTCTCGGAGGGCGACGGACCGGAGCTTGCAACGCTCACGGGGGGCGCCACCGGCACCCGCTGCGGCTACGTCGACTTCATCGCCTGGGACATGCGTGCCTTCATCGATAAGGCCAAAGTCTTCTTCGATGCGTCACCCGTGGAATGGGCGCACTTCCACGTCTTCCGCCGCGATGCGGGCACCGTCGCCCTGAAGGCGCCGCAAAGCACCGATCCGGAAGGCGATCCGGAAAAGAAACCGGACATGGAAGAGTATTCGGAAACGTTCTCGTCGAAGGCTTCGGGCGCAGAGGCGACCGCGCAGGGGTCATCGAAAGCGGAAACATCGGCATACTCGCCCGAAACAGCCGAAGCGTTCTTCGCTCAAATTGAAAAATGGAACGATGCGGACGATTTCTCGTCATGCATACGGGCTCTGGAGTCCATTCCCGAGGATCAGCGGAATTACCGAACCGCCTACGCTTTGGCCCGGGCCTTGGAAAACTACGCCGTCCTCGGAGACCACCAGGAAGGATCGCCGCAGGACGAGGCGCAGGCCGCCCTCAAGCGTGCCGTGGACGTTCTGGAATCCGTTCGTGCGGAAGGCGTTGACAAAGCCGAGTGGCACATGCGCATGGCCTACGGCTACCAATATATGACCGACCAAGAGGAAAAGGCCGTTTCCTACGCCCAACGTTGGGCGGAGCTCGATCCTCGGGATGAGTGCGCGCCCATGGTGATCGAAGAATGTGCCCGCAGGATCCGTCGTCGGTTGCGTCGGGCCGGAAAGACGAAGTTCACGCCCGGGGCCACGCCCTTTGAAGGTTTCGACTTCACGAACTTCTGGAACGATTCCGAGTACGCGAAGAAGGAATACGTGAGTGCCGAGCCGTCCGACGAGCTGATCGCCGAAATCGAAAGAGAGCTCGGCTATAAACTTCCGGCCTCATACGTCTGGCTTATGAAGCGGCATAACGGCGGGATTCCCGTCAACACGTGCTTTCCGACCGACGAACCGACGAGCCGGGCCGAAGACCACGTAGCGATCACCGGCATCTTCGGCATCGGACGTGACAAAGCCTATTCCCTCGGTGGCAACCTGGGCAGCCGATTCATGACGAGCGAATGGGGGTACCCGCCGATCGGTGTGGCCGTTTGCGACTGCCCGAGTGCCGGGCACGACATGATCTTTCTGGACTATCGCGCGTGCGGACCGGAGGGCGAACCCGCCGTTGTACACGTCGACCAGGAACCGGACTACCGAATCACGCACTTGGCCGACAGCTTCGAGGAGTTCGTTCGCGGTCTTCTGAACGACGCCGTCTTCGAAGAAGCGGACGAGGAAGAGAACAAGGGCGACGCCGTCGACAACGAAAGAGACACGACGGACGCAAAGGATGCGAAGGATGAGCCCGGATGCGGACCGTTTCTCGGGTTCGCGCTTCTTTCCAAAGGGTACTGGGACAAAACCCGACTGATTGGCGACCTGAAGAAACTGTGGGACATCACCGTCCCGGAAAGCGATCCCGACGAAGACGAGCGGGACGATTCGCTGGTCTTCAACCTGGGCGATCGGATGGTCGCCATAAGCCTGATGTCCTTTCCCATCCCGGGCAACGAAGCTGAAACCAATGCCGAAAACAACTGGATGTGGCCCGAAGCCGCGGACGTCGCGAAGAAGCACGCCGCGCACATCATGGTTGCGGTCTGCGGCGGAGACGACGATCCGATCGAGCGCGGCAAACTGTTCGTCAAACTCATGGACGCCTGCAGCCGGCAACGCTACGTGAGCGGCATCTACACGAGCGGCGTCGTCTTCGAGCCCGACTTCTACCGGAAGGCGGCCGACGCATTGAGGAACGACGACCTTCCCGTGCACGCTTGGATTTGGCTCGGTCTCTACGAGACCGACCACGTGCTCGGCGCCTACACCTACGGTCTGGAAACCTTCGGTCGCCGCGAGATCGAGGTATTGAATGCCGAAGGTGCCGATGCGCGGGAGCTCTGGGCGTTTATATCATCGATGGCCTCCTACGTTCTCGAGTGCGGCCGAACGCTCGAAGACGGTCAAACCATCGGTTTCTCGAAAAATGACAAACACGCCGTTACGCTTTCCGAAGGGGCGGCTCTTCCGGGGATGACCCTCAAGATCGCATACGGAAACGGGATGCCCGCCGCTTGATCCGACAACACGTCAGGCGGGTCCGCGGCGAACCTGCCTTCGCCTCTTCGCTTTCCGAATCATGACGAACGGTATTCTCGCAGTCGCTCTTCTTCTCGCGGTCTTGGGCGTCGTCTTCGGCGGCATCCCATGGCTTCTCGACTGGTTCGAACATCCGGGCAGGAACCTGCTGATCGCGCTTGCCGTATGGGCGGGACTCGGCCTTTGGATCCTCTACCAATGGTGGCGCTTCTGACGCAGGCCTTTCGAGGGGCCGTCCTCCGGACGGCGCACTGAGGTTCTTCCGAGGTCATTCGACCGCCATGCAAAAGCGGTCGGCCTCCCGCTCTTGACGCGAAGAAGACCGACCGCTTGAGTGGCGCGTTCAAGGCGCCTTCGGAGAAAGCGCCTTCAGGGGATCAGCGTCAGAAGTTGTAGCGCACCCCCAACGACGCTTCGCGGTTCGAGTACCCGTCGGAACCCGACGTGATGCCGAAGTGGCCCCAGACCGTGAACGCATCGTTGATGCGCCAATCGGCACCGGCGCGAACTTCACCCTGGTCTTCGGCACCGACCTGTTCGACGGTCACGTTCGACATCGTGACGCCGTAGGTTTCGGTGTTGTGGATCCAGTTGAGTTCGACGTACGGCGAGAACCCGCCCGAGTTCTTGCCGAAGGCGTAGGTCTTGACACCCAACTTCGTGCGGATGTTGTCCTTGCCTTCGAAGGTCACGTCGTGGACGTCGTTCGAGACGTCGTCCGCTTCGTAACCGAACCACGTGACGGAGACGTGCGGTTCGACGTAGATGTCGCCCGCCTGACCGTGCGCGTTGTAGGAGAGGGCCTTGAAGCCCCAACCCGCTTCGATCGACGCGGAGAGACCGTTCCCGTCCACCGTTTCGGAGACGTTCACGCCCTTCACGTCGCTTTCGGCGTCGGTCCAGAGGATCCAACCGTCAACGTAGGGGCCGGTGCGGTCGGCGCCGTTCAACTGCCAGCCCGCATAGAGACCCGCAGCCCACGCGTCCGTGTCGGCACGAGATTCAAGGGCCGTACGGTTCGAACGGCTCTTCGTGTCTTGCGTCGCGTACGAGAACATCGCACCCGCATACCACGTGCCGCCCGCGGCAAGACCCGACAGAATGTCGGAACCCACCGTGGTGGTCGACGCGGTGTCGTGAACGTCGATCTGACCCGTCGAATCGCCGTAGCGTTCGTTCGAGACCGTTTCGAGCACCCAGAAGCTGTTCGCGATCGAGCCGTCCGCATTCGCCGTCAACCACGAGCGGTTGCTCATGCGGTCGTGGAGCGAAATGTCGAAGAGCTGCGCCGCGGCCGCAACACCGATATAGGAACCGGCGGTGACGGTCGTATTGCGCTTTTCGTCCTCACCCGGGATGCTCGAGAGGAAGATGTCGGTGCCGTTCTGCGCGTCGTCCTTGCGAACGAGCGTGTAGTCGTATGCACCGACCGTCAAGCCTTCCAACTTGGCGCCCTTTTCGTCGACGAGGTTCACGGTGAAGCCGTCGGCGGCACGATTCGCATCCACGAGCTGAATGCTTTCTTCGGCGCCTACATCCTTCGGCGTTACGGCAAGGTTCAACGTACCCGAGGCGGTACCCGTCACGAGGATGCCGTCCGAGTCGTTTTCGCCCAAGCCCCAGATCGACTTCTTCGACGTGGATTCGCCTTCCTTGACGTTGAAGGGCTTGCCCGTCACGACGTTGAGATTGAAGACGCTGCCCGCGTCCGCCGTGAGGTTGTGCGTCTTGAAGATGCCGTTCACGTCAACGACCGTACCCTTCCGGGTCTCGAGGCCCAGAATCCCCTTCTGGGTCTCGAGGCCCAGGATCTTGGCGCCGTTGAGTTCCGCCGTCCCTTCGGCAACGACGAGGTTCATGCCGGAGAGGTCGTGTTCGCCCCGCGTGCCGTCGATGACGAGCGTTCCGGCGCCCGACTTCACGAACTCGCCCGCACCGGCCGCACGCGAACGTGCGTCGGTGTAGGAGGGAACGTCGTTCGTCCAGGTGTAGGTTTCGTCATCCGCCACCGTAAAGTTGACCGACGCACCCGTGTTGACGCGGAAGGCGCCTTCAAAGCCCGAGATCGACTTGAGATCTTTGATCGTCAAGTTCCCGTCCGCGAGACCGATCGTGGTCAAAGCATCGCCCGTCACGACCGACTTCGCGGCGAAGGTCGACGTGCCGTTCCCCGTGAGGATGAGGTCGTTGCGGGTCTTAATCTCCAGCTTGCCATTGGCACCGAGCTCGATCGCCTTCATCTTGACGGCGTTCTCGTAGGAGCTGCCTTTGACCTGGGTCGTGTCGAGCACGAGGATTGACTTGTCCTCCAGGAGATTGCCGTTGGCGTCTTTTTCCATCGTGCCGACGCGAACGACCTTGCTCGAGGCAAACGCGCTCGCGTGACCCGCGATCGCTTTCGCACCGAGGTCGATCACGGTTTCGCCCGTGTAGGTGTTTTCGGCCAGGAACTTGACGACTTCCGCGGTCGCGTTTCTGAGGCTGTTCGTCACGAGCACCTTGACTTTATCGTCCTTGCTCGTGATCGAGGCATCCACAACGGAAGCGCCGCTTTCCGAAGCCGAAGCGTCAATGCGGAGAGTCGCGCCCGAGACGATGTCGATTCCGGTGATGCCCGCACCGATCGCGATGCTCCCGAGACCGTCTTCGTTTTCAACGCCCACGAGCTTCACGCCCGTTGTGACATTCGCGACGTGCACAGTTTCGTGCTCGGATTCCGGATCCCAGTTCGGTTGCCAGAATTTGATGGTCTTCATGTCATCCTCGTCGACGCCTTCGAGCACCATGCTGTTGGCGATTGCCGAAATGGCGTCTGCCTTGTCCGGATCATCAAGACGGATGTTCTCGATGACCGTGAGGACCGGGTAGTCGGGCGTCTCGCCCAACATGTCGAGAATCGAGCCGTGGTATTCGTCGTCGTTCGAGGGAAGGCCGGTACCGAAGTCGAGCTTGCCGATGCTTGCGCGCACCGTGAGCTTGCTATCACCGCTGTCGGTCACGACGAGGTGGTTCCCGCCCAAGTCGAGTGCGTTGACGGAAAGGCCCGAGGTGTTCCCGAGGTGATCTTTGCCGTGATCATCGAAAACCCCGGCCGTAAAGTCAAGCGTCGCACGGTCGGAAATCGTGAGGTCGCCCGCAAGCTTCACGGCGTGCGGCTTGAAGGACCCGTCCGCAGTACGATCCTTTTGGTTGTTGACGACCAGCGTCGAACCCGCACCGACCTCCAGTTCGCCCTGTTTGGTCGCGAATTTGTTGAGCACCGAGTTCTTCACCGACTCATCGGTACCGATCGTCGCTTGTGCATTCGTAAAGGCGAGCGTACCCGCGAAATCGGAGCCGATTGCCGTTACGTCGAGCGTACCGACCGCTTCGGGCGTAGCCGCATAGCCGAGAACGACGCGACCTTCACCGGAAATCTTCGAGAGGTCGGTCGCACCCGCCTCGCCTTGAACGTCGAAGTAGGCGCTGCTCAAGCCGTCGACCGAAACCGTGTCGGCCTCGAACGACCCGTCCTTTTCCGGCACATAGGGGCTGAACGTCACCGAGCTTCCGTTCGTCAGCTCATAGGCGGTCTTTCCCTCAACCGGCTTGAAGTTTCCGGTCGTACCTGAGAAGGAGACCGTCGAGCCTGCGTCTGCCGTGACGGCACCCATGAAGATATTGGGGCTCCCCTTGAGATTGTTGAAGGCGAGCGAAGCGTTCGAACCGACGTGAACGTCAAAGCCGTCCTCGTCCATACCGTCGACGGTGAGCGTACCGCCCGTGACATTGAGGCCGGCGTCACCGTTGACATTACCCGAGATGCGACCGCCCTGCGTGAGCGTCTGGGTGTTGTTGAGGATGACGGAGGCGTTTTGATCGACCTGAAGCGCGCCGTAGCTGTTTTCCTTGTCAATCCACACGGTTTCCTTCGCGATGTGAATCACACCGGTGTCGGAACCCGTCACCGTCAGATCGAGCGTCGTGTCGGCCGTCTGATCGAGCGACCCCTCGAGATTCAAAGTACCCGTGAGGTTCATCGAGTCGGCACGCGTTTTGAACCCGACGCCCTTGTCGGTCGTCACGAGTTCCAAAGCGTGACGGATCGTGCCGATCTGCTCGTCGCCCTGCATGAGCTTGGAATCTTTCGCTTCCGCCTCTTCAAGACCTTCGATCGTGACGTTGGCGGCCTTAACCTCGTCGCCCTTCACGAGCCACGTGTCTTTCCCTTCGACGTTGTCGATCGTGAGAATGTCGGACGCATCTACGGTCACATCCTTCATGTCGGAAGAAACCTTGATCGTCACGTTTTCAAGGTTCACGTTCTTCCCGTGAAGCGCACCGCTCGCAATGTCGGCGCCTGCCTTGACTTCGCCCACCTTCAAAACGCCGCCCGTAAGGTCGATCGAATTGAAGACGTGTTCGTTCTTCATCGAGTCGATCGTACCCGAGCTCATTGCGAGATTCGCACCCGACGTGGCGTCGGCATTCTCACCGTCGATCACGAGGTAGCCGCCCTCGACCTGCGTAAGCCCGTTGAAATCGCCCGTCGTGTCGTGCCTCGCGCAGTCCATGAGGACGATCGTGCCCAGCCCCGTGATATTCGAGAGGTTTGCGGCGACATCCGTGCCGTTCTTGTTGCCTTCGAGAACGAGCGTGGCTCCTCCGCCGACCCGAATCTCGCCGTGGTAATCCGAAGCGACCTTTTCAATGTCCGTTACCTTGAGGATCCCCCCGTTGAGAGCCTAAAAGTCGTTCAAAACCGTCACGATACTCAAGTGAAAATGACGTTTTGATAGAAAAGTCCGTGAAATACACGGA
>ENA-UERU01001225-UERU01001225.1-human-gut-metagenome-genome-assembly--contig:-NODE-1225-length-15072-cov-3.844481_pt1 | contig 15072 bp, 10 predicted proteins | sample MGYA00242988_ERZ507989 | MGnify/ENA primary metagenome ERZ507989 (study PRJEB26167, sample SAMN06115519) | human gut metagenome | host: Homo sapiens | place: China:Hunan | collected 2015-08-21...
CGTGTGGAGCGTATTGGCGATGATCGTCTGGTATTCGGCGTCGGCCGTAGGCACCTTCACGTCGAAGGTGACGGTCGGATGGGTCAGCCGGTCGCTCAGATTGATGATGCACTCGACGGGTACCGCACGGTTGAGATTCATGTCGCCGCCGCCCGACGAGACACTCGTACCGATGAGCGGTTGCAGCGAGGTTTTGAGTGTGTAGACGGCGTTGATATTGAGCCGCGCGTCGAGCGGCTCGCCCGTCCACTGGATCGTCGACCCGTTCTCGATGATGAAACGCTTGTTGATGATGTTCTGGAGCGTGAAGAGATAACTTCCTTCGGCGATCGTATAATCGCCGTACATCTCGAAGACGTTGGAACGGGGGTTGATCTGCAGGTTGAGCGTACCGTCGCCGCGCGCCCGGAGCGTGTTGCCCGAGACGGTGAGTTCGACCTCGACGCCCGGCCGCACGTTCAGTGCCAGCGAGATATCCATCCGGCTGCCGGCATCGGACTTCTGCTGCCGCTTGCGTTCGAACATCATCTTCTTGCGGGCGAGGTTGTCGACCGTATCGACCCTGGCCGGTTCCCTGAAGGTCACGAAGTCGGCGCTCGATATATTGGACTTGCTGGACAACGGCATGAAGAACGACGAACGGTCGTCGGTCGTGGCGGCGATATCCATCTTCACGAGCCCCTTGTCGCCCGAAATGCGGGCGGAGCCCGTGGCGTAGACCTTGCCGTAGAAAGAGTCGTTGTCCTGCGGGGTGGTGTTGAGCACCATCATCTGCCGGGGTGCGACGCGTACGTCGTAGGCGATGTTCGAGAGGTGTTGCAGGCTCAGGTCGATGTCGAAGCGCCCCTCGTTGCCCTCGGGATCGAATATCGGGACGTTCGAAGCCCGGAAGCGGTTGCCCTTGACGCTCAGCACCGCCCGGGGCATGGTGTAGGGCACCTGTGTGAAATCGACGCGCGTCGACAGCCCCGTGACGCGGATTTCGCCCGTGAGGTCGGCCTCGCGGCGCTGCCCCTGGAGCACCAGGTCGGCGGAGGCGTGCCCCCGGGTATCGGAAATGACGCCCGTGAGGATCGGGTCGAGCAGCCCCATGTCGAGGCTGTCGACATCCAGACGGGCATAGTAGCGCACCTGCGACGGAGCGTAGAAGCCCCGCACCAGCGTATCGCGCTTATGGCGGTCGGTGACGGTAACGCCCGCACGGTTGCGCAGGAAATCCCAGCGCGAGGTGAGGCGCAGCGGCGGTGCGGGTATGTCGTTGACCTGAAGGCTGTCGAGCAGGATGTCGGCCGTGATCTCGCCCGCATGGAGCGCTGATTTCATCGTCGCGGAACCGTTGGTGCGCCCCTCGAAGACGTAGCCCATGCGTTCGATGACCTGCGTGAAGGGCGCGAGGTCGAAATTGCGCAGGCGCAGCGTCACCGAATCCTCGCGGCTGCGCGAAGCGATACCGTCCAGCAGAAGTTCCTGCTCGCGGTTCATCACGAAGAACTTGTCGATCACGACCTGCGCCGTGTCAAGCTGTATCTTGTGGGCGAAAATCTGCCAGGTCTTCGAGCCGCGGGTGATGTGCGACGGCAGGATGCGCAGGTCGACGACGCGGCCGTTGGGCCCGTGCTCGTCGACGACGTCGGCCCGGACGCCCACCAGTCCGGATACCTTGCGCAGCGTATCGTTGAAGCCTGCCGAGAGCTGCACGCGCCCCTGCTTGGCGCCGCCCGTGAGCGAAAGCCCCGGCAGGTGGAGCATACCCGCATAGAGGTCTTCGGCCGAAGCGTAGACCGTGAGCGAGTCGCCCCGGTTCGAAGCGTTGACGTTGAGCCGCGTGGCCAGCATACGCTTGCGTTCGATATATTCCGAAGTCGCCTTGAGCGAAAGCTGGTCGCTCGCGGGGTTGAAAAGCAGTTGCAGCGACGAGCCGTCGGCCACCTGCAGGCCGGGCGAGATGGCGTCGGCGATCGGGTCGATATGGCGGACGTCGACCGAGAGGAGCGAAAAGTCGTTGGCCACGGCCATCCCCGATGCGCGGGGCCCCGACTCCTCGTCGCCGTGCCGCAACAGGGGGAGGTATTTCCAGGCACTGGCACGCAGGTAACGGAAGACCTCGCGGTAGCTGGTCTTGCTGCGGAACGTGGCGTCGGCAAAATCCGAGCGCAGTTCGACCAACTTGCTCCGGGCCGAGTTCTCGCCCGTGACGGTCATGCTCTTCGACGTGAGCTGCTTGTCGTTATAGCGGTAGAGGACGTCGGTGACCTGGATGCGGCCGTTCAGGTCATCGAGCGAGCGGCCGCCGGCCTTGGCGACGATATGCGCCGAAAGTTCCGAGACCGAGTCGCGGCGGTTGACATGCAGCCGGGCCAGGTCGGCACGGCGCAGATCCATCGTAAAGTCGTAACGGGGCACCGAGTCGTTGAAGTCGACCATGCCGAGGAAATCGAAATCGAGGTTGGGGTCGCGGGCCGTGATACGGCCGTCGAACTCGCGGTTGCGAAGCCGCCCGTCGAGGCGCAGCGAATCGTAGACATAGCCGTTGAAGCCCAGCTGCGTGACATTGCCCACTACATTGGCGTCGGTGACCCCCCGCCCGACGACGCCGTCGACGAAAGCCGTGAGCGTGGCGTTGCCCAGCAGGTCGCGGCGGCCGAGTAGTTCGCCCAGCCTGAGGTTGCGCGCGGCCACATCGCCCCTGACGCTGCTGCGCCCGCCGCGCAAGGGGCTCATCTGCAGGTTACAGTCAATGCCGCCCACGTCGGTCTTGGCACCCACCCGCATGTCGAACGACGAGAGCAGCCCGTTGACGTCGATGTCGCCCGAATTCCCGAGGATCGCGACCAGCTTGTCGGAAAGCGCACGGCCGCCGATGCCCGCAGCCAGGGCGTCGATGGATTCGGCCGTGGAGGTCAGGCGCGGAATCGTCAGGTCGAAATGCGTCGTGCGGATGTCGGGCAGCCCCCTGACCGCGGCATCGGCCGTGAACCACGTCCCCTGGCCCACCTGTAGGCTCCTGACCTTGCCCGTGAAGTCGGAGACGACGCCCGCGACATCGATGTCGATATTGCTGAAAACGGTATGCCACCCGCGGAGCCGCGGGGCGAAATAGGCGATGTCGTCCGTGGAGACGGTGCTATTGCGCAGCTTGCCGTCGATGCGCACCTCGCCCAGGAAATCCTTGTAGCCGGCCCACGAATCGCCGACGAGCGAAATGTAGGGGATGTCGACGTTCGAACGGGGCGTGACGACGGAGGTATCCTCGAAGCCCAGCGCACCGTTGGTCAGGTAGAAACGCCCCGAGAAATGGTCGAGCACGAAGCCGCTGCGCTCACGTGCCGACATGGCCTCGATGGTGGTGTAGATCGACTGCCCGTCGATGGTGAAGTCGCCGACACGCGCCGAGATGCCGTAGAGGTGCATGTGGCTGAAGTCGATGCCGAATTCGGGGTCGCGCCGCGTGAGCCGCTCCAGGCAGAGATCCATGCCTTCGATGGAAGCCTTGCGCAGCGACAGGCGGAAATTGCCCTTCCGGGGCTTGTCGGGGTCGCTGATGCGGTTGACGATCTGCTTGATGTTCATCTCCCCCTCGGGGGTCTCGCGCAGGTAGAGCTTCGCCCCGCCGATCTCGCCGCGGCTGAGTACTACCCCGCCGCCGAAGATGCCCAGCCCCGTGATGTAGGCGTCGAGGCTGCCGACGTAGAGCAGCGTGTCGCGCTGGTAATCCTCGACGTAGAAGCCCTTGACCTTGACCTTGCTGAAAAGCCCGATGTCCACGCGGTCGATGCTCACGGTGGTTTCGAGCTTCCTGGATACCATGCGCACGGCTTTCTGTACCACGTAGTTCTGCACGGCGGGAATATCGAGCAGCAACGAAAGCACCATGGGCAGAATTATCAGCAACAAAACCGCTACCGAGAACACCTTTCCCAATATTTTTATACCTTTGCGCATTGATAGGTCGTTATAACCTGCAAATTTAACTAAAATAGTTAAAAAAAACGAAAAACCGGATGGATATTACAATTCTCGGCATCGAATCCTCGTGCGACGATACGTCGGCTGCCGTGATCCGCAACAACCTGCTGCTGTCGAACGTGATCGCCTCCCAGGCCGTGCACATAAAATACGGCGGCGTGATCCCCGAACTGGCTTCGCGGGCGCACCAGCAGAACATCATCCCGGTGGTCGACACGGCACTCCGAGAGGCCGGGCTCACCGTCGGGGAGATCGATGCCATCGCCTTCACGCGCGGCCCCGGGCTGCTGGGTTCGCTGCTCGTCGGGGTATCGTTCGCCAAGGGGCTCTCGGTGGCGCACGACATCCCGATGGTCGAGGTCAACCACCTGCAGGGGCATATCCTCTCGCACTTCATCGACCTGCCCGACCGCGAACTGCCCCATCCCGGCTTCCCGTTCCTCTGCCTGCTGGTCAGCGGCGGGCATACGCAGATCGTACGCGTGGATTCGCCGCTCGATATGGAGATCATCGGCACGACGATCGACGACGCCGCAGGCGAAGCGTTCGACAAATGCGCCAAAGTCATGGGCCTGCCCTACCCCGGCGGCCCGGTGATCGACCGCCTGGCAAAGGAGGGCAACCCCAAGGCGTTCCGCCTGGCACACCCCCATGTCGACGGCTACGACTATTCGTTCTCGGGGCTCAAGACCTCGTTCCTCTACATGCTGCGCGACGCCGTGGCCGACGACCCCGATTTCATCGAGCGCAACAAGGCCGACCTCTGCGCGTCGCTTCAGGGCACGATCGTGGAGATACTGCTCGACAAACTGGTGCGGGCGTCGAAAGACACGGGCATCCGCGACATCGCCATCGCCGGGGGCGTATCGGCCAACTCGGGACTGCGCAACGGCATCGTCGAGCAGGGCCTCAAGCGCGGCTGGCGCACGTTCCTGCCGGAATTCAAGTTCACGACCGACAACGCCGCAATGATTGCCATGGCAGGCTACTACCACTACCAGCACGGCGATTTCTCGTCGCTCGACGTGTCGCCCGTGGCACGGCTCGAAGAGCTGTAATGCGGCCGGGAAGATGAAACGGCTCGCGGCATTCGTGCTGCTCCTGGCGGGGATCGGCAGTGCATACGCCAGCGACGGCGATGCGGAGCGGCTTCGCGCATGGCGCGCCGGGGAAAAGGTCACGGAAGAAGCGGTGGCGGAATACGGCATCGACCGCTGTTTCGCCAGTTCGGAGATCGGCGACGCACTCCTCGCGCGCATGTACGGCAAATCCTACAAGCCGGACTGCACCGGCCCCGCTCGGAGCTCCGCTACCTGCGGGGGCTGCACCGCAACCTCGCAGGCGAAACCCTGCTGGGCGAACTGGTCTGCAACGAGGCCATAAGCGGCGACCTGCTGGAAATCTTCCGGGCGCTCTACGACGCAGCCTACCCCATCGAACGCATGGTGCTGATCGACGAATACGACGCGCAGGACGGCCCTTCGATACGGGCCAACAACTCTTCGGCATTCAACTTCCGGTTCATCGCGGGAACCGGAGTGCTCTCCAACCACAGCCGGGGCATGGCCGTCGACATCAACCCGCTCTACACCCCTTATGTCAAAACGAACGGCGGCCGCACGGTCGTCGCCCCCGCGGAAGCTGCCCCTTATGCCGAACGGAAGCGGGATTTCCCCTACAAGATCGCCGAGGACGCCCCCTGCTGCCGGGAGTTCCTGCGCCACGGATTCACCTGGGGCGGCCACTGGAAAAGCCTGAAGGACTACCAGCATTTCGAGAAAAAGCAATAGCCGCCCGGAAGCCTCAGCACTGCGCAGGGAGGCCGCCCGCGGTTATTTCGGGACGGCAACGATCGATTCGGAATCGCTCCCGGGTATTCCGGGACAGCATCCGGCCAGTTCGGGACAACACAAAGGCCTTGTTTCCTTCGGGCATCCCCGGATTTTCCGGAGACCGGATTATTTTACGCCGAAGAGTTTTCCCTTCAGCGAAAAATTGTCGTACTCGGCCTTGAGCGAAGCCATCAGATCGCGCACCGACTGGATCTTTTCGGCCCGCCATGCGTTGGCGCCGCAGAAGGCATAGCCGTTCTGCAATTTTCCCTTGAAGGCGTTGTAGAGCGCCAGCATGATGCAGTAAGGGCTGTGCGTCACGTCGCACGTCTTGATGCAGTCGAACGGGCAGTTCTTGGGGCGTTTCAACCCCTCCTTCACCCGGTCGAGGAACGAGCTGTGGATGGCCCGCCCCGGCATACCCACGGGGCTCTTGATGATCTCGATATCCTGCTGCGTGGCATCGAGGTAGCTCTGCTTGAACGCCGGGTCGGCGTCGCACTCCTCGGTCGTGACGAAGCGGGTGCCCATCTGCACACCCTCGGCGCCCAGCGACATGATGCGGTAGATATCCTCGCCGGTATAGATACCGCCGCCGGCGATGACGGGGATATGGCAGCCGTGCTCGGCCTCGAACGCATGTACTTCGGCGACGATTTCGGGAACGATGCTCTCGAGCGCATAGTGCTCGTCGACAAGCTGCTCCTCCTTATAGCCGAGGTGGCCGCCCGCCTTGGGGCCTTCGACCACGATGGCGTCGGGAATGTACTTATATTCTGCAAACCATTTCTGGCACAGCAGTTTCGCGGCGCGCGCCGACGATACGATGGGTGCCAGTTTGGTTTTGGCTCCTTCGGTAAGGAACGACGGCAGGTTGAGCGGCAGCCCGGCGCCCGAGAAGATGATGTCGGCCTTCTCGGCGATGGCGGTTCTGACCATGTCAGCGAAATTGGACATGGCGACCATGACGTTCACGCCGACGATGCCTTTCGTGGCCTCGCGTGCCTTTTTCAGTTCCTGTTTCAGCCCCCAGATCGAGGCCGTACGGTAATCTTTCGAATAGTCTTTGTAAATCACTCCCAGGCCGGCCGACGAAATGACGCCGATGCCGCCCTGGTCGGCAACGGCCGAAGCCAGCCCTGCGAGCGATATGCCTACGCCCATACCGCCCTGCACGATGGGGACGGGAGCGAGCAAATTTCCGATTTTCAATGCTTTCATTTTGTTGTGGATTAGTGCAAACCTAATTAACCGCACCAAAGGTACGAAAAACAAAACGGAACACACCATATCCCATACGAATTAATTGTTAATTCTCTGCCGGGCGGCGCCGGAACCGTCGGGAAGGCACGGGCGGAGGATGCAGCGCCCCGTCATGCCGCCGGGGAGCGGGAATTACAGGAACCGGACACCTCTCACCCGGGCGCGGTTGCGGCCGGGGGCTTCGCGCTCGACGATACCGGTCACCACGTCGGCGGCATCGTGCCAGCGATTGGCGCGGAACCGGCGGCGATAGGTCGTCAGGTGGGCGTATAGCTCCGGCCAGCGCAGGTTCCAGCCCCGGGGAAAGCGCACGAGGTGCAGCACCGTGGCCGAATTGGAGAGGATACGCGCCTCCTTGTTGGCGCCCTGGTGGAACCATTCGATGCGCACGGAGGGTGCCAAAGCCTGCACCGAGCGTGCAAAACCACGGCCGCCGTTATTGCTTTCGATGGCCGCCTGCCGCGTATCGGAGCGCAGGAGCATCCCGGCCACGAGCGGTTCGGTGACCTCCATCGGTTCACGCGAATAGACGGCATCGGTGATGTAGACCACCCCGTCGGCATCGACCGCATACGAGAGCGAGCAGAGGTAGTCGTCGCCCGTATCGGCCGTATCGGTATAGTTGGCGCGGCGGACGATCTCGTGCGGCAGCTGGTCGTACTCGGCGAAGTTCAGCCCGTAGAGCAAACCCTCGCGGGACGAGGGATGCCCCTGGTACATACTTTCGAATTGCAGCGGGTCGAGCCGCCGTTTGGCTTCGAGCAACGCACGCCCCTGCTGCCCTTCCCACAACGCCTCGCCAGGGACACGGGGGTCGACCTCGGTAGGCGGCGAGGTTTTCAGCGCCTCGAAATTCAGATGCAGCCACGTGTCGGGGGACAGCCCGTCGAGCTGCGCCCAGCGGGTGAACTCGACGACGGGTTCACGCGCGGCGAGCGTGCCGATAAGGTCTTCTTCGTGCCAGCGTGTGAAGACGATCAGTTCGCGCGAGGCGTTGTGCATGCGCGTCCGCACGACCGAGGTATACCACTCCCAGCAATTGGCGCGGACGATGGGCGAATTGGCTTCGAGGGCATCCTTGTAGAGGTCGTCGAGGATGAAGCAGTCGACACGGTTACCCGTGAGCGAGCCTTCGCGCCCGACGGAGAGCAGTCCGCCGCGGCGGCCGATGACCTCCACTTCGTCGACCGTACGGATATAACCGGGCGGTTTCGCACCCTGTTTGATGGTCGTGGCGGGAAAAAGCGCGGCATATTCGCGCGATTCGACGATGCGCTGCACGCGGCGGTTGAATTTCGAAGCCAGCGCCCCGGAATAGGAGGCGATCGCAACGCGCAGGTCGGGATCAAGCCCCAGCACGTAGGCCGGAAGCAGTGTCGTCGCGCCGACGCTCTTGCCGTGCTGGGGAGGCATGGTGACGATCAGACGCCGGATGCGCCCGGCCGCAAAAGCCTCCAGCACACGGTAATACGCCCGGTGGAAGGGTTGCAGCTCGAGGAAGGGATAGACCGCCAGCGCGAATGCGCCGAACGAAGGGGGCACACCCGCGACGGAGGGAAGAGCCCCGGACGGCCCGGCTCCATCCGTGCAGACCGCCCCGTACCCGGACACGGCGGGCCGGCCGGCAATGGCACCTTGGGCGGGGGAAACAGGCCGGACGGACACAGCTGGAAGGCCGGGTGTGACGGGCTGACCGGAGGCGACGGAAATATCGCCGGGAACGGACTGATCGCAGGGAACCGATTGGGCGCAGGGAACGGAAGATCCCGAGGGATCGGGCTGACCGGAGAGTACAGACTGGACGCAGGAAAGGGGCTGGCCGGGCGCGGCGCGAAGGCCGGGGAAATCGGGATCGAGGATGGCGGCAGGTACGAAAACCTCTGCGGAAGGAATTTCCGCAGAGGCCGGGTCGGTTTTAACAGACATTGGTTTGATTTTTGAACCCTATGCGCGGCGCCGCGGCGGGAGGTTCGGAAGAAAATGCCGTTCCGGCGGCTGCGCCGGGCCCGGAGGGATGGCCGGAACGGATGAGGCGGATTACACGCAGCGCTTCAGCTCGGAGAAGTCGAAGTCGTTGAGCACTTCGCCCCCGGCTTGCGTGGTGTGGAATTCCCACCAGACGGGCACGAGATCCGTAACGGGGTGCTGCCCCCCTTCGGGCAGCGAAAGGCGGCCGCGGTAGACGATGACCGACGCCGTGAGGCGGCAGTCCGTATCGCCGAAGCGGAACGCGAGCGAACCCGAAAAATAGTTCCCGCCGTCGATGGCGTCCGACAACCGTGCCGCCGCCTCATGGTAAAGTTCAGGTGAAACCGAATACATAATTGATAATTAGCAAGATTTTTGCAAATAAATTTGCAGACAGAAATAAATTGTTTAACTTTGCAGGACAAAGATAAGTTCAAATATTGAATTTCCAAATAAAATATTCAATTTTTTAATATAAAATTTTCCGATCAAAAGCTATGAACGAACGGGTAAAACTGATACGGAAACAGTTGGGGATGACGCAAGAACAACTGGCACAGCGGCTTGGCATCGGCAAGGCGGCGCTCTCGATGATCGAGACCGGCAAGGCGGGGCTCTCGGCACGCAACCGGAACATCCTGGTTCAGGAATTGAACGTAAATCCCGAATGGCTCGAAAGCGGCAAGGGCAACATGTTCAACGCCGAACCCGACCTGACAGCTTACATGCACCGCACGGACAATTCGCTGCCGTTGCAGAGCGTGCCCCTCTACTCGATCGAGGGCACGGCGGGACTGGTACCGCTGTTCGCCGACCAGGCGCAGGCCAAACCCGTGAATTTCATCCACATTCCCAACCTGCCCAAATGCGACGGCGCCATATATATCGTAGGGGATTCGATGTACCCGCTACTCAAAAGCGGCGACATCGTACTCTACAAACAGCTGGGCGACATCAACGATATCTTCTGGGGCGACATGTATCTGCTGTCGATCGACATCGACGGCGAGGAGTACGTGACGGTGAAATACATTCAGAAATCCGACCGCGAGGGGTATGTGAAACTCGTGAGCCAGAACCCGCACCACGCAGACAAGGACGTGGCGATCAACCGCATAAGGGCAATCGCGCTGGTCAAGGCCAGCATCAGGATGAACTCGATCCGGTAGCGGCCCGGACAGGGCGCCCGTATGCCCGTATCTCCCGGGAAACGATCCCGGCGGCAGCGCCCCGATGTCCGCCGCAAACCCGCTGCCGGACATTGTACTGCAAAAACGGCACAGCTGAAGCGGGAAGGGCGGAACCCGCAGCCGGGAACCTGCCGCGAAAGAAGATGAACCGGCACCCTGATTCCGAAAAAATTTCCTATCTTTCGGAAAATAAAACCGCCTGACATGGAACTATCCGATAAAAAATTCGCGGTGCTGATCGACGCCGACAACATCTCGCACCGGAAAATCAAGGACATACTCGACGAAATCGCCAACTACGGCACGCCGACGATCAAGCGTATCTACGGCGATTTCACCGACCCGAAGTTCGCGGCATGGAAAAGCGTGCTGCTCGAGAATTCGATCACCCCGATCCAGCAATACGCCTACACGACAGGCAAGAACGCGACGGATTCGGCGCTGATAATCGACGCGATGGACATCCTGCACAAAGAGTCGGTCAACGGATTCTGCATCGTGTCGAGCGACAGCGACTACACCCGCCTGGCGAGCCGCATCCGCGAATCGGGACGGGAAGTACTCGGTTTCGGGGAGAAGAAGACCCCCAAGCCGTTCATCAAATCGTGCGACAAATTCATCTATGTCGAGATACTCGGGCAGCCCGCACCCGCCCCGGCTCCGGTATCGGCACCGGCACAAACAGCGGCAGCTGTGCCAGCAGCCAAAGCTGCGACGCCGAAAAAAACCGCGAAAAAACATCAGGGGCGCAATGCACCCGAAACAGACATGCCGGAGGCAGCCCCCGCAGAACCCGCCGCTGCGGAGAAAAAGGTAGCCCCGGCTCCGGATACGGCACAGCCCCAGCCGATCATCCGTCCGATCGACGACGATTTCAAGACACTGCTCGCAAACACGATCGAAGACGCCGCCGACGACAGCGGCTGGGCCTTCCTCGGCATCGTGGGCGGGGTGCTCACCAAGAAGATGCCGGACTTCGACCCCCGCAATTACGGGTACAAGAAACTGTCGCTGCTGGTAAAATCCCTTTCGAAAATAGTCGAAATCGAAGAGCGCCCGTCGGAAAATAAGGAGCTGAAACTCGTTTACGTCCGAAACCGTATCCGGTAGACGTCCAAGCCTGCCCGCCCCGGCAACCGAACCACGCAGGGATCACGGGCGCCCATGCAAAATACGCCGGACAGGCACCCCCGCAAGATTTTCCGGGCCACTATCCCTGCAGGATTTCCCGGCCGGATACGGCATAACAAACAGGTGACGGCAACGAGGCCGCTGCAACGCAATCTTGCAGCGGCCTTTCGCATAGCCCCCAATCCGGGTTGTGCGCCCGGCACAGGAGCTGCACGGGAACAGCGCAGGAGCAGCCGAAACAGCAGAAAGAACAACGGAAGAAACAGCGGAGGAAGCAACGGCAGAGAGAACGTCAGGAGGCGAATAACCTCGAAAAACCCGGAGCGGCACTTACAATCCGGAAGCAGCATTCGCAAAATTTTTTAATAACGCCACTACTGTCAAATCGCAATTAAAATTACAAAATCCGGTAACGATCAAGCAGCGAAACAAGCCTCTGAATGCGCAATTATCAGCAATGCGGAGGCACAAAGAGAAAAAACCGCCGGATTAGAGCCGCAAAAAAGTCATCCGCCGTGAACAATCTGACAATAAATTTATATATTTGTGATATTGTTTTCAAAACCCTACTAATCCGAAACAAGACATGGACAAAACCAATGTACGGGAGTTGCAGGATGTCGTGATCCGCTTTTCAGGCGACTCGGGCGACGGCATGCAGCTTACGGGCACGCTTTTCTCAGACACCTCGGCACTGCTCGGGAACGGGATCTCGACCTTCCCCGACTACCCTGCCGAAATCCGCGCGCCACAGGGTACCGTGGCGGGCGTATCTGGATTCCAGGTTCACTTCGGCAGCCACCGGGAGCTCAACCCCGGCGACTACTGCGACGTGCTGGTGGCGATGAACCCCGCAGCGCTCAAGGCCAACCGCAAATGGCTCAAACCGGGTGCGACGGTCATCATCGACGGCGATTCGATCACCGAAGACCACCTCAAAAAGGCGTGCTTCGCCACGCTCGACCCCATCGCCGAGCTGAAACTCGACGAGTACAACGTAGTAATCCCCGGCATCACCACGATGACGCGCGACGCGCTCCGGGAGACCGGCCTCGACAACAAGAGCGTGACCAAGTGCAAAAACATGTTCGCACTGGGTATCTGCTTCTACCTGTTCGACCGGCCGGAGGCTTACGCATTCAAATACATCGAAACCAAATTCGCAAAGAAGAACCCCGCCATAGCCGAAGCCAACAAGCTGGCCATCCAGGCGGGATACAACTACGCAGCCAATACGCACCAGTTCGCAAACACCTATACCGTAGCGCCCGCACCGCTCGAAAAGGGCACCTACCGCTCGATCAGCGGCAACGTCGCCACGGCATGGGGACTGTGCGCCGCAGCCGAAAAGGCCGGGTTGCCGCTCTTCTGCGGCTCGTACCCGATCACTCCGGCCACCGTAATCCTCGAAGAGCTGGCCAAGCGCAAAGACCTCGGGGTGAAGACCGTCCAGGCCGAAGACGAAATCGCGGGCATCTGCACCGCCATCGGCGCAGCCTTCGCCGGCAACTTCGCCGTGACGACCACCTCGGGCCCCGGCCTGTCGCTCAAGAGCGAGGCGCTGGGACTGGCCGTGATGACCGAGTTGCCGCTGGTGGTGGTCGACGTACAGCGCGGCGGCCCCTCGACGGGACTTCCGACCAAGACCGAGCAGAGCGATCTGGCGCAGGCGCTCTACGGCCGCAACGGCGAGTGCCCCGTGATCGTCGTGGCGGCATCGTCGCCCAGCGACTGCTTCCACTACGCATTCGAGGCCGGGCGCCTGGCCATGGAGCATATGACCCCCGTGATCCTGCTGACCGACGGGTTCATCGCCAACGGCTCGGAGCCGTGGCGCATCCCTGCGATGAAGGACTACCCTGCCATCACCCCGCCGATCGTGGACGAGGCCCCCGAAGGCGGTTTCATGCCCTACGTGCGCAACGAAAACCTGGCCCGCGGCTGGGCATTCCCCGGCAAGACGGGACTGGAACATCGTGTCGGCGGCCTTGAAAAGGACTGCGTAAAGGGTTGTATCTCGCACGACCCGTCGAACCACCAGAAAATGGTACGCACCCGCGCCGAAAAGGTGGCGAAAGCCGTCGACGACATCCCGGCACAGGCCGTATGGGGCGCCCCGGAAGGCGACCTGCTGGTGGTCGGCTGGGGAGGTACGCGCGGACACCTGCAAAACGCCGTCGACCAGATGCGCGCCGAAGGCAAGCGCGTTTCGCTGTGCCATTTCAACTACATCAACCCGCTGCCGCACGGCGTACGCGAGATATTCTCGAAATTCCGCAAGATCGTCGTCTGCGAGCTGAACGAAGGGCAGTTCGCCAACTATCTGCGCCAGAGTTTGCAGGAGTTCCGCTACGAACAGTACAACAAGTGCGAGGGCCTGCCCATCACGGTTGCAGAGCTTTGCCAAAAATTCGAATCCTTATTGAAATAACGCCATGGCAGAATACAAATACACCCCCGCGGATTTCAAAAGCGACCAGGAGGTACGCTGGTGCCCCGGATGCGGCGACCACGCCATCCTCAGCGCCGTACAGCGCGCGCTGCCCGAGATCGCCGACGCGACCGACACGCCGCACAATCTTTTCACGTTCGTGTCGGGCATCGGCTGCTCGTCGCGGTTCATCTATTACATGAAGACCTACGGGTTCCATTCGGTGCACGGCCGCGCCAACGCCGTGGCCACGGGCGTCAAGGTCGCCAACCCGCGCCTCAGCGTCTGGGTCACCACGGGCGACGGCGACTCGCTGGCCATCGGCGGCAACCACTTCATACACGCCATCCGCCGCAATGTCGACCTGAACGTCATACTCTTCAACAACGAGATCTACGGCCTCACCAAGGGGCAGTACTCCCCCACCTCGAAGCTGGGCAAGATCACCAAGACCTCGCCCTACGGCACGGTCGAAAAGCCGTTCAACCCCGGCGAACTGGTGATCGGCGCCAAAGGCACGTTCTTCGCCCGCTCGGTCGACATGGAGGTGCAGCTTTCGAAGGAGTGCATGGTGGCCGCTGCGATGCACAAAGGCATGTCGGTGATCGAAGTACTGCAAAACTGCGTGATTTTCAACGACAAGACCCACGCTGCATTCGCCGCCGACAAGGCTACGCGCGCCGAACGTACGATCACGCTGCGCCACGGCGGGAAAATGCTGTTCGGGGCCAACATGGAGAAGGGAATCGTCTTCGAGGACATGAAGCTCAAGGTCGTGACCGTCGGCCAGGACGGCTACACGCTGGACGATGTGCTGACGCACGACGCCCACGAGCGCGACACGACGCTGCACTCGATGCTGGCGGCGATGAAATATCCCGAATACCCCGTTGCCCTGGGCGTGATCCGCGCCGTCGAGGACGCCACGGTTTACGACCGCGAGGTGGCCCGGCAGGTCGAGAAGGTCAAGGCACAGAGCAAGATCCGCTCGGTGGACGAGCTGCTGCATTCGGGCGCCACGTGGGAAATCGAATAACTTAACAGGCACGACACTGATCCGGGAGGCATCCCGGCATACGGGAAAGCCGGCGCTCGAAGCGCCGGCTTTTTCCTTGGGGCGGGACAAACAAACGGCACCCCGGAGGAAGGATTGCCCGGCGGCCTCCAGTATGCCCCCGCCTGCCGGTACGAAAGCCCCCCGGACAGCGGAGATGCTTGCGAAAATGCGGAAACAGCCTTATAATCCGCATGGCGGACAAAAAAACGATACCGGACGCCCCGCCCTCCCCCC
>ENA-UERU01001228-UERU01001228.1-human-gut-metagenome-genome-assembly--contig:-NODE-1228-length-15058-cov-3.825646_pt1 | contig 15058 bp, 8 predicted proteins | sample MGYA00242988_ERZ507989 | MGnify/ENA primary metagenome ERZ507989 (study PRJEB26167, sample SAMN06115519) | human gut metagenome | host: Homo sapiens | place: China:Hunan | collected 2015-08-21 | study...
TCGAAAACCCCCGAACCTTCAACGAAAAAGTCCTCTGGATGATGCTCCATGCCGACACCACCCGCTGGTCGCAACTGGCCGACAAGTACCGCGTCCGCGAGTATGTCGAGCAATGCGGGCTGGGATGGATGCTCAACGAATTATACGGTGTATGGGAATCCGCAGAGGAGATAGACTTCAGCGGGGGGGGGAATCTCCCCGACACGTTCGTGCTGAAAACCAACAACGGCTACGGACAAGTTATCATCGTGAACGACAGGCAAAAAGCCGATATCCGGTCGATCCGCCGTACACTCAACCACACCCTGCGAAAGAAATTCGGCCGCATGACGGCCGAACACCACTATTTTGGTATTAAACCCCGCATTATCGCCGAACGCCTCCTTCCCTCAGAACCAGCATTCGGCAATTCGCTCATCGACTATAAATTCTACTGTTTCGATGGCAACCCCTATTGTTGCATGGTCTGCTACAACCGTAAATCGCCATCCGACGTCAAAACAGGATTGTACGATGCCAGGACATGGAAAAACATAGGTCATTACGTCACCGGAAAATATTACGACCCACATCAGTGTGATATCCCGCGTCCGGCATCCCTCGACCGGATGCTCGATGCGGCCAAACGGCTCTCATCAGGATTCCCCCAAGTACGGGTCGACCTTTACGAAGTCGCCGGAAACCCCGTATTCGGGGAACTGACATTCACCTCATCTGCAGGTATGGATACGGGATTCAGCCAGGAGTTTCAGGAATTGATGGGATCGCAAATATCCCTGCCGCCGGCCAAGCGGACGCAACCGTCGCACCCGGGACTGCTCGGACTCCTCGGACTGCGGAAGGCCGCTGCCAAATAAAAACGGCAGGCAGCCCGGAGGGGCGGGTGCAACAGGCTGCCCGGCCCGCCAGGCACAGCCCTTTGCCCGGGTATGGGGAGAGGGCTGTCATTTTGTAGGCGGGTTTCATTTTTAATTTAATTCTTAATTCGTATCTTTGCGCTACTATGAGTGATTTTATCGTCAGCGCACGGAAATACCGCCCCGCGACCTTCGCCTCGGTCGTCGGACAGAAACATATCACCTCCACGCTTAAAAATGCGATCGAGCGCGGGCAGTTGGCTCACGCCTACCTGTTCTGCGGCCCCCGCGGCGTAGGCAAGACCACTTGTGCCCGCATCTTCGCAAAGGCCATCAACTGCCTGAACCCCAACGGATCGGAGGCCTGCAACGAATGCGAATCGTGCCGTTCGTTCAACGAAGGGCGCTCGTTGAACATCCACGAGCTGGACGCCGCGTCGAACAACTCGGTAGAAGATATCCGCACACTGATCGAACAGGTGCGCATCATCCCGCAGGTAGGGCGCTACTCGGTATTCATCATCGACGAGGTGCACATGCTCTCGGCGGCGGCGTTCAACGCCTTCCTCAAGACGCTCGAAGAGCCGCCCGCACACGCGATCTTCATTCTCGCGACGACCGAAAAACACAAGATCATCCCGACCATCCTCTCGCGGTGCCAAATCTACGATTTCAACCGCATCCGCGTCGAGGACGGCGTCGAATACCTCAAATACATCGCCTCGCAGGAGGGCATCGCAGCCGACGAAGAGTCGCTCAACCTCATTGCCCAGAAAGCCGACGGGGGTATGCGCGACGCCCTGTCGATGTTCGACAAGGCCGTGTCGTTCTGCGGCAAGGCGCTCGATTACCGCAACGTCGCCCAGACGCTCAACGTCCTGGACTACGACACCTACTTCGGCGTCACGGAGATGCTGCTCGCGGGCAACTATGTCGATACGCTGGTGACATTCGACAGCGTGCTGTCGCGGGGTTTCTCGGGGCAGACCTTCATGGCGGGGCTGAACCGCCACATGCGCGACCTGCTGATGGCCAAGCGCCCCGAAACGCTGCGGCTGATCGAAATGACCGGGACGCTGCTCGAACGATACCGGACGCAGGCGGGCGCCTGCGATGTCGAGTTCCTGTTCGGAGCCATCTCCTGCCTGACGGAGCTCGACGGGAAGATCCGGCAATCGTCCAACCAGCGGTTGTTCGTCGAGCTGGGCCTGATGAAGATCGCAGGGCTCGGCCAAAAAAAAAATGACTCTCTGACATCTTCCGGGGAATATCCCCTTCCTACCCTCACCCCCCGCACGGCGGGCCCCGCATCTGCGGCGGCTCCGGCAGCGGCCGGGCAGCCGGCAACCGCAACGGCACAAGCGGCAGAGGTTTCGGCGACCGGAAATCCGGCAACGAACGCCCCGGCGGCAAATGCCTCCGGCAACCCCGCAGCCCCGGCAGCCGCAACGGCACAACCGGCAGGGGTTAGCGCCACCGGTAATCCGGCAACGAACGCCCCGGCAGCAAGCGCCTCCGGCAACCCCGGAGCCCCGGCAGCCGCAACGGCACAACCGGCAGCGCAAGCAGCAGGAGCCGCAACGGCCCCCCCTTCCGCAGCAACGTCCGCAGCAATGCCTGCCGCGTCCCCGGCCGGAAGGCCGGCAGCGGGTACATCCGCCGGCCCGACTGCACAGGGAACACTCCCGGCACAGCCCGCGCCGGGGATGAAACGGCGGCCGCTGATCTCGGGCGCATCGCTCTCGGAGCTGCTCGCCTCGGCAGGCGGCGACCCCGACGAGGAGCTGTCGGACGGCGAAACGCCCGACGAACCCGAAACCGTGCGCATAGACCCGGACTGTGCCGAAAAGTTGGAGCACGCCCGAGGCAGGATACTGAACCTCATCAAGGAGAAACGCCCGCGCTTCGTGCCGGCTTTCGAGCTGATGACGTTCCGCGACAACACGATCTCGGTGAGCGTACCGACGACGGAGCTGCGCGAGGAGATCCTGCGCAGCAAGACCGGGATGCTGATGCGCATCGCCGAACTGGCGGGCATCGAGGGTATGATCGAACTGGAGGTCACGGTCAATGAAGAGATCCGGGCGGCACGCCCGATCAAGCTCGAAGACCGCGTCCGCTACATCACGGAGAAGAACCCGCTCGTCGCGGAACTCCGCAAAGCACTGGACTTGGAAGTAGAATAAAAAGAACGAACAATAAAAATGGCAACAAAGAATTTCATCGAAGAACTCGAATGGCGCGGGATGATCCACACGATCATGCCCGGCGCGAAGGAACAACTCGAAAAAGAGATGACGACGGCCTACCTGGGCATCGACCCCACGGCCGACTCGCTGCATATCGGCCACCTGGTGGGCGTAATGATCCTCAAGCATTTCCAGATGTGCGGCCACCGTCCGCTGGCGCTTATAGGCGGCGCGACGGGCATGATCGGCGACCCCTCGGGCAAGTCGCAGGAGCGCAACCTGCTCGACGAACCCACGCTGCGCCACAACCAGGAGGCGATCAAGCGCCAGCTGGCCAAACTGCTCGACTTCGAGTCGGACGCCCCGAACGCGGCCGTGCTGGTGAACAACTACGACTGGATGAAGGACATTTCGTTTCTGGAATTCATCCGCGATATCGGCAAGTGCATCACCGTCAACTACATGATGGCCAAAGATTCGGTCAAGAAACGGTTCAGCGGCGAGGGCGACGGCATGTCGTTCACCGAGTTCACCTACCAGCTGGTACAGGGCTTCGACTTCCTGCACCTCTACCAGACGATGAACTGCAAGGTGCAGCTGGGCGGCGCCGACCAGTGGGGCAACATCACCACCGGAACGGAGCTGATCCGCCGCAAACTGGGCAACGAGGCCGAAGCATTCGCCATCACCTGCCCGCTCATCACCAAGGCCGACGGTACGAAATTCGGCAAGACCGAGAGCGGCAACGTATGGCTCGATGCGCGCTATACCTCGCCCTACAAGTTCTACCAGTTCTGGCTCAACGTCAGCGACGAGGACGCCAAGCGTTACATCCGCATCTTCACGCTGTTAGACCGTGAAACCGTCGAGGCGCTGACCGCCGAACACGAGGCGGCGCCCCACCTGCGCGTACTGCAAAAGCGGCTGGCACAGGAGATCACCACGATGATCCACTCCAGGGAGGAGTACGAAAAGGCGGTCGAAGCCTCGGCGATCCTCTTCGGCGGCTCGACGTCGGAGGCGCTGCGCAAAATAGACGAAGAGACCCTGTTGCAGGTGTTCGAGGGCGTGCCGCAGTTCCGCATCGCCCGTGCCGAGCTGGGCCTGCCGTTCGTCGATCTGTGCTCCGAAAAAACGCAGGGGTTTCCCTCGAAGGGCGAATGCCGCAAGATGGTGCAGGGCGGCGGCGTGTCGCTCAACAAGGAGAAGGTCGCCGACCCGGCACGTACGGTGGGCGAGGCCGACCTGATCGCCGGCAAATACCTGCTCGTACAGAGGGGTAAGAAGAACTACTACCTCGTAATCGCCGAGTAGCATGGAATACCGCATCGTCCTGACGCGCATGGAATTCCACGCGCTGCACGGCTGCTACGAGCTGGAACGCAAGGTAGGCAACCGCTTCACGGTCGACCTGGAACTGACGGCCGAACTGGGCCATGCGGCCACGGACGACGACGTGCGCAAGACGGTCAACTACCTGACGGCCTACGAAGTCGTCGAGATGCAGATGCGAATCACGCAGCACACCATCGAGCGGGTGGCGACGAACATCATCGAGGCGGTTTACGCCACCTTCCCGCAGGTGCGGCACGTAAAATGCACCGTATCGAAACTGGCGCCGCCGCTGGGCGGAAAGCTCGAGAAGGTGAGCGTCGTGCTGGAGAAATAGGGCGGGTGTGCGCATGCATGCGCACACCCGTTTGCGATAATAAACAGGTTAGGTTATGCATCACAAGGAGAGTCGCGCCACCTTGGGTGGCAAATTGAGCGCCGTGCTGGTCGCCGCGGGAAGTTCCGTGGGGCTGGGCAACATCTGGCGCTTCCCCTATGTAGCCGGGGACAACGGCGGCGGGGCATTTCTGATAATCTACATCCTTTGCGTCCTGCTGCTGGGGCTGCCGCTCATGATCGCGGAGTTCACCGTGGGGCGTGCTTCGCACCGCAATGCCGTGGGTGCCTACCGGGCGCTGAACCCACGGTGGAGTTTTCTGGGTTACAACGGCGTGCTGGCCGCATTCCTGATCCTGGGGTTCTACTTCGTAGTATCGGGATGGACGGCCGAATACATGGTGCACTCGGTGACGGGCAGTATCGCTCGTTTCTCGACCGCCGAGCAGTACAAGAGTCTCTTCGAGAACTTTATCAGCAATCCCTGGAGGCCGGTCGTCTACACCTGCCTGTTCGTCCTCGCAACCCATTTCGTGATCGCCATGGGCGTACAGAAAGGCATCGAACGCTCGGCTAAAATCCTCATGCCGCTGCTGTTCCTGATTCTGATCGTACTGTCGGTACATTCACTGCTGATGCCGGGCGGGGAAGCCGGGTTGAAGTTCCTCTTCGCCCCCGACTTCTCGAAGGTGACGCCCACGACCGTGCTCGTCGCACTGGGGCAGGCGTTCTTCTCGCTTTCGATCGGCATCGGCACGATGGTGACCTACGCCTCGTATTTCAAACCGGACACGAACCTGCGCCACACGGCGCTCAACGTCACCATCCTCGACACACTGGTGGCCATACTGGCCGGCGTGGTGATCTTCCCGGCGGTATTCAGCGTAGGCATCGAGCCTTCGTCGGGGCCGTCGCTCGTATTCATCACCCTGCCGAGTATCTTTAACGGCATGCCGCTGAGCATGGTGTGGTCGTCGATTTTCTTCCTGCTGCTGGTCGTCGCAGCACTCACCTCGACCATCTCGCTGCACGAGGTAGTCACGGTCTACCTGCACGAGGAGTGGCACCTGAGCCGTAAGGCTGCGGCATGGCTGACGACCGCCGCCACGGCCGCCCTGGCGTCGCTGGCATCGCTGTCGCTGGGTGCGTTGGGCAGTTGGAAGATCGCCGGGCTCTCGCTTTTCGATTCGCTCGACTTCCTGACGGCCAACATCCTGCTGCCGGCAGGCGGGCTTTTCACCTGCATCTTCGTGGGCTGGAAGCTCGACCACCACATCCTCAAGGCGCAGATCACCAACAACGGAGAGTTGAAATTCCGTATCTACGGGCTATTCAGCTTCCTGCTGCGCTACGTCTGCCCGGCAGTGCTGCTGCTGATCTTCCTCGACAACCTCGGGGTATTCTGACAAGAGGCGACAAGCGTTTCCCCGGCCCCGGACTTTCCCAAGTCCGGGGATTTTTTATTTCCGGGGCCGGGGCCGGAGGGAGGCCGTGCATTTCGATTCAAAACCATTCTTTCACAAAAAAGCAGATATTTCGTCCAATTTTTTTGTGTTTTATTTTGGAAAATAAAATTAAAGATTTATTTTTGTTTCATAATGAAATTAAAAATATTACACATCACAATTAAAACACGGACAAAACCGACAAAACAAGAAACCCCCTAAAACGGCACGAGACTCATTCCCGGGCCGTAAAAGGCAAACCGCGGGCAGCACCCGCGGCCTGCATCCGTCCTCAGGGACAAGCTTTCGCAGCGGCAGCCGATTGCCAGGGTATGAAAAAAGGATTACATTCCGGTGACAACGACGCACGAAGCCAATTATTAAAATATTTTTGCAGCCGGAGCGACACAGGCTCCCACCTATTAATAAAAAGACAGAAACACCAAGAAACCATCAGCACAAACCCGACCATGAAAAACCTGTTACTTTTCCTGCTGGCCTGCTGCCTCGGCGCCGCAGCCGCAGCCCGCCCGATACGGGGATCGGTCAAATGCGGCGGAAAGCCGATGGGCGGCGTGACCGTAACCGACGGTTATACGTTCGCGCAAAGCGACGAGCAGGGCATATTCACGCTCGATGCCGACGACCAGGCGCTGTTCATCAGCCTGGTGACCCCGTCCGGCTACCTGGCTCCGCTCGAAGGGGGCATCCCGCAATTCTACCGCACATACGACCCGGCGGCCAAACGCTACGACTTCGAATTGCAACCGTGGCCCGGCTCGGGCGAATGCTACGAACTGCTGGCGATCGCCGATCCGCAGCCCAAGACCGAAGAGCATTTCCGGCGGTTGCGGAGCGAGGTCATGCCCGCATTGCAGGCGGCAACCGATAACGGGAGAACGCGGGGCGCGAACCAGGCCGCGATCGTGCTCGGGGACATCGTATGGGACTCCCCGGAACTCTTCGCAGGCGTGAAAGCGGAGTTCGCCAAGCTCGGGGTACCCGTATACGGCGTGATCGGCAACCACGACCATGACCTGAACAAATACACCGACCGCGAGGCGACGGAAAACTACCGCCGCCATTTCGGCCCCACCTATTATGCATTCGACATGGGGCGCACGCACTATATCGTGCTCGACGACATCGTTTACCACGGCGCGAAGAAATACGAGGAGCGGATCGACACGATGCAACTGCGCTGGGCAGCCGCCTATGCCGAACGCCTGCCCGCAGGGTCGCGCGTCTGCATCGCGATGCATGCCCCGGCCATGAAATCGTGGCTCGGGAACCGCGTCATGGAGTCGGCCGAAGGGCTGATGGACGCCTTCGCGGGGCACGAACTGCACTTCATCACCGGGCATACGCACCTAAACTCGAATTACGACATCCGCGAGGGGGTCATGGAACATAACGTAGCGCAGGTCTGCGGCAACCTCTGGTGGGATCCGATCAACTGGGACGGTACGCCCAAGGGCTTCCAGCTGTTCCGCGAATGCGGCGGGGAATTCTCGTGGGAATACCGGAGCCTCGGCGAGTCCCCGGCACGGCAGATCCGCGTATGGCACCCCGGCCAGGTGGCCAAGCACCCGGCCAGCGTCGTGGCAAAGGTATGGAACTGGGATTCGTACTGGACGGTCGTATGGTATGAGGACGGCCGTTACCGCGGCGCCATGCAGCGTACGACGCTCGACGACCCGGATTATACCGCGCACATCGACTCGCTGAAGGCCGCCGGAAGGAAAATCTCCAAAGTCCAGCGCCCACGCCCGACGAACTTCTATTTCACGGCACGCCCCTCGGCATCGGCCCGCGAGGTGGAGGTGGTCGCCACCGACCGCTTCGGCCGCCGCTACTCGGAGCGCATCGCACTCGGGCACGCAGACTGACGTACAGGACACCAACACCAAAATCATCAATAGCCTATGAAAAAACTGATTACTTTAATCGCCGGGTTGCTGCTCGTCGCCCTGCCGGTCGGACTGGCCGGTTGTGACGACAGCGACAAGGAGATCTACAACGATGGCCGGCTGGTCACCGATGTAGTTATTCCGACCTCGATGACCGTCTACCGCGGGATGGAGGTTTCCGTTTCCGGCTACGGCTTCGCCCAGGGCGACGCCATCGCGTTACGCGCCGGTGAGGATCTCCCGGCAGCGACCACGGTAGCATCGGAAAAACTGCTGACGTTCGTCATACCCGACGGCGCGGCAGACCAGACCGTCTATAAGGTCGTGCTCAACCGGGCACAGGACTACCAGGTGCTCGGATCGAGCAGGATGACCGTACAACTGGCCATCGACGTCGACCTGGGCAAGACCATCTCGGGCAACTGGGGCGGCGACGCCGTGATCCGCGGCCGCGGGTTCATGGCTACGGACAAACTCTTCCTGGAACAAGGGGGGGGGGAAATTCGAAGCGCCGGTCAAAGGTGCTGACGATTCTTCGCTGACCTTTACCATTCCCCAGAACGCCGCCGACGGCGACTGTGAATTCACCCTGCAGCGCGGAGCAGAAGAGCAGATACTGGGCTCCGCCAAACTCAACCTCTCCCTGGGCGGCATCACCGTACCGGACAAGGAAGGCGCGACGATCAAGGGTATCGTCCACCTGGCAGGACAAGGCATCGCCGGCGTCCTGGTCTCGGACGGCGACCTGATCACCAAGACCGACGCCAACGGTTTCTATTGGCTCAATTCCGAAAAACGCAACGAACTCGCCTTCGTCATCCTGCCTGCGGGCTATGACGTTCCCACGGCCAAGGCGATGCCCCAGTTCTGGCAGCCCTGCACGCTCGACGCGAATACCGTCGAACAGCTCGACTTCCAGCTGCTCAGGGCCGACAACGACTCCCACACCATGCTCGTGGCCACGGACATGCACCTGGCCAACCGCAACACCCCGAAAGATTACGTTCAGTTCGCCGACGGCTTCGTCAAGGAGCTGACATCGGCCTACAATGCCGCCGCACCCGGAAAGGTATACTGCCTCAACCTGGGCGACTTCTCGTGGGATGGCTGCTGGTACGACAACAAGTGGGCGCTGCCCGAATGCAAGCAGAGCGTCGAGGACTTCAACTTCCAGATGTGGTCGGTGATGGGCAACCACGACAACGACCCCTATGTAGCCTCCGATTTCGGCGCCGAAGGCCCCTACCGCCAACACATGGGCCCGGTTTACTACGCCATGAACATCGGCCGGATACACTACATCATGCTCGACGACACCGAGTACCTCAACACGGGCGGCTCGCAGGGTACGGTCGGTTCGCGCAACTACAACCGCCGCTTCGACGACCGGCAGCTGGCTTGGCTCAAGGAGGAGCTCACCCATGTCGACAAATCGACCCCGATCGTCGTGGGATGCCACTGCCCGCTTTACTCGTACAGCGGAAGCGGCGGCGTGAGCGTAGCGCTCCAGACCCAGGCCGACATCGACAAAATCCTGAGCTGCTTCGCCGGCTTCAGCAACGTGACTTTCGTCACGGGGCACACGCACGTGAACCGCAATATCCAGTCGCCGACCTATGCCAACGTCTACGAGCAGAACATCGCCGCGGTCTGCGGCACCTGGTGGTGGACGCAGCAGTACGGCAACAACAACGTCTGCACCGACGGTTCGCCCGCGGGTTACAAGATCTTCACGGTCGACGGAACCGACCTCAAATGGCAGTACAAAGCCACGGGGCTTCCCATCGAAAAGCAGTTCATCACCTACGACATGAACGAGGTCAAGGAGTACTGGGCCACCGACGCCACGGCACTCAAGGCCTTCGCCGCAGGCAACGACATGCGAAACCGCGACAAGGATTATTCGACGGTGGGCGAAAATGCCGTCTACATCAACGTCTGGGCCTACGAGCCGGGCTGGACGGTCACCGTGACGGAGAACGGAACCCCGCTCGACGTGAAACAGGTCTGGAGCAAGAAAGACCCGCTGCACAGCATTTCGTACGACATCCCGCGCGGCGCGGCCAACAACGGCACGCTCACCTTCCCCTCGACCTCCTGCATGCATATGTTCGAGGTTACGGCCTCCTCGGCGTCTTCCACGCTGGAGATATCGGTTACCGACCGCTTTGGCAACGTCAGCACGGAGTCGATGACCCGGCCCAAGGCGCTCACGACCGACGTGACCAAATAACCCTCAAAAAACCTTAAGACAATGAAGCGTATAATGAACAAATGGTTGTGGTCGTTATTATGCGTCACGCTCCTGGGAGCCGCGGCGTGCAGCGACGACGACACCGAAGGGGATTCGGGGAACCCCATTCCCCCGGCACTCTCCACCGAAAACCTGCCCGATGCAGGACTGAAGTTCCTCTATTCGGCACTGACCCCGCATACATTTACCATGAGCGTCGACGCGCCCTGGGAGATCACCAAGACCGCAGGCTGGTTCGTCGTCACCCCGAACAAGGGCGAGGCGGGCCAGAATATCCAGGTCACCGTCACCCCGGCCCTGAACCAGGGCGAGGCGCGCGACGGCGAATTCACCATCCGCGCCAACAGCGGCAACAACCTCCATCCCTGCCTGACGGAGAAGAGCATCCCGCTTTCACAGGACGCCTACCTGGCGGCCGGCATCGTGATAACGGGGCTCGAAGAACGCCTGCTGGCCTTCGAAGCCGAAGATACGGATCCGGTGGTCTTCACCGTCGAGACATCCTACGACTGGACGCTCACGGTGGAGAACGAGACCTGGCTGACGGTAGCGCCCAAGAGCGGCAAGGCCGGCTCTGCGGCCCAAGTCACCATCACGCCCAAGGCCAACACCACCGACGAACGCCACGAGTCGAAAATCACGATCACGGCCGGTGACGCCGAATTCGGCGAGAACACCGCCGAAGAGATCATCGAGCTGGTTCAGGCGCCCTACATGCCCAAGGACACGCATGCCGAGGGATACGTCTTCTTCAGCGACGACTTCCAGTGGATTCCCGACAACTGGGTGAGCCCCTACACCAAGTACGGCTGGCCGAGCGTATCGATCGACGGCACGAACGGCAACGAGTTCGCCCTTTCGACCGACGGGATGAAAGAGGCCGTAGCGGCCAAGGGCTACACCTACACCCCCTCGGTATATGCCCGTTACGAAGGCCATGTCAAGCTGGGTAAGACCGCCAACATGGGCGCCATCACGATTCCCGCGCTCACGGGCATCGACGCCGGCAAGGCCGCGACGCTGCTCGTGCAGTTCGACGCAGCCGCCTATTCGTCGGCAGGCGGCACGGTGGACAACGGCGACGACCACATGGACGTCACGATCGAAGGCCCCGGCACGATCGGCGACCTGGTGGAAACCTCCGCGCTGGTCGAAGTGAAGAACGTCTGGGAGTGGACACGCTACTCGCTGATCGTCTACGGCGCTACGAACGAAACCCGCATCACCTTCGGCAGCGAGCGCGAAGTGAAGTGCCGCCTCTACCTGGACAACATCACCGTGACGCGCGCCAAGGACGAGAACCCCGAAGCCCCGGCACCGGAGGCACTCGTCACCCCGTTAGCCAAGGAGATCGTCAATACCTCCGATCCGAGTCTCTTCGATGCCAACAGCATGGTGGTTGCCGAAGGCGGCACGCTGACCTGCTCGGTGCGCGTCAACAAGGCCTGGACGGCAGAGACCGACTGCGACTGGCTGACGATCACCACCGTACGCTGCGGCGACGCAGACCCGTCGACGGTAACGGGCGCCAACAACGGCGCATCGCTCTCGAACGGCGTGGCGACCGTCAAGGCCACGGGGCTGCCCTACATCACCACCAAGGTGGAAGTAGGCAGGAACTCCGGAGGCGAAAGCCGCACGGGCCATATCATCATCAAGTCGGAAGGCGCAGAGATCGAGAAGGTTGCTGTCACGCAGGCTTCCGGGGCACAGATCACCATCGAAGGGCTAACGGACAATACGCTGGAGCTCAGCGACAACCCCACAGAATCGGGTGCCGAGGTGAAATTCACGGTCAACGCCCCCTATCCCTGGACGATCGCCCCATCGGGCGCTGCGGCATGGTACGAGGTGAGCCCCGGGCAGGGTGCCGCCAACACCGACGTGGAGGTAACGGTCAAGGCGCTTGAGCAGAACCTCTCGTTCCGCCGCTTCGGCGAGTTTACGATCACGGCGGCCGAGGGCGATGCAACCCTTACCGAGAAGATCGCGCTTTCGCAGCAGCCCGTATCGCCCGGAACGGTGAAATGGAACTTGGCGTCTCCCGTACAATGGTCGTTCTCGGAAGAGGATATGGGCAACTACGCCCAGGACTTCAAGGGCGGGCCCGACAGCCCGTACAACACGGTGCTGGCCCAATCGGGGCCGGGGTACCTCTCCTATACGCACACGGCACCGAGCGATCCCGACAAGAAATGCGAACGCATCGTCGGCAGTACGGGCCATCCGTACATCACGGGCGGCTGGCCGGGCGACTACTGGACGTTCGCCGTCCCGGTGACGAACCTCGACGCAGGCACCAAAGTCCGCTTCACGGCGATCACCCGCACCTCGGCCACCGGCCACAAATTCTGGCGGATGGAGTACAACGACGGCGGCACCTGGAAACCCGCCGCGGCATTACAAACGACCACGGAAACGGGGGAAGAGGTCTCCTACACCCACGCCATGAAAGCCGACGGGACGACCTACATCACGGTCGACGTGACGGTCACCTATGCCAATGCGATCTCCGGCGGCAACATCGAATTCCGGTTCGTCTGCGCAGCCAACTGGCAGGCCAACGGCAAGGGCGCACTCACCAAGCCCAACGGCGGAACGATACGCTGGGGCGGAGCCGGAACAGCCGACAGCCCGAGAATACAGATCGTACCCTAAACCGACCTTGACGGCTGCGGCCGCCCGCAGGACGACCGCAGCCGTTCGACAAAAAAACCCGAATTAAAAAAATCAACAATATGAAGCTTAAAACATACATACGGAATGCTTTGGCAACCGCGGTAATGTTGCTGGTCGCTTCGGCCGCCTGGGCCCAAAGCCGCAACATCACGGGCATCGTGTTCGACACGGACGGCAAAAGCCCGCTCGTCGGGGCCACCGTCATCCTGAAGGGGACTGCGACAGGCACGATTTCGAACGCAGACGGAACCTATACGATCCATGTCGGCAGCGACAACGACGTGCTGGTCTTCCAGTCGCTGGGTTATGACCCGCAGGAGGTCACGGTCGGAAGCCGCACCACGATCAACGTCACGCTGAAAGAATCGGCGCAGAAGATCGACGAAGTGGTCGTCACGGCACTCGGCCTGACCCGCTCGGAGAAATCGGTCGGCTATGCCGTTTCGAAAGTCTCGGGCGACGAACTCACCAAATCCATATCGAGCAACTGGGTGACGGGGCTCAACGGCAAGGTCGCCGGTATGTCGATGTCCTCGGCGGGCACCGGCCCCGGCGGTACGGTACGTGTGACGCTGCGCGGCGACACGTCGCTCAACTACGGCGCCAACGAAGCGCTGTTCGTCATCGACGGTATCCCGATGAGCAACGGCACGGTAGCCTCCGGTTCGGGCGCCAACTATGCCAACAGCAACGCCCCGGTGGACTTCGGTAACCCGATCTCCGACCTCAACCCCGACGACATCGAGAACGTCTCCGTCCTCAAAGGCCCCGCCGCAGCCGCGCTTTACGGTTCGATGGGCCAGAACGGCGTGGTGCTCATCACCACCAAGTCGGGCCGCGAACAGCGTGGTATCGGCGTTACCTACAACGGTTCGGTGACCTTCGAGACCGCAGGCTTCTGGCCCGAATTCCAGGAGGAATACGGCCCCTCGGCCGTCACCACGTCGCTCACCAACCGCGTCGCATCGGCATGGGGCCTTCCCGGCACGATGACCTACGACGGGCAGCCCGTCCGCCAGCAGATCTCGCGCTACACGTACGGCGAGCATTTCGACTCCAGCAAGCTGCGCTATCTCTACATGTCGAAGAACTGGGAGACCGGGGAGTTCACCCCCCTGCCGTGGGTATACGCCGACGACTGGTTCACCGGCCTCTTCGAAACGGGCGTTACGTGGAGCAACTCGGTGACCATCGACGGTTCGACGGGCAAGGGTACGAGCACGCGCTTCTCATTCACCGACCTGCGCAACGACTGGATCACGCCCAACTCGGGCTACGAACAGCAGACCTTCGCACTGGCCCTGAACCAGAAGATCAGCAAGGCCATCAAACTGGCGGCAAAAGTCAACTACATCCGCAAGAACAGCGACAACATGCCCATGTCGGGTTACAGCCAGGGTTCGCCCATGTACGGCCTGATCTGGGGCTACAACACCAACCCCATCTCGGCTTACCGCGACGAGTACATGCAGGGCCGTTATACCTATGCCAACTACCTGGCAGGCAGCGGCGAAGACAAATACAACACCACTTCGGGGCTTATCTACAACAGCCTCGAGGGCCACAACCCCTACCGCACGCTGTACGAGGAGCTGAACAAACTGGATCGTGACCGTTTCTTCGGCAACGTGAGCATCGACTTCACGATCCTGCCCGAGCTGACCTTCACGCTGCGCGGCGGCTTCGACGCCAATATCGAATGGCGCTCGCAGCAGAAACCCTTCATGTCGCTCGACAACCGCGAGAAGACCATCCGCCGCTACGACTACAACTCGGACTTCCTGCTCAAGTACAACAAGCTGTGGGATCGCTTCGGCGTCACGGCGGCATTCGGCGGCAGCGTCCTGCGCAACAAATACTACTCGACCACCATCACCGCCTCGCAGCTGAGCAGCGAAGGCCCCGGCATGTATTCGTTCGCCAACGCCGCGGTAGCCCTCGACACGTCGCCCTACCGCAGCAACCGGCAGACCAACAGCCTTTACGGCTTTGTCAACCTGTCGTGGGACGACACCTACTTCCTCGACGTCACGGCCCGCAACGACTGGTCGTCGAC
>ENA-UERU01001231-UERU01001231.1-human-gut-metagenome-genome-assembly--contig:-NODE-1231-length-15037-cov-19.930481_pt1 | contig 15037 bp, 13 predicted proteins | sample MGYA00242988_ERZ507989 | MGnify/ENA primary metagenome ERZ507989 (study PRJEB26167, sample SAMN06115519) | human gut metagenome | host: Homo sapiens | place: China:Hunan | collected 2015-08-21...
TGTCGAAATAGTTCTCTATCCATTCCAGCAGTCTTCCCGGAAGCTGACGTGCCGTTTTGTCTGCCAGGGTCTGTTCCTGATGGCGAAGGCTGGAAATGGTGAGATGGCCTTGCAATATAGGATACGGATTGATGCGCAGGCTGAAAGGTTCGTCGAGTTCAATGGTCAGACTGTCTTGTTCCTGTGGTTTGTTCTCTATACAAAGGAAACAGGGGCGTGCAGCAATGGAAGCCTTGTCTGTAGCAGCGCAGGTCGATACGGCACGGGCCGGATTAAACTGTATGGTAATCTGGTTGCCGTCTATTTCAAATCTGCGTGTCTGTATATTTTGTAGTGCTTCATGGTTCCGATGAGCCAGTTCCCAGGTATCCAGTTGGTGTGCAACGAAGCCAGAGCCGGCAGTGAGACCTTGTGCGGCTGCCCATGCTTTTCTATGGCTGATTTCCAGTGTACGCAGACTGTCCTTATAGGTATTGTTCTGATTTGTTTTTTCTATGCTGAGCGCTGCATCGGAATTTCCTTCCCAGCGGCGGCACAGATAGAGTACGTCGAAAATACGGCCGATGCGGTACCGGCGTGAAAATGCCAGTCCCAGTGCATAATCTTCGCCATAGCTTGTATTGGGCACCCGTATCTCTCTTAAAACGGGAGTGAAGAATGCCCGCGGTGCTCCCAGACCGTTGATGCGTAATGCATTGTTGTGTCCGTTATCGTCTGTCCACTCTTTGTGGTCGATTACTCCGGGCGGTAATGTCTGCAAGTCGAAGTTGGTCATGCGGTACGAGCCGATTACCATTGCACATTGCTCCTGATAAAACTTGTCGACGATACGTTGCAAGGTATCCGGACCGCTGTACAGGTCGTCACTATCCAGTTGTACGGCAAAGCGTCCGCACTTCGGATGATGTACACCTTGATTCCAGCAACCTCCGATACCTAAATCTGTCCGCTCGGGGATGAGGTGAATCACCCGTTTGTCTTTCTTATATTGTTCGATAATTTCGCTGGTCCCGTCGGTAGAATGGTTGTCGATGACAATCAGGTTGAACGGGAAGCTGGTTTCCTGTGTCAGTACAGAACGGATGGCATCTTCGATGGTACGCACCCGGTTGCGGACCGGTATAATGACAGATGCTTCGTACTCAAACTCTCCGGCTGATAAATCTACTGTATGTTTCACTGGAGGAAGATAAGCACCAATCCGTTTCAGGTAATGCGTAAAGACTACTTCTCTTTCAATCTGCACTTGCCGGTTGCGAGGGTCTACGTAGTCGAATTGTTTTTCTCCGGACAGGCGTGTGTCTTCTTCTATTTCCGTATATAGAAATTCGTGTATATGCGTAAGGCTTGCATGCTCGGAAAGAGCAAGACGCAGTGCATAGAGAGCCGAAAACTGATACTCCGGTTCCAGTGTAATACGGCGGAGTGCCTTGCGGAAACAATCGGTCTTGAACAGCAGCACGGAGCCAAAGTCGAAGTCATCGCGTACGCTACCCGGCTGATAGTCGGCAACCGGATGAGGCTGTCGTCCGTTCTGGGTTTCCTGATAATGGTCGGCATATACCATTCCACACTCTGGAGCCGACAGATAATCGATCATTCTTTCCAATGCCATTTCTCCCCATTGCAATATCTGTGGCTTGGTATAGATAAGCAGGTAGGGAGTAGAGGTTTGGGCTGCAATCTGTGTCAGGGCAGAGGTAGAATCGAATGAACCGTATGGCAAGACACGGCAATTTTCCGGTAATGTGGTTTCCGGTATATGCAGGTTGGTAAGCAAGCAGATGTCTTTCACGCACGGACTTTCCGTGAAGTGCTTTATATTCTTATCCGACAGTTCTTTGTCTCCATATAGGAGATAGCACGTTATAGTCTGGTTCATATCTTATCAATTTATAGAAAACAAACTTACGTAAATTATATGGAATGGCCGAATAAATGAATATAAAAACGTTCTTGTTCTTCGAACTCAATCCGGTATAAGGAACGAGTTCATTCATTGTTTTCGTTTTCTTTGACTTTAATGGTATTCATTTTTTCTCTTCTTTGTCTCCAAAAAACAAGGAGCCTCTGGCGGTGAAGTGACCGCCGAAGGCTCCTGTTTTTTTATTCTCTTAATTATAATTTGTCAGCCGAGTGTTCTTTCCATTCCATCAGCAATTCATCGGCAAGATATTCATCGCTAAGACAGTGCATATCTGCCACCCCATTACTGATAAGTTTGTAGGTCTCTGAATCATAAAAGAATGCAAGTGCATCTTCGTACTTAATCTGTAACTTGTCAGCAAACAAGCGTACAATACGTGCATACTTCATCTGCAAGATTATTTTATCAGCCAACATATTCACCTCCTTCTGCTTTTATTTCTTCCGCTCCTACAAAATGCAGATGGTGTAAAAGTACATCTTGATTTAATATACACAATTGGTGATTGGGATGTTCATAGGCTAATCTGCCAAGTGCATCTTCTTTACTCATAGCTCCCGAAAAATACAAATCTATTGTATTAAATACTTTATCATTGGCTATGCCTCCTACCACAATATCATACGTCATTTTATTAAGTCCCTTACGGCATTTACCAACATAGTCCAACCACTCTTCATCGTAACTTCTAAATATTTTGACGACATAGCCGGACAAGTCTTCATCCAGCAGATATTCATTGACAAAAGCACGTTTGCCTCGCAGCAAGAAGCGTTGGGCGTATTTTTCTGCCTGAATGTGTATAGATGTCAAATAAAAGCCTTTGCCAAAATCCAAATGTTCGCGTGAGTGATATACATCGGGTTTTTCTATTACTGTGTCTGAAGCGTGATACAGTTTCATTCCAATACTCCTTTCTCTTTCATGTATGAAATCAAGTCATCCACAATATATTCTTTACTAAATGTATGTAACACCTCATATCCCGGTAACAGATATCCGGTAAGAATACCTGACGAGCGCAATAGGTCATATACTTTACTTGCACTCATTTTCAGAGCATCAGCCAAACTGCCAACGCAAAACGTTGTAAAACACAACTGTTCAAAATTCATAGACTTACAAATTGGTATGTGGTATATGCAAATATAAAACTTATTAATTAGACATAGCCCTGTCTGTATATATTTTTTCGTTTTCTTTTACTTTAATGGTATTCACTCTTTCTCTTCTTTATCTCCAAAAACCAAGGAGCCTTTGGCGGTGAAGTGACCGCCGAAGGCTCCTGTTTTTATTCTTTTATCTCACTTTTCAATAACCGCAGATACAACTGTTATACTTCGGTTATTTTCCGTTTCGGGCGGAATTTTTCCCGCCCGACGGTTCACTGTTTCTTCAAGGTTGGCAATGCTCCGGTGAGTTCGTAACGCCACTCTGAGCCTGCACTCTGCAGGGCGGCGTTCATGGCATCAACGGCCGTCTGCCAGGTAACGGTTGTGCCGTCCACCTTCGTAGCTCCACCGTTGTCATTGTCGGGGAGGCCGCTCCAGTAGCAGGCGGTCAGGGTGCCGTTGTAGTTGTTTCCCAACACGCCGCCGACAAGGCTCTCGCCATATATGGAACCCGAGGCATTGTAGCAGGCGGTAACGGTACCGTTGTCGTTGTTTCCCAACACGCCGCCGACAGTGCCCTTGCCATATACGGAACCCGAGGTATTGTAGCAGGCAGTCACAGTACCCTTATTATTTTGTCCCACCACTCCACCAACAAGATAGGAGCCGTTAACAGTGCTTGAGGTATTGTAGCAGGCGGTAACGGTACCGAGGTAGTTGTTTCCTACCACGCTGCCGACATTTTCACTGCCGTTAATGCTACCCGAGACTGTGCAGGCGGTAACGATACCGTTGTTGTTGTATCCCACAACGCCACCTACATTCCAATAGCCGGTTAGATTCACATTTTTCATGGTCAGGTTTTGCACTTTACCACCAGAGCTGAGGAAGCCAATCAGACCCAGAAAGCTTGTTTCCTTTTGATTAATGGTCAGCCCCGTAATGGTATGGCCGTTGCCGTCGAAGGTGCCGGTGTATCGGTTGTCATAGTTTCCTATCGGCGTCCATTCCCCAGTGAGAGTGATGTCGCCGGTCAGGGTGATGTTGATTGGGGTCTTTCCGCCGTTGCTGTTCACCAGCTTAGCGAGGTTTCTCAGTCCCTTTTCGTTGTCGACAGTGTAATTGCCTTCGCTCACTTCAGTGTATCCCAGGTCCTTGTTCAGCGTGATGTTGTAGAACTTGCCCGCCTCAGGGGTGAAGGCGGCAGAGAGGTCGCGTTCCTCGGTGCCGTTTGCCCTCAGTTTCTTGATTTCGTAGCTAGGCACCACGTTCGCCTCCCAGCAGGTGATGGTTGAGCCGTTTTCGGTATATTCGCACTTCTTCATCTCTATCCAGCCCTCTTGTGAGCCTTGCACTACTTTACCTTTTTCATAAGAGCATTGAGTATGGGTATAGAGTTGGAGGCTCTGCACCTCGCCGAGTGCATCGTCCGAAGGCGTGATGCGCACCTTCGCCAGAGCGTGGGTGAAATTCAACGTGACGGGGTCCGGATATTTGCCCGTGCCCGTACCGCTCAGCAGATAAGCAAGACTTTGGCTCTGGTCGCTGAGGCCGAGGGTGCCGTCCGTGGCGGGGTACCAGGCGGTGACGGTATGGTCGTTGCGGTCGCTCCAGTACAGGGGTGTTTCGGCTTTGACGGTGTTGTCGTCCTGCACGGTGTAGATGCCGGTCTCGTCCTCGCCGTCTATCTGCACGGAGAACTTGTCGCCTGCATCGAATACGCTGCCCGTGCCGTCCGCAATCTCGCTGACGCGCGTCTGCGATGCGCCCCAGGGCTGCGCCTCGCCGCCCTCCACGCCGAGGGTGATGCGGGCTATCTCAAGGGGGTATTGTCCTTCGGGCAGACGGTTGCCGTCCGCCAGTTCGTCCTTCGTGCAGGCAGCCATGGCAAGTAGCAGTGCGGCTGCGGCAAGAAGTACATGGATGGAATGTCTTTTCTTCATATCGGGTTGTTTTTTATTTGTTTCGTTTTGTGCTGCCGCTTGCGAAGGCGGCCGTCGCACCATATTGTCTATGGGCAGCTCCGGCTTGACGCTTGCACCGGGGCAGCGGTGTAGAACTTACAGCGTGGCGCTTGCATTGTTCGAATCTCCGGGTTCCCACGGGGTAATATCAGGTTCGCTCACCTCGACGCCCTTATTATTGAGCGTGATGTTATAGGTGTAGGCATAGCCTGCTGTGTAGAAATCGGCTGTGGGTGTCTCAGGCAGTTTCAGTGTGGCTTTGTAGCTCTGTCCGTTGTAAGACACGCTCAGGTCAAGAGGAATGGTCACTTCCTGCGGTAGAATGATGACTTGCGAAGTGGTGGCGCCGTTAAGTTGCATGTGAATCGGCGAGTCGCCGGCTGCGGTTACGGCAGTCGTGCCCGTAGCCGTGTCGAAAGTGCCTTCGAGCTTCAGCCCATCCAATGTATAGCCCGCAGGTTCCGTTTCGCTGAACCTGATGCCGTCGCCTGCCTTGAAGGTGAACTTGATGAGACTCATGCAGTGGTGGAACGCATGGTCGCCGGTGAAGCTCACCGTCGGGTTCTTGACGTCGCCTGTGGCTCCCGAGGCAAAGAGGAAGTCGATGTCCGTGCCCTGTTTGTTGGCTGCGGTGCTGACGGTCACCGTTCCGCCGTCAGACTGATACGGATAGTAGGCATTGAAGGTCTTCGTTTCGGTGTCATTGAAATAGATGGTCGTACCATCGGGCACGAACTGGCCTCTCTCTCTCACGTAGGGCACGTTGGTAAAGCCTGCGCCGGTGACGCCGATGCGGTCGCTTTCGGTCCACTCGGTTCCTTCCTGATTGACGCGGGTGGATACAGCCTTATAGATATCGGCAGTAAACTTGGCGGCTACTGGGCCGTCATTCAGGTTCTCGTTGTCGTTGTTACAGGCGGCAAGTGTCAAAGCCAGTGCCGCGAAAGCAAAAAGTCTTATCTTCATGGTATATGTTTTTTTCTTATTATCGTTTCCGTTACAGGGTTGCACTTGCATTGCCGCCATCCACCGGTTTCCATCCGGTGATCTCGCCCTTGCCTTCTTCCATGCCGACGGGGGTCTCCAGTGTTCCGGTTATGCGATAGGCGGTAGTCATGTCACCGTTAAAGTTGGCGAGAGCTTCGGTCAAATCCACCTCAGTGTGTTGTGTGCGTCCGCCATCGGTGAAGACGATGTCCAGCACCAACGTCTGCACGGCTCCCATCGTTCCCAACAGGCGGGTGTCGGCCGTGAGTTTGCTACCGTCACGGGTGAGAGAGAAGACCGTGGAGGTCGGTTCACCGATGGTCTGCCCCTTCTCCATATCAAAAATACCGGCTATGCCGCTGAGGGTGGCGGTCACGCTCTGTATCAGTTCGGGGCGTCCCTGTGTCACTTCCAGTTCCAGTTGCAGGTCACGTACGCGTTGCTGCGGAACAGGGTTGACACGCAGCGTGTCGTCAGCTGTTACGGTAATCTCCTGGCTGATGGTCTTCAGATAGCCCAGCAGGGAGATGACAGAGGTTCCGTCTGTGTGAGTATTGACCCGTGCCGTCCGTCCGTCGAAAGTGAAACCTTCCGCACGGTTATAGATTACCATACTGTGTGTTCCCGGATTGAGCAGGTCGGGATTGGTGAATGGCGAACCTGTAATGTCGGCCACCTTTCCGTCCATGTCGAGTACATAGTTATCGTCTGCCGACAGTCCCGTCAGGCTGATGGTGACAGCTCCCTTGTCGGGGTGCGGCGTGTCATAAAGCGTGTCCTTCACGCAGGAAGAGAGCAGCACGGCGGCTGCCATTCCCATCATATTTATATATTGTCTTGCTTTCATATTCAATTCCTCCGAGTTAGAATAACTTCCATACCAATGTCACACCGGCATTGATGGGGCCCCACCAGTCCTTTGTCTCGTTGCCACGGCGTACACGCACATCGTCAATGACTTCATATTTCTCATAGTCGGCATTCAGGTAGCCCAAGCCGAGGTTGAAATCAAGAGCCAGTGCCTTGTTCAGCTGCAGCTGGTAGCCGGCGGTGATGCCGCCACCTATCAGGTCTCCCTGCTTGCCTGTATCCGAAAGTTTGTAGTTGAACTCGCCCGCCTTGAACATCGCACCCAGATACCAGGCTTTCTTCTCACCCATATAGTAACGCACTTCCGGAGCCACTTCCCAGAGTGCATAGCGGCGGTTCTTGTCGCTCCAGCTCCATGAAGTCCACGAGCCGTTTACGGCAATGCCCCACGATGGGCAGATGCGCCATTCAAGTTCTAAATCGGGTGTCAGGGTAGCCCAGCGCAGCAGGTTGGCACGCAGGGAGAGATGATAATCATTTGTGATTTTGGTTTCCGACGGCGTGTCGGCAAGTGTGTTTTGTTGAGCGGCTTTCTCAGCTTCTGCCTTTTCAGCGGCAAGTCGGGCTTCTTCCGCTTTGCGCTGCTCTTCGGCAAGCCGTTCCTGTTCGGCACGCTTCTCGGCTGCCAGTTGTTCGGCTTCCGCCTTGCGCCGTGCTTCAGCTTCCGTTGCGGCCGTTTCTTTTGCCGGTATTGTAAGGCACACGGTGACGAAATCACCTTCAGTTGCATGGTTGCGGGTAATGAAATTCTCCTCTTTTATTCCCGCGCGTGTAATCAGTTCGGATTTCACACGGTTGGCACGGATCTTCGCCGTGGCCAGATTCTTTGCTTCACTGTTTAAGGAGTTGCAGTAACCATCGACGTATAGCGGTAACTGTCCGTTTGCAATATCCGATTTGTTACTTTCTATACATTTTATAAGTCGTGTAAGCTCCCGACTGTTGTTCTCGAAAGGTACATAAAACATACCTTTTTTCTGTACGAAGCGGAAGGTGTAAGTCGTATCAGCTTTCTGCTGTGCGGCAGAAGGAAAAACTATTACCATCAGCCACAGAAACAGAACCGGAAAAAAGATTCTTTTGCTCATAATGATAAGAATTATAACTTGTTGCTTTCTCAAAGTTAAGAAAAACTAAAATCTACCCCAAAAAGTGGAAGGATTTTTTTGTAAATACTCTTCTTTTTGTGATTAGCACAATTTATAATTGTTGCATGAGCATTTTTTTTGTTGTGAAAGTAATTTTATTTGTATGTCTTTGTCTTATTGTTTTCTCCATTTGGCTGGTGTATAACCTTCTTTTTCGGTGAAAGTCTTGATGAAATGACTTACTGAAAGAAAGCCGGAAGCTTCTGATATTTGTTTTATATTCATATCCGGATGTTCTTTCAGCATTTGTTTGGCATACTCAATACGGAGGTTTGCAACCCAATCCCGGAATGAAAGATTGTATCTTTCCTTAATATATGCACTTAGATAAGTCCTGTTTGTTCCGAGTGCTTTAGCCATATCATTGATAGTAAACCCGGATTGGGTATAGGTCTCCATTTTTATCCAGTTTTCCAGGTTGCGGGCAATGTGTTCGTAATATTGTGGAATATCCTTTTCGGGTATTGTTTCGTCTGTGGAACTTGTTTCTTTTCCATCTTCAAGGGTACGTTCTATCTGTTCGTAGAATAACAGGTAGTTCAGATAAGAATAAAAAAGATAGATATAAAACGGTATGGATGACAAAATCCAAATATAGATGTATTCATCGGGTAGGAAAGTCAGAAGTCCACATCCTACTCCAAATATAGCAGCCCAATAGGTGAAAACGGACATCCAGTGTACATATACTGCCACATCGTCGGAATGTGTTTCATCTAAAGTTTGCACTGCCCGTTTGTAGGTCAGTATCAATCTTCGGGCTAAGATAATTCCGTAAGTTATCAGCCATACAGCCATGGCGAGTAAGCCTATATTTTGTATCATTCCTTTGGGGAGTAGAAACAACACTGTACCGGAAAGAGTAGAAAATACAATCCAAAGGCAAATATGAGTCCGCAATCGTCTTGGCGTGATGTAAGAACGGTCGAGAAGTGAAGTGAGCGCTGAACTGAAAAGCCAGTAACACAGGAAGTAGGTGGAAAGGTTCATCAGAATGGCGGCATTTATATTGATGAATCGTATTCCACAGAATAAATGTACGGAATAATTTGCAGATAGTGCCAGAAGTGCCACGCCCATTGTTCTTCGCGAACGGAGATAGTTGTTGAATATTTCTTTTTCCGGAGTCTTGGCAAAAAAGAAGTATAAACAGAAAAAGAGCATCAATGCAATGGCTGAACAAAGAGAGTATTGGTATAGCTGATAGTTCATGTGTATGTGTTTTTCTATGGAACTTGTCCTTGTTTGATGAAGCAAAATTATAAATTATTTTTGATAAATGATATGGAAAATGGGATCCTGTTTGTTGTAATTCTGTATTGGCAGATTGAATGTTCAGAGTAAGATGTGATAGAAATAGGGTTGATAAACAGTTTTTAATGGGGAGTATTTGCCCGTTTCCCCTTTTTTTGAATGGGATGGTTTATGTGACTTGATTCTGATGTTTGCTGTTTATGTAGATGTGCGATATGAAGAGGATCTTTGGGGTTGTATTCCTTTCTAATCTTTTAATAATCATAATAGGTTGTGCTAATCTGTGTTTTTTATAAGGATATTCCACAGATTTTCGGTAACTTTGTACGCTAATATATAGATTTGAAAAGAAATGGATATGACAAAAACTCCTTTATTGGGGAAAACTCTGAACGAAATACAGGGGATTGTTTCCGATTTGGGGATGCCGAAGTTTACTGCCGGACAGATTGCTGCATGGATTTACGACAGAAAGGTGACCTCGATTGACGAAATGACAAATCTGTCGTTGAAGAACCGGGAACGCCTGAAGGAAAACTATGAAATCGGTGCTTCTGCTCCTGTACATGAAATGCGCTCGGTAGACGGTACGGTGAAATATCTTTTCCGCACTCCTGAAGGAGATTATATAGAGTCTGTGTATATTCCTGATGCGGACAGAGCTACTCTGTGTGTATCTTCGCAGGTAGGTTGCAAAATGAACTGTAAATTCTGTATGACAGGGAAGCAGGGATATACCAATAGTCTGACCGCTACACAGATATTGAATCAGATTTACTCGATTCCTGAACGCGATACATTGACTAATGTGGTGTTTATGGGAATGGGAGAACCTTTTGATAATCTGGATGCGGTACTTCGTGCACTGGAAATACTTACGGCTGACTATGGGTATAAATGGAGTCCGAAACGTATTACTGTTTCTACTGTGGGACTGCGCAAAGGACTGGAACGTTTCCTGGAAGAAAGCGATTGTCATCTGGCTATCAGTCTGCATTCTCCTTTCCCGGCACAGCGAAGGGAACTGATGCCGGCAGAAAAGGCATTTTCTATTACGGAAATGGTGGAGATTTTACGCCGTTATGATTTCAGCAAGCAACGTCGTCTTTCGTTCGAATACATTGTATTCAAGGGCGTAAACGACAGTCTGATTTATGCAAAGGAGTTGATTAAACTTTTGCGTGGACTGGATTGTCGCATGAATCTGATTCGTTTCCATGCCATTCCGAATGTAGATCTGGAGGGTACCGATTCGGATTCGATGATTGCTTTCCGCGATTATCTTACACAGCATGGTCTGTTTGCGACCATTCGTGCATCGAGAGGAGAGGATATTTTTGCAGCTTGCGGAATGCTCTCTACTGCCAAGCAACAGGCAGAAAAAGAAAATGAAACCATTTAATACAGAGAAAAATATGAAACGTTTATCCTTTTATTTATGTATGGCACTGGTTGGACTGGTGCTGGCTTCTTGTAAAGAAGGAGGAAAAAGTATAATGACACCCGTATCGAGCGGACGTCCCTATGAAGTAATGGTAGTGGCAGACGACAATTGCTGGATGAGTCCGGACAGCGCTTTGTTTCATGTGCTGGATACTGATGTTCCGGGATTGCCTCAGGCTGAACGCTCTTTCCGTATTTCACGTGTACGTCCGGAGCATTTCGACCGTACGATGAGACTGTTCCGGAATATTATTATCGTAGATATTAACCCGAACACATATACGCAGACTAAATTTAAGTATACCCGTGATGCTTATTCATCTCCTCAGATGATTATGACTATTCAGGCACCTACTCAGGCTGAGTTTGCTGATTATGTATCGAAAAACGGACAGGTGATTATTGATTTTTTCACTCGTGCGGAAATGAATCGTGAAGTGAAGCAACTGGAAAAGAAACACAATCAGGTGATTTCTTCTAAAGTGGCAAGTCTTTTCGACTGTGACATCTGGATGCCGGCCGATATGCTTTCTTATAAGGAAGGCAAGGATTTCTTCTGGGCTTCTACTAATCTGAATGATATGAACTTTGTAATGTATGCATTCCCATATACTGATAAGAATACATTTACAAAAGAATATTTTATCCACAAACGTGACTCGGTAATGAAAATCAATCTTCCGGGTGCCAGCGAAGGTATGTATATGGAAACTGCCGATTCTATCTTTGTGGATGTACGCAATATTGCCGTAAAAGGCGATTATGCTTTCGAGGCTCGTGGCTTGTGGGAAATGCGGAATGACGCAATGGGTGGTCCTTTTGTATCGCATATGCGTGTAGACCGTAACAACGGCCGGGTAATTGTGGTAGAAGGTTTTGTCTATAATCCGGGTAAGTTGAAACGTGATCAGATCCGTAAGCTGAATGCAGCGTTGTATACCTTGAAACTTCCTTCAGAAAAAGAGGTTTCTGAAATTCCGGTAGACAACTCCATCGATGAAGAGAAGGCTCAGGTAGAAACTGAACAGAATAATAACAAGTAAACAAATAGAAATGGAAGAAGGTAAGATAAGGGTAGGTATTACTCACGGAGATATAAACGGAGTGGGCTATGAGGTTATTTTAAAGACCTTTTCCGACCCGTCCATGCTGGAATTGTGTACACCTATTATTTATGGTTCACCGAAAGTAGCGGCATACCATCGTAAGACAATGGATATTCAGACTAATTTCAGTATTATCAATTCGGCTTCGGAAGCTCAGGATGGCCGGGTGAATATTGTGAACTGTATAGATGATGAATTGAAGGTGGAATTGACCCGCCCTACTCAGGAGGCTGGAAAAGCGGCTCTTTCTGCTTTGGAAGCAGGACTGGAAGAATATCGTGAAGGCTTGTTTGATGTGCTGGTTACAGCTCCGATTAACAAACATACGATTCAGTCGGATTCATTCCATTTTCCCGGACATACCGAATACATTGAAGAACGTGTGGGCGAGGGACAAAAAGCATTGATGATTCTTTTGAAAGGTGATTTCCGTATTGCATTGGTAACAGGCCATGTGCCGGTTGCAGAGATTGCAAATCATCTGACTAAGGAATTGATTATGGAAAAGATTGCTATTTTCCATCGTTCCTTGAAAAAGGATTTCGGAATAGATTGTCCGCGTATTGCTGTGCTTGCCTTGAATCCTCATGCAGGCGACGGTGGCCTGATTGGTAAGGAGGAACAGGAAATAATCATTCCTGCCATCAATGAAATGATAGCAAAAGGTATTCAGTGTTTTGGTCCTTATCCGGCTGATGGATTTATGGGAGCTGGAAACTATCGCTATTTCGATGGAGTATTGGCAATGTATCATGATCAGGGATTGGCACCGTTTAAGACGTTGGCTATGGATGAGGGTGTAAACTTTACTGCCGGACTGCCGATTGTACGTACATCTCCCGCACATGGCACTGCTTACGATATCGCCGGTCAGGGTATTGCTTCGGAAGATTCCTTCCGTCAGGCTATTTATGTAGCTTTGGATGTATATCGTAACCGCTGTATAGAGGAAGAAATCAGTGCGCGTCCGTTGCGTAAACAGTATTATGAGAAACGTGACGACAGCGATAAGCTGAAGTTGGACTCTATCGATGAAGAATAAATACAGAAATATATTTTTGGTGTTTGGCATAGCGGCAATAGCCGTTATGCTTTTCACTTTTGATGTGTCGTATACCGAACTGGCCGAGAGTGTACGCAGGGCTGGTCTTTGGTTTCCAGTGGTAGTCTTGCTTTGGATGCTGATTTATGTGCTGAACGCAGGTGCATGGTATATTATTATACACGATGGATTCAAAGGAGGAAAAATTCCTTTCTGGCGTGTATACAAATATACGGTAACCGGTTTTGCCCTGAACGCAACCACACCTGTGGGATTGATGGGAGGAGAGCCTTACCGCATTATGGAACTGACTCCGTACGTGGGGGTGGAAAAGGCTACATCGAGTGTGATATTGTATGTGATGATGCATATTTTCTCTCATTTCTGCTTCTGGCTTTTTTCTATCGGACTGTATGTCGTACTGCATTTTGATTATCTTACGACGGGTATGTCTGCTTTTCTTGGTTTGTCCGGACTGTTTTGCCTCTGTGGCGTGTATTTTTTTACAAAAGGATATCGCTCGGGACTTGCCATGCGAAGCATTGGACTGTTGCAAAAGGTACCTTTTCTGCGGAATTGGGCTACGGGGTTTGCACAGCGGAAGAAAGATGCTTTGGAACGGGTAGATGCTCAAATAGCCGAGTTGCATGGAAAGCATCGTATTACGTTCTACTCTTCGCTGGGAGCAGAATTCTTTGCAAGGGTGTTTTCGTGTGCAGAGATTTATTGTATTTTGCTGATTTTTACGGATGCAATCAGTTACTGGGACTGTATTCTGATATTGGCATTTACTTCTCTGTTTGCCAATGCTCTTTTCTTTTCACCTATGCAGTTGGGTGCCCGTGAGGGAGGATTTGCTTTAGCTGTAGGAGGATTGGCCTTACCTTATGCTTATGGAGTATATATGGGACTGATTATGCGTGTGCGCGAACTTATCTGGATTGTTGTAGGTATCGGACTGATGAAGTTTGGTAACCGTCGTCCGGTAGAAAGTGAAGAATATAAATAGCTATAAAGTATCATGTCGTTTGAATCGTTGAAAAAAGGAATTAAGTCTACGCTGAAATCGGAGGATACAGAAGGATTTTTTGAAATCTACGTGACCCGTTCTTGTGGGTATATCTGGGCTTTGTTTTTCAAAAAATTGCATGTGCATCCCAATGCTGTGACCATTATATCCATTGTATTGGGAGCATTGGCTGGATATATGTTTTATTTTGACGATTTGTATCATACGCTTTGGGGAATTTTCCTGTTGATATGGGCAAACTGGTACGACTGTGCCGACGGACAACTGGCAAGAATGACGGGGCAGAAAAGTCTGCTGGGACGTATCTTGGATGGATTTGCCGGTGATGTATGGTTCTTCTCTATCTATTTCTTTATTTGTTTGCGCTTGAATGAAGAATGGGGATTATGGATTTGGTTGCTGGCAGCATTCGCTGGACTGATATGTCATAGTAAGCAATGTGCACTGGCCGATTATTATCGCAATGTGCATATATTCTTTCAGAAAGGTGCCGATAAATGTGAATTGGATTCTTCTGTAGTACAGAAGGAGAAAATGAGAAAACTTTCGTGGAAAGAAGCATGGTTCGAGAAGATTTATCTCTTCTTTTATACCCGATATACTCGCAGTCAGGAGCAAATGTCGCCCGCTTGTCAGCATTTGCTGAAAGCATTAAAGACAAAATATGGAAATGCTTTGCCTGTTGAGTTGCGTGAAGAATTCCGTCGTGGAAGTAAGCCGCTGATGAAATACACAAATATTCTGACTTTTGATACAAGGGCACTGGTACTCTTTGTCGTGATGCTGGTCAAAGAACCGTATCTGTATTTTGTGTTCGAAATAACAGTCTTGAATGTTCTGTTTTTCTATATGCGCTATAAGCACGAGAATTTATGTAAGAATATTGAGAAAACATATTGTTGAAATGAAAAAAGAAAGGAACATAGCACTGATTATGGCTGGAGGTTCGGGCGACCGTATGGGAACTGATACTCCAAAGCAATTTGTATGTCTGGGAGGTGTTCCTGTTATTTTATATACATTGAAAGCCTTTCAAGAGCATCCGGAAATAGATGAAATTGGTGTTGTCTGTGTGCCGGGTTGGGAGGACTTTGTGCGCGAACTGGCTCAGAAACATGGCATTGACAAATTGAAACATATTTTTGTCGGGAAAA
>ENA-UERU01001240-UERU01001240.1-human-gut-metagenome-genome-assembly--contig:-NODE-1240-length-14934-cov-14.884028_pt1 | contig 14934 bp, 7 predicted proteins | sample MGYA00242988_ERZ507989 | MGnify/ENA primary metagenome ERZ507989 (study PRJEB26167, sample SAMN06115519) | human gut metagenome | host: Homo sapiens | place: China:Hunan | collected 2015-08-21...
GTGCACGTGTGGAAGGCTATTTGGAGAGTATGCTTTTTGCCGAAGGGACGTATATAACTAAAAACCAGGTTTTATTTGTTATCAATCAAGACCAATATCGTGCAAAGGCTGACAAGGCCCGTGCACAGTTAAAGAAAGATGAAGCGCAGGCGTTGAAAGCCAAACGGGATTTGGAACGTATTCGTCCTTTGTATGCACAGAATGCTGCCAGTCAGCTGGATTTGGATAATGCGCAGGCTGCTTATGAAACAGCCGAGGCTTCTGTTGCTATGAGCCAGGCCGATCTGGACCAGGCGGAATTGGAACTGGGGTATACCATTGTGCGTTCTCCGCTATCAGGGCATATCAGTGAAAGAAATGTGGACTTGGGAACATTGGTAGGTCCCGGGGCTAAATCATTGCTTGCTACCATAGTAAAAAGTGATACGGTATTGGTAGATTTCAGCATGACCGCATTGGACTATCTTAAAAGCAAAGAGCGCAATATAGAGATAGGCCGTCAGGATTCTACCCGCTCTTGGCAGCCTAATATCACGATTACTTTGGCTGATAATACTGTTTATCCTTACAAAGGTTATGTCGATTTTGCAGAACCGCAGGTTGACCCGCAAACCGGTACGTTCTCCGTTCGTGCCGAAATGCCTAATCCGAACAGAGTATTGCTGCCCGGACAGTTTACGAAAGTAAAACTGTTGTTGGACGTACGCGAAGGTGCTGTGGCAGTTCCTCAAAAGGCCGTTACCATTGAGAAAGGCGGTGCTTATATATATGTAATGCGCCGCGATTCGACAGTTGAAAAGCGCTTCATTGAATTAGGACCTGAGTTTGGTAACAATATGGTTGTTGAACGCGGACTGGCGGCAGGCGAGCAGGTAGTGACGGAAGGTTTCCATAAACTTACTCCGGGAATGAAAGTGCGTGCACAAGCAGCTGCTCCCAAAAAGGAAGATGAGCAGCCGGCAGATTCTCTGAATAAGAAAGCCGCTTCTGAGAATAAAGAAAAGGATAAGAATCTCTCAAAGTAAAATAACAGTATGAAAGTAAGTTTCTTTATAGACCGCCCTGTATTCTCGGCGGTGATATCGATTGTGATTGTAATTGTCGGTATCATCGGTCTGACTATGCTTCCGGTGGATCAATACCCACAGATAACACCGCCCGTTGTGAAAATCAGTGCATCCTATCCGGGGGCAAGTGCGCTGACTGTGTCACAAGCAGTGGCGACTCCTATCGAACAGGAAATAAACGGTACTCCGGGTATGTTGTACATGGAGTCCAACAGTTCCAATTCCGGTGGCTTTTCGGCAACCGTGACCTTTGATGTATCTGCCGATCCGGATTTAGCTGCCGTGGAAATTCAAAACCGTATAAAGCTGGCGGAAAGCCGTTTGCCTGCGGAAGTCATTCAGAATGGTATTTCGGTAGAAAAGCAGGCTCCCAGCCAGCTGATGACAATCTGTTTGACTTCCAATGATCCGAAATTCGACGAAATCTATCTGAGCAACTTTGCTACTATTAACGTACTCGACCTTTTACGCCGTATTCCCGGTGTGGGACGTGTGTCTAATATCGGTAGCCGTTACTATGCCATGCAAATCTGGGCTATGCCAGACAAACTGGCAAATTTCGGATTGACTGTTCAGGATTTGCAGAATGCTTTGAAAGACCAGAACCGCGAATCGGCTGCCGGTGTTTTGGGACAGCAACCGGTGCAAGGTTTGGACATTACAATTCCTATTACAACGCAAGGTCGTTTGAGCTCGGCAAAGCAGTTTGAGGATATTGTGGTCCGTGCCAATGCCAATGGGTCTATTATTCGTCTTCGCGATGTGGCCAGAGTGTCACTTGAAGCTTCCTCATATAGTACGGAAAGTGGTATTAACGGTGAAAATGCGGCAGTTCTCGGCATTTATATGCTTCCGGGTGCCAATGCTATGGAAGTGGCGGACAACGTGAAGAAGGCAATGGAAGAAATCAGTGCGAACTTTCCTGAAGGAATGAGTTACGAGATACCTTTTGACATGACTACCTATATTTCGGAGTCTATCCACGAGGTGTATAAGACATTGTTCGAAGCATTGGTTCTTGTGGTATTGGTAGTGTTCCTTTCACTGCAAAGCTGGCGTGCTACTTTGATACCTGTTGTTGCAGTGCCTATTTCTTTGATCGGTACTTTCGGTTTCATGCTTATTTTCGGTTTCTCGCTGAATATATTGACATTGTTGGGATTGATTCTTGCTATTGGTATTGTCGTGGATGATGCTATTGTGGTAGTGGAGAATGTGGAACATCTGATGGAAACAGAAAAACTCTCTCCTTATGAAGCAACGAAAAAAGCAATGAACGGTTTGGCAAGTGCTTTGATTGCAACCTCATTGGTGCTCTGTGCCGTATTTGTTCCGGTAAGCTTCCTGAGCGGTATCACCGGACAATTATATCGCCAGTTTACTATTACCATTGCTGTATCGGTATTGCTTTCTACAGTTGTGGCACTGACGCTTAGCCCCGTGATGTGTTCGCTTATCCTGAAGCCCGACAGCGGAAAGAAAAAGAATATCGTGTTCCGTAAGATTAACGAATGGTTGAATATCAGTAATCATAAGTATATTGGTGTTATCAGCCGCGTTATCAAGCATCCCAGACGTTTGATGAGTGCATTCGGTATGGTATTGATAGCTATTTTCATCATTCACCGTCTGATTCCTACCAGTTTCTTGCCGGTGGAAGACCAGGGATATTTTAAAGTGGAGTTGGAACTGCCGGAAGGTTCTACTTTGGAACGTACCCGTATCGTGACCGATCGTGCCGTGCAGTATCTGGAGCAGAATCCGTATGTGGCTTATGTGCAGAATGTAACGGGTAGCAGTCCGCGTGTAGGAAGCAATCAGGCGCGCAGTGAGTTAACTGTTATATTGAAGCCCTGGGAGGAACGCAAAAATACCACTATCAATAAGATTATGGAGAAAGTGGAAAAGGATTTGAGGGAATACCCCGAATGTAGAGTCTATCTTTCTACTCCTCCTGTAATCCCGGGATTGGGAACATCCGGTGGCTTTGAAATGCAGCTTGAGGCACGTGGGGAAGCTACTTTTGAAAATCTGGTACAGGCAGCGGATACTTTGATGTATTATGCTCAGAAACGCAAGGAATTGACAGGGCTTTCTTCTTCTTTGCAGTCTGAGATTCCGCAACTCTATTTTGATGTAGACCGTGACAAGGTGAAGATGCTGGGAGTGCCGTTGGCAGATGTGTTCTCTACGATGAAAGCTTATACGGGTTCCGTATATGTGAATGACTTTAATATGTTCAATCGTATATATAAGGTATATATTCAGGCTGAAGCTCCGTATCGTGAGCACAAAGAGAACATTAATCTGTTCTTTGTAAAAGCAGCTAATGGTGCGATGGTTCCGTTAACCTCGTTGGGTAATGCATCCTATACAACCGGTCCGGGTAGTATTAAACGTTTCAATATGTTTACTACTGCAGTTATTCTCGGTTCGGCGGCACAGGGGTACAGTTCCGGCCAGGCTATGGAGATTATGGAACAGATAGCGCGCGAACATTTACCGGATAATATAGGTGTTGAGTGGAGCGGACTTTCTTATCAGGAGAAGAAAGCCGGTGGGCAGACCGGACTGGTGCTGACGTTGGTATTCCTCTTCGTATTCCTGTTCCTGGCAGCACAATACGAAAGCTGGACTGTGCCTATTGCTGTATTGCTTTCGTTGCCGGTAGCTGCATTGGGAGCTTATTTGGGCGTTGCTGTATGTGGCTTGGAAAATGATATTTATTTCCAGATTGGTTTGGTAATGTTGGTGGGACTTGCAGCAAAAAATGCTATCCTTATCGTTGAGTTTGCCAAAGTACAGGTGGATAATGGAGGAGATTTGGTGCAGTCGGCCATTCATGCCGCCCAACTCCGTTTCCGTCCTATATTGATGACTTCACTTGCCTTTGTATTGGGTATGCTTCCTATGGTTCTTGCAAGCGGACCGGGATCTGCAAGCCGTCAGGCAATAGGTACGGGAGTTTTCTTTGGAATGATTTTTGCCATTGTATTCGGCATTGTGCTTGTGCCTTTCTTCTTTGTTTTGATTTATAAGGCAAAGGAAAAAGTGCAACACAAAATCAAAAAAGATTGATGATAACATTGTAAATGAATTCTGATTACACGCTTATGAAAAAAAAGAATATATATATACTTCTGTTGCTCGCCCCGGTTCTTTTTGCATCGTGCAAGGTAGGCAAAAGCTATGTCCGTCCCGAAATGGCATTGCCCGACAGTTTGATGCAACAGCAGGACAGCATCAGCATTGCCGATGAGCAGTGGCAGGCTGTTTATACAGACAATACTTTGCGTAATCTGATAGCACGCGCATTGGAGTATAATAAAGATATGCTCGTTGCGGCCGCTCGCGTGAAAGAAATGGCGGCCCAGAAACGTATCAGCGTAGCTAATCTACTTCCCCAGTTGAATGGGAAAATAGAGGCAGAGCGTGAAGTTGAAAACTATGGCGGACATAGCCGCGATGTGGGTAACAGCTATGAAGCAAAGGCTCTTTTGTCGTGGGAACTTGACCTTTGGGGAAATCTGCGTTGGAAAAAAGTAGCTGCCGTAGCCGATTATCTGCAAAGTGTAGAATCACAGCGTGCCTTGCGTATGACAATTGTTGCGGAAGTGGCGCAGGCATATTACGAGCTGGTAGCACTCGATACAGAATTGGAAATTGTCCGTCAGACACAAAAGGCTCGTGAAGAAGGTGTGCGTCTTGCAAGAATCCGTTTTGAAGGCGGACTTACTTCGGAGACATCTTATCAGCAGGCGCAAGTAGAGTTGGCGCGTACAGCTACGCTTGTTCCGGATCTGGAACGTAAGATTTCCATCAAGGAGAATGACATAGCTTTTCTTGCCGGTGAATTTCCTACACGTATAGAGCGCAGCCGCTTTTTGGAGGAGTTGGATGTGCCGGAATCTTTACCTGTAGGATTGCCGTCCGGCTTATTGGAACGTCGTCCTGACATTCGTGCTGCGGAGCAGCAGCTTATAGCTGAACATGCTCGTGTGAAAGTGGCCTATACCAATATGTTCCCTCGGTTGTCGCTGACCGGTCAGTTTGGATTGGAGAGTGATGTCTTGTCAAACTTCCTTCAGTCGCCTTATTCATTGTTGAACGGAGCAGTATTGACTCCGCTTTTCAATTGGGGTAAGAACCGGGCTGCTCTAAAGGCACAGAAAGCTTCGTTTGAGGCGGAAGTTCATAGCTATGAGAAAACGGTGCTGAATGCTTTTAAAGAGGCTAAGAACGCAATTGTGGACTTCAACAAAATAAAGGAAGTGTATCAGTTACGTCTCAAATTGGAACGTTCAGCCAAAACGTACGTGGATTTAGCGCAGTTGCAATATATTAATGGTGTTATTAATTATATGGACGTGCTTGATGCCCAGCGTGGATATTTCGATGCCCAGATTGGTGTCAGCAATGCAATCCGTGACGAACTGATAGCAGTGGTAAATGTTTATAAGGCTTTGGGTGGAGGCTGGCAGATAGAAGAATAAGTTTGCATTATTTCTTCATTCAGTTTGCATTTCTTGCGGAAAAGAGCGAAATTTGCGACGCTTTTAAACGAAACTTTATTAACACCTTTAAATATTTAAGAGAAATGACTAAAAGTGCATTGCAAATTGCAAGGGCTGCTTATCAGCCCAAACTTCCGAAAGGGCTGACAGGTACTGTAAAAGCAGTGGCCGGCGCAGCTACCCAGTCGGTTGCCGATCAGGAAGAAATCAAGAAATTGTTTCCCAATACTTATGGGATGCCTTTGATTAAGTTTGAAAATACCGATGAAACCGTTGATTTCCCTGCTATGAATGTGGGTGTAATTCTTTCCGGTGGTCAGGCTCCCGGTGGTCACAATGTGATATCCGGTATTTTTGACGGTATTAAAAAGTTGAACAAAGATAGCAAACTGTACGGTTTCATTCTTGGTCCCGGTGGTTTGGTAGACCATAACTATATGGAACTGACGGCCGATATCATCGATGAATATCGTAATACCGGTGGTTTCGATATCATAGGTTCAGGCCGTACCAAATTGGAGAAAGAGGAACAGTTTGAAAAAGGACTGGAAATCTTGAAAGAATTGAATATCAAAGCACTGGTTATTATCGGTGGTGACGATTCTAATACAAATGCCTGCGTATTGGCTGAGTATTATGCTGCGAAGAATTGCGGTGTACAGGTTATCGGGTGTCCGAAAACTATTGATGGTGACTTGAAGAACGAAATGATTGAAACTTCTTTCGGATTCGATACAGCTTGCAAAACGTATGCCGAAGTAATCGGTAATATCCAGCGCGACTGTAACTCGGCACGTAAGTACTGGCATTTCATAAAACTGATGGGACGTTCCGCTTCACATATCGCTTTGGAATGTGCATTGCAGGTACAGCCTAATATCTGTATTATCTCCGAAGAAGTTGAAGCTAAGGATATGTCTTTGGATGATATCGTAACAGGTATCGCTCAGGTGGTGGCTAATCGTGCCGCACAGGGCAATAACTTCGGTACGGTTCTTATCCCCGAGGGCTTGGTTGAGTTCATCCCCGCTATGAAACGTCTTATCGCTGAGTTGAATGATTTCCTGGCTGCCAATGCAGAGGAATTCTCTCAGATTAAGAAATCACACCAACGCGACTATATCATCCGCAAACTTTCTCCGGAAAATGCCGCTATCTATGCCAGTCTTCCCGAAGGTGTAGCGCGTCAGTTGTCATTGGATCGCGACCCGCACGGAAACGTACAGGTATCTCTCATTGAAACGGAGAAACTGTTGTCCGAAATGGTAGCTGCCAAATTGGCTCAGTGGAAAGAAGAAGGCAAATATGTAGGTAAGTTCGCTGCACAGCATCACTTCTTCGGTTATGAAGGACGTTGCGCTGCTCCGTCTAATTTCGATGCCGACTACTGCTACTCTTTGGGTTATGCGGCATCTGCGCTGATTGCTAACGGTAAGACCGGTTACATGTCTTCCGTACGTAATACTACAGCTCCTGCCGAAGAGTGGATTGCAGGTGGTGTGCCTATTACAATGATGATGAATATGGAACGTCGTCACGGCGAAATGAAACCGGTTATCCAGAAAGCTTTGGTAAGACTGGACGGTGCTCCTTTCAAAGCATTTGCCGCTCAGCGTGAGCGTTGGGCTGTGGAAACAGACTATGTTTATCCGGGTCCTATCCAATACTTCGGTCCTGCCGAAGTTTGCGACCAGCCTACCAAGACTTTGCAACTGGAACAAGGTAGATAAAATCTTATAGCTAATTGCTGCATTTGCAGTAATTGGCTATGTAGAACACAAATTACACAAGAGTTGCGCAAATCCGAATTTGTGTAATCTGTGTAGTTTGTGTTTTATTTTTGATAGATATTTGTTACTTCAATATACTTGAATGCCTTCTAAAAACAGTACAGTTTCCCGGCGTAAACCTGTATCCCGTCGTACTTCTTCTCGAAAAAAGAATCAGACGGTGTCTCGTCCCATGCCTGTATGGTTGCGTAATTTATTGGCATTTTGTATAATAGCGGTATTTTCAGCAGGATTCTATTGGTTCTTTATCCGTCCTTATGCTTATCGTTGGAAACCTTGTTACGGTTTAAAGGGCTACGGCGTATGCATGCCTTGCAACTATGAGGTGCATGGCATTGATATTTCCCACTATCAGGGTATTATAGATTGGGATAAGCTCCTTCATAATAAAGAAGCGAAATTTCCCATACATTTTATCTTTATGAAAGCTACCGAAGGGGGCGATTATGGCGATGAAACTTTTGTAGAAAATTTCAGTCAGGCACGGAAATACGGTTTTATCCGAGGAGCTTATCATTATTTCCTACCCAAGACAGATGCGCATAAGCAGGCTGACTTTTTTATTAGTACAGTACACTTGTCAAAAGGAGACCTTCCCCCCGTTCTTGATGTGGAAACTACGGGTAAGAGATCTCCTCTGGAACTGAAATCTGCCGTTAAAACCTGGCTCGACAGAGTAGAGGCGCATTACGGCGTAAAACCGATTCTTTACACTTCCTATAAATTTAAGAAACGTTATCTCAACGACTCCATATTCAACGCTTATCCTTACTGGATAGCCCATTATTACGTTGATTCCGTGAAGTACGAGGGCAAATGGCATTTTTGGCAACATACCGATGTAGGTAATGTCCCCGGCATTGAAGAAGAAGTCGATCTGAATGTTTTTAACGGCACGTTGGAAGAATTGGTTGGTATGACCCTGCAATAGCTTGCTTTCCGTTTTCTTCCTTTTATCGTTGTGTCATAATACAAACTTTACTGCGGCCCAACGGTTTTTTTCCTTATGATGTACGAAGCGCAGTCCGTTATGCTCCGCTTCGGCCTGTATTACAGGAATATCATCTACATAAAAACCGCTCATATATAGTTCCGACCCCGGATGCATGCAACTTACATATCGTTTCATGTCGTTCAGCAGGATGTTACGGTTGATGTTGGCTATGATTACATCAAAAGGTTCTTGGTCTTTCAATAGAGAAGCGTCTCCTTGAAAAACGGATATACGGTCTACTCCATTTAGCTCAATGTTTTCAAGAGAGTTGCGTACGCACCATTCATCTATATCGACGGCTGTACAGGGCGCAGCACCGCGCATACGTGCCAATATGGCGAGAATGGATGTTCCGCATCCCATATCAAGCAAAGATTTGCCTTGGAGATCGTTATCCAGCAATTCACCGATAATGAGACTGGTCGTTTCGTGGTGTCCTGTACCGAATGCCATTTGAGGGTTGATGACTATATCGTATTCAGCTTGAGGGATGTCGCGATGGAATGTGCTGTGGATGACACAGCGGTCGCCAATGATAATGGGCTGGAAGAAATTCTTTTCCCATTCTTCATTCCAGTCTTTGTCTTCCGCTTCTTGGTAAGCATATTCTACCTGTGTATCAGGTAAGGGAAAATCGGCAAGAGCTTCTTTGAGGACAGTTTCATTGTATAAATCTTTTTGAATGTAGGCGGCAATCCCGTCTGTTTGCTCTACAAAACTCTCAAAACCAGCTTCACCCAGCACTGCCGATAAGACATCGTTGACGATTTCCGTGCAGGGAGTGGTATGGAATGTAAATTCTAAATATTTCATTGGAATATAATTGTTTGTTAAATGCAAAAGGCAGGTATAGGAGAAAATCCTATTTCTGCGTATATTTGTTTTGGATACAAAGATAGGTGCATTTAGGGAAATCCCTATAAATCTTTGGGGAAAATCTTCTGTATAGAGTAAATCCCTGCGTTATCTTTGTGGTGTGAAAAAGTATGGAATTGTAAACCCATAAACCAAATAAATATGAAAAAGATTGTTTTTTTATCGCTTTTTGCATTGTGTCTTCCGTGGGCACTTTCAGCTCAAAGTGTAGATGACGACCTTTACTACGTTCCTTCCAAGAAAAAAGAGGAAAAGACGGAGAAGAAAAAAACTCCGGCTGCCGATGCGGTTGTAGTAAAGACAAATGCTCCGACTACGGTTTATGCGTCGCCGGGCAATACGACCATTGTAGTGAAAGACCGTAAAGGGAATATTCGTGATGTAGACGAGTATAATCGTCGGTATGACTCTAAAGACTATGACTTTTCACAAGAGAATGATACGCTTTATATAGACGAAAAAGAAGACGATGGCCTGGATGGAGAATGGGTGAACGGTTTTGACGGTTCGGAAGATGATTATGAATATGCCACGCGCATTATCCGTTTCCGCAATCCACGCTATGCCATCAGTATCAGCAGCCCGCTTTACTGGGATGTAGTTTATGGTCTGAATCCATGGGACTGGAATGTATATACGGACGGATTGTACGCATATGCATTTCCTACCTTCACCAACCGTTTGTGGTGGGATTGGCGCTATAACTCTTTCGGTTGGGGCGGCTATCCCTATTATGGCTGGGGTTGGAACAGTTGGTATGGTCCGGGCTGGGGCTTTGGCTGGAGCGTAAGCTGGGGCGGCTGGTATGGAGGTGGCTGGTGGGGACATCACCACTATCATCATCACTGTTATCCCGGTGGCGGTTATTGGCCGCGTAATACATATACCTATCGCCGTTCTTCGGGAGCAAGCAGTTATAGAAATTCTTCTTCTACGGTTCGCAGGACCGGTTCGGCTGTCCGTTCAGGTGTGTCATCCTATAGAAGAGACGGACAAAGCGGTACGACCACCAGACGCGTGGTAGGTACACGTCCGTCGGGTACACGCAGTGGGGTAACTACCCGTACAGATGCCGCCTCTACCCGGCGCAGGGTATATACCCGTCCAAGCAGTACGCGGGTAGGTTCTTCAGCTTCAGGAGTGCAGGGAAGTAGTAGCCGTGTACATGCTACAGGTGTAAGACGTTCCGCAGCCGGAAGTCCTTCTACTTACAACAGGGGCAGTTCTGCATCGTCAACACGCAATTATTCAACCGGTAACAGTAGTAGCCGTCGCTCTTATACGCCTGTGCAAAACAACTCTTCCACCCGTAGTTATTCTTCGGGAGGCGGTAGCAGTTCACGCAGTTATTCCGGCGGTGCTACCCGTTCGTCAGGTGGTGGTTCTTCAAGAAGAAGATAGGTATAGTATTCAATAGAAAAAGATGAGTAGGATATGAAAAAAATTATAACTTTAGCTGTTTTGGGGATGTTGGGTGCAGTTCCGGTAAGTGCACAGACCGTGTACGATGCAGCCAACATCGCAAACAAGGATTTAAATGGTACAGCACGCTTTGTAAGTATGGGCGGGGCTATGGGTGCGTTGGGCGGAGATATTTCCACTATTGCTACAAACCCTGCCGGTATAGGTATTTATCGCAGTAATGATGCAATGCTGTCATTCAGTCTTTCTTCTTATGGTACTGAAAGTAATTATATGGGAAGTAAGATGAATGCAGACAAGATGAAAACCTCATTTGATAATGCCGGTTTTGTTATTTCTTCAAAGATAGGCAATGCTACGGCTTTACGTTATGTGAATTTCGGCTTTAATTATCATAAGGCGAAGTCTTTTTATAAGAATATGTCGATGGGAGGTAATTTAGGCGATTATACGCAAACGGATTATATGGCGGCACAAGCCGGAGGAATAAAGGACTGGTCGGGCAATATTTATACAGATCCGGAAGTAGGATGGCTATCCGCATTGGGATATGACAGTTATCTGATAACCGACTTTATTGCCCACAACGGACAGGGAGATGTCCCTTCCGGTTACGTTCCCTATATGAAAAACGGGACTCAGGTAAAGAATCTGAACGGTGATTTAATGTATATCACTCCGGGTGAATATGGAGGAATGTTTTTAGGAGGAAATGGCAATTTCCGGTCGGAAGAGCGTGGCGGAATTGAACAATATGATTTCAATATTTCATTCAATATTAATGACCGGGTATATTTAGGCGTAACTGTGGGGGCTTATGCCATAGATTACAATAAATATACTTTTTATAGTGAAGATTATTTGGATAATGCCGGAAATAGCATCGGACAGAATTATAACCTGCAGAGCTGGAACAAGATACACGGTTCGGGTTTTGATGTGAAATTCGGAGCCATCGTGCGTCCTTTCGAATATTCCCCTTTGAGGATTGGATTAGCCATTCATACACCGACCTATTATAATTTGGATTATAAGACAAATGCCCGTCTGGAGTCGAATGTCTTGAATGATTTGGATATAGCTAACGAGTCGGGTATAGGAAGCGGTGTGATCGGTCAATATACTGTGGATACTTATGATATAATGAATGGAGACATGGTGCGTCAATTCCACTTGCAGACACCATGGACGTATAATGTAAGTTTGGGATATACTGTAGGTTCCAGTTTGGCTTTAGGGGCAGAGTATGAATATCAGGACTATTCGTCCATGAAATTCAAGGACCAGGAAGGCTATTCCGATACATTTGGGTACGAAAACAGTACTACTTCTATGCTGAAAGGGGTGAGCACCATTCGTTTGGGAGCCGAATATAAAGTGATTCCTCAGTTTGCTTTGCGTGCAGGATACAATTATACCTCTGCCTATAAAAGTATAATACAAATCATTGAGAGTTGGCATGCGAAAGACTTTCTTATAAAAGGCTCGTACATTCAGAGGGAGCTTGGTCAATGGTTGCCAGGTGGCTATGACAGACGGAGTGTATTTGTTTTTGGTGCCTGCATTGGCTCCTTTGGTACGTGTATTGTCGTCGACATGAGTATATAACAGGCTCGCCTGCAACATGAGGCGGTTGAAGTCAAAGGACGTGGCGGCAGAAGTCAGGATTGTATTACGGGTTGGATAGACAAAATCTATGAGATCGGCCCGTAATGTATTCCATTGAAAATCGTTGGATAATGACATACTCCACCAGGGATAGATGGTGAATAAATGGGCGGCCGAAGCATAGATTTCTTGCTGTCGGTAGTGATTGTCTACATACATGGTGGTGACATCCAGTCTGGGATCGGATAAATAGTGGAGATAGTCATAAGCATATTTTCCGTTGGCTAGCAGACTGTACCAAGGCTTAAAATAGTTTTGAAAAGAGCCTTGCACAAACAGATTGGTATCCCACTGCCGGTCCTGATGGCGAAACTTACCCGGCTCTTCTCTTACCGCAGCTCCGGGGTATCCTCGTTCTGAATTGTATAGGTATGCTTTGGCTTTCCATTCTCCTTTGGGGATTTTTCCGAAGAATGCATTCTCCAAACGTAACATTCTTACGTCTCCATTTTGACGAACAGCTGTTGTGTCGTAACCATCTTTCTTGGCGTATGTGAATTTATATCGTCCTGATGTATACATATACTCCGTACTGATGGAACTGCTTATTCGTTCGTTGAAACGATGTTCCCAAAGTAGTGACGGATTGATGGTAGAGAATGAACCGCCTTTCACCCCGATGTTCAGGTTGTTTTTCTTTTCCCCTTTGAATAGGGGTTTTCGTGTCTGCATATATATGGCACTTGCGGAACTATAATCTTTGGCAGGTTGGAAGATGGCACTTTTTTGACCATTATATAGTGAAATGACTTCCATATTATCTAATGAAAAACGGCCTAGATCGACGACTCCATTTTGCGCATTTCCTAATTCAATACCATCATAAAATACTCCGACATGATGACTGCCCATACTTCGTATATTGACGGTTTTTAGTCCTCCAATACCTCCGTAATCTTTTATCTGTACTCCGGAAAAGTAGCGTAAAGCATCGGCGACGGAGTAAACATTTAGCTTCTCAAGTTCTTTGCCGGACAGAATCTGTACAGGAGACATCTTTTTTTGCATCCGGTTGCTGTAGATAGTAACTTCTTTGAGTTTGAGAAGTGTATCAGACAGAGAAGTCTGATGCCGAACCCTGGACTGGGAAATGGCTGGTACTGTGGTAAATAGAGATAGAATCAAACATAATATCCACCGTAAATGGATACAATGCTTATTGTATGAATGAACTTGAATAGAAAGCATGTCTTTTATTTTATACGTATAAAAAATACGTTTGTTCGGATCTGAATGCAATCTACACAAACGGACATATAGCTATTATACCAAATAAAAGATAATTGCTTATTTTCTATTTGACTACTACCCGAAATCCCGCAGGTGTAAATCAGAGCATCAAGGCAGGTCTTCTGACTCATCCCATTTTGCAACGCCTTCCCAGATAAACTATCCAGTGACTTTTGTGTTGCAATTTTGCTCTTTGATTACAAGGAGCGGAGATTTACAGCAGCAGGTACTGTTGCCGGTTTACACGGCATTCCCTTTTCATTCCTTAACAACGCAAAAGTTGTTTAAGGAAACCTTAATGGCACAAAGTTAGAAAGTTTTTATTAATTAGTTTGTTTTATTCTAAAAAAATATCCCACTGACCAATAACAAATATTCCGGCATCTGATTCTGTTTTCCCCATTTGTTAATAATCAGTTGGATGGAAAAAGGATATATTAATATGTTATCCCAACGACAGAATCAATATTTGTGCCGTCAATACTCGCAGAAACATGGTGAGCGGATAGACCGTAGCGTAACCAACGGCAGGTGCATCACAGGAGGTCAGGTCATTGGAGTAAGCCAATGCCGGCGGATTGGTAGTAGAACCAGCCAGAACCCCGATAAGCGTGAAATAATTCAGCTTGCAATAATACCGTCCTATCAATCCCGTAATCAGAAGTGGCAGGATGGTTATGATTACTCCGTAGCCTACCCATATATATCCTCCGCCATGAATGACTGTGTCTACAAAGCCTTCGCCTGCTCCTAAACCTACGCAAGCGAGGAAGATGGAAATACCGATTTCACGAAGCATCAGGTTGGCACTCATGGTGGTATAAGTAATCAGCTTGTATTTCGGACCGAAACGGCTAATCAGGATAGAAACGATGAGCGGACCGCCTGCCAATCCTAGTTTCACAGGTTGCGGAATTCCGGGAAATGCGAAAGGAAGACTTCCCAGAATACATCCTAAAGCGATACCTATAAAGATAGGAATCAGGTTCGGATGATTTAAGCGTTTCATGGAGTTGCCAAGTACTTTCTCTGCATGGGCAACAGCCAGTTCGGAACCTACAATGGTGACACGGTCTCCCATTTGTAACTGTAATTGTGGAGAGGCTACCAAGTCTACTCCCGAACGATTGACGCGGGTGATGTTTGCTCCGAAGTTATTTCTGATTTTGAGTTGTGAAAGCGTTTTCCCGTTCAATTCCGGTTTAGTAATCAGGATACGGCGTGAAATGAGCTCTTTGTTCAGTTGTTCCCATTCCATTTTGATTTCCTTTCCGAAGAATACAGTAATTGCTTCCACGTCCCGCATCGCTTCGCTCAAACGTCCGTCCGGCAGTCGGAAAACCTCTGCTCCATCTTCAAAAGTAACACGTACG
>ENA-UERU01001253-UERU01001253.1-human-gut-metagenome-genome-assembly--contig:-NODE-1253-length-14835-cov-3.478317_pt1 | contig 14835 bp, 16 predicted proteins | sample MGYA00242988_ERZ507989 | MGnify/ENA primary metagenome ERZ507989 (study PRJEB26167, sample SAMN06115519) | human gut metagenome | host: Homo sapiens | place: China:Hunan | collected 2015-08-21...
GGGCTTATTTTTATTTTCAGTTGTGCTGGGGTTATCATAGCACAAGCTGTGGAAAAACACAAGTCTTTTTTCCACCGTTCGGGCCAGAATGTGGATAACTTACAGCTTTTTTACATACGCCAGACTGATCCAACCGGCTCCAGATTTCAGCAATCCCCACCCGTTCATTTCGTCTACGATGGTGTAGACCCCCTTGTCACGGATCACACCCACCACAGGATTCTTTGTACCAGCTCCGCTGCGGATGTTCAGCGCATCAGGGATCACCTTCACTTTGTAGGAGATCGGGGTAGGGGAGGGGGTGTTTCCTCGAACCAGCTTCGCCACGTCTGCTCGGAAATCATTCATATTCTTACCGTGGCGAGGAAACCAGTGCATTACATCGCCGTGGTTGCTGGCGATCCCTCTTGCGTGACCCTCTTTGTGACAGATCACCACTCCATCGGTCAGCGGATCCAGACCGTATTTCTTGCAGAGGTAGGCAGTCAGCTCGACGGCCTCCTGGTACACCGCTTTGAAATAGCGGGCGTCCGTCAGACTGTCCTCGCAAATCTCAAAAGAAATATGAGTGTTGTTTGCGCTGCCACCACAATGCCAGCCGCAATAATTCCAAGGAAGAGTTTGATAAGTAGCCACGGAACCATCGGCCAATTCTCCAATGAAAGCATGAGCACACTTCTTGATCCCAGGACGGTTCCAATGGTTGTTGTATCGGTTCTGGCCCAGCCGCCCGTCGTTAGGGCCGACATATCGGCGCAGAGTAGGGTTGTTTGCGCCGGTGCTGTGGACCATTACACCCCGGGGCTTAATCGTAGCCCCGGTGGTGTAACAGTCATTCTGCGTCAGATACTGCTTGTACAGCTTCAACCCACAGCACCTTCCTCCTGCTCCTCGTCGGCGCGGATCGCAGCCTCAACAGCGGCAACGAATATCTCGCGGTCGTGGGCAGCAAACGCCTCCACCAATTCCTTATAGTGATCGCCGATAAATTCACGGACCCCCTTGTCGGTCATACCGTCAGGAATGGGATTACCCCTCTGGTAGTGGGCCAGGGCAAGGGTCAGGTCGGGGAGGTTCAGCTCCTCACAGGTGGCAAAAATGTCATAGATGTAATTGGCGTTCATGTTGTTATCTCCTTTCAGACGTTAACCAAATTCTTGTGTTTTGGTGAATGACAGTCGAGTTCTTCGCTTGTCGTTGTCAAAATTGTTACTTTCCGCTCAGTTGTCGGGTCGCCTGGTTGACGCCGGTAGCAGCAAGGCCACTCACAATACCCACGGCCAGAGCCGTTACAGGGTCGGTGGCCGGGAAGTCCGGCACGTTCCAGAGCAGGCAGGCTACACCGATCAGCCCGCCCACCAGACCGCAAACCACAGGGATCCACTTGCTGTCCAGGTTAGACGCCTTAACGCCCTGACCCAGCAGATAACAGATCACCGTAATAGCCGCTACGCTTGCAATTCCGAAATCCATACTCTCACCTCCTTACAAACCAACCTTCGCCAGCAGAAACGCGATCACAGCCGCCAGGACCGCCCAAATCGCCTTGTCTACGATCGCATCCCAGCGTTTCCCCGGTTTCTCCCGCATACTCGTGACAGTATTCGTCAGACCGTCCAGCTTCTCCAGGATCGTCTCAAATCGACTGCCCTGTACAGCTGCGTCCTGCTCCAGCGTTCTGATCCTGGAATAGAACTCCTTGTGTGTACTATGGGCTTTCTGCTCATAGTTTTCTACTCTGCGCTCCAGGGACTCAATTCGAGTCTCCATTTGACACTCGTTGCACTCCGGCATCTTGCACCTCCCACGCCTGGGCGTAATCGTCAGGGCTGAAATTCGTCTCGCTCAGGCATTTATAGAGTTTGTTGTCGGTATAGATCATGTACTCCCCAGCCTTATAGGTGTCATGTGCCCCCTGGACCGGCACAAACGGTCGCGCCGTCTCCGGGGACTTACCATGTAGGGGTCGGTTGAAGGTGTACCACGCGGCCTCTCCGGGGCGAATATCGGGATAGACAGCGTTGTCATACGCCTGGTAGCACTCCCAGGTCTGCTCCCTGCCAGTGTTATAGATCTCACCTACTTTATGATTGCCAGCCACCCATTCCTCAGCCAGACCGCTGTATTTGAGGACGGCTTCGTCCTCCATGTTTCCGGCCTGAGCCTGGAACATATAAGCCATCATAGCGTTTGCGGACTGTTCGGGGGAGGGAATATAGGTTGGGATCTCCGGCGGTTGGCTCTCTTTCCATGTCTCCCAGGCTTCCAGGTTCGGCGTGACCGTCACCGTGCTGCCCTCCATGTCTGGATCCAGCTCCATGCTGATAACCACAAATCCGTTGTATTGGAGGAACGCTTCTACCTGTTCGTCCGTCAGCGGAATTGCACCGTCAAAAGACGTGGACTGCGGAGGACTGTATGCTCCCGAGTCGTTTGGGATAGGGTCGATATACCACAACATTTCGCTTTCCTCCTTTATCCTATTGCTACCCAGTAATATACGGATCCACTGCTATTCAGCTGAGATCCAGAACGGTCTTTGTCGTAAGAAAAATACCAATAAAATGTCTTTCCATCTTTAGATTTTTTCCCGTATGAGTATCTAGCTTCATCGTTGATATATCCTAGCTCGTAGAAACCATTTCCTGATTGAAATGATTCAGTAAGGGTGTCTGCTACCATGACTGCGTTTCCTTCGGTACTACCACTATAAATAGGTTCATGGTAGTTTACTCCATACGAGTCCATATAGGCTTTTTGCACCATAAAAACGACTTTTGGGGCAAAGGAGAAAGTTAGTTTGTTCGGGCTACTCTCACCCCACGTCCCCGTCCCAGTGTACTTACCATAAGCGACTTGAATCGGTGGACTTGTAAAATTCTTATAAGGGATACCAATATACTCATATTCATATCCGCTCACTATTCCACTCTTCGGGTGTGCGTTCGAGTCAGCAGAGAAAAGGTATTCCCACTCACCGATGGTTCCACCTGTTTTGTACTCCGAACTGACCTCATAATACTGTCCGGCCTCATACTCCACATAGTAATCATCGTCTCTACCTGTATATCTGCGGATACTTGCCGTTGGGGGAATGTATACCCAGCGGTTGTTACTATTACTACTGCTTTTAATATAACTCCCTCTCAAATATGAATTGTGCACGCTTTGTGCATTATTGTAATGAATTACTTTACTGGTTGGATTGGGATATGAAATCCCTCCATTGGACTGACTAATACTAATATTTTCAGTATGCTGGACAGATTGTTCATTTCCTCCAGTAGGGGAATACGCCGAAAACATACGATATGTGCTTGTCCCCAGGGTTCGTTTCTCAAACCAGCCAGCGCTAGCGGTATTTATTCTTCTTCTCCACCAATGGAGGTTATACTTTCCAAGGAACGCAAGCACATCGTTGGGGGTATTATCTGCTTTGAGTCCAAACTGCTCCGCCACAGTCGCAGTCAGCGTCTGTAACTTGGTATAACTTTCATTTCCGTTCTGGAGAAAAGCCTGGTTCTTCTCAGTGTCCAGGATCACAGATACGACCGCGCCCTCTTTGAACACTTCGTCACCGATTTCAGGGATCGTATAGCCTACGGCGTTGACCATCTTAAATTCCCAACCGTTGACCACGATGGTGTCAGCCACGCGGCAATCGCAGGGCGCAGTGAATGTAACCAGCTTACCCATGCTCACTACGTCTCCAATGGGCAATGTCACTTTAATTTTTGCCATTACTCCAGCACCTCAGCTTTCGTGTAGATGTTTTTCCAAGCACCGCTGACCACCATAACACCCTCGATCGGGGCGTAGGCTGTAACGCCGGGGCTGGTAATAACGGTGTCTTTCAGCATCCCGGGCATCCGAACAATACCGTCATAACAGACCTCACAGTCCAGACCCTCCTCCGCACTGTTCAGCGCGATCGCTTGGGTCGAACTCGGCAGGAAACCGCCCGCCAGATCGTTCTTGTGGTTTGCGACCATAATCACAGCGGGGTTGTTGCTTCTGCTGTAATTCGTATGGGCCAGTACAGCCTTGTTCCCCGGCACAGCCGCAGCACAGAAGAACCCCAGTCCCTGATTCAATACCACCTGGCTGTTCTTCAATACAGGGACGCCGCCCTCCGGACGAATCAGAAACAGCGTAAGTTGTGTTGTACTGTACCGGCCAACCAGAGCCATGAAACCGCCCGTAACGGGGACCACCTCGACACTGTTTGCGCCGTTGAGTTTCCCTGTCCCTAGGGGGATACTTTCGCTGACAGCTCCTAGCTGACCGTCCGACACATTCACCAGACAGGTGTTCACGCCGTCCGCCGTACTGTACACCAGGCTAATCAGATTATCTTGGTAGGTGATCTCGTGGTAGTGGGACTGATCGCCCGCAACATCCAGGACTGGCCCCCAGCTCAGGGTCGTTTCCGAAGCAGATATGATCCGCATTTGCGTTTTCTTGGTGTCGGTCCCATAGTAGCTGATCGCAAACTGTCGCTTGTCAGGATCGATCATAGCGGAAGCGATATAGGAGACGCCCGCCGGACTGTTCGGCATATCGTACTCCTCTCGCTGAGTAGAAACCACCTTACCTGTAATCTTCACTCTGGCGCATTTCACCGTCGGTGCGGCCCAGGTGATAAATACCTCGTTCGGACTGACAGCCTCCGCCTTACAGTAGATCACGCCAGTGGACGCGCTGAGGGTGATCGCCGTCCCGGCATCCACTTTGTCTCCTGTAATGGAAACCACCCGCCCCATCAGCTTTGTAGCCCCCACATACGCTACGAACACCCGGTCGTTGTCCAGACGGGTACAGCTGATATAGCGGGGGAACTCACTGGTCGTCCCGATGTTGACTGTTGCCACAGACGCGATCTCCGTCCCGTAGGTGTTCAGCAGGGCGCAGTACATACTTTGCTGTCCCGGCGTAAAGCACATCAGCGCTCGGGTCGGCGTCACCTGACAGATCCCTGGGAGGTCCGACATATTTCCGGTGTGCATCGTCAACTCGTAGGCAGCTACTTGGTTCATTTTGGTCTGTACTGTTCCGCCGATTATATCCACCACGTCACCCTCTACAATGGGCATACCGGCGGGATAGGTCGCCCGAACAGCAGGGGACTGGATAATATCGCTTTTGATCTGCTCGAACAGTGCCCGGTTCAGCGGCGTCCCCGTCTCGGTGGGCTGATCTGCGCGGGTCATATCGTATACGTTCGCCTGACCGGGGACAGGGGAGAGGTTCACCCGTCCCGGGTAGGTCGGTATTCTGTCTTTTACATCAAACATTCTTAAACCTCCCCAGCGTAGAGATCTCCCGCGTAAAACCAGGAGTCACGCATATTTGAGATAAGCTGGTCCAGATCCAGCAGAATTTTTTCTAGGTCGTTTGCTTTGTCCTGGGTAAATCCGGGGATCGCTGTGGGCGTGGCTGGAGTGCTGGCCCATACCGCAATAATTTCCCGTAAATAGGACACGTTTCCGAAATATCGGATAAAATCCTGATCTGTCGGCCAGTCCGTCTCCACCCAGTCCAGCTTCGAGACGATCGGCTCGGAGTAGCCATACAACCGCAGTCGTTCCGACACATAGAGCGTCGTAGCTTCCACCCGGTTCAGATCCGAGACATTGTAGCCACCCTTGTGCGTCCCGGCGAGGTACAGCTGACCCTCCTCCGGAGTGGCCGTCCCGGATTTCACCGCCGCAGTCAGCACCGGGAGGTCGTATACGTCTCCGGAGGTCCGGTCGGTGACTAGCTCCAGTTCTGCCTCCAACGGAAGGGTTTTCGCTGTAATCTCAACCGGATCGCTTTCCTGCCCTTCGGTGTAGGACCGAACAGAGTAGGTGTGCGCTTCGTTCGGCCCCACCGCTCTGTCGGTGATTGTCGAATACGAGGTATCCTCCCACCAATGACCGTCTCGAAAGACGATATATCCAAGAGCACCGGGTACAGTATCCCATTTAAGACCCAGAGCATTAGCTCGAACATCAGCCACTCGAAGATGTTTGGGCGGAGTGATCGGAATTATAACGGATACCGTCTGCTCTACTGTATCGCTCACACCATACTCGTTATAGGCGGACACACCATAACGATAGCTTCCGGATTTCTGGACTACATCCGTATAGGTTGTTCCCGTTGTTTCTGCGAGTTGTACATCGTCTCGGAATATCCGATAGCCGATGGCGTCCTCAACCGTGGTCCACTCCAGATGGATATTCTCGTGATCGGCCACCACTTTCAATTCCGCTGGAGTATCCGGAGGGTAACGAACTTCTGGTCCAGCGACAAATGATCCAGTTCCTGAGTTCCCGTAGAATTTACCACCCACCTGGTCATACAATCCGACTGCCCCGGTGAGAGTTTTACATGGAATGAGGTCCTGTATTAAACTGTCTTGGGCATAGATTTTGCAGTCATACAGTCGCAATACAGTGTGCTCTTGGGCCGTCCCCGCTCGGTTGTTGCAGAAAAGATACATCGGGTACGTCATTTCAAACGTGGCTTCCCCAAGAGTTAGCTTTTTTGCCCCATCGAGCGAAATTACATTTTTGTTGAAATCTAAAGTATGCGGTGTCCCATCATTGAGTCCAAGTACACTTCCGTTTCGTGTTCCATAATGGGCAAAGTCAACACCCAAGGCAAACCCATTTCCAGTCCAGCTTAAATCCGAACCAAACACCGTTTTACTCCCGGACTGCGCGGTGGACATTCTCAGAACGACACGAGTATTATTTGTCGGGTTAAACCCCGTATCGATATGCTGGGTCCCCGTGCTCTCAATGTACTCCAGCTCAACGTAACCGCTCGGAAGTCTAACCATCCTCTCTCACTCTCCCCTTATAAGTACCCTGGAACGCACCAGAATAGCTGTATTTCACTTCGGTTAGATAGACCTCCTGGGTTCCGTACTTACTGACCACCGTGATCTTATCCAGAGCATCCAGGCGGGGGTCAGCCCGGAACTTTCCGGAGACGATCTTACGGTCTTTCAGCACGTCTCGACACCATTCAGCGACAGCGTTTGCCGTTTTGGCGTCTACGATCAGGTCGTTGTTCACGCTCTGAACCGTACCCTCTGTTCCGTTCACAGCAGCTCCCATACCTCGGTTCACGTCCACGGATTTCAACTCCTTGGTCAGTGTAAACTCGGGGTGAGCGTATGCGTTACTCAGATCGTCCTCACCAAGCTTCCCGATCACATAGTCAGTCAGCCTAGTATTCAGCGGTTCGATGTGGAGCACCGCGTCCCGACTCTGCCATAAGCAGCATTTCCCGGCGTTCGCCACCATCTGCAAGATCTCAGCACAGGTCGGCGGGTTCGTCTTGGAGATCTCGAACGTCGTGGTCACGCTCTCCAAACTTACGTCCAGGACGTAATCTTCCGGGTCAATCCCGGACTGCTCCAGCGCTGCCGCCGCGATTTCCCGCAGTGTCCCGGTCGTGGGACCGGCGTACACCTCATTACAGAACTCCAGCCGGTCCCGGGCCGTGAACGTCGCCAGCAGACCGTTCTCAGGTGTTTTCCACTCAGACATGAAGAACGTCCCGGCCTTGATCCACTCCATCTGACCGTCCAGCATGAGGCCGTATTTCACCACCAGCGTCTGACGAGCGATCAAGTATCGCTCCGCACCCTGCGGGTTGTCCGGATTCCACTTGTTGTCGCTATTGTCCAGCTTGAACACAATGGAGTTCTTCGGCAGCTTTGCCGACAGAAGATCTACCGTCTGACTGTGCTCATAACCCATGAGGTCTTTTTTGGTGTAGATCTGCTTAATGCCAACCAACACCTCAATCATTCGCGCCCGGTGGTGGGGGAGACTCCATTTCAAGATCTCGACCACGATCCGGTCATATCCTGCAATCGGGACCCAAGCGTAGCTGATAACGGAGGTATTGTCCGTGACCTCCAACTTAGCTACCTGAGTTTCACCGTTATAAGCTGTCACCCGATAGGCTCGGGCGTACTCCTCATAGGTTTCGCTCCAGGTCACGGTTACACCCGGCACCGTGTTGGGATAGACCTTACTGAACGAGATCGTGATGGTAGGGATCTCCGCAAACGTCCCATCATCCCCGGAGAGAACGCTGCTGATAAACCCATCCGCAGGGGGGAGGGTGGACGGCAGCGCCCGATAGGTCCCATCCAAAATGAACAGGTTTCGCTCCAGGCTGGCGTACTTCGCCTCGTCTCGGCGCAGCTCGTTCACCACCAGGTCCGCCCGGGAGATATGCTCCTCCAGCGTCCCCGCCGCCTCAGCGTCCTCTTGGACGCCGGGATCGGTCACGTTATACTCAATACGAATATCAGAAAGAGGGACCAGCAACCCCCGCTGTGCCTCTTTCCAAGCATCTGATACGGAAATCACATGATCCCTCCTTTTTCATACTTCAATCAGTGAAAAACTCACGTCTATCCAACCCATGACCTCTCCGGTCGCAGGATCTCGACGCCACATATTTCCGCCGCGATCTCCCACATACATATTTCGGGTCGTGTAACTCGCGGTACACTGGTCATAAAATGTCACAGAGTTATAGAAACTCCGGTTAAACAAGCTGAGAATCTGCGCCCACTGCTGGGCCGTCAGATACCGCCATTTCATCGTGACCTTCGCCACATCATTTCGAATCACAGCTCCGATCACTTTCCCGTCTACGTTACGGGCGCTGTCCACCAAAGTAGCCGTCGAAGAAGTGTACTCTGACGGCTCAGGTAGGGGAGTACCGGCCACGGTAACAAGAGCCTGGGCCATACTGAACACCTCCAAAAATGGCGCTCAGGGCGCTCAGATCAATCCACCAGCCATAATCACCCGGCCTCGATCTCGCTGGTGTTTTTCAATACTGTTAGTCAGCTGCTCTCCGTCAAGGTACACGTTGATGTTTTGTTCCTCGCTCTCCTTGCGGTTCGCCAGAGCAGACATGACCGCATCGTAAACACCTCGGGCCACGGCCTCCACAATCTGATCGTTGTTAGCAACCGCAGTGCGGCCACCAATGCTTCCGACCAATTCCGGGCCAGCTTCCCGGGCAATGAACATCTGACCATCCTCCGGAAAACCACCCTCAGCGAACATAGGAATGTGGGGGATATTCGCCAGAGAGATCGTCGCTCCCGGAAATACGGTAACTCCCATAATCTTAATCGGGGGGATCGTCCAGGTCAGGTGCTCGTTCACCCAGTCAATAAAATTGTTCAAAAGCTGGATCGCGCTGTTGATCCCGTTTTTGACCGTCTGAGTGATCGCCCTACCGATGGTAGATAGCTTTTCAACCCAATACTCCAACGTCAGTTTCGGGGCGACATTTTGCGACCACCAACCCTTGATGTTCTCCCAGGTTTGATGAATCTTAGTTTCGATGCTGGTCAACCCTGTCGAAACCTTCGTACCTAGTCCATTCCAGAAAGCATCCCACTTCGGCCCCATTTCCGCAGTCCAGTTAGAATACCAAGTAGACATATCATTCATAAAGACTTCCCAGCGAGACAGAATCTCACCAGTTTCGGTGTCGATCATGTTGCGATACTCACCCATTTGTGTGGTGGCCGTTTCCAAAATTGCCGCGTACTGTGTATCAGCATCCTGGATGGTCTGATCTCTTGTCTGTGCCGCCGCTGCTGCGATTTGATCGTACTCGGTCTTTGTGATGGTCTTGGTGTCCAACATTCGCTGGGCTTCCATCATAATACCGTCGTACTGTTCCTTGGCCGCAGCCTTGGTTTCGTCCCGAGATTTGATAGCACTCTTGATGATCTCAGACGCCTGTTCCGCAGAAAGCTGAGTTGCGTTGTCTTTCAACCTCTGGAGGATCAGATTGCTTTCCGTCTCGGACTCCGACAGATACCGGATTCCGGTTTCTTTCATATTCGCCTGGATTGCCTCAATCTGCTTGGCTTCGGCGTCCGTAATCGCCCGACCCTCAGCTTTCGCCGTGGCGAGGATTTGATTGATCTCGTTCTCGCCGTCCAAAATCGTCTGTTTCTGAGTGGCGTAACTCTGCTCAATCCTTCCTTGTAGATCGGCGAACTTCTGCTCTGACATAGCCTCTCGGAGTGGGTCCAGTTTCGCCAACGCCTGGTTACGATCGCTGTCCAGCTCGTTCAGAATTGTCTCGGTGATTTTCTTTAACTGATCCCCGACATTCTTCACGTCGCTTTCACTGACAACAGCATTACTCCAATCGATCGTAGCCAGAGTATTGTCGAGGTTATCCATCGACTGAATGAACGGCTCAACCTTTTCTTTGGTAATGTCAGAAATCCCTTCACCAAACAGATCCACCGGCTGGAGCGCATCTTCTGCGGCATAACCGATTCCCTTGATTGCTAGTACAGCACCCTCAATCGCTAGACCCCAAGGGCCAAACAATGCAAGGCCACCAGCGGTAATTAGGAAATCCCCCAATGACAAATCTAGCGCATCCAAGATATTCAGAAAACCGTTGAAAAACCCTGTTACTTCGGGCGGTACACTGTCCAGCAACGCACCACCAAAGTCTTTCAGCTTTCCGATAGCCCATCCGATTCCATCCTTGATCCCGTTGAACGCCCAAATCGCCATGTCTCCCAGGGCTTTCAAGCCGTTCCGGAAGTTCTCGCTGCTGTTGTACACATCGATGAACCCGATCACCAGGGCAGCTACGCCACTCGCAAACGCGGCAATACCAGCAATCGCAGATCCCAGTGTGGCTGTCTCACCTACAATCATAGGGACAACTCCCTTTGACAGGATCTTGCTTCCAGCCAGAGCCGTAGCAAACCCGATTACTGCCGAACTGAACGAAACGAACGACGCAGTGGCGGGTACAAACGTAATACCTCTCAGACCCTTATCCAGATCCTTCAAGAAAGCACGAACCGTCTTGAACCCGGAAAACAGCGCAGTCCCAATCTTCCAAGCCAGGAACGCAGCCCCAATCGCAGCTGCGATCTTCAATACCTTCTCCATAATTGGGATCAGCGCTTTCACCTTGTCGTTCACCTGGTCGAACAGGGAAGCGTCCCACAGACTTTCAATGTCTAGGGGTAGATCGTAGCCGTTTCCCAGGCCAGCCCCACCACCGGCACCGCCAGAACCACCACTATCCGACGGAGGTTGAATCACATTCAGCTCGTCAAACCCCATCGTGTAGTCCTGGAGTTTCTTCATTTTCTTACCGGCGGCGTCTGCTGCATCCCCGACACCAGCAATCGCGTCGCTAGAATCAACCGCGCCCGACTGATAGTTACTCCAATCGATCTCGGCTAGGTTATAGCCAAACAGAGCAGCCAGGGCTCGGACAGCCGCCGTAACAACCTTCACAAACGCGATAATATACGGAAGCACCGCAGTCAGTACCGGAATAAACAGAGAACCGATTGCTTGGGCTAGACTCTTGATCTGCTGTTTTAGAGCGCGAATCATACCTTCTGCTGTACTCAGTTCTTTCGCGTAGGTCCCGATTGCACCTTGGCGACCGAACTGCTCCACCATAGCGGTATATCGAACGAGAACCTTCTGAGCCTCAGTCATAGTGTCCATCGACTGAGTGATACCATGTCTGAACGCCGTCTCCTGGAGCATTGCTTCGGAAAGAGCGATACCGGCGTTTCTGATCGGCTCCAACTCACCAGTGATAGCGGAGCGAACTGCGTTCAATGCCTCCTCTAGCGTATACAGGTCGTTGGAGTAAGCGTACACATCATAAGACAGCTCCGTCAGACCCTTAGACAGAGGTACAACCTTTTCCTCTGCCACACCGAAGCCGTTGGCAAGGGAGCCGAAAATACCCATGTACTGCATGAACTGCTGTTCATTGATATACAGAGTTTCACTCAGCATCTGAACGTAACCATGCAGCTCTGCCGATTCAGTCTTAAACGCCTGAGCGAAACGGTTCACAATACCGTCCAGCTCCTTCACCTCATTGACCGTAGAGGCCAGTGCCGCCGCAACTTGGTGCATCTGACCTGTGACCAAGGTGAGCGTCTGATATAACCCCATCAAAGACAGCTTATGGACATTCCCCGCCTGAGCCGCCAACGTATGGGAGTTTCCCAACCGGTTTACTGCTCCGGTCGCCCGGTTCACCTGACCGGGGAGCAGCTGGAACCCACTGGTCACAGAGGCAATCCGCTCATTCAACGGTTCCAGCGCACGGGCCAGCAGCTGCATCTCCAAAGTGAACTTGCGGATCACATGGGAGTTCAGCTGATTTGTCAGCTCCGGGATCTTCTTTAATGCGTTCAGTGTGGAGGTCAACCCCGATGCTTTCTCCACACTGGCGAGATTCTGCATAGCCGATGCAATCTGGTTGATTGCGCCCAGGCCACTCGACGCAGACTGGATGCTGTTCAATGCCCCGGACAGCTTGTTTAAGTTGTTTACCACACGAGTCAGCTTCGCACTATTTCTCAGCCTCTCCAGAGACGTTGCGAGGGCGTCAATACCACGACTGGCGTTTTGACTCTCGGCGTCTACTCGTATAGTTAAACTATCGATCTCCGTGGACAATCAGATCACCCCGCTTCTTCTCGTTGAACTGCTGGGCGCGGGCAGCAAACGCCGCTTTCATACGCTCCATTTTCAGGCGATCCTCTCGCTCTCGCTTCTCCCTTACCTCAGCTGCGGTGATCGGGATAGGCTCAGACGGGTATTCAATTTTCTGCCCTTTTTTCGCAAACATATTTCCGACTGTGGCGTTGAGAGAGTGACACATATACAGCCCCTCCAACCACAGTTCTTGATTTCGTTCTTTGTACCGGATCTCCCGCGCTTTTCGATACGATGCAGCCAACACGGGTCGATCACACCAAAACAGCTCGTAGGTCATTCCCATTGCTAGGTAATACGGGAAAACTCGGTCAAAGATCTCGGTGTAGGTTTTGGGGGATGAACCGCCCTCCTGCTCAGAGGAGGTTATCGCTTCATCTCCCAGGTCGCGTTTCCCTCGCTGCCCTCAGAATCTTCCATCAGAGTATTCAGAGTGTCAGCATACAGCTCTACCAGCGCCTGAATCAGGCCAGATTTATCAGAGATATTGTCGTAGATCTCGTCTACCAGAGATCTCTTGATACCACGGTGGTTCTTTGTGAACGCGCCGTAGAACAGCTGGGGAATACGAGTCATAGGCTTATCAGAAACCTCGGAGATATTGAACCCCTGGGCCTCCATAGCTGTTACACCCTGACGGTTGTACTCCAGGGTATACTCCTTGTTCTTATAAGAAAGATTGATCTGCATGGTGTTTCCCTCCACTCTATTTTAGAATAGATAAGGTTATCTATTGTCTATTAGATAACCTTATCTATTGTCTGTTCTATATCAGCCACCCGCGCCGTCAGAGAAAGTGATCTCAGTAGAAGGAGCGACGGAGATACCGAACTCGATCACTTCGTCAACACCCTTGCCGCCCAGGGTACAGGTGTGCTGGCCCTGCCAGGTGAACTTAGACCCATCGGAGAACTCCAGAGCATAATGCAGGGGCTTGTTGGCGTCAGTGTTGACCTTCTTAAAGTCCTCTTTGGTGTAGTTAGCCAGAAACTCCATTGCATCAGAAGTCTTGATACCAGGAATGAACGTCTGCTGGCCGTCCGACAGAGTGGTGGTTTCCAGCATATTAGGGGCAGCGATAAGATCAGGGAACTCCTTAATATCCACAATCTTTTCTACTGTCTCAGCGGAGGCACCCCACTTCAAAGTGACCTTATAAGACGAAATAGCCATTGTGTAACCCTCCTATTCAATTTCTGTAAATGACTCCATTTTCATCGATCACACCCTCATAGGAGACAGTGATCGTGTAAATGAGACTGTTATACTGCGTTGGCATGGTGGTATAGCTCTGAGCATATAACCCCAGGCTGTGCATAACCCGATCCGCTACGTCATAGATCGCTCTCGCCTGGGCGCGTTTCCCGGCGTCCAGGTTAGAAAACACCTGGAGACGGTAACGGACTCGGGCGTACTTGTTATGTACGGCGCTGTCCATGTGGACCGGAACATTATAGGTTTCATCCACCGACACACAGGGGAACTTGGCCGGTACGGATACATACTCGCCCACCACCGTGATCGGTTTGAACTTCGCTCGGAGTTGTGTGGCTACTGCGTTGAAAACCTCATTCGACTTATCAATCACGAACCAAACACCTCCCTTGCAATTTGTGTGACCTGTTCGGCCATCTGCTCTACGGCGCTCCCGGGGCCAGCCATAGCGAACGCGGGGTCATTGCCGGTTGTCAGATACAATCCGGGTTTTCCGGTCGGCCTCCCGCCATTCCCCGGCTCACCGTAATAACCCCACTGCTTCCATTTACCATGACCTTTACCATAGCTACCATGAGGAAATTGACTGTTGGGGTGCTCCGGGTGGCTGACGCCAGTACCAAACTCAATAAACCCAACAGTCTGACCCTCAGCATAGAGCGTGGCGGTTTTACCGCTCACATCCACTCGACAGGTCACGTCGTTTATGCCAGCATAGACAGCTGCACTGAACTTCGCGGTGGCTACATTCAGACCGACCTCGGATAACCGGCGAACCAGTTCCTCACACTTACGGTCAATGTCCTGCTTGTACTTGGTCAACTCCCGGATTGCCTGTTTAATCCCTTGGTCAGACAGCTCCAGTGAGATTATTTTCGACACTGACAGTCACCTCCCGGACGGCCAGTAGGACGCCGTTCACGCTGTCCGCAACCTTGACCACCTCGTAGTTATGAGGCTTGTCCGTCCCGATCCCAAACCAAACTCGGGTTCCTTCCACAATCCCCAAGCTGTTATCAGCCAGGGCGATCACACGATTATAGGAGGTCAGGTTCCCGAACACCATTGTGGTGTC
>ENA-UERU01001268-UERU01001268.1-human-gut-metagenome-genome-assembly--contig:-NODE-1268-length-14694-cov-5.208866_pt1 | contig 14694 bp, 10 predicted proteins | sample MGYA00242988_ERZ507989 | MGnify/ENA primary metagenome ERZ507989 (study PRJEB26167, sample SAMN06115519) | human gut metagenome | host: Homo sapiens | place: China:Hunan | collected 2015-08-21...
CAACTCCTAAAGGACCGGCATCTCAGCCCCCCAATCAAAACACCGGTGTTTTGAAAACGAATCACCGGTGTTTTGAATTCAAATCACCGGTGATTCGCACCATAAAGCAGCAGCCTATATATAAAAGCAGATCACAATCCGGAAGAATCGATCCATGAACATGAAAAGATTAATCGACTCTATTCGACTCTAATCGACTCTAATCGACTCCGCTTTTTTATAATGCCATATATTTGCAGGATAATCGATTCACAAACGCTCTTTGAAATATTTACATATAGCCAACCGTTCCCACAAAAAAAGTCTACCGGAACCCGATAGCCTTTTAATGGATATTTCAATTTTCTTATTCAGACAATGCAAATGCCGGCTGACGGTGAATCCACTGTCCACGAGTAAAGTCGGGGAAGTCTACCAATGCGCCGCCACGGGCGATAGACATCTCGGACAAAGCGGAAATAGCGCTCCATGCAGCAGCATCGTAGCAGTCCATAGGAGCCGGTTTCTTGTTATGGATAGCGTTGATCAAGTCGAACATCATCACGTAGTCCATACCACCGTGTCCGGCCTGAGCAGCTTCGGCTTCATGTTTGGACCACAATGTATGGTCGAACTTCTTGAACCATTCTTCCGAATCATCCCAACGGTGAGGTTTGGATTGGTTTTCAACGTATACGTGATCGCCATCGTTCATCCATAAACCTTCGGTTCCCTGAATGCGGAATCCCAAAGAGTAAGGACGGGGGGAATTCGTATCATGCGTAACGATAACCGTCTGTCCGTTCGCACACTTGATCATGGAAGTCACGATGTCACCCAAGTTGAAGCGGACTTTTGCCAACGGATGATTTTCACCGCCATTGTCCACGATGAACTTATGCAAACCGCGAGACTGGGTTGCCATAGCAGACAAGGAGAGAAAACGGTTACCACGGTTGATGTCTAGGCAGTTTGCCACCGGTCCGATTCCATGCGTCGGATAGACATCGCCGTTACGGCGGACAGAATGGTTCGTACGCCACTGGGCTTCTGCAAACGCATCTTTACCCATGCGCAACTCACCGCCTTTCTGGTAAGTATAATGTTTACCATCATTGAATTTGACATCGCGCAAATCATGTTCGTAACCGCAAGTCGCATGCAGCAATTCACCGAACAGGCCTTTGCGGACCATGTTCAACGCAGCCATGCAGTCGCGACGATAGCAAACGTTTTCCATGATGTTCAGATGGCTTCCCGTAGCTTCCGATACGTTGACCAGATCCCAGCATTCTTCCAGCGTATTGGCGGCAGAGACTTCCACACCGACATAAGGGACACCGGCTTTCATGGCTGCAACCGACATCGGCACGTGCCATTCCCACGGGCTGGCGATGATGACACAATCGAATTCTTCGTTGTTCAACATCTTTTCAAATTCACGTTCGCTGCCTGTATATACCTTCGGAGCCGGAACATTGAACTTGGCGATATGATCCAGCGTACGCTGGATCGGACCAGCTTGGATATCGCAGATAGCCACGATCTTGTTTCCGGGGATAGACAACACGTTGTTAATATGTTCGTGACAACGAGAACCTGTACCGATAAAACCGAAGCGTAATTTGCCATCGTCTTTGCCGGCGGGTTTCTTTTTCTTCTCTGCACTAGTTTCTGTTGTAACCGTAGCAGCAGCATTGCTACTCAATGCAAGACCGGCCGTACCGATTCCGGCAGCGGTCATCTTTTTCAGGAATGAACGACGAGTGTTTTCCATTTTTCAATTTAGAATTTTATGTTAAGTGGGCAAATGTATAACATTCCATGCATATATCAAAGGAGATAGCCCATTATTTTGCAACCGTTCTCTTCTTATTCCGCCAAAAGCTGCCATCCCGTTTGCTACCGAACATATTCCGGCGCTTGGACTCTTCTTTTATCGCTTTTTTCTTCTCGGCTACCGCTTCCTTTACCTCGACCGTCTCGAACATATGGCCTCCTGCAACCGGCACTTCTTTACCGATCAGCTTCTGGATATCTTTCAGATACGGAACCTCTTCCACATCGCAAAAGGAAAAAGCGATCCCGCTACGCCCGGCACGACCGGTACGGCCGATACGGTGCACATAGGTTTCAGGTACATTCGGCAAATCATAGTTGATGACATGCGAAAGATGGTCGACATCGATACCGCGGGAGGCGATATCGGTCGCGATCAAGACACGGAGCGTATGATCCTTAAAACTGGATAAGGCACGCTGACGGGCACTCTGCCCTTTGTTTCCATGAATGGCTTCCGCACCGATCCCGGATTTGTTCAGGACACGGGCAACCTTGTCGGCTCCGTGCTTCGTACGAGTAAAAACCAAGACGGATTCCAGTGAGCGGTCTTCCAGCAGATTCTTCAACAGGTTGATCTTTTCCACTTTCTCAACAAAATAGACAGACTGGTCGATCGTATCGACGGTTGAAGAAACAGGAGTCACCTCCACTTTCTCAGGTTCATGAAGGATCGTTCCGGCCAGGCGTTCGATCTCCGGCGGCATCGTTGCAGAGAAGAACAGGGACTGGCGCTTTCGGGGCAGTAAAGGAAGGATGCGTTTGATGTCATGGATAAATCCCATATCCAGCATCCGGTCGGCTTCGTCCAAAACAAAATATTCCAATGTGTCCAGGCGGATAAAACCTTGGTTGATCAAATCCAGCAGACGCCCGGGAGTTGCGATCAATACGTCTACACCCCGTTCCAATGCATCTGTCTGCGGCTTCTGCCCCACGCCACCGAAAATAACGGTATGTTTTACGTGAGTATAACGCCCGTATGCCGTAAAACTTTCACCTATCTGGATCGCCAATTCGCGTGTCGGAGTCAGGATCAAGGCTTTGATGCCCGGTTTACGTCCCCTCGAAATCCGCTCTTCGATCTTTTGGATGATAGGGATGGAGAAAGCTGCCGTCTTACCTGTTCCGGTCTGTGCGCAACCTAATAAATCAGATCCGTCCAATACTACGGGAATGGCTTCGGCTTGTATGGGAGTGGGAGTTGTGTACTTTTCTTTTTTGAGAGCCTTTCGTATCGGCTCGATTAGTTCCAATTGTTCAAATGTCATATAATAAGTATGAGCCGTCACGGCTCGTTAAATAAATAATGGTGACAAAGATACACAAAAATCCGGCATCTCTGCAATAATTTGCTATATTTGCGTGCTTTTTAAAAATATTCAGTTCTTTTTGATTCTCATGAAAGAATTATTGTCACTACTCAAACGGTTCTTCGGATACACTTCATTCCGCCCCTTACAGGCCGAAATCATACAGCGCACCTTGCAGAAAGAAGATTCGCTGGTCCTGATGCCTACGGGTGGCGGCAAGTCGATCTGTTTCCAGCTTCCGGCGATCTATATGCCGGGAACCGCCATCGTAGTATCTCCCCTTATCGCTCTGATGAAAGACCAGGTCGAAGGGCTGATCGCCAATGGCATACCGGCTGCTACGCTCAACAGCATGATGCCGGAGGAAGAACGCCACCGGGTACGACAACTCTGCATACAGGGAAAGGTGAAACTGCTTTACATCTCCCCCGAAGGGATCATTAGCGAACTGCACTGGCTCCTGCCCCGCATCGACATTTCGCTGATCGCCATCGATGAAGCGCATTGTATCTCGCATTGGGGACATGATTTCCGCCCCGAATACACCCAGTTGTCCGTTCTGAAAGAGAATTTTCCGAAAGTACCGATCATCGCCCTGACAGCTACGGCAGACAAAATCACCCGGACGGACATCCTGAATCAATTGAAACTGCGTGATCCTAAAACATTCATCTCGTCTTTCGACCGCCCGAACCTGTCGCTCACTATCCGTCGCGGGCTGAGCAAAAAGGAAAAGATCGCAGCGATCGTCCATTTCATCAACCGGCATCACCGGCAGAGCGGTATCATCTACTGCATGAGCCGTAACAGTACGGAGTCTTTGGTCGAAGAACTGTCTGAGTACAGCATCCGGGCAGTCGCCTATCATGCCGGGCTAAGCTCCGACAAACGCGAGAAAGCACAGGACGATTTCATCAACGACCGTGTTAATGTAGTGTGTGCAACGGTCGCATTCGGGATGGGGATAGACAAAAGCAATGTCCGCTGGGTCATTCATTATAATATGCCGGCAAGCATCGAGAACTACTACCAGGAAATAGGCCGTGCCGGACGGGACGGAATGAAAAGCGACACGCTTCTGTTCTATTCCGTGGGCGACATCCTGCTCCTTCGCCGTTTTGCAGAGGAAAGCGGACAGAAAGACGTCTGTTTACAGAAGTTGAACCGGATGCGCAGGTATTGCGAGGCAGACATCTGCCGGCGTCGTATCTTGCTGAGCTATTTCGGAGAAGAAACGGACAAGGACTGCGGGAACTGCGACGTCTGCAAGAACCCTCCCCAACGTTTCGACGGGAGCATCTTGGTACAGAAAGCCCTGAGCGGTATTTTTCGTACCGGGCAAACAGCCAATATGCACCTGCTAATCGATATACTCCGGGGAGCCGAAAAGGATGAACTGAAGGAAAAAGGATACGACAAGCTAAAAACCTATGGTGTTGGCAAAGACCTCAGCTACAAAGAGTGGAAAGAATACTTATATCAGATGCTTCAGCTCGGTTATATTGAAATCGACTATATGTCGGCCGGTCACCTGAAAGTGACTCCATTAGGACGTAAAGTCCTTTTCGGCGAGCAGCAGGCGCTCATGACCATTTACCAAAAGATCAAAGATTTTGCCCTGCCGACCAAGAAAGGCGGCTACAAATACCGTCCGATCCGTCCGATCGAATCCACTTCCGTGGATGAAACATTGCTCGACTCCCTGCAACAACTCCGTAAGCAGATTGCCGAACGCGAACATACCCCGGCTTATATCCTCTTTTCGGATGACGCCCTCGAAGATATGGTCCGTAAGAAACCGGTTACGCTCGACGAGTTCAGCGAAATACGAGGTGTCGGACAGCTCAAGCTGGACAAATACGGCAAGGTATTCGTCGCCCTAATCCGCTTTGTCCTTCGTTTGCCTAAAAAGGAATAAAAAAAGAAAAACAAACAATCGTTCTATTCTTTTGTTTATATTTATATAATGAATAGAATGACAGATACAATGAAAACAGTTCCCATACTCTTGTTGCTTTGCCTTTCCACACTGAGTTTCTGTACGACAAAGCCAGGAGAGCCGCAAGGATCCGGTTTACCCGGACTAGACACTCCCGTTGCAGAAACAGTACCGAAGGCGGCCCCTCCCCTCATTGAAACCGTTATAGAAAAGGAACTGCTTTACGACCAGCATACGTTGGCCGATACTTACCCATACAAGGATACAATGCGGGAATTCCAATGGGATAAGATCCGTGCCGGTCTCCGTCTGCTCGATTCGCTTCGACAGAAACCGTCCCGTTGGGCGATCTTTCAAAACTACAGGAACAAGAACGGGGAAGCCCCGCTGGTCCGGAAGTTTCATCGCGATGCTTACAAGCGGGTTTCCGACACTTTAGGTATCGAACGTTACCAGTCTGTCCCGCTATATCTGCCGGAAGATACACTGACTGCCGAACGCTATGGCCGTGACGGTGCTCTTGTGAAATTGCTTGATGACAGCAACCGCCTTTTCCGTATCCAAACGATCTATACAAACGGGGAATGGCTGGTTCCCGGAAAATATGTCAAGCCGATAGCCGATAGCGTCACATTCGACAAGGCCATATTCGTCGACGTCACCAACCAGAACATCGCAACACTCGAGCATGCAGGTTCCAAATGGTTGGTCAGAAGCATGAATCCGGCCACAACAGGGCAGCACCGTCCTCCATACGCACAGGAAACGCCATTAGGCATATTTGTCGTTCAGGAAAAGAAGGCAAGGATGATTTACCTCGTAGACGGCAGCAAAGAGACAGGCGGATTCGCTCCTTATGCCAGCCGGTTCACCAACGGAGGTTATATCCACGGGGTCCCGGTAAACGCGCCACGCAAGTCGCTGATCGAATACAGCCCAACGCTTGGAACGACCCCACGCTCCCATATGTGCGTCCGGAATGCGACCTCTCACGCCAAGTTCGTTTATGATTGGGCACCTGTAAATGAGACTATTGTTTTCGTTTTTGATTAAAAGTCTTATCTTTGTGCGACATTATTCAATCTTATGTTATTGCGTATCTGTTTATACTTGTTTTTATTATTTCTTCCGGCTAATTATACGACAACCAGAAGTTCGTCTCCCCTGATTCCGGCTGATCCCGCGGCGGCCATGTCTTCGGTATGCCGACAGCTCTATGCTGATATGCAGCTGGATAGTATGGTGGACTATACCGCTTTCGAACAGGCGATAACCGGAGCACAGGCAATCGAACGGCGTAACAAGGATATCATTACCCTGATCGACTTCACAAAGCCTTCCACAGAAGAACGGCTTTACGTCCTGGATATCCGGCATAAGAGACTCCTGTTCTCCTCTCTCGTCTCACACGGAAAAAACAGCGGAGGAAATTACGCCACTTCTTTCTCCAACAAAGTCAATTCTTACAAAAGTTCATTGGGATTTTTCGTTACGGAAAATACCTATCAGGGCAAAAATGGCTATTCCTTAGTCCTGAACGGCTTGGAAAAAGGGATCAACGACCGGGCAAAAGAACGGGCGATCGTAGTGCACGGGGCGAGTTATTGCAGCCCGTCTGTTGCCGTCTCGACGGGCCGCTTAGGAAGAAGTTTCGGTTGTCCCGCCCTACCCCCGTCGCTTGCCAAGCCGATCATTAACACCATCAAGGACGGGACCTTACTCTACATCTATGCCAACGACAAGGAGTATCTGAGTCAAAGCACGATCTTATCAACCGGAAGATCGATTTCCCCGAACTCGATCATCGCATTGAACAGCCTGATACGGGAATAGCCCGGTAAATCCTCCGGACGGATATCACCTGCAACCAGCTCTCCCTGATCCAGCAACGAAGCCCTCTTCGTCCCTGCCAGCAACGGTGCGGAGGGAGTGATCCATTGTTTCTTGTTCCAGAATGCCACGTTGCAAATAGAGGTGTCGGTCAACAACCCTTTCCGGACGACCAACACATCATCTTCTGTCTCGCGGCACGCGAACAAGCGGTTCAGCACACTCCGATCTCTGCTTTTATACCGATAGTCGGCTTCGTCATCGACAACCAACCGCAAAGAGGATACTGGGCGGAAGTGATAGGCGGCATACTCCACGTTCCGGATATCCACATCATATTCGACCCGACACTTCGTCCGCTCCCGATAGTTCACGGGGCGGATGTAATCGTTCAAATCAAGCACATCGGTTTGACGTAGCACGTTCCGACGTGTCTCATTCATACGCCGGTTATGGTAGGATAGGTTATGAATCCGCCCGTTCTCGATCCGGATTGTTTCAATAAATAGGGACATATACTTTCTGCTTCATTTCATTATATTCGCTTGTCAAATCACTTTGGGAAGTGATTCCCCCTCCACTCTTAAAGATCAACGAGCCATCCGCCTGCTGTTCCAAAAAGCGGATCATAACGGCACTGTCCAGGCTATTCCCGTCAAAATAGCCCATGACACCCGTATAAAACCCCCTTTCGTAGGTCTCGGCTTCCGCGATAATCTCCATTGTCTTCTTTTTAGGCGCCCCGGTAATGGAACCTGCCGGAAGGAGCCGGAAGAACAAATCTCCCACTTCAGCCTGCCAACCTCCGGCAAGACGGCCCCGGATCTCCGAACTGACCTGCAACAAAGCCCCCTGATGTGTCGGTAGTTCGTCTATGTAGCGATAACGGGTCACCATCACCTCGGTCGCCACCATACTGAGGTCATTGCGGATCAGGTCGACAATCGTAGCATGTTCAGCCGTTTCCTTCGGATCCTCTAATATCCGCCTGCGGGCATCCGGCAATGTAGCATCGATCGTCCCTTTCATCGGATAGGAATAGATATGTTCATCCCGAATCTTCACGAATATCTCAGGAGAGAAAACGACAAAACGGTCTTTCATCCAGAGCTTATACCGAGCTTCCGAACTGACAAAAACGTCCTTCAAGCTCAGATCGGTCCGAACAGGAGTGGCGCAAGTCAGATTGACCAGATAGGAGTTTCCGGCCCGGATATGTCCGACCACCTTATGAAACGAGTCGGCGTAGGCCGATTGTGTGATAGGGAATGTTTCCCATCGGATCGCAGAAGTTCGGTTCTCCCGATCATTCATACGGCTTGCAGTCGCAACATTCGTCACACCGTCCAGATTGTAGAGCAATGCCTCCGAATCGATCTGATCCGGCTCTTCCACAATCACCTGCTCTTGCTTGTAATCGATCACAAACAGGAAAGGCCGCCTTTCCGCACCCAATCGGTTCATACGGCAGACGGCCTCTATGCGGTTATAGAATCTCATATCAGAAAACGTTCGGTCAAACCACCAAAAGCATCGATACGGCGATCTCGGAAGAAAGGCCACCAACGGCGGACATTCTCGCTACGCGTCTTGTCGATCTCCACAATTCGTATTTCTTCATCATTATTGGAAAGTTCGGCCAAAAGTTCACCCTGCGGACCAGCGACGAAACTGTTTCCCCAGAACTGAATGCCATTCGTTTGTCTGGACGGATCGGCCTCGTGTCCTACCCGGTTTACCGTAACGACCGGAAGACCATTGGCTACGGCATGCCCCCGCTGAACAGTTACCCACGCTCCTAACTGGCGTTTTTTCTCTTCCTCCGTGTCACTGCTTTCCCAACCGATAGCTGTCGGATAAATCAGCAGTTCCGCTCCTTTCATCGCCATCAGGCGGGCAGCTTCGGGATACCACTGATCCCAACAAACCAATACACCCAATTTACCAACAGAAGTCTCGATCGGCTCAAATCCGAGATCACCGGGAGTAAAATAGAACTTCTCATAATAGGCCGGATCATCCGGAATATGCATTTTACGATATTTTCCGGCAATAGCGCCGTCTTTCTCAATAACGACAGCCGTATTATGATACAGACCGGGAGCTCGTTTCTCAAACAAAGAAAGTACCAGTACGATCCCCAGTTCCTTTGCCAACGCTCCGAAGCCCTCTGTAGAAGGTCCTGGAATCGGTTCAGCCTGATCGAACACTTCGGTATTCTCCGTCTGGCAAAAATAAAGCCCGTTATGCAACTCCTGCAAAACGACCAATTCAGCTCCTTGCAAAGCACAAGCCCGAATATTTTGTTTCAGTTTCTCAATATTAGCAGCCCGATCACTGCTATTCGCCTGCTGCACCAGCCCTAACTTCATGATTTATGATTTATAATTTATGATTTAGATTTGAAACCTCAATTGTCAATTGACACGACTCCCTCCGGGTACTGCATCGTCACACAATGTAGCGAACCATGTTGTTTAATCAACGGCAAGCAATTGATTCCTATAATCTCACGCTCCGGAAAAGCCTGTTGCAAAGCTTTCTTCGCCAGTTCGTCCTTCGGAGATTTATAATAGGGTAACAACACAGCCCCGTTGATAATCAAAAAATTGGCATAAGTGGCAGGAAGACGTTCTCCCTCCCATTCCACAGGGTCCGCCATCGGCAAGGCGATTAACCGGTAAGGTTTGCCGTCAGCCTGTCTGAAAGCCTGTAACTCCTGTTCCATCGCTTGCAGCTCCTCGAAATGTTCATCCGACTCATCCTTGCACTGCACGTACGCAATCGTATCTTCGCTACAGAACCGTGCCAGCGTGTCGATATGGCTGTCCGTATCATCACCGGCAAGATAACCATTTTCCAGCCATAAGATGCGTTCAAAGCCGAAGACATCCTTCAGATAGGCTTCCAACTCTTCCTTTTGCAGATATTCGTTCCGATTCTGAGACGAAAGACATTCGACCGTCGTCAACAGTGTTCCCTTGCCATCCGATTCGATACTGCCGCCTTCCAAGACAAACGGTTGCATATTGATGACCTGAACCCCGTCGGCAAATGTTCCCTGTACCGACAGGTTACGCGTAACCAAGTTATCCAGATTCGCCGCGAACTTCATCCCCCACCCGTTGAACACAAAGTCATACACGACTGGTTCTCCCTGGTCGAATACAGTAATACCGCCATGATCACGTGCCCAGGTATCATTCGTCGCCATCTCCCTGAAAATGATCCGGCTGTCATCCACATCGCCCAATTGTCTGCGTACTTCCTGTTCGTCCGGACAGACAATCAAGAGCTTCTCATGTTTGATCACCTCCTTGGCAATCGATACAAAACAAGGAATCACCTCGTCTAATATAGGCGCCCAATCCGTTTCTTCATGCGGCCATGTCAACTGGACGGCACTTTGCGGATACCATTCCGCCGGTAATATGATTTTATATTCCATCTGCGTTTAATAAAATATGCGATTGTATTGCGGCACAAATATAGGCTTATTTTCCATCATTCTTAATACAAAGATTCTATCACCTCTGTCAACTTGCTGTTTTTCTTCCACGTCTCAAGCAAACAAAGAAGCGGTGCGTATGTCACCTTCGGCCAGTTATTGACTGTTTGAAGTTCCGCAAAAACTTCCAATAACCGCTTTAAATCCTTTACCGGATTTTCCGGCAGGCAAGACAAGAAAGAGACAAACAGCACAGACAGTTCTTTGTTATGAAAAGATGATCTATTTATCAACATTTCGACAACCAAACCTGAAACTCTCTGCGCAGGAGCCCATTCCAACGCTTGGATCTTCCCCAACACCCGACCTAATGCCACATTGTCTATCAGGTCTTTTTCCACAAGTTCGCCCCAAAGATTCGCCGCACACAAACGAATAGGACGATCAATGCTCAACAGGCACACCGCCAGGTATGTCAAAGCCATCCCCCCTCTCCACTCCAAATCAAGTTCGCGCAGGGTATCAAGAGCAACCAGGTTAAGCCTTGCCAGTTCCAAATCGTTCCAATAAGCATCCCTTACGCGATCCCGCACCAATAAAGCCAACCAAATCCGAGGTGCATTCGGAGAAAGCAACAAAAATCTCTTCAGGTCCTTCTCCCGCAAAGGAACCTTCCAAAAAGTCTCCACCAAAAGCGGAATACGGGAACAAGGACGATAAGCCATATATAAGGCATAACCTCCAAACCTCCACTTTATCGCAACATTCTTACTTGCCGGCGGAATCAACTGCAAGATACGATCGACTTTCCCAAACGGCTTTTCGAAAGTAAACACATCGCATGGAATATCTCCCGTCAGATAGGCCCGGTTCACAGCAGAATAAGGAAAATCCTTGAACTCGTCATAGACGGTATCAGGACTTTTGACCAAAGCGGCGGTCATCCAGACAGCCTGAAACGTAAAAGGACCATTAGGGCGTGCTTCCGGCTTGAACAAGAAAAGCAATAGCTCGCGATATTCGCCCGCCAACTCTTGTTCGGCTAACCGGACAGCCTCTTCCGTATCATCCAATGCCACACGCGAAAGTGCGATTTGAAAGTCCAGACTGTCCGGTTTGATTCTCTTTTTCTGATATGCAGACAACCGGGAGACAAGCACGGACGGATCGATCCAAGCCGGACGGTGGGTCGGTGTCGATAGCAAAGGCAATGTATTATAATCTTTTATCCGGTTAAAAGCCAATTTTACAAGATCCAGATAGGGTTTATAGTCCTGAAATGATTGTTGTTTCGAGCTTTTGACACGTCTTTCCGATCCGGTAAGCATTTGAGCATAATCAAGAAGAAAAGACGCTGCCAGCACATCCAATTCTCCTACCCCGTCTTTTCCGCCCTCCACAACGGTACGGGCCATTTCGAAAACCGGAACCATACGTTCCACATCCTCCTGCTTTACAAACGGATGCATACGGGACAAAGAAGCCAAAAGTAAATCGATATGGAAACTCTCTTCGTTATCAATCGACCGGCCCATCAGAGAAACCAGCCCATCCATATTCGCCACATCCGGAAGACGCCTGCCTTCCTGTATAAGCGGTTCTTTTTCCATCCTGTCCATCATTCAGATCCTATTTTCGGACAAATATAAACAGAAAACCGGACACCCCCCTCATCATTTCAAGGTCTTCCTATATTCAGCCGGAGTCATTCCGTATTTTTCCCGGAAGATACGCTGATAAGTACGCACGTTATTGAAACCCGAATCGATAGCGACCGCCTCGACCGTATAATTTTCGAAATCCTTCAACAGGACAAGCGAGTATTCAAGTCTCAAGCTATTGATATAACCATTGAAATTTTCTCCGGCAAAAGCTTGCAACAACGGGGATATGCGGTTTTTACCAACAGGAGTCAGCCGGAGGATCATATCTCTCGTCAGATCCGGATTCAAGAACAACTGTTCACCACGGATTTTCAAATCCAATTCTTCAAAATATTTCCTGCCGCCATCATCCGGTTTCACTTTCACCGCTTCGGCTTCCCGATCGTTCCCGATCCCGCCATCCACATCAAAGGTAACAGGTTTTTCCTCCATATCTTCCAACTGACGAATCCGTTCACGTGCAACTTGTAGTTCACTACGGTAAGAAAGATAAAGATCGATCTGCTGCGCCATCAGTTTGTTTTTACGGTCTACAATCCAGGAATGGCGAACGATCAAAATAAAGATGACACCGACCAAAGCAAGTACCCCGGCCACGACAGAGATCACCACTCTGTGCCATCTCAACTCTTCCACCTGCAACTCGATCTGCCGTTCCTTTTCACGCGTATCCAAAAGAGTTGCCATCTCGAGTGCATGATTTTCATTGTTCCTATGGTTCAAACTATCGGTCAGGGCCAAAGCGGTTTTATAGTAGACTACCGACTCCTCTTTTTTTCCCGAACGCAGGTAAGCATCCGCCAAAACCAAACAGGCCTCCTTACGCCGTACACTGATACTATCTTCATACAGGGCTGCATCTGTCAAGGGAAGTGCTTTCTCGATCAGTTTGCCATACAGCCGCATATCTTCGTAATAATCGATCTCCAGCCGGATCATCTCCGGGTCACTGTCTACCAACGGATTTTCCCGCATCTTCGCGAACCATTCCCTGCCTTTTCCTGCCTGTCCCAGCAACACATAGAGGTTTGCCAACCTACCGTCCACACCCCCCTCTTTGGAAAGAAAGACCTTCTCCGGTATCTGCAGTGGATAGGCTCCGCCTTTCAGGGGACGCAGCCTTTCGACACACGCCTGCATCTCACGAACTGTCTCAAGTGCTTCCTCCAGCTTTCCATCTTCACACAACCATTCCGACAAATTTTGGTAATAGAGGTAAAGTTTCATCTCGTTTGACACAACAGGCTGCCCCATTCCCCGTTTCCTTTCGATCTGTTGGCGACAGAACTGTAACGCCTCCTCCATAGCCTTATAGGCCTCTTCCGGATTTCCCATAGCCCGATAGACACGGGCGATAGCCCAATAAGAATTATGATTGTTATCCTTTTGTTTGCCAGCCCGGTCGATTACATCAATCATAGAACGCGCATACCGGATCGCCTCCTCATACTCGCCGGTAGCAATCATCGACTCTACCAGGTTCTTGCACATATTGAAATAATACTGCGTGTTGTTACGCACCGAATCGTCTTCCAATACCAATTTACCCCATTTCACCGCTACACGTTCCATATTCTTGGCAGAGCCGTATATCTGGGCACGTGTCCAATTGATCTGATAAGTCGGGAGCAATTTCCGTTCCTCGGCCACATCCAACATATACAACGCCTTGTCCGGGTCCGACAAGACAGTCTTCCGGATCTCCCCGACTGTCAGCAAACTATCCGGTCTATCATCATAAGCAGGTGTATTGCCCACCTGCTTAATGTTCTTACCGGGTAAGAACATGCAAATCAGCAACAAGAATAGAGTATTGTAGAACTTCACCATGTATTTGTTTTTAGGGGACAAACTTACTACAAAAAAGTTATATTCAGAAACATTACTTCAATACAAAAACTCCAGTACCCACAACGGAAGCTGGTTGACGGCAAACATTTCGCATGCCGTACCGACTTTGACCGGTTGCAGACAGCACGCCTCCTCTTCATCCGCCACGCATACGAATCAGCTCGTCGATAAGATCCCGGAGTTTGCGTTTTTTAAACCTGACCGTATATTTATGTTTCATGACCAACAGAAAGACAATATCAACCAAAACCAGGATCACGACTACAAGCAACAGGATCTCTCCTACATCGAGCGTGATTGTTTCGGGGAAATTTCCATCTGCTGTTATCCGTATAAAATTCATGATTGATTAATTAAAAGGTTGCATAACAAACCGCAAAAAAACGTTTCTTTCATTTCCCTGCAAACCAATCCACCAGTAAGATATCACAATTTGTCATAAACTTGTGACAAATTATCCTCAAGATTAAAAATCAAGCGCTACCACACATTCGAGGGAGTATTTATCGCCTATAGGGACTATTTGTCATAGTCGTTCCGAATCCATCCCCGACCTTTACGTCGTAATTCTACCCCGCCGGTATAAGCCGGTCAAATCGCAATATCCACAAGACGAAGTCCGGCCACTCCGCCGATATTCGGAAAACCTCCGGGCTTCGTCTTTTTCCAGACGATAACAGTTTAACATTCTGACAAGGAAAAAGGGGTATTCAATGCCGAGAAGAAACGTTAAAAAATATTACCCGCCAGTGTGATTTCCAAAACATGCCCTACTAATCCTATTTTGACGGGGTAGTAGTGACATTTTGATAAATCATAAGAAGCCTATCC
>ENA-UERU01001284-UERU01001284.1-human-gut-metagenome-genome-assembly--contig:-NODE-1284-length-14570-cov-3.413510_pt1 | contig 14570 bp, 8 predicted proteins | sample MGYA00242988_ERZ507989 | MGnify/ENA primary metagenome ERZ507989 (study PRJEB26167, sample SAMN06115519) | human gut metagenome | host: Homo sapiens | place: China:Hunan | collected 2015-08-21 | study...
CGTCGGCGCAGGATTCCGGGAAAAAATACAAGGTCTATATGGTCTCCAATTCCCATCTCGACACGCAGTGGCGGTGGGACGTGAAAGCCACGATCGACGATTACCTATATAATACGGCTGTGCAGAATCTGGCGCTGCTCGAAAAATATCCGCATTACGTGTTCAATTTCGAAGGTGCCGTCAAGTACGAATGGATCAAGGAGTACTATCCGCACCTCTTCGAGCGCATCCGGAAATTCGTAGCCGACGGGCGATGGAACATTTCGGGGGCTTCGTTCGAGGCCAACGACCCGAACATGCCGTCGTCGGAGTCGTTTATCCGCAACATCCTGCTTGCACAGGAGTTTTATAAAAAGGAGTTCGGCATCAAGTCGAAGGATATGTTCCTGCCCGACTGCTTCGGATTCAGCCAGGTCATGCCGACGCTGGGACACCACTGCGGCCTGATCGGTTTCTCGACGCAGAAATTGTCGTGGCGCACCGAGCCGCTTGTCGGCGACTCCAAAACCCCGTTTCCGATCGGGCTCTGGGAAGGGGTCGACGGCGCCCGCATCATGGTGGCGCTCGAGCCGGGACGCTATTCGTGGAACGAGTTTCCCGAAGGGGATCTGAGCGCCAACGAGGAATTGGCCGAAAGCGCCCGGAAGTCGCCTTTCGGCATCGCTTACCGGTACTATGGCAACAAACTGGCGAACGGAGCCGGAGACCACGGCGGCTCGGCCCTGCCCCGCAGCATCCAGCTGCTCGAGGAGGGGATTACGAACGGCAAGGGGCCCGTGCAGCTTGTCAGCGCCACGTCCTCGCAGCTCTACGAGGATTATATGCCCTACGGGAACCATCCGGAACTCCCGGTGTTCGTCGGGGAGATGCCTCTCGACGTCCACGCTCCGGGCTGTTATACCTCCCAGGCCGAGATGAAGCGTTACAACCGCCGTAACGAACAGTTGGCCGATGCCGCCGAGCGTTCGGCCGTGATCGCCGACTGGATGGGAGCCGTACCTTATCCGAAAGAGGCGCTTAACGATGCCTGGAAGCGTTTCCTCTGGCACCAGTTCCACGACGACCTTACGGGAACCAGCATTTGGGAGGCTTATACCTATTCCTGGAACGACGAATTCCTGGCGCAGGGGCAATTCTGCGATGTGATCCTCGCCTCGGCCGGGGCTGCGGCATCCGTAATGGACACCCGCGCGAAGGGAAGTCCGGTACTGGTTTATAACCCCGCCGCTTATTCGCGCAGGAGCCTTGTCGAGGCGACGGTCGACCTGCCTGCGGAGGCCGAAGGGGTGGCCGTTTATGCGCCGGACGGGAAGACCGTTCCTGCGCAGATCGTTGCCCGCGACGGTGCCAGGGCGACCGTGCTGTTTGCCGCCGCGATGGAACCCGTAAGCTATGCGGTATACGACGTGAGGGCCGGCAAGGCCGGCAAGGGCAAGGTGCTCAGGGCTTCGGGCAATACGCTCGAGAACCGGGTCTATAAGGTGACGCTCGATGCCAACGGCGACATCGCCTCGGTCATCGACAAACGCAACGGCCGCGATTTGGTCGAAAAAGGCAGGGCCTTCCGCCTTGCGGTGCTGACCCCCAATGTGTCGAACCGCTATCCGGCATGGGAGATCCACAAGGCGACGCTCGACCAGACACCCGAACCCGTGGATACGGATGTCCGGATCAGCGTGGCGGAGTGCGGCGCCGCACGGGCCTCCCTGAAAGTAGAACGGCGGTACGGCGATTCCCGGCTGGTGCAGTATATCCGCCTGACCGACGGCGGGGACGACGAGCGTATCGATATCGTGGCCGACATTGACTGGAAGACGCCCGACGCCCTGCTCAAGGCCGAATTCCCGATGTCCGTTTCCGCCGAGGAGGCTGTCTACGACATCGGCATCGGCAACCAGCGCCGTCCCACCAACCACCAGCGGGCGCACGAAACATTCGCCCACCATTGGGCAGACCTCTCGGACGGAGACTATGGCATCGCCGTTCTGAACGATTCGAAATACGGCTGGGACAAACCCGCCGACAATACCCTGCGCCTGAGTCTGCTGCATACGCCTTCGACCGAGAAACGCTATGCCGACCAACGGGATCTGGATTTCGGACGCCATACGATGACTTACTCGCTCGTCGGGCACGATGGCGACCATAACCGCGCCGGGGTGGTGGAGAAAGGCGAGCTGCTCAATCAGCCGCTCCTCAGCTTCACGACGCCGAAGCATCCCGGGAAGCTGGGACGCAGGTTCTCTTTTGTCGCGGCTTCGACCCCGCAGATCGCCGTCAAGGCGCTTAAGAAGGCCGAGGACGGCAGCGGTTATATCGTCCGTGTATTCGAGACGACGGGCAGGGAGGTGCGCGGCGCCGAGCTGGCTTTCCCCGTGCGGATCGTTTCGGCCGAGGAGGTGAACGGAATCGAGGAACCGGTCGGGGAGGCACGATTCGAAGGCAACCGGCTGATCGTCGATGCCGGGCGTTTCGCACCCAAGACCTATAAGGTTACGCTGGCGGAGGCTCCCGTGGCCGCCCCCGCGATCGAGAATGCCTTTGTGGATTTTCCTGTAAACCAGAACTCCATTTCGAGCGACGCGTTCAAGTCCGTCGCCAAGGTGGATAAGGAGTGCAACTCCTATGCTGCCGAGCTCATGCCCGAAGTGATCGTCCATGGCGGCATCGAATACCGCCGTGGCGAACCCGACGTGAAAAACGTGCTGAACTGCAGGGAGGCCGTCACGGTCGATTTGCCGCAGGGCGATTATAACAAGGTCTACATCCTCGCATCGTCATCCAGGGGCGACCGCAAGGCCGTATTCGACGTCGACGGCCGCAAGTACGAGGCTGTCGTGCCCTATTACTCGGGCTTCCGCGCCCAGTGGGCCTGGGCCGACAAGACCAAGTCGTTCGTCAAGGATGGAACGATCGCCCATATCGGGAACCACCGGCACAAGATGAACGGCCGGAACGATGCCTATACCTTCACGTACCTTTATAGGCTCGGGTTCGATATCGCCTCCGGAGCCGGAAAGCTGACATTGCCCGAGGATGCCGACATCAATATTTTCGCCATCACGGTCTCCGGGAACCGGATCGACGGTACGCGGTGGGCTTGCGAGCCGCGTGCCCTGCCCGTGATTGAATAACGGAAAGACAGTCTATATGCGATAAGCCCGCTCCGGAACATCCGGAACGGGCTTATTCTCTATCCCTTTTTCAGTAGTCACGCGATCCGTAGCCGGGGATGCGCTATATGGAAACGGCCCTCTGAAATGCGGGCCGGGCGTCATTGCGGACGCGGGGGGGCATTTACCGCCCGAAAAATTTTGCGATCCGGGTGGTCGCGGCAGCACCCAGGCGGAACCGTCCCCGGATATTTTCGCTTTGGGGCTGCCGGGCGGGGTTGTGCAGCCATTCGTGGAAGTCGACGTATATGCCTTTATTGATCATGAATTCGAAAGCTGCGTTCTTCAGCCTTTTTTCTTCGTTGTAACCGGACTGGATGTTGGCGATCAGGTCTTCGAACGCGGCAAAATTGTACGGGTTGGAAACTGGGATTTCGGCTGTGTAATGTTGCTTTTTCATAACTTTTATCTTTTTTATAATTGAAGTTTTGTTTCATCAATTCTAAACGACCCAAAGTATTCGGAATCGGCTCCCTGACAGCGTGTGTATGCACTGCAATTTTGCCGGCTTGTCCGGCGGGAAAATGGTCGGTATATGTTGCGTCGAAAATAATCGGTACAGCCTATTTTCGAATCCGGCTGTATTGCCGACAGGGGTGTTCACTGCCGCGATCGTGTCGGCAAAGGTAGGGACAATATGTTGAAATCCAAGCTTTTTGTGATGTTTTTTTTGATGCAAAAAATCGAAAAAAACTTGCATCGGATTTTATTATTATATTAATATAATAATACCCTTGCCGGAAGGGGTAAGAATCCGGAGCGATTTTTCATGTCTTTTCGCTTGTTCCGTTATCGGATTAATAATGTTCTGAATTGCATCCTGGTGGAAATGGCTTTATTATTGGAGCGGAAGCCCGGTGCGGAGAATTCGGGACATACGAAATTTTTTCGCCCGATCGGCGGGAAGCCGCCTTAATTTTATACATTTGCAAAATCATGTCTCCTGCATTGCGGATAAAACTTTTTTTCGCCCTTGCGGCGTTGTGCCTCGCCTCTGCGGTAAGGGCGCAGGACGGCGCCTATGCCGTCAGCGGCCGGGTGATCGACCGCCTGACGCGGCAGCCGGTCGCCTATGCCGCCGTAGTGCCCGTCGGGCAGGAACAACGCGGCGCATCGACCGATTCGCTGGGACGCTTCCGCCTCGAGCGGGTGCGGGCGGGTATTTTCCGCCTCTCGGCCTCGTCCGTGGGGTACAAGACCGTCGTCACGCCCGAATACCTCGTTTCGGCCGCCACGCCGTTCATCGAAATCGAAATGGAGGAGGATGCCACGCAGCTCGAAGCCGTGACGGTCGTGCCTTCGCCGTTCCGCGCCACGGCCGAAAGCCCCGTCGGGCTGCAGGTCATCGGGGTGCGGGAGATCGAAAAGAGCCCCGGCGCCAACCGCGACGTGTCGCGTATCGTACGTTCGTACCCCGGCGTGTCGTTCTCGCCCGTGGGCTATCGCAACGACCTGATCGTGCGCGGCGGCGGCCCGTCGGAAAACAAGTTCTATCTGGACGGCATCGAAATCCCCAATATCAACCATTTCGCCACGCAGGGCGCCACGGGCGGCCCCGTGAGCATCCTCAATGCCGACCTGATCCGCGAGATCAATTTCTACACCGGGGCTTTCCCGGCCGACCGTTCCGGGGCGCTGAGTTCGGTGCTGGACATCCAACTGCGGGACGGGAACCCCGAAAAACAGACTTTCAAGGCGACACTCGGGGCTTCGGAGGTGTCGCTGAGCGGGAGCGGCCATATCGGCGAGAAAACATCCTACCTCTTCTCGCTGCGCCAGTCTTACCTGCAACTGCTGTTCAAGATGATCGGCCTGCCTTTCCTGCCGAACTACATCGACGGGCAGCTGAAGGTCAAGACGCGCCTTTCGGAGCACGACGAGCTGACGGTATTGGGGCTGGCGGGCTTCGACAACATGAAACTCAACCTCGACGAGGAGGGCGAAGACGCCGAGTACCTGCTGAGTTACCTGCCCCGCATCCGCCAGGAGACCTTCACCGTCGGGGCCGCATGGCGCCACTATGCGGGCCGCCATGTGCAGACCGTGTCGCTCGGGCACACCTACCTGAATAACCGCAACCTCAAATACCGCGGTAACGACGACTCGTCGGAGGACAACCTGACGCTGCGGCTGCGCTCCGTGGAGCAGAAGACCACGCTCCGCGCCGAAAACCGCAGCTATCTGGGGCGCTGGACGGTGCGCGAAGGCGCCGAGCTGAGCTATTCGGGCTATACGAACCGTACCGAGCAACGGCTTTTCACCGATGAGGCGGCGCTCTCGGACTATCGTACCCGGCTGGGGATCGTGGGCTGGGGCCTGTTCGCCGGCGCGGATTATGCCTCGGCGGACAAGCGCTTCACGGCATCGGTCGGCGTGCGTGCCGACGGGGCCGACTATTCCGCGCGCATGGCGAGGTTCTGGCGTCAGCTTTCGCCCCGGGCGTCGGTCTCATACCAGCTCGGCAAAGGGTGGTTGCTGAGCGGAAGCGCCGGGCTTTATTACCAGTTGCCGCCCTATACGGCCCTGGGATTCAAACAGGACGGGGTGCTGGTGAACGAGGCGTTGGACTACCTGCGTGTGGGAATGTTCAGCGTCGGAGGCGGATGGCGCCTGCGCGACCGCCTGGTCGTCTCGGTCGAGGGGTTCTACAAGAAATACGGGAATATCCCGCTTTCCTTCTCGGACGGCATCCCGCTCTCGTGCAAAGGCGACGACTATGGCGTGGTCGGCAACGAAGCGCTGCGCCCGACGGCCGTCGGGCGGTCGTACGGCATCGAGGCGATGGCGCGCTGGCAGATACCCGGGAGGGTCAACCTCGTCGGTTCGGTGACCCTGTTCCGCAGTGAGTACCGTGCCGATGCCGCCTCGGAGTATATCGTATCGGCCTGGGACAGCCGTTTCGTGGCGAACCTCAGCGGTACGTACGACCTGCCGCGCAATTGGAGCGTCGGGGCGCGCCTGAGCGCCGTGGGCGGGACGCCCTATACGCCCTACGATGTCGAAAAATCGTCGTTGGTCGAAGCCTGGGACGCCCAGGGGCGCCCGTACTATGACTATGGGCGTTACAACGACGGGCGGCTCGACGCCTTTGCGCAGGTAGACCTGCGTATCGACAAAACCTTCTATTTCCGCCGCTGTATGCTCGGCCTTTACATCGACCTGCAGAACGTGACGGGCAGCAAACTCCGCCGTCCCGACGTACTGATGTCGACGGGCGTGGTGGAGAACCCCCAGGCCCCGGCGGCGGAACAGCGTTACCGCATGAAGTATATTGGGCAGCAGAGCGGGTCGCTTATCCCTACGCTGGGGATCACCGTTGAGTTTTAGAGGGTACGGGGGCGTGTCTTTGGGCGATATTCCGGAGCCGGGGCGATAACCGGGGCAGGGAAGCCGACATGCCGCAGCGGCAGGCAGGGAGGTGTCGGGAGAAAAATACGGAACCGCAGGGGTAGGCATCTCCGGCCCCTGCGGTTCCGTGCGATCCGGGGCGTGCCGGTGGCTATTTCCCGGTGCCCGGGGTATTCGTGCCGCCCCTGCGATCCATTGCGAAGCTGATGATGAACGGCATGGAGAGGAAGACGAGCGTGCCGACGGCTACCAGCCACGTGTAGGTGGCCGGGCTGCCTACGGGCAGCTGCGACGGCGGGAAGAAGGTGACGATGAACGAGAACAGCACGGCGAGGGACCCGATGCCCCCGACGGCGCACATGCCGGCGTTCCCGCCCGGGACGCGGTAGCTGCGGGTGAGGCCGGGCTGCGTGTAGCGCAGGCGGATGCCCGCAGCGTACATCATCATATACATCACCAGGTAGAGCCCTACGGTCAGTGCGCTCAGCAGGAAGAACGCCACGCTCACGTCGTCCATGACGATGTAGAGCGACGAGAGCAGCGTGACGATGCAGCCCTGTATGACGAGGATGTTGACCTGCACGCCGTTTTTGTTGGTCTTTTGCAGGAAACAGGGCAGTACACCCTCCTGGGCCGTCCACAGCAGGCCGCGGCTGGGGCCCGAAATCCACGACATGACGCCTGCCAGTGCGCCGAATGCCACGAGCAGCCCCATGACGTTCGAGAGCCAGCCGATGTGGTAGTGGTCGAAGACGATCTGGAACGTGGTGAACAGCCCCGACTGGAGGTTGATCTGGTCGTAGGGGGTGATGATCGCCACGGCCAGCGCACCCAGCGTGAAGAGCCCGAACGAGATCAGCGCCGCCAGGAACATGGCGCGCGGGAACTGGGTCTGCGGCTTGTCGAGCTCCGGGGCATGCACGGCGTGTACTTCGACGCCGGCGAAGAGCAACAGTATCCCGGCCAGGAATGCGATGTCGCTCATGCCCGTGATGTGCGGAAAGAGGCGCGGATGCACGTGGTGCGCCGCGTCGATATTGACGACCTGGCTGACGGTGTCGGGGATGTGTTCCAGTGCGACGGAATTGCCTCCGGCCATCCAGATGACGGCCATGATGATTACGACGATGCCGGGAAGCACCGTGCCGATCAGAAATCCTTTGCTCGTAATGCCCGATATGGCCGAGGTGCCGCGCAGCGTGACCAGCGTGGCGCACCAGTACATGGCGATCGAGAAAAGCCCCACGAAAAGCCCGTTCTGCGCCAGGCCGGGCATTCCGATCATGTAGGCGATGGATGCCGCTGCGAATCCCAGTACGGTGGGGTACCATACGACGTTCTGGATCCATTGCAGGAAGATGGCCGTGAACCCCAGGTGTTTGTTGAACGCCTCCTTGACCCAGGTGTAGACCCCGCCGCCCTTCGAGGCGAAGGCGCTTCCCAGTTCGGCACCTACCAGCGCCGCCGGGATCAGGAACAGGAACGTGGCGAAAAAGATGTAGAAGAACATCGTCAGCTCCTCCTGCGCCATCATCGGGAGTCCGCGCAGGCTGATAACCGCCGCCGCGGTCATCAGGGCGAGCTGTGTCGTGGTGATATTTTTACGTTTTGCCATGATGTGGAATTGTGTTTTACAACTGGCCGTCAATCAGTTTCTGTGCCGCAACGCGGCCGGGCTGATGTTTTTTCGGGCGTGTGCATGGTTTATGCGGGCGTTTCCGCGCCCCGCGGGCTCCTCTGCGCCTGCGTGTTGACCGCCTGCGGACGGGGCGCAAAAAAACAGCAGGGAATCTCACGATTGCCTGCTGCCTTCCGGAGGATTGCCCTCCTGAAACTACTAACCCAAACTTAAATAAATGAAGAAACCTCACTGCGGTTGCTGTTCCGCAGTTACCCGGTATGTTGCAAATCCCGTGCCGCGGCGCCGTGTCGGAAAGGCGTTTGTGTGTGCGGCGGGGGTGCGGCCTATGATACATGCCGGCGGGAAAGGGCATAAACAACCGCAGGATGTCCCCACGGACATCCTGCGTGTGCTGTTTCCGGTAATCCCGGGTTGTGGCAAGGGGATTATTTCTACTTGCGTTTGTCCCTCATCTCCACGGCGCCTTCGTAAGTGCCGCTGACCTTGCGGCCTTTGTCGGTCGTAAAGTCGAGTACGAAGCGGTAGTTGGTGCCGACCTTCGTGACTGTCACCGTGCCGGACGTGATGAATCCGTAAACCGATTCGTTGGAGGCGTTGCGTTCCTCGCAATAGGTTCCCATGGCTAGCATGGAGTCCATGAACTCTATCTGCTCGCCCGGTGCGTAGGTGCCCGGCGTGCCTGTGTCGGACACCGTGTAGGTTCCTTCCTGGAGTACCATTTCTTCGGAAAGTGCGGTCGTCAGGTAGAGCGATACCATATGCCCGGCCCCTATGAGGTAGTCGTAATCGTCGTTGACCGTCGGCTGGACATCGTAGAGGTTTACGACGCAGTCGTTTGCCGTGCCGGCATCGTTGTTATAGTATTTAGCCAGTGCGCGGATGAAAGTTGCGTTCGTGACGTCGTTTTCGAGGTCGGGCAGGGGCTCGATTTTGACGGCTGTCTTGTCCTCGATCGTAATCGGGCCGGTGTAGCTGGCCGTGAACTCTTTGTCGTCGGTCGTGGTCAGCGTGGCCTTGACCGTAAAGGTCGAGCCGGACTTTGTCACAGCGATCGTTCCGGCCTTGAATTCCACTTTCGTGATATTCCCCTTGCCGTCGTTGACCATGCAGTAGGTCTTGGCCGGGTGGAATGTCGAAATGGATTTGTCGGTGGCATATTTGTAGGTGCGATCCGGCAGGACGATGTTATTCATATTCGTGGGGGCAAATTGATAGAGGTTCAGGCTCATGGTACGCCCGGCTCCGATGGTCGCATACACTCCGTCGGCACCTACGGCCTCGCCGTCGGCCAATATGACGAGGTATTCACCGTATCGGCCACCTTCGGGAATACCATAATAGCCGCCGGCTACCTGGCGGTCGAAGACGGCCGGGCCGCTCAAATCCTTGTCGGTGGCCATTTCGATCGACTTGACTTCGGAATAGACCTCTTTGTTGGATGCTGCGACGGCGATGACATAGGTGGTGCCGTCTTTCAGGTTGTCTACGGTGATCTCCCCGGCCTGTGCGATGGCTGTACCGTCGGTGAGGATTTTTTCGGCCGTCGGGACGGGCGTGCCGTCCGCTTTTTCGAGGCATACGTAGGCGGCCTTCTCCGTGTCGGCGAGGCCTACCGTAAAGGTGAGTGTCGTCGGGGCTGTGGCTCCCGCTGTCAGCGTCACCACGGGCGTCGGCGTTCCGGTTGCCATCACGATGCTGTTGACTTCCGAGTAGATCCCGGTGTTGGTGACGGCAGCCGCAATGACATACGTGGTGGAGGGTTTCAGGTTTTCGACAAGGATGTCGCCCGTCTGTGCGATGGCTTTGCCGTCACGCAGTATCTCCTCGGCCGTGGGAAGGGTCAGCCCCTCGGTCTTTTCGAGGCAGACATAGGCTGCGGTTTCTGGGTCGGTCAGGGCGGCGTTGAACGTAAGAGTCGTTGTGGTGGACTGGCCCGGTGTCAGGACGACCGCGGGATGTACGCCGGGTGCCGAGGTGGTGTGCTCGATCGAGCTGACCTTGCCGTTGATGTTGCCTTTCAGGGCGACGGCGGAGAGGCGGTAGGCCGTGTTGGGTTCGAGGCCGGCGATCTCGACGACGCCCGATGCGCTTACGGACTGGCCTTCGGCGATGATCGTCGCTGCCGCAGGCACGGCTTCGGACGCCTTGGTGCAGATGTAGCTGCATTTGTCCGCATCCTTGAGTGTGAGCGTGAATTTCAGCGCGTTGAATGCGGCGTCGCCGATGGCGATCGTAACGGTCGGGTCAGGATTTCCCCCCCCCTCGTTTTTGTCGTCGCATGAGCTTAGCAGACCGGAGCACAGCACCAACAGTGCCGTTCCCCATGACAGGAAAGATTTGATCATAGTGGTTAAACTTTGGAAATTAGTGGGTTAATACTGTTGTTCGGGCGCAGGGCCGGTCGTCTTTGGATATTCAATCGGGTTTACGGGGCGGCCGTGCAATATGTGACGGGATAAAAATAACCTTTCTGCCAATAAAATCCAAATTTTTTTTATCCGTCTTGCCTGAAAGTGCGATAAATCGGGGGTGAGGGTGCCGGAGTGAACGGGTGGAGGACAATATATAACAAGACAGCAGGGAATCTCACGATTGCCTGCTGCCCTTGGAGGATTGCCCTCCTAAAACTACTAACCCAAACTTAAATAAATGAAGAAACCTCACTGCGGTTGCTGTCCGCAGTTGACTATCCTCTCGCAAAACGTATGCCAAAGACAAAGGCCCGGAACATGATTCCGGGCCTTGCGCCGTTGCGGGGTATTACTGCGCCCCTGCGGGATATTTTCCGTAAGGGTTACCGGAAGATGCCCGTGTAGGTCGAGGGCGAGAGGGCGCGCAGCTCCTCTTTCACGGCCTCGGCCACGTCGAGCGTCTCGATGAACGCGGCGATCGACTCGTGCGTGATATGAGCGTTGGTGCGGGTCAGGGCCTTGAGCGCCTCGTAGGGCTTGGGATAACCTTCGCGGCGCAGGATGGTCTGGATGCCTTCGGCTACGACGGCCCAGTTGTTCGCCAGGTCGCGCTCGAGGGCTTCGCGGTTGAGGATTACCTTGTTCAGGCCCTTCATCAGCGAGCGGAGCGCGATGGCCGCATGGGCAATGGGGACGCCGATGTTACGCAGCACGGTCGAATCTGTCAGGTCGCGTTGCAGGCGCGAAACGGGGAGTTTCGACGCGAGGTGTCCGAAGACGGCGTTGGCGATGCCGAAATTCCCCTCGGCATTCTCGAAGTCGATGGGGTTGACCTTGTGGGGCATGGCGCTCGAACCGACTTCGCCCGCCTTGATCTGTTGTTTGAAATATTCCATCGAGATGTACGTCCACATGTCGCGGCAGAGGTCTATCAGGATGGTATCGATGCGCTTCATGTTGTCGAAGATCGCCGCGAGGTTATCGTAATGCTCGATCTGCGTGGTATATTGCGAGCGGCAGAGCCCCAGCGTTTCGCCCACGAATTTGTTGGCGAAGGCTACCCAGTCGTACTGCGGGTAGGCTGCCCGGTGGGCGTTGAAGTTGCCTGTCGCGCCGCCGAATTTGGCCGGCACGGCGATGTCGTGCAGCATGGCGAGCTGTTTCTCCACGCGTTCGACAAAGACCATGAACTCCTTGCCCAGCGTCGTGGGGGAGGCCGGCTGGCCGTGGGTGCGGGCCAGCATCGGCACGTCGCGCCATTCGTCGGCGAAGGCGGCCAGTTTGTCGCGCACCTCTTCGACGGCCGGGTAGTAAACCCCTGTCATGGCGTCCTTGAGCGAGAGCGGGATGGCCGTGTTGTTGATGTCCTGCGAGGTGAGGCCGAAATGTACGAATTCCTTGTAAGCTCCCAGCCCGAGGCTGTCCATTTTTTCCTTGATGATGTACTCTATGGCTTTGACGTCGTGGTTGGTGACCGATTCGATCTCCTTCACGCGCCCGGCGTCGGCCGGTGCGAAATCGAGGTACAGGGCGCGCAGGGCTGCGAATTTCGTGCGGTCGATGTCCGCCAGCTGGGGCAGCGGCAATTCGCACAGCGCGATGAAATACTCCACTTCGACGCGGATGCGGTAGCGGATGAGCGCCTGTTCCGAAAAATAATCGGCTAATTTCTCCGTTGTATTACGGTAGCGGCCATCGACGGGAGAGATGGCGGTAAGGCTGTTGAGCGGATTGGAGTTCATGGATTTATGTATGGTTTTATTTAATACGCCACTGGCATCGGGACTTCGCCTGCGCCCGGCAGGCCCTGCCCGAAGGCTTTGCCCCGCCCGCCGGCAAAGTTCCGGCACCAAATTTACGACATTTAATTGAAATACGCATAATTTTCCCTACCTTTGTAGGGTTGTAAACCGAAAATGCAATGAATTTTCTGACAGCGATCATAGATGGCCTGGTGAGGTTCGTGCAGCGCAATCCGCTGACGACCCTGGTCATCCTCATCCTGGCTATCGGCGCCCCGGCGCTGCTCAGGGGGATCGCACTTTTTTTTCTCTATTTCATTATGGGAGTCATCGTATTGGTAGTAGCGGCGATCCTGCTGTTCCGCTGGCGCGTCTATAAAATGCGCCGCCGGATGGAAGAACAGTTCGGCGAAGGAAACTTCGGCGCTCAGGGCTTCGGCTCGCCCTTTGCAGGGGAGCCCCGCAAGGGTCGCGAAGGCGAAGTGAAGGTATATAAAACCTCGGAAACGCCCGAGAAACGGGTCTCGCGCGATGTAGGCGACTATGTCGAATTCGAAGAGACCAAGGAGCCCGGAGAGGAGTAGCGCCATGTGGAAGATATTTGAGTTGATCGGCCGTTATTTCATGCTGATGGGAAAGGTCTTTTCCCGTCCGGAGAAGGCTGCCATCTACCGCCGGCGCATCATTTACGAAATGGAGTCCCTGGGAATCGACTCGATCGGCCTGACGGCCATTATTTCGGTCTTCATCGGTGCGGTCATCACCTTGCAGATGTGCATCAACCTCGATTCGCCGTTCATCCCCCGTTCGCTGGTCGGTTACGCCACGCGCGAGACGATGATCCTCGAATTCTCGTCGACGGTCGTGGCGCTGATTCTGGCCGGCAAGGTCGGTTCGAGCATCGCTTCGGAGATCGGCACGATGCGCATTACCGAACAGATCGACGCGCTGGAGATCATGGGCGTCAATTCGGCTTCGTACCTCATCCTGCCGAAGATCGTCGCCGCGGTGGTCTTCTTCCCGTTCCTGACGATCCTCAGCATCGCCATCGGAATCATCGGCGGCTGGGCCATCGCCTACCTGACCGGCATCATGATCCCGGCCGACTATGTCGACGGACTGCTGATGGACTTCAAGCCCTATTCGATCGTCTATTCGCTTATCAAGACCGCCGTGTTCGCCTATATCATCACCTCGATCTCGGCGTTCTACGGGTATTATGCCAAGGGCAATTCGCTCGAAGTGGGCGCGGCCTCGACGCGCGCCGTGGTGGCCAGTTCCGTGGTAATCATGATCTTTAACCTGATCCTTACGCAAGTCCTGCTGATATGATACGTGCCGAGCACATCACCAAATCGTTCGACGGGCGCGTGGTGCTCGACGACATCTCGATCGAGTTCCTGACCGGGAAGACCAACCTCATCATCGGGCGCAGCGGTTCGGGCAAGACCGTGCTGCTGAAAACGCTGGTAGGGCTGCATGAACCCGATTCGGGCGACGTGTGGTACGACGATACGAATTTCACGCGTCTCGATTTCCGCGAGCGGCGCGCCATCCGCAAGGACATCGGCATGATTTTCCAAGGCGGGGCGCTGCTCGACTCTTCGACCGTCGAGGAGAACGTCAAGCTGCCGCTCGACCTCTTCACCTCGCAGAGCGAGAAAGAGAAGATGGAACGTGTGGATTTCTGCCTGCAGCGCGTGCGGCTGGAAGACGCCAACCACCTCTATCCCGCCGAGTTGTCGGGCGGAATGATCAAACGCGTGGCCATTGCCCGCGCCATCGTGCTCAACCCGCGTTACCTGTTCTGCGACGAGCCCAACTCGGGCCTCGACCCGCAGACCTCGATCGTCATCGACAACCTGATCCACGAAATCACGCGCGAGTACAACATCACGACGATCATCAATACGCACGATATGAACTCGGTCATGGAGATCGGCGAGAAAATTGTATACATTCACGCAGGTCGCAAGTGGTGGGAGGGTACCAAGGACGATATCCTGCATGCCGACAACCCGGAACTCAACGATTTCGTATTCGCCTCGGCGATGGCCAAAAAGGCCAAGCTGGCTGCAAAGTAGGCAGCCGGGTTCCTAAAAAAATTTAATTTTTTATTTGCGTAATATACATAAAGTATGTACTTTTGCGCAGTGAAAAAATAGTGCATTTTTTTATTAACAAATAAATCATAAAACTATGTCAAAGATCAAAGTTGGTATCAACGGTTTCGGTCGCATCGGCCGGTTGGTAT
>ENA-UERU01001285-UERU01001285.1-human-gut-metagenome-genome-assembly--contig:-NODE-1285-length-14568-cov-3.066041_pt1 | contig 14568 bp, 6 predicted proteins | sample MGYA00242988_ERZ507989 | MGnify/ENA primary metagenome ERZ507989 (study PRJEB26167, sample SAMN06115519) | human gut metagenome | host: Homo sapiens | place: China:Hunan | collected 2015-08-21 | study...
GTGGTGATGGGCCTCCTGCTGTCGTTTGAAATGTGCGCGGTGGGCATAGGCATCCTCATAGGCAGTTTTTGGAGCCAAAAGAGCGGCTGGCGGCCCCTCCTGCTGTGGGGGGCGCTGCTGGTGGCGCTCGGCAACGTCGCAAGCGGCCTTGTCTCGGATTCCCTCGCCTATATCCTCTCCAGAGGCGGCGCGGGGTTCGGCTACGGCCTCATCAACCTCGCCGGGCAGGTCTTCGTCGTGTCGCACTCCTCGCCCGAGCACCGGGCCGGGAACCTCTCCGCGCTCGTCGCGGGCCTGTACGCCGGGTTCCTGTGCGGCAGCGCCTTCGGCGGGCTCATCGCGGATAACCTCGGGTATGCGTCGGCCTTCCTCGTTTCGGCGGGATTGATGGCCATCATCGGGATCTTCCTCCATTTCGCGCTGCCCCGTGAGGCGTGGGCTCCCGAACCGTCCGCCTCAGGGCGCATCTCCCTGCGCGGGCTCGGCGCCTTTTTCTCGGACATCAAGATGGCGGGCCTGCTGCTGGGCAACATCTTCCCCTGCGCCTTTGTGACCGTGTGCCTGTTCCAATTCTTCCTTCCCGTGTCGCTCTGCCAGGCCGGGGTCAGCCCGGCGGGCATCGGGCGGGTGTTCCTGCTGTTCTGCCTCGTGATCATCTACCTCGGCCCCTTCTTCGGGAGGGCCGTGGACAAGTCGCCCAACAAGCTCGTCTGGCTCGTGGGCGGCGGGTTCCTGTGCATCGGCGGCATCATTGCCCTGCTCCTTCTCGACGGGCTCGCGGCGGCTTTCGCCTGCGTGGCCCTGCTCGCCCTGTGCAATGCCATCGTCGCCAGCGCGCAGGGAACCTATGCGCTCGAAATCCCGGTTTCCCGGCAGGTCGGATCCGGCAGGACGGTGGGGATCTACAATATCACCGAACGGCTCGGCCAAATGCTCGGCCCGGTAGCTCTCGGGCAGGTGATCGCCCTGTGGGGCGTGAATTCGGGACTGCTCGGGATGGCGGCGGTCCTCGCCGTCCTGAACATCCTTTTCGCCCTGACCGGGCGCTTGGCCAAGGCTGGCGCATGACGGATTGCCGCCCTCCCCTTGAGGGGACCAGCTTCCGCTTTTTGCATAGCCGCCCCATGTTTTCCGCAAAGCGCCTCCTCCGATCCTCCTCCGTGCGCCGCAGTATGGCATTTCACGCGGGAGGGTTCCTTTCCGGCCCGCTTTTTGCTTTGTTCCTTGCAAGAGACAACGATGCGCAATAGTGTTGGCACCGCTGGATGCCGCCTTGCAAAGGAGCACACATGATTGATCCGCTGGCTATGCCCGTCTTCAAGCCTCTTTGGGAGGCCTTTCCCTATCTTCCCGGCTGTTTTGCGGCATGGCGCGGCATGAGCCTCGGTGAAATATCCGCTTCGGCCTACGCGACGGCGGACGGGGAACGTCGGCCTTCCGACGCCATCGTGGACTGCATGGCGAAACACGCGGCACGAAGCCTCGGCAACGATGTTGGCGAGGCGGTCAAGCGGTATTTTTCCCGGAACAGCGCCGTCCTGTCGGCGAATCTGCACGGCATCGACTGCCTGCCTGAAATGGTGCAGGCCGTATCGTTCTTCGGCCTTAACCGTCTGGCCGGCGGCACACCGGGGGCCGTAATCCCCGTGTTGTCCTGCGGCGGCGTGTCCCTGCAAAGTTCGGCATACCCGCGCGGGCTGCAATCCTTCCACGCGGACGCCCCGGCACGGTTCCCGCTGTTCCGGAGTTCCTGGCAGGATACCGTGGAACTGAATGCCCCCGCCTTGGCCGCAAAGGACGTACGTTCAAGTGCCGCCCACTGGAGGCCGACCAGGGCCTATGAGGAGCGCGGGCTTGGGACGGTGCTGCACCATTTGCTTGACCCGGACACGCTCGCGCTCAAACGGTTTGGGGAACAGGCCGCGCGGGTTAACGCGAAGCTGTACGCCGCCCTGTTTCCGGATGCCCGGCCCGTAGTCGCCTATCTCGAATTGGAGGAAATCGCCCGGGAGCTGCTGATCGGCGATCTTGCCCGGCCCGATTCGGTATTGCACAGGGCGCTGTTTACGCCGGTCCTGCGCGAGGGGCTTTTACGGCGTCTGGCCGGCGTGCGCGGCTGTTGGAGCCCCTGCGTGGCTTCCGGCGGCGAGCTGCCCCGGACAGCCGGGAACGGCACGGCCTTTTTCTGGGGCGTAGACGGGCGCGGGCGGCGGCACCCTCTGCGCCTGTCGCCGGACAACGGCGCGTTCGAATTTCCGGGCTTCCATCTGCCGCTTGTGCCGGAAGCCGTCATCGGAGCCCTGCGCGACCGGAACATCTATCCGGGGCTGTTCGTTTCCTACATGACGCTTGCACTTGAGCACGGACTTTGCTGCCACGGCGGGATTTTCCTCGTGCGCTATCTTCCGACCATGCTCCACGCCGTGCGTGATCTATTCATGGAGTGCGGCGAACCGCTCCCGCCTCTCCCGGGCCGGACGATGTTGGCGGCTTTCGCCATTTCCATGCAAGCCCGAGAAACCGGGAGGCTTTTCCCTGCGGGTATGCTGGAACTGCTCACCTCCGGAGGCATCAGCAGGGCGGACCTGCAACGCCTTGCCGATCTCCCGCTTGAAGCGGTCCTTCCCCTCAGCCTCGCCCGGTGGTGTCTGGACTACACACCCCGCTCGCAGCGGACCCCGGCCTGGGAAGCCGACTTGCGCAATGTGGCGTGGGAAGGGCTCACCATTGAAGTATCATGAAATAAAGGCAGTTCGGGACTTCCCCGATAACAAGGCCCGCTTCTGAAAGAAGGATGCGGCCCTCTGCATCGTACCTTGTGCTCCACAGTGGCTTCAGCACTTCCAGCCAACATCTTCTTTCCATACAAAAAGCCCCACGCATTATCCGTGGGGCTTTTTCCGTTCCGGCCTCATGGAGAAGAATCTGAATGTCGACAGGCCCGGCCATCACCCAGAATGAGGAGTGTCGCGTGATAATCAGATTTTATACATGTCTATGGACATGTTCTTTTTTTCTACAAGCGTGAACACGCCGTTTTTCGTCTTCTCTCCCGAGAACATCCCGATTTCTCACCCTCTTTTATTCCCTTTTTCACAATACGGCGCCCAAGATACGGCCCGGCCCAATTATTGCTTTCCCTTCAGCATGATAGTCCGAGGCTTCATCAGAGGTTGAACATTTGGACAGGCCGCACGGCCTGCGTGAAGAAGGGGATCACCATGTCATTCGCATTGACACGGGAGGGGATAAAGCCGGTTGCAAAGGGGTTTGCGCTGGCTTTGGCCCTCTTCCAGATCTGGTTTACCACGGGTTTTGGGGTGCTTGACGGCTCCATGATGCGTGTCATGTTTGTGTCGTTTATCACAGTGCTCGTTTTTCTGTTCATACCTTGCCGTAAATACAAGGAAAACGAGAAAGAACCCACGCTGTTTCTGCTTATCGACCTGTGCTGCGCGGGTCTCGCCATCGCCACGGCGGTCTACTTCGCCCTGCATCTGACCGAAATAACCACCCGTATGCGCTACATCGACGACGTAACCCCGGCGGCCAAATTCTTCGCCGCCGCAACGGTTCTGCTCGTCCTCGAAATCACCCGCCGCACCACGGGCTGGGCGCTGGTCATCGTGGCCTCGACGCTTATCCTGTACGCCTTCTTCGGAGACATGCTGCCCCGCGCCGTCAAACATACGGGCTTCACCTTCGACGTCATCGTCGAACATCTTTTCCTGCTCAATGAAGGCGTGTACGGCATCCCGATCGGCGTGGCGACGTCGACCCTGTTCGGGTTCATCATGTTCGGGGCGTTCCTCGAACGCTCCAAGATGAGTTCCATCTTTATGGATCTCGCCTGCCTGCTCACCCGCAACTCGCAGGGCGGGCCCGCCAAGGTCGCCATTTTCGCCTCGGCCCTGTTCGGGACCATCTCGGGAAGCGCCGCCGCCAACGTCTACGGGACCGGCACCTTCACCATCCCGCTCATGAAGAAGGTCGGCTACCGCGCCCCCTTCGCCGGCGCGGTGGAAGCCGTCGCCTCCACCGGCGGGCAGCTCATGCCCCCGGTCATGGGGACCGCCGCCTTCCTGATGGCGGATCTGTCCGGCGCGGGTTACCTCAACGTCGCCAAAGCCGCCCTGCTCCCGGCGATCCTCTATTATCTCGCCCTGCTCGTCATGATCCACTTTGAAGCGGTCAAGAATAACCTTGGCAAGCTCTCGCCCGACATGGTCCCCGAAACCAAGTCCGTGGTCAGCCGCCTCTACTACCTCGTACCCATCGCCGTGCTGATTCTGCTGCTCGGCATGGGCCGGAGCGTGGTCTTCTGCGCCAACATCGCCACGCTGAGCATCGTCCTGCTCGCCATGCTCAAGGCCGAGACCCGTTTCACCTTCAAATCCTTCATTGAAGCGCTCGTCGCCTCCTCGCGCGGGGCCCTGATGGTTTCGGCCTGCTGCGCCTGCTCCGGCCTCATCGTGGGCGTGCTTTCGCTTACCGGCATCGGCTACAAGTTCATCAACCTGATCACCATCCTCGCCGGGGACAGCCTGTTCCTGCTCATGGTCTACCTCATGCTGCATGGGCATCCCGACCACTCCCGCCTACATCGTGGTCGCCACCCTCGGCGCACCCGCGCTCATCAAGGCCGGGGCCCCGCAGCTCGTCGCCCACATGTTCGTGTTCTACTATGCGATCCTGTCCTTCATCACCCCGCCCGTGTGCGTCGCGGCCTTCGCGGGGGCTGCCATCGCCGAAAGCAAGGCCATGGAGACGGGCTTTATCGCCCTCAAGCTCGGCATCGTGGCCTTCATCGTGCCCTACATGTTCGTCTATCAGCCCGCGCTCCTCGGCATCGGCGAAACGCCCGAAATCATCTGGGCCGCCATCACAGCCATCATCGGCGTCATCGGCATCGCGGGCGGTATGCAGAGCTGGCTTCTGTGCTCGACCTCCGCATGGGAACGCGCCTTCCTGCTCATCGGCGGGCTGACGCTCATCTATCCCGGCCTCTCCACCGACATCATCGGCTTCGGGCTCCTCTTCTCCGTAGGCATCGTCCAGATGCTCCGCCGCAGGAGAGCACCCATCGCCGCATAACCCAGCTCCGGCAGGAGCCCTTCCTGCGGGTGGTCCACCCGGCATCCCGCCCGCGGGAAGGCTGTTTCGGTCCCACAATCATTTCACATAAACAGCTTCAAGGAGTTTTAAGATGATCATCGATTTCCGTATGCGGCCCCCGGCACGGGGTTTCCTGAACATCGGCGTCTACGACGACGTGGCCCGCACCGCAAAGCTCACCGAATGCTTTTCCATGAAACAGGCCCCGTCCGTCGCCCGGAAATCCCCCGAACTGATGCTTCAGGAAATGGACACCGCCGGGGTGACGATGGGCGTCATCCCGGGCCGCAATGGCCACTTCAAGGGGTCCATCTCCAACGACGACATCATCAGCCTGCTGGGTGATTTTCCGGGCCGTTTCGTGGGCATGGCCGGGCTCAACGCCTCCAAAAGGGAAGAGTCGCTGGAAGAAATCCACCGCACCGTGCTGAACGGCCCCCTCAAGGGCATCTGCATGGAGCCCGGCGCTCTGGACAAGCCCATGTACGCCGACGACCCGCGCATCTATCCCATTTATGATCTGTGCGAACAGCACCGCATCCCGGTCATCCTGATGCTCGGAGGCCGGGCCGGGCCGGACATCACCTACAGCGATCCCAAGATCATCAACCGCATCGCCGCCGACTTCCCGAAGACCAACTTCATCATTTCGCACGGCGGCTGGCCGTGGGTGCAGCAGATCCTCGGCGTGTGCTTCTTCCAGAAAAACATCTATCTGTGCCCGGACATGTATCTCTTCAACTGCTCGGGCGCGGCGGATTACATCATGGCGGCGAACAACTTCATGCAGGATCGCTTCCTGTTCGGCACGGCCTACCCGCTGATGCCCATCGTGGACTGCGTGAGCCATTTCAAGGGGCTTTTCAAGCCTGAAGTCCTGCCCAAGCTCCTCTATAAGAACGCGGCAAAGCTTCTGAACATCGAACTGCCCGAGGAGGCATAAATCATGACCTGCAAGCATTTCTTCAAGGCCGTAGCCCTTGCCCTTTCCCTCGCCGTGGGTGCCGCTCCCGCCCTCGCCAAGAACTTTACCGAACTCAAGGCCGCGGCATCGCCCGCCGGCGGCGCGTGGTACGTCGGCATGGGCGCGATGGGCAAAGCCATTTCCACCATGTATCCCGAGCTTGACGTCTCCCTCTTCCCCGGCGGCGGGCTCGCCAACGTCATGCACGTCGAGAAGGGCGCGAGCGACTTCGGCATCGCCGCGCACAGCGTCATCTTCGCGGCGGCCAAGGGCATCGATCCCTACAAGAAGCCCACGGAAAACGTCATGGGCCTTCTCAACCTGCACGACTCAACCCGGATGCACTTCATCGTGAACAAGGCTTCCGGCATTACGTCCCTCGCTCAGATCAAGGAAAAGAAGATGCCCATCCGCATCTCCATGTCCCACACCGCCGGAAACTCCTATCTGTTCGGCAAGTGGATCCTTGAGGAATACGGCATCAGCCAGCAGGACATCACCGCGTGGGGCGGCAAGATCTACACGCCTTCCACCAACGACGCCGCCAGCATGATGAAGGACGGCCAGCTTGACGTGGCCCTGTGGATCGGACCCGGCGAAGCCTTTATTGTGCAGGACATGATGAACAGCGTGGACCTCGATATCCTGCCCGTGGACGAGAACGTCATCAAGGCCGTGGGCGAAAAGTACGGCCTCCAGCGCGACGTGATCCCGGCGTCGTTCTACGGCGGCAAGTTCGGCAAGGACATCGTCACCGTATCCGCCAGCACCGAACTCATGATCAACAAGAACGTCTCCGAGGACATCGCCTACAAGATGGTCAAGGCCATGTGCGAAAAGCGCGACGACATCGTGATCGCCAGCCCGTTCTGGAAATCCTTCATGCCCGAGAAGGCGGGTCAGGGGCTCGCTCTGCCGCTGCATCCCGGCGCGGCAAAATACTACAAGGAAAAAGGCTGGCTGTAGAAAACTGAAAGACTGAGGGGCTCCTCGCCCCTCAGACTCCCCCGGCAGGGGAATGATTCCCCTGCACCCCCGGATGGAGGGTGGGGAATGTTTTCAATCTTTCCCTGTGTCAAAAAGAAAGACGCGCGGCAGTGCCTCGCGTCTTTCTTTAAGTGAAACGAACTGTCGGCCTGCTTGCTTCGCTTATTCTCTATTCGCCGGAACGAACTCCTGTTGCACAGCCTCCCCACCAATCGAAAATCTTTGAAGAGGAGGGGGAGGCTGGGAGGGGGAGGGGAAACTTTCTCTAGAAAGTCTCCCGGGACTACCGCCCTGCGCCCCGCCTGCCCCCCCCAAATTTCCCAACGCCCTTCCTCCCTGACCCTACCGGCACTCGTCCGGCGACAGGCCGAAACGGCGCATCTTGACGTACAGGCCGCTCCGGGAAATGCCGAGGGCCTTCGCGGTCGCCCGGATGTTGCCCCCGGCCTCCTGAAGCGCCCGGACGATGGTCTCCTTCTCCTGATGCGAAAGGAGCCCGCGAGGGACGGCGGGACGCGGCGCGCCCCCCGGTATGCCCTCGTGATTGAGGATGTTCGCGGGCAACACGTCAATGTCGATGGAGGGCACCCCTTGTGACATATGCACCATCCTTTCTATGACGTTTTCAAGCTCACGGATGTTGCCGGGCCACGGGTAACCGAGGAGCACATCCATAGCCCGATCCGTAACCCGCAAGGGGCCGCGCCCGAGGGAGGCGACGAAGTGATCGAGGAAATGGTTGATCAGAAGCGCGATGTCCGAACTGCGTTCGCGCAGGGGAGGCACGTTGAGGGTGAAGACGTTCAAGCGATAGTAGAGATCCTCGCGGAAGGCGTTCTGACGGATGGCGTTTTCAAGATTACGGTTCGTGGCGGCGAGCACCCGCACGTTGACGAGGCGGGTGTGTTTCCCTCCCACGCGGGTCACTTCGCCGTTCTGGAGCAGACGGAGCAGGCTGACCTGCGCTTCAAGGGGCATCTCCCCGATTTCATCAAGAAAAATGGTCCCGTTGTCCGCCAGCTCGAATTTGCCGGGCTTCCCAAGGCGGCTCGCGCCCGTAAAAGAGCCTTCATCATAGCCGAAAAGCTCGCTCTGCACGAGGTTGCGCGGCAGTGCCCCGCAGTTCACCACGACGAAAGGCGCGTTGGCCCTCCTGCCCCCGTTGTGGATGGACTGCGCGAAAAGTTCCTTGCCCGTGCCGCTTTCCCCGAGGATGAGGGTGGTCACATCGCTCTGGGCCGCCATGCGGGCCATGCGTACGACCTCCTGCGTGGCGGGCGCGTTGCCGACAATGTGATCGAAAGTATAGACGGCCTTGGCCCCGGTGACGCGCACGGCGGATTCCTTGATCCTTTTGGTCTCGCGCAGGGTCAGCACCCGGCCTTTCCCCGATTCCAAGCGGGTGAGCGAAAGCATGCAGTTGAGCGAACCGCCCTTGAGCTGGAGGAACGCTTCCTGATCGCTGAATTGGCCGCTTTCCGAGAGGATCGCCCGGATGATGTCGCTGGAAAAGATGATGTCCTGAATGTTGCCGTGCACAGCGTCCGGCGGCAGGTCGAGCATGGCTTGCGCCTTGTTGTTCAGCGTCCGTATCGTGCCGTCGCCTTCCAGCACGACCACCCCTTCATCCAACATTTCAATGATGGCCTTCTGTTCCTGAAGGAGCAGCCGCAGGCGGAGCTGTTCCGCGATGGCGTGGGCCGCCGCTTCCATCATACCCCGGGTATGGTGATGGTACAGGGCGCTCGGGAGCGTCACATTGAGTACGCCGACGATGGCGTTCCGGCTGTCCCTGATGGGGGCCGCCGAGCAGAACCAGCCGTGGAACGAGCGGCAGTAATGTTCCGAAGCCAGCGTCTCCACAGGCGTATGTTCCACGAGGCACGTCCCGATGGCATTGGTCCCCGAGGCGCTTTCCGCCGCGAGGTTGCCCGGCGCGAGGTGCGGGATAGGGTAGCTGCCGGTATTGTCCCAGAGCGCGTGCAGGACGATCCCCTGCGCGTCGGACAGGGAAATGAAGCTGCGCGAAGTGCTGATGGGGTTATACAGCTTTTCCATGCTGCCACAAGATCAGCGTTCCGATCGAGCAGCTTTTCCAGCGCGGCGGGGCTGAGGGACACTTTGGAGGCGTTGTCCGGCCTGACCCCCTGAAGGCGGCAGCGCTTCCATGAACGCAGGATCAGGGGCCGGACGGCGGATTCGTCCACGGGCTCTTGCCTGTGGAAGCGCTCCCACTGTTCAAGGACCCTTTTGTTCCGCTCGATATGCTCTTCCATGTTCCTCTCCGCACAAAGCGTGTTTACGTATGTCTATTATAAATCATATTCTATGAACATGTCTACAAATACATGCCCACATTTTGCACACCGGGCACACTCTCTGGACGGGGAAGCGAAGATACGGGAACACCGGGGATATTCAGAGCCGCCCACTGTATCGGAATGAATTCCGGGGGTCAGGAAAAAGGCGGAAACGGCCCGGCGCGGCACGCCTCATCCGCCGGAAAGATGGCACATGGCTTGCATTGCCGCAGGCAAGATGTCTTTCTCATCTGGAGGTTCCATGAACACATCTTGTTGCACCAATCCAATCCGCATCAACACGCTGTTGATCAAAAACCGGATTGTCTTCCCCGCCATGTGTACGAAATACGCCGCGCCGGACGGCGGCGTCACGGAGCGTATGCTCCGCTACTACGAAGAGCGTGCCAAGGGCGGGGCCGGGCTTGTCACCATTGAGGCCACATCCGTCGATCCCACCGGCAACTCCTTCTCCCGTGGCCTGAGCATCGCGAACGACGCGCGCCTGCCCGGCCTCACCGATCTGGCCCGCCGCGTGAAACGGCACGGGGCGCGCATCTCCATCCAGCTCCAGCACGGCGGGCGCGCCGCGCTCCCCCAATTTTCGGGCCATGCCGTGCCTCTCGTCTCCGCCATCCCCGGCGTGACCCCCTACGACAACAGCGTGATCCTTAGCGAAGAGGAAATCGCCCGCCTCGTGGAATGCTGGGGCAAGGCCGCCATCCGTGCCCGCGAAGCCGGGTTTGACGCCGTGGAAATCCACGGGGCGCACGGCTATCTCATCAGCCAGTTCCTTTCCCCCTATACCAACCGGCGCACCGACGGATACGGCGGTTCGCTGGAAAACCGTATGCGCTTCGCCCTTGAGGTCTGCCGCAAAGTCCGCGAGTCCGTGGGGCCGGATTTTCCGGTCACCTACCGCATGAGCGCCGTTGAAGGGCTTCCCGGCGGCACCACGCTGGAGGATTCCGTCGCCCTCGCCAAGCGGCTGGTAGCCGACGGCATCGACGCTTTGCACGTTTCCGTGGGGCTGCGCGAGACGAATTTCATGGTTTCCCCGCCCGCCTGCGTGGAGAAGGGCTGGAACGCGCCCCTTTCCCGCGCCGTGCGCGACGGCATTGAGGCCGCCGTGCCCGTCATCGTGGCGGGCCGCGTAGCCGACGAGCAGACGGCTCAGGGCATCATCGATCGCGGGGATGCGGACATGGTGGCGATGGGCCGTGCGCTCATTGCCGATCCGTTCCTGCCCGCCAAGGTCGCGGCGGGCGAGGCCGGAGACATCATCCGGTGCGTGGGCTGCAACGAGGGCTGCGTAGCCGGATCCGCGCGCGGAACGGGCGTCGGGTGCGCCCTGAACCCGTTGTCCGGTGCGGAAGGCAAATATGATCTCGATCCCGTGGCGTCCCCCAAGAAAGTCGCGGTCATCGCCGGCGGCCCCGCCGGGATGCAGGCCGCCCTTGCCGCCCGGTTCCGGGGGCATACGGTGGATCTGTATGAAAAATCGGATCGCCTCGGCGGTCTGCTCAACGTGGCTTGCAAGCCTCCGCACAAGGAAGATCTGGGCCATGTCACGGGCTGGTTCGAGCGACAGTTGAAGCGGGCGGGCGTCGGGCTGCACCTCGGGGCCGCCCTCACGCCCGAAGCGGTACGGGATCTCGGCGCGGACGCCGTGATCGCCGCCACGGGCAGCTCCCCGGTATTCCCCGGCTTTTGCCGCAAGGCCCGGAACGCAGTGGTAGCCCAGAGCATCCTCTCCGGTGAAGCCAAAGCCGGGGAAAAGGCGCTCGTCATCGGCGGCGGGCTTATCGGCTGTGAAACCGCCGAGTTCCTCGCCGCGCAGGGTTCGGATGTAACCATCCTCGAACTTCAGCCCGAATTGGCGAAGGATATGGAATCACGTACCCGCCGTTATCTGATGCAGCGCCTCAGGGAGTACGGCACGCGCTTCCTTACCAGTACGCAGGTGCTTGAAGTCACCGAAGAAGGCAAGGTGAAAGCCAAATTCCCTTCCGGCTCGGAACGCTGGCTTGACGACTTTGACACGCTCGTGATCGCCGTGGGCTACCGGGCCGAAAACGCCCTTGCCGCCGAGCTTGAAGAGATGGGCTGCCCCTGCGTCCGCGTGGGGGATTGCGCCTCCGTCGGCAAAATCCTGACCGCCATCGAGTCCGGTTTTCAGGCCGGGTGTTCCATCACGTAAGCGCCCGCTGCGGACGCACCGCCCCAACAGGCCCGCAAGGGCCGGGAGAAATATCATGATCATTGATTTCAGGCTCCGTCCCGCCACGCGCGGTTTTCTGAATATGCACATCTTCCGCAATCAGGAACGCATCGCCAGCTGGAGCGGCAAGCTCGGCATGGTTCCCCCGCCGTCCGCCAAACAGGGCGACATGGAGCTGATGCTCAAGGAAATGGAGGAAGGCGGCGTGACGCTGGGTGTCGTGCCGGGCCGTCAGGCCAACGCCTTCATGGGTAACGTGCCCAACGAGGACATCGCCGCCATCGTCGCGGATTACCCGGAAAAATTCATCGGCGTCGCCGGGATCGATCCGACGAACCGCGCCAAGGCGCTGGAGGAGATCGAGCGTTTCGTGGTGAACGGGCCGCTCAAGGCCGTGGGCATGGAGCCCGGCGTGCTGGCCAGCCCCATGTATGCCGATGACCGCCGCATCTACCCCATATACGAATACTGCGCCGAGCACGGCATCCCGGTGCTGCTCATGGGCGGCGGGGGCAACGGCCCGGATCTCAGCCACAGCAACCCGATCATCATCGACCGGGTGTGCGGCGACTTCCCCGAAATGACCGTGATCAACACGCACGGCGGCTACCCGTGGGTTACGGAAATCCTGTTCGTGGCCTTCAAGCGCCCCAACCTGTACCTCTGCCCTGACATGTACATGTACAATATGCCCGGCGTGAGCGATTACGTCATGGCCGCCAATACCTTCCTCTCCGAGCGTTTCCTGTTCGGCACGGCCTATCCGTTCATCGGCTTCCGCGAAGGCGTGGAGCAGTTCAAGGCTCTGCCCTTCAAGCCTGAAGTCTTGCCCAACCTGCTGTACCGCAACGCGATCAAGGCGCTCAAGCTCGATATCCCGTGCGGGGAATAATCCCCCGGCGGGACGCTTTCAGCCCCTGTTGAGGGCGTCCCGCCGGACGCACGTCCCCCCTTTATTCCCGAAAAAGCCGACGACGGAAAGCATTTCCGCCGGAAGGCTTTGCTGCGCCCTCCCGTCCGGCGGGCGCGGCTTTCACGGAGGCCCTATGTCCCCCCATTCATCCAAAGCCATGACCCGACATGCATGGTTTATTTTTTCCATTTTGACCATCTGCTATGCGCTCGTCAGTTTCTTTCGGACATCCACGAGCACCCTCGCCGTGGACATCATGCGCGAATTCGCCGTCGGCGGCGGGCTCATGTCGGTCATGAGCTCCGCCTATTTTTACCCATACGGGTTCATGCAGATCCCGGCGGGCATCCTTTCGGACCGCTGGGGTTCGCGCAACACCATCGCCTCGTTCCTCCTCATCGGGGCGGCGGGGTCGCTCCTGTTCGCCCTTTCCGGCTCGGTAACGGCGGCGACGGTCGGCCGCGTACTCATCGGCGTCGGCATGGGCATGGTCTTCGTGCCCGCCTTGCGGGTGATTCTGTACTGGTTCCCTCCGGCACGGCACGCCCTCGGCACGGGCTTGATCCTTTCCCTCGGCACGGGCGGTATGCTCCTCGCCACCTATCCGCTCATGCTGCTCTCGCAGGCCGTGGGCTGGCGCGGCAGTATGTTCGCGGCTACGGCGGCGACCGTGCTTGTGGCCGGCGCCACATGGCTGTGGGTACGCAACCGCCCCGAAGAGGCCGGGTACGCCCCGGCATGGGTTTCCATCGCTCCCCGCAAACACCCCGCCCCGCCCTTGCGTGAAACCATGCTCCGCATCGTCCGCAGCCGCACCTATTGGAGCGTATCCACGTGGTTCTTCTGCATGTACGGGTCGTTCTACGCCATGACCGGGCTCTGGGCCGGGCCGTATTTCATTCAAGGCTACGGCCTCGACAAGGGCACGGCGGGCGGCATCCTTTTCTGCATGGCCCTCGGCGCGGTGGTCGGCCCGTCGCTGGTGGGGGTCGTCGTGACGTGGGTCCGGTGGTCCAAGGGTGTCTTGCTCCTCGCCGCCAGCGGCGTCACCATCCTGCTCGCCGCGCCGCTGCTTGCGGATCATCCCGTGCTCCCCGCCTCCCTGCTCCCGGTCTGGAGCCTCGCCTTCGGCATCTTCTGCGGCGGGTTCGGCGGCATCGCCCTCACCAAGGTACAAGAGGACTTCCCCCCCGAAATCGTGGGCACGGCCACCGGGATGATCAACATCTACTCCTATATCGGGACGGCCCTGCTTCAGCTCGCCAGCGGGTGGATCATGGAAGCGCAGGCCCCCGGTCAGGCCGCCTACGGCATCGGACAATACGCCTCCATGTTCATCCTGTTCATGGCCATGTTCGTGACCGCCTTTTCCGCAACCCTGCTCGGCCTCGGCAAGAGCCGGGGCAATGCGACGGATGTCTTTTCCCCAATGGGCGAAGGCGAAACCAAGAGCGCCTGAGTTTCAGCCACCTTGGACGGCACCGGAGGGAGGAACCCCCTTTAATGTGAGAGCCCACACGGGGTATGCCTCCTCCGGCCCCTCCACTTCCCTACTAGGCTTCGCTGATGGGAAAACGGCGCGCGGGGAATTCATTCAGGTTTGCGCGGAATGCCTTTCCCCATGCTTTTTCCCATAGGCGAAATGCCGCCCACGATGCCTTTCATTTACCCCACCTCCGTTTTCCGTTGAGCGGCAATGCCGCCGAGGGAAATACGCATAAGCTCAAAGCACAACCCGCGTGCCAGCGGAAATTCACCCGCTCCCACTTGTGCCGACTCCGGCGCGCCCGCACTGACGGGGGAACCTCTTGCAGGGTCAGGGGGCAAAGCCTCCCAGTAAAGCACGAAGCGGAGCCCCAGCGGGACTCGCGCATTTTCCGTTTGCCCGGCGGAGGCTTTTCCGGTATCACTTTCTAGTATGTAAAAGGCGATAATCTGTTTTTTTCGCAGTGTTCAGGCTAGTAGGTTTTTCTCCGGATGGTCACTCCATGCCCGCACTCATGATTCAGGCGCCGGATCAGGCGTCCCCAGCCCTGCACGCAGCCTTGTATGCGGAATGGCAAAAATT
>ENA-UERU01001305-UERU01001305.1-human-gut-metagenome-genome-assembly--contig:-NODE-1305-length-14391-cov-3.173536_pt1 | contig 14391 bp, 13 predicted proteins | sample MGYA00242988_ERZ507989 | MGnify/ENA primary metagenome ERZ507989 (study PRJEB26167, sample SAMN06115519) | human gut metagenome | host: Homo sapiens | place: China:Hunan | collected 2015-08-21...
AAAGATTCCTCAACAACAAGATCCTCCAGCGGCTTGCGCTTGGTGTGCCGCTCGGAGGGGTGCGAATCTTCCGCCGGGTAACCGATGGCGAGGATGTATTCAGGCGCTGTCCCTTCGGGGATGCGGAATTGCTCGCGTATGGGCGCGGGATCGAAATGCATGAGCCAGCAGCTGCCCAAGCCCAGATCCGTCGCTTCCAAAAGCATGTGTGTCGCCGCTATCGCCGCGTCGGTGTCGGGCTTGCTCTTGCCGTCAAAGGGACGCACCCAGACTTCGGAAGCAACACTGCAGACGATGATCGCCAACGGGTAGCCTTTCACGTTGGTGCAGGCGGAAAGTTTTTTCAGCCTTTCAGGGTGCTGCACGACGAGGAACCTGAACGGCTGGGTATTTTTCGCCGTTGGAGCTACGCGCCCCGCCTCAAGGATGCGCTCAAGCTTTTCTGCCTCAACAGGTTTGGGGAGATACGAGCGGACGGCATATCTTTTTTGGGCAAGCGAAAGGAAATCGTTCATGGCAAACCTCCAAAGTTGTTTACCTGTACTATCGAGGTACGATTCATTCTTGCAAGTACGCACATTTTTATCCTATAGTTCCTAAAAAGATACTAAGGGGACGGCTTGCGGCATGAAGCAGATCAAACCGCAATACAACTGCTCGTTGGAACTGGCGATGGAACTGGTGGGCGGCAAATGGAAGCTCGTTCTTCTGTGGCACCTGCTGAGCGGAACCAAGCGGTTCAGCGAAATCAAGCGCAAGTTGGGGGACATCACCCAGAAGATGCTGACCCTCCAGCTCCGCGAACTGGAGGCTGCCGGGCTGCTTACCCGGACGGTTTATCCGGTCATCCCGCCCCATGTGGAATATTCGTTGACGGAGAGGGGGATGGAGCTCGCCCCGGTGCTGCGGGGCTTGTGCGCATGGTCGGGAAAATACGCCGTGGAGAAGGGCATTACGCTTGCCCCGCTGCCGCCCTCTAGGGACGGAAAGGATTTGCCCGGCGCGGCGGAATCTTTCCCGGAAGCTTGACTTTTGGGATAAAGATGGGTAACGCTCTGGGGCTTACAAATTGTGAAGTTCCTGCATCATGGAGAAGTTCATGTTCGAAAGTTTATCTGACAGGTTGTCCAGCGCGTTCCGCTCCCTGAGCGGCCGGGCGCAGCTCACCGAGGAAAATATCCGCGATGGCCTGCGCGAGGTGCGTCTTGCCCTGTTGGAAGCCGACGTCAACTTCAAGGTCGTCAAGGAGTTCGTGGAGCGTGTGCGTGAGCGCGTGCTCGGCCAGGAAGTCGAAAAAAGCCTGACCCCCACGCAGCAGCTCGTCAAAGCTGTGCATGACGAACTCGTTACCCTGCTCGGCGGCGAAACAACCGAACTGAACCTGCGCGGCGCGCAGCCCGGCGTCATCATGATGGTGGGCCTTCAGGGCTCCGGTAAGACCACATCGGCGGGCAAGCTCGCCAATCTCCTGCGCAAGCAGAAAATGCGGCCTTATCTCGTTCCCGTGGACGTGTACCGTCCCGCCGCCATCGATCAGCTCCGCACGCTCGCCCGGCAGCTCGACATCCCCTGCTTTGCTTCTTCGGCGGATATGAAGCCCGTGGATATTGTCCGCGCCGCGCTCGAAGACGCCAAAGAGAAGCAGTGCACCGTGGTCATCCTCGATACGGCGGGCCGCTTGCACATCGACGCCCCGCTCATGCAGGAGCTGGTGGACATCAAGTCCGCCGTACAGCCGCAGGAAATTTTGTTCGTGGCCGACGCCATGACCGGTCAGGATGCCGTGACCGTGGCCGAAGCCTTCAACAAGGATCTGGCCCTGACCGGCGTGGTCCTGACCAAGATGGACGGCGATGCCCGCGGCGGCGCGGCCCTGTCCATCAAGTCGGTGACGGGCGCTTCGGTCAAGTATGTCGGCGTCGGTGAAAAGCTTTCCGATCTCGAGGTGTTCCACCCCGAGCGCGTGGCGGGGCGTATTCTTGGCATGGGCGATATGCTCACGCTCATCGAAAAGGCGCAAAGCTCTTTCGAGGCGGAAGAAGCCGAAGCCATGGCCAAGAAGCTGCAAAAGGCCACGTTCGATTTTGAGGATTTCCGTACCCAGATGCGCCGCATGAAAAAGATCGGGTCGCTGGAAAATATCCTCAAGCTTATTCCCGGACTTGGCGGTCTGACCTCCAAGCTCGGCGATCTGAAGGCCCCGGAACAGGAGATGGCGCGCACTGAAGCCGTCATCAATTCCATGACCATGAAAGAGCGCCGGAATCCGGATCTCATCAACGGCAGCCGCCGGCAGCGCATCGCCGCCGGGTCCGGCACGACCGTGGCACAGGTCAATCAGGTCCTGCGCCAGTTTACCCAGATGCGCCAGATGATGCAGCAGGTGATGAACCCCAAAGCCAAGGGCGGCAGGCCGAAGATGCCTCCGTTGCCCAAAGGGATGGGGGGAATGGGCGGTATGCCCGGTATGGGAGGGCTCCCCGGTATGGGCGGCCTTTCCGGGATGGGTGGTTTGCCCGGTATGGGCGGACTCCCCGGCATGGGCGGTATGCCCGGTTTGCCCGGAGCTCCGGGCAGCGGTAAATCCGCCACGAAAAAGAAAAAGACGGAACGGCAGAAGCGCAAGAAAAAGCGTTGATCCTCTTCCGTTTGCGGGCCGCGTCGGCACCCGGTCGGTTATTCCCCGGCCGAAAGGCTGGTGGCGAGTTTCCGGCCCAGTCGTGCAGGTCGCAAGGCATTCCCCTTGTCCTTGAGCAACAACTTTATACGATACCAATAGGAGTGTTCCAATGTCCGTTAAACTGAGACTTACCCGCATGGGCAACAAGAAGCGTTCCTTCTTCCGCATCGTGGCCACCAACACCGCCAGCCGCCGTGACGGTCGCCCGCTGGAATTCCTCGGCTACTACAACCCGCAGGTCAGCCCCGCCGACATCAAGATCGACACCGACAAGGTGCAGAAGTGGATGGACCTCGGCGCCGAGATGAGCGACACCGTGCGTTCGCTCATGAAGCAGTATGCCAAGAAGGCCGACGCCTAGTTCGCCTTTCGGTTGTCTAGCTTTTCAGCGACCCGGTCGGCCTCTGCGGGTCGGCTCGGGTCGTTTGTCTTTTTTATGTTGCTGTGAAGAGAACGGTAAGCGCCCTTCTTTCCTCTACCCCGCATTTGCTGATGGGTGGAGAGGCTCCGCGTCAAAAATTCCGGCGGCACGCTTGGAGAACACATGTTTTCCCGAAAGCCTCTGCCGCTGAGAGCTGTTTTCCCTCACCGAACAGGACAGGTACGCTATGAAAGATTTTGTGGAATTTGTCGCCAAAGGGCTTGTGGACAAGCCTGAAGACGTGCAGGTCGTCGAGGTAGAAGGGGAACAGGGCGCCGTCCTTGAGTTGCGCGTCGCCAAGGAAGATCTCGGCAAGGTGATCGGCAAGCAGGGCCGGACCGCCCGTGCGCTCCGTACGCTGCTCGGCGCGGCCTCTTCCAAGGCCCATCGTCGCGTCATGCTGGAAATCGTGGAGTAGTTCGTGGCGGAACAGCGCAACATCCCGGCCGATCTGGTCGAAATAGGCACGCTCGCCCGTCCCCACGGCATCCGTGGCGAAATCCGCGTCAATTACTATGCCGACTCGTTGGAGCTCCTGCGCGGGGATGTGGTGTATCTTCAGGCCGGGAACAAGCCTCCCAGAAAGATGGAGATCGACACCGTCCGTATGCATCAGGGGACGCCGCTGATCCGGTTTGTCGAGGCCCCCGATCGCACGGCCGCCGAATTCCTGCGCGGGCAGACGCTTCTCATTCCCGAATCCGCGTTGCCCGAACTTGATGAGGACGAGGTGTATCTGCACGATATGCTCGGGCTTTCCGTGGTGCTTGACGCGACGGGGCAAAAGCTCGGCGTGCTGGATCACGTCCTTTTCCACGGAGAGCAGGAACTTTGGTCCATCCTCACGCCGGAAGGCAAGGAAATCCTGCTTCCCGCCGTGCCCGAATTTGTCGCGGACATCGATCTCGATACCGAGATCATCCGCATCACCCCTCCTGAAGGGTTGCTCGAACTCTATATGTAGCGCCTTCACCGCCGTTACCGTACGCCCTCATCTCACCGTTGAGAGCTGGCCATTTCCTCTAAGGGGATTTTTGGGCCGTGGGCATACCGTTTCAGTACGTCGGTGATCTAACGACACCAAAAGGCCGTCCGGAAGGGCGGCCTTTTCTGTTTTCAAGGGAAAGAAACGGCTCCGGTTTGATACGGGTAGGTGTTCCACGAAAGAGTTTTTCAGCCGCCAGAATGGGGGCATCATGCTCTTTCGGCGCACTCCATAAGGATTTCCGCAACATCATCGGGGCGGTGGAGATGGACGTTGTGGCCGGAGGCGATTTCGACGACGCGCCAGAGGGGGAGCCTGCGGGCACGCTCCACAGAAAGGGCGATGGGGTGAAGCTTCACGGGCGTGCAGGAAACATAGGTTACGGGAACGCCGTTGCCCTGGGGGACACGGACGTCGATGCGATCGAAATAGGGCTTGATGGGCTGCGGGGTCATGTGGTCTCTGAACCATTCCCGCATGGCCTCGGTGGCGAAATGTCCCGGAGTCGGGGCGGGAATGCTGATCCCGCCGTCATGGCGCGCCCGGAGGACACGCTGCTCGGCTTCGTCGTTCGGGATCAGATCCATTGCGCATTCGCCGGGTTTGGGGACCATTGCGTCGAGATAGACGATATGGCGGAGGCATTGCGGGATGCGCTCGGCGACCGCCGTCAGGACAATCCCCGCGTAGCTGTGCCCCACAAGCACAACGTCTCGCAGGCCATTGTACTTGATCAGGTTGACCACATCCATGACGTGGGTTTCCAGCGTGATCCGGTCGGAAAGGAGATGGGAGCGCTCGGCAAGCCCGGTGAGGCTCATGGGGAAAACCGTATGCCCGGCATTGCGGAGCCTGTCCGCCACCGGCTTCCAGCACCATGCCCCGCACCATGATCCGGGCACGAGAACAAAAGCCGGTTTCCGTCCCAAAAGCGTTTCCGTGGTATCCATTGCTGACCTGCCTGTAGAAGTTCGTTTCGCCTTTGAGAAGATGTACCAAGAACGGAGCTCCGGTCAACTGGTTTTCCCTGAGAAGCGCGGAGGGGCGGTATATTGTCATCTCGCTGGGCTGATGCTATGTTCGTTGAGCCGCGCTTATGCGCGGATTTTTTGCGGCGCGTTCCTTTTTTCGGCCTCTTTCCGGCCGCGTTTTCTTGTAAGGTGGGGTTTCATGAATAGTACGATGTGTACGGCGTTGTTGACGTTGCTTTCCATGACGCTTTTCGCCGGCAATTCAGTGCTGTGCCGTTTGGCGCTGCTTGAGTACAAAATGGAGCCCGTGACCTATACGGCGGTCCGTCTCATTTCCGGCGCGCTGATGCTGTGGTTGATCATGGCCGTGCGCCACAAGAACGTGTTCAAGTCCGGGACATGGCCCGGCGCGCTGTCCTTGTTTACCTATATGGCGTGTTTTTCGTGGGCCTATGTCGAGCTGCCCACCGCCGTGGGAACGCTGATCATCGCTGTGGCCGTGCAGACCACGATGATCGGTTTCGGATTCTTCTCCGGCGAACGCCCGAGCAGGCAACAGGGTATCGGCATCGGCATTGCGCTGGTCGGCCTTGTCTTCTTGCTGTTGCCGGGATTGACCGCTCCGCCGTTTTTCAGCTCCCTGATCATTTTTATATCCGGTGCGGCATGGGGCGTTTATTGCCTGTGCGGCAAAGGCGTGAGCGATCCCGCCGCATCGACCGCCGGAAACTTCATGAAGGCCGTTCCCTTCACCCTGCTCATGATGCTTTGCCTGCCTTCGCAGGTGAGTTTCGATAATCCCGGCATGTGGTACGCACTGGCGGCCGGCGCGCTGGCTTCCGCTAGCGGCTATGTGATTTGGTACATGGTTGTGGTCCGGTTCACGGTCACTGTTGCGGCTGTCGTCCAGTTGAGCGTTCCCGTGATCACCGCCATCGGCGGCGTGCTGTTCGTCAACGAACCCATTACGCTGCGCGTTGCCCTTAGTTCCGCGGCCATCCTTGGCGGCATTTTCTTTGCGACGGCATTTCGAAGAGGATAGGGCTGAGGAAAGAAGACCGGGGGTGTTTTTTACAAAAAACTCCTCCGGCCCCCCATCTTCAAAAAGATCGACTGGAGGAAGGCCGCGCGGCGGAAGTTCCGTAGGCTCGCTTCTTCAAAGGGCATTCCCGATATGGGGCTGTCTGTTTTTATGAGCATAATTCTATGCCCACCCATCATTTTCCTTCAATTCTTTAAAGAGGTTCTTAAAAGAAGAGCATCCGTATGCGGATGCTCTTATTTTTCTCTGATGGGCAACAATTTTCAAACCGGATACAATCGCCATGAGGGATTCGATAAAGTCGAAAGTCTTGGGAGAGGAGGGAGTGGGTTTTGGGGAGGGGAACCTTTCTCCAGAAAGGTTCCCCTCCCCAAAACCAATAGCTTCATTTACCCCATGACCCGATAACAAATAGCCGGGGCAAGGAGGAAATCGCTCTTGCGCATGGTTTCGACGGCCTTGCGGATGGCGGAAACCGGGGCTTCGTGGGTCATGAAGACGAGGGGCACGCCCGCTTCGCTCTGTCCCTTCTGGATCGCCTGCGCGATGCTGACGCCCTGATCGGAGAGCGCGCCGGAAAGGTCGCGCAGGACACCGGGATCGTCCTTGACCATGAAGCGCATGTAATAGGTGCTGCAGGCTTCTTCCGGGGGCAGGATGTCGGCTTGCGGGAGCACCTGTTTGACGAAGCCGGAGTTCAGCTTGTTGTTCTGGCGGGCGATGGAAATAAGGTCCCCGAGCACCGCGCTGGCCGTGGGCAGGCTGCCCGCGCCGAGTCCGTGCAGGAAGAGGGAGCCGACCGCATTGCCTTCCACGCGCACGGCGTTGTACGCGCCGCCCACGCGGGCAAGGAGATAGGTGTGGTTCACCAGCGTCGGGAAGACGCCCGCTTCGAGCTTGCCGTCACGCATCCGGGCGCGGCCGAGGAGCTTGATGCGGTAGCCGAACTCGCGGGCAAAGTCGATGTCCATCTTGTCGAGGTTGCGGATGCCTTCGATGGGCATTTTCGTATAGGGATAGTCCACGCCCCATGCGAGGCGGATAAGCAGCACGAGCTTGTGCGCGGTGTCGAACCCGTCGATGTCCAGCGTGGGATCGGCCTCGGCGTAGCCCTTTTCCTGCGCTTCGGCGAGGGCAGGGGCGAAGTTGACGCCCTTGCTGGTCATTTCCGAAAGGATATAGTTGCCGGTGCCGTTCAAAATGCCTTCGAGCGAAGTGATATGGTTCCCGGTAAGGCTTTCCTTCAGCGTCTGGACGATGGGGATGCCGCCCGCCACGCTGGCTTCATAGAGAAGAGTGGCGCCCTTTTCGTCGGCCAGCCGGAACAGGCTTTCGCCTTCTTCCGCGAGCAGGGCCTTGTTGGCGGTGACGACCTGTTTGCCCTTTGCGAGGCTGCGCGTGATGAGCTCCTTGGCCGTGTCGATGCCGCCCATCAGCTCGATGACCACGTCAATGTCGGGATCGTCGGCAAGGGTCATGGGATCGGTCGTCAGGCGCACGCCCTCCGGAAGATCGCGTTTACGGTTCGGATTGCGGACGGCGACAGCCTTCAGATTAAAGTCGCAGCCGGAGCGGGCCCGGATTTCTTCGGCGTTTTCGGACAGCAGGCGCACAAGGCCGCCGCCGACGGTTCCGAGTCCGGCCAGTCCGATATTCAGGGTCGTATTCATCAACAGATGTCCTTTTGGGCTGAAGTCTTCGCGGAAGGGACGGAAGTACCTGTCCGTAGCGTGAATTTGTATCTATAGTAGGGAACGGCGCCGTCTGTAAAGGGAGGGAAGCGCGCGGCGGCGGAGGCGGAAGCGAAAAAAGTCATGCTCCGCTTGGGGGTTCGTCTCTGGACGCCGAAAACGAATCGTGTTTTGATGGCGGGAGTCACACGGAGGAAAGAGCATTCATGAGCGGAAATACTTTCGGACGTCTTTTTCGTCTGACCACCTACGGGGAATCCCACGGCCCGGCGCTCGGCGGCGTGGTGGACGGTTGCCCGGCGGGCATCGCCCTCTCGGAGGAACTGCTCCAGAAGGAGCTCGACCGGCGGCGTCCCGGCGGCGGCACGGCCGGGACCACGCGCAAGGAGCCGGACGCTGTCCGGTTGCTGTCCGGCGTTTTTGAAGGCGCGACCACGGGAACGCCCATCGGCTTCCAAATCGAGAACACCAACCAGCGCTCCGGCGATTACGGGCCGCTGGCGGCGGTCTGGCGTCCGGGGCACGCGGATATGACCTATGACGCCAAGTACGGCGTGCGCGACTTCCGGGGCGGGGGGCGTTCCTCGGCCCGCGAAACCGCCGCCCGTGGGGCCGGCGGGGCCATTGCCCGCGCGCTGCTCGCGGCGCAGGGGATTTCGGTGCGTTCCTGCACGTTGGAAATCGGCGGTATGCCCGCCCCGGCTTTTACGCCGGAAGACATGGCGGGCGCGGCGTCCCGTCCGTACTGCGCTCCGTGTGAGGCCGCCGTGGAGCCGTGGGAGGCGTTGGTCCGTACCGTACGCGGCGAGGGCGACACGCTCGGCGGCATCGTCCGGGTGGAGGTGCTCGGCGTGCCCTCCGGTCTGGGCGAACCCGTGTTCGATAAGCTGGATGCCGTGCTGGCGCAGGCGCTCATGAGCGTAGGGGCGGTCAAGGGCGTGGAGATCGGCGACGGTTTCGCCGCGGCCCGCAGCCGGGGGAGCTTCAATAACGACGCCTCCCGTCCGGCCGGGGCCGGATCGACGCCGGGCAATCCCGCGACCAACCATTGCGGCGGTATCCTCGGCGGCATTTCGACCGGCCAGCCGCTGGTGATGACCGTGGCGATCAAACCCATCCCCTCCATCGCCAAGGAACAGCAAAGCGTGAACGCCGAAGGCAGCCCCGTATCCTTGCGTGTGGGCGGACGGCACGACATCTGCGCCATTCCGCGTGTCAATCCCGTGCTTGAGGCGATGGCCGCCTTGACCGTGGCCGACGCCCTGCTGCTGCAGCGGCGGATGGGGTAGGGCATGACGCAGCTTTCTCTTTCATCCCTCAACGATACGGTGGAATTGCAGGGCACGCTGGAGCGTGTGGTCTTCCATAATGAGGAAAACGGCTACACGGTGTTCCGGGTCAGGCCGGAAGGCAAGGACGAGGTGGATCTCGTCACCGTGGTCGGGCATATGGGCAGCCCGCAGGCGGGCGCGTCCCTGCGCATCAAGGGCCGGTGGGTGAACAACGCCCGCTTCGGCAGGCAGGTGCAGATGGATTCCTTTGAAAGCCTGCTCCCCGCCACCGCCGAGGGCATCAAGCTGTATCTGGCCTCCGGGCTGATCAAGGGCATCGGCAAGAGCATCGCGGCGCGCATCGTCAAGGCGTTCGGCGAAGATACGCTCAGGATTTTCGATGAGGAGCCGCAGCGTCTGCTGGAAATTTCCGGCATCACCCAGAAGAAGCTGGTGACCATCGTTGAGTGTTGGACCGAGCATCAGGGCGTGCGCAATCTGGTGCAGTTCCTCCAGCCGCACGATATCGGCGCTTCCTTCGCCGTCCGTATCTATAAGCATTACGGCCCGCAGGCGCTGTCCATCGTGCAGGAGAACCCCTACCGGCTGGCGATGGACATCAGGGGCATCGGCTTCCTGACGGCGGATGCGCTGGCGGCCAAGCTCGGCTTTGAAAGCGAGCACCCTTTGCGGATTCAGGCGGGCACGCTGTACACGCTGATGAAGCAGATCGACGACGGGCACGTCTATTATCCCCGCCGGGCCTTGGTGGAACAGACCTGTTCCCAGCTCGGCATTGCGGAAGAGTTCGTCGAGGAGGCCGTGGACTGCCTCGCCCGTGAGGAGCGGGTGGTACTGGAGGAGCTCGACGACGAGATCGGCGTGTACCTGACCCGGTTCCATCATTACGAATCGAAGATTGCCTATTACCTGCGGCGTATCCTCGCCTCGCCGAAGTCAGTGCGGTTCCCAAAAGCCGACGAGGTGGTGGAGAAAGTCGTGTCCCGGCTCGGCATTACGCTGGCCGAGGAACAGCTTGAGGCCGTACGCACATCGGCGACGTCCAAAGTAATGGTCCTGACCGGCGGCCCCGGTACGGGCAAGACCACCATCCTGAACGCGATCATTCAGGTTTTCGCGGAAAACAAGGCCAAGATTTTGCTGGCCGCGCCCACGGGCCGGGCGGCGAAGCGCATGTCCGAGGCCATCGGCCGGGAAGCCCGCACGATCCACCGCCTGCTCGAATACACGCCCAAGGACGACGGGTTCGCCCGCAATGAGGATAACCCGCTGGCCTGCGGGCTGCTCGTGGTGGACGAGGCGTCCATGATGGACACCATGCTGGCTTACCACCTGCTCAAGGCGGCTCCGCTCGGCGCGACCATCGTGTTCGTGGGCGACGTGCATCAGCTCCCGTCCGTGGGGCCGGGCAATGTGCTCGGGGATCTCATCGCTTCCGGGGCCATGCCCGTGGTCGAGCTGGTGGAGGTGTTCCGGCAGGCGGCGGAAAGCGAAATCGTGTGCAACGCCCACCTGATCAACCGGGGCGAGCTGCCACGCCTCGAATCCTCAAAGGATCGTCTTTCCGATTTCTATTTCATGCGGCAGGACGATCCCGATCGCGCGGCGGACATCATCGTGGATTTGGTCAAGAACCACATCCCCCGCCGTTTCCAGCTTGATCCTTTCGATGAAATCCAGGTGCTTTCGCCCATGCACAAGGGCACCGTGGGCGCGGCGAACCTCAACCTGCGGCTTCAGCAGGCGCTCAATCCCGAAGGGGAGGCCCTGCAGCGCGGAGAGCGGCTCTACCGGCTCGGCGATAAGGTCATGCAGATCCGCAACAACTATGAGAAAGATGTGTACAACGGCGATATCGGGCGGGTTTCCAGTGTGGACGTACAGGAAAAATGCCTTGTTGTCCGGTATGATGACCGTTATGTCGGGTACGATTGGGAAGAACTCGACGAAATAGTGGCGGCCTACGCGATTTCCATTCACAAATCACAGGGTTCGGAATATCCTGCCGTCGTCATTCCGTTGATGACGCAGCACTATATGCTGCTGCAGCGGAATCTCATCTATACGGGGGTGACGCGGGGCAAGCGTCTCGTCGTACTGGTGGGAGAGCCCCGCGCTTTGGCGATGGCCGTTAAAAACAACCGGATGCAGAAGCGGTATACGTGGCTGGCCCGACGTTTGGGGGCGGCCCCGGAGGCCGCCGGTCCGCAAACTGAGGGTGAACGCACATGATGGTTTCTGGTGCCCGCAAGGGCTTTTGGGGTGTGCCGCCGTATGAAAGGCTCGGGGGGCGGGGCATTGTCTCTGTCCCCCAAATGGTGAAAGGGAGAAGCCTCCGTCTGATTGCTCTCGGCGTATTGCTGTGCTGCGCCCTCGCGCTCGGCGGCTGCGGCGGCGGACGCAAGGGCGGGAGCCTGCCTCTGGTCGAGTCCGGCAGCTTTGAAGGCCCGAAAGGGAGCATTGCGGATTTGCGGCGGTTGCCGCAGGATTTGCTGGTCTATGCCCGGCAGGGCAATCCGGACAAGCCCCTCATGTCGGCTGCGGAGCAGGCCCGGCAGGACGCCCGGTTCAACAGCCTGTTCTTTGGCCCGTGGGAGGCTGTACGCTCCTCCGTTTCCGCCTCCGAGGCGTTCGCCATTTTCGGCGGCCAGAAGAAGCGGAGCAAGGCGCGGGGATGGGCGGAAAACCTGTTGCCGTGGACGCAGGAGAATTGGGACAAGCTGACGGCGAACGCCGCTCGGGATGCGTACCCGTCCCGGTTCGACAAGGCGATTACCGTGCGGCCCACGGTGCTGCGCGAAGCGCCCACCCATAAGCCCCGATTTGGGAACCCTGCCGAGGCCGGGGAGGGGTATCCCTTCGATATGTTCATGTACTCCACGCTTCCGGTGGGGATGCCGTTGCTTGTCGTGCATACCTCCGCCGATGGCGCATGGGTGTTCGTGGAGACGGGGCTCGTATCCGGCTGGGTTCCCACGGAGGATACGGCTGTGACGGACGCGCCGTTCCGCTCGCGCTACGAGAACGGGACGTATGCGGTCATCGTCCGTGACGACGTCCCGCTGGTGGATGAGCTGGGGCGTTATGTTACCACGGGGAGCCTCGGGACCATGTTGCCTCTGTCCGGCGGATCGGGATCCTCGCTGAGGCTGCTGGTCCCTGTGCGTGATCCGCAGGGCCGTGCCGTGGCCGTACCCGTGCGGGTGTCTCCCTCCGATGTGGTGCGCAAGCCCATTCCCCTGACGGCAAGGGCGGCGGCCGAGATCGGCAACCGCATGATGGGGCAGCCCTACGGCTGGGGCGGATACCTGTTCAACCGGGACTGCTCGCTGGCGATGAGGGATCTTTTCGTCCCTTTTGGGGTGTGGCTGCCACGCAACTCATCGGCGCAGGCCAAGGCATGGCAGTTCATCAGCTTCGTGAAGGCGTCCCCCTCGGGTAAGGAAAGCATCATCAAGGACGAAGGGGTTCCGTTCGCCACGCTGCTCTGGCTGCGCGGGCACATTACCTTATATATAGGGGAGTACAAGGGCGAGCCCGTTATGTTCCACAACGTCTGGGGCGTTCGTACCGATGACGGGAACGGCGAAGGCCGGCACATTATCGGGCGGGCCGTCGTCACCTCCCTCCAGCCCGGAGCTGAACTTCCCAACGTCCGCCGCGAGAATCTGATTCTTTCCCGGCTGAAGGGGATGAGCGTTCTGCGGTATGATTGAGGAATGCGGGGGAGAAGGCCCCGGAAGGGGTGCCCTTTCGCGGTCGCTCTTCCGTAAGGCGTTTCTTGAGAGCGTAACGTGGTTTCTCCTGTGACTTGATTTCTTGCTTTGGGGCAGGGCACATTGTTTTAAGAACGTCTGTTGAGGGCGAGAAAAAGCCGTTTCCCGTTTGGGAGGCGGCTTTTTTATTGGCTGTGTTATAGTTTTCGGTTGACATTTATCGTAAGGTGTTGTATTCATAGCTCATGACGGCAAAAACCGTTAAAGCCAAGCTATGGAACCACACATGACGAATTACGAGATCATCCGTGAGCTTTTGCCGACCTTGAGTGCTGACGAGCAAGCAAAAATCAAGGCCGCACTTGACGCACAGCCGGGGTTCAGCTTTGCCGACCTCATCGAGGTCAGAGTCAATAAGGGTGTCGAGTGTCCACGCTGCCACAGCGTCGAGTTCGTTAAGAATGGTACGCGGAAAGGTATACAGCGTTACAAGTGTAAGGACTGCAACACCGCTTTTAATGACCTTTCCAACTCATTTTTGAGCCGTACTCATAAGGACTTCGATACATGGAAAGCCTATGCAAACTGTATTATCGAAGGCATTCCACTTCGGAAGGCCGCAAAACAATGCAGTATTAGCCTTTCAACAGCTTTTTATTGGCGTCATAAACTGTTGAATATCGTTAGTTACTATGTAAATCGAATCAAATTGAATGGAGTTATTGAGTCAGATGATACATTTTTCAGTGTTTCGATGAAGGGCAGTACTCCAGAAGATCGACCTGCGAAAAAGCGTGGTGAACCTGCAAGAAAACGCGGTCTGTCAAAGGATAAGGTTTGCGTAACTTGTGCAGTCAGTAGGAATGGGAAGCTGTACAGTAAGGTTGCAACACTAGGCCGTGGAACGTCTGGTGTTCTCAAGAAAGTCTTGAGAAAGCATATTTCAGACAATGCCATACTGTGTACCGATAAGGATTCAGCGTATCGACGCTTTGCTAAGAATGCGGAGCTTAGACTGATAGAGGTGAAAGCCGGACGTGTAAAAGGAACATATCACATCCAACACGTGAACGCCTACCACAGCCGCTTGAAGGCATTCATGTTACGGTTCAAGGGCGTAGCTACAAAATATCTGGACAACTATTTAGCTTGGCACAACCTCATTGTTGAACGCAAATCCGACGTGGTGAAAGTCTTGAGGAATGCAATGAGGCGTAGAAAGAGCGAGAGCTGGTTTGATGTCGCCAACAAACCAGCTCTTCCAATATAAAAGGAGACTGATAGCTTCCTACTATCAGGCTCCCGAAAGAATGTATCCCCACAGAGTTAAGCCTTGAAACAAGGACTTGGTTATAGCATTAATAACACCATCCTAATATCGGAGTAATGAATACTAGTTGCCGTACCGCTGTCACCCTTTCGACTAGTTGCCGAAGAAGGTGACAATCAACTCATAGAGTTCCTGTACTCCCTGCCAGCACAGGGCGCAGAGAAGCTCTATGATGATACGACGAAATAGCTCCATAGCTATTTCTGAGTCGAAACACAGTAAATCTCCTTTCTACTTATGCTGTAATACAGGGTTCTCGAAAC
>ENA-UERU01001308-UERU01001308.1-human-gut-metagenome-genome-assembly--contig:-NODE-1308-length-14366-cov-4.856043_pt1 | contig 14366 bp, 10 predicted proteins | sample MGYA00242988_ERZ507989 | MGnify/ENA primary metagenome ERZ507989 (study PRJEB26167, sample SAMN06115519) | human gut metagenome | host: Homo sapiens | place: China:Hunan | collected 2015-08-21...
CGGTTTATATTAAATTTCGCATGCACAAAGTGTTGGAATCAGGTTGCGGTCGCCATACGCATTGTCTACGCGGGCTACATTCACCCAGAATTTGCTGTCGTGCAACCATTCCAGCGGGAAGGCGGCCTTGCTGCGCGGATACTCGTGTTTCCATTCGTCGGCCGTTACTTCATATTCGGGATGAGGAGCGTTCTTTAATACGTTGTCTTCCTTTGAAGCCTTGCCTTCTTCCACCTCCTTGATTTCGTTCCAGATACATTCCAGTACCTCGACGAAACGATCCAGTTCGACTTTGCTTTCGCTTTCGGTCGGTTCGACCATCAGAGTGCCGTGAACAGGGAAGGAAAGAGTTGGAGCGTGGTAGCCGAAGTCCATCAGGCGCTTGGCGATATCGCCTTCATCGATGCCCGAACGTTCTTTTACCGTGCGGCATTCCAGGATCAGTTCGTGACCGACGCGACCTGTAGCACCAGTGTAAACGATTCCGTAAGTATCTTTGAATTTGGCTGCCAGATAATTCGCATTCAAGATCGCGGTCTTGGTGACCGTTTCCAACCCTTCTGTTCCCAACATGCGGATATAAGCATATGTGATCGGCAGAATGCCCGCGCTACCGTAAGGTGCGGCGGAGACTGTGTTCAGGTCGCTGCCCCATAATATCGGATGCTGTGGCAGGAACGGGACGAGATGTGCGGCAACGCAGATCGGACCGACACCGGGACCGCCTCCTCCGTGAGGAGAAGAAAAGGTCTTATGCAGGTTTAGGTGGCAGACGTCTGCACCGATAGTACCCGGATTGGTCAGACCGACTTGTGCATTCATGTTGGCGCCGTCCATATACAGCTGACCACCGCAAGCGTGAACAATGTCGCACATTTCCTTGATGTCCACCTCGAAGATACCGTGAGTAGACGGATAGGTGATCATGCTGGCTGCTAAGTTGTCCTTGTTGGCTTCGGCTTTAGCCCGGAAATCTTCCAAGTCGATATTACCCTTGTCGTCACATTTTACCGTAACGGTCGTAAAACCGCATTGAACCGCACTTGCCGGGTTCGTACCGTGGGCAGAAGCCGGCAGCAGGACGATGTTGCGATGTCCTTGCCCGATGCTTTCCAGATAAGCCCGGATTACGCGCAGACCTGTATATTCGCCGGCGGCTCCGGAATTTGGTTGCAGCGTACAGCCTTTGAATCCGGTAATTTCGCACAAGTAAGCCGATAAGTTTTCAATCAGTTCCGTGTAACCTTCAACCTGGTCTTCTGGTGCATACGGATGTATATTCATGAATTCCGGGCGGCTGAGTGGAAGCATGGTCGATGCCGGATTCAGTTTCATCGTACAAGAACCTAAAGAGATCATGGATTGGGCCAATGAAACATCCTTTCGTCCCAGGCGGGTGATATAACGCATCAGTTCCGTTTCGGTATGATATTTTTTGAATACGTCTTCTTGCAGGAATTCGGAAGTACGGGCGAATTTCGGATCGAAATAAGTTTTCTCAGGAACGGCTTCTTTCAGCATGTAGTCCTTTCCGGCTGCCCCTGCGAAGATATACAGCAATACGCCGATATCGGTCGGTCCGGTCGTTTCGTCCAAGCTGATGCCGATCTGTCCGGCATCGAAGTAACGCAAGTTCACCTTACATTCCAATGCGATCTCGCGGAGTGCATTGATGGATACATGTTCCGGCAACTGGATTTTCAGTGTGTCGAAATAGTTTTTGTTCAATTGTTTGTAGCCTAGTTTTTCCAACTCGCCTGTTAGGAAACCTGCAGAAGCGTGGATACGACCTGCGATGTTCTTCAAGCCTTCGGCACCGTGGTAAACGGCGTAGAAACCAGCCATCGTGGCTAGCAAGGCTTGGGCGGTACAGATATTGGAGGTCGCCTTTTCACGTTTGATATGCTGTTCGCGTGTTTGCAAAGCCAAGCGGTAAGCCGTGTGTCCATAGGCATCTTTGGAAATGCCGATGATACGTCCGGGGATGGAACGCTTGTATTCGTCTTTCGTAGCGAAGAATGCAGCGGACGGGCCACCGTAGAACATAGGGATACCGAAACGTTGGCTGCTCCCGAATACGACGTCTGCACCCCATTCTCCCGGAGGAGTCAGCAGGACAAGACTCATCAGGTCGGCAGCAACGGCGACACGTGCTCCACCGGCATTGGCACGTACGATGAATTCTTTATAATCTTCGATCGAACCGTCGGCATTCGGATACTGGACGATAGCCCCGAATACATCCGGTGTGAATTCAAATGTTTTGTAATCACCCACAACGACCTTGATGCCTTGCGGGATCATGCGAGTGTTGATAACGGCCAGTGTAGAGGCGAATACGTTTTCGTCGACAAACAACGTATTGGCTTCTGCTTTCACCTGTGCACGGCTACGGCTACCGTAGAACATGGTTGCCGCTTCGGCTGCTGCTGTCGCTTCGTCCAGCAGGGAACAGTTGGCTAGCGGCAGGCCGGTCAGTTCAGCGATAACAGTCTGGAAATTCAACAACGCTTCCAGACGTCCTTGTGAAACTTCTGCCTGGTACGGAGTGTAGGAAGTGTACCAAACCGGATTTTCAAATACGTTACGTTGGATAGGAGCCGGACATACTGTGTCATACCAACCCATTCCGATATAAGAAGTGAAGACTTCGTTTTTGGATGCCAACTCCGAGATGTGTTCTGCGAACTCACGTTCCGTCATGGGTTCGGGAAGGTTAAGCGGTTCTTTCAAACGGATGTCGGACGGGATGGTCTGATCGATCAGTTCGTCAACCGACTTGACGCCGATGGCTTGCAGCATGGAAGGAATGTCTTCTGCCGAGATACCAACGTGGCGGTTTACAAATTTATTTGTGTCCATAATATTGTGATTTATGATTTATGAATTAATTCTTAATTGTCAATTACAAATAGGGATTGTTGAACTTCTCATCGATGACTCTTGTTTCCGGTCCATGCCCCGGATAGATTACTGTCTCGTCGGGAAGTGAAAGGAGTTTGTCGTGGATGGCGGCAACCAATACCTCCTGGTTTCCACCCCAAAGGTCGGTACGGCCGATACTTCCGGCAAACAGTGCATCGCCGACGATCGCAAAGCCGTTCTTTTTGTTATAGAAAGCGATGCTGCCGGGTGAATGTCCGGGAACTGTCAGCACTTGAAGTTCGGATGTGCCGAACTTAATGATCTCGCCTCCTACGATATATTTTTCAACCGGGACGTTCTCGACATGCTGACGGAGTCCGAACAACTTGGCCTGTTCGTCCGGAGAGGGTAGTTTCTCGACATCCTGCTTGTTCGCTTCGGGTTTCAAACCGTATGTCTTATATATAAAACCGTTTCCAAATACGTGATCCACGTGCAGATGAGTACAGAGCAAATGCTTTAATGTCAACTTGTTTTCGAGGATAAAGTCGGTTAACTCCTTTTCCTCTTCCTTGCGACAGCAACCACAATCGATCAGTACGGCCTCGCGTGTATCATCATACAGCAGGAATGTGTTTTCCTGGAAATAATTGAACTCAAACGATTTTATTGTAATCATAACGGTACGTAAACAACTTTTTTAGTTTGGAAAAATTCTTCTTTAAAATGGTCACTCAGGTTGAGGCTGACAGCTTGCTTGTGGAATGGCAATATTTCATGCTGCAACTCTCCTCCTTTCAGACAAATCAAACCGTTAGGAAGTGCATTTTGTTGTTCCTTCTTTATATTCTTACGGGCGATTTTTACCAGATCGGCCAGCGGCATGACAGCACGACTCACGACAAAGTCGAATAATTGTTTTTCCTCTTCGGCACGACAATGGCGGAAAGTGACGTTTTTCAGACCGATCGCTTCGGCTACAGCTTGTCCGACCTTGATTTTTTTTCCGATACTGTCTACCAAATGAAACTGTACTTCAGGGAGCAGGATCGCAAGTGGTATGCCGGGAAAACCGCCTCCCGTACCGATATCCATAATTGTCGATCCTTCTCTGAATTTCAGCATTTTCAAGATACCTAACGAATGAAGTACGTGGTGCAGGTACAGGTTCTCTATATCTTTGCGTGAAATTACATTGATTTTGGAATTCCAGTCTGAATACAAATCAAACAGGGCGTCTATCTGTTGCTTTTGCGCATCGGTTAGCGTTGGAAAGTAAGACTTTAGAACCCCCAATTGACAATTGACAATTGACAATTGGGAGGATATTGTTGCATTGTTATCCATAAATTATATGTATAGGATTATTGTTATATTTTATTTGTCAATTGTCAATTAGTTTCGCAATTGGACTGTCTTTTTTCAATAGATATAGGATTTCCGCATAGGGTAAGAATACGTTTGTTTCCCTTACCACGTAAGCGGCGATCTCATATTCATTAAAGGTATACGTGATGCCGTCCTCGTCGACCAGGAAATTACCGTTCGGAAAAATTTCTTCGACACTGAAAAAACCGATGTTTTCCAAATCTTTCGGATTCTCCACCTTGTTTTGTTTGGCAATATGATCGATCAATATCTGTGCGAGGCTGTCCTGGAAGTTCTCGATGAAAATATCTTCTTCTGTGATTGCATTGCCTGTTTTCAAGTTGATCACGTGATTGTTGTAGGCATGCGAACCGTGTGCACCGCCTGTATAGTTTTCGAAACTTACAGTATAGCTCAGAATGTCATTCTGGTTGTAGACGATTTCATCCGATGACATTTCGAAATAAGAGAACCAGGCTCCGACCGGCAGATCGTCCTTCTTTTCCAACTCTGCCTTGAAATCGGCTTCCAGTTCTTTATAGTTGTTCAGATAGTCTTCTGTGTACTTGGTGACCGCCTCTTCTGGAGACAGGTTCTCATAATTCTCGCCGAAGTAGGAGAGGACAAAGTCATTCTGTATCTTTTTCAGAATCTCCTTATCGGAAAATTTGGCAGGATAGGTGAAGTTCAATTGCAGGTTGCAATTGGGATTATCGGGATTATTCAGCAGATGATAGGTCCTATCCACCCGGATAGAATCGAATTTAATATCATTATCGGCCGTTTGCTTCGTGTTGGTATTGCAACCGGTTACGAACATTCCTAAAAAGAAAAGCGCTATCAGGCTTTTACTAATTTGTGTACTCATCGGAATCATAGATTTTAGATAATACTTTTAGATGCAAATGTAAGCTATTATCTTGTAATAAACGAATGGCTGGTTTCTTTTTTCAGCCTCGGAGGCATCAAAAGGGTGAGGAGATAGCAGTGCTGGTGTTGTTTCCTGCCTATGTAACGGTCGTTCCCTACCTATGAAACTACTGTTTCCTGCCCATGAAACGGGAGTACCATGCCAGTGGAACTCTTGTGCCAATAAAATGTAACAGGCTTGGCACTGCGTTCTGGCTTATCATCCGGAAAAGGAATTCTGCTTGGCGAAGGTTGAGTTGTAATAAATGTTTTAAACGAAAATAAACGCTAATTAGGCAACCTTTTGAGAAAAAGGTTGCCTAATTCTATTTGTGAAACGAACAAATCCCCTATATTTGCACAGTGTGTACGCACACCTCTTTGAACCATGTAAAAAATAACAGGTAACAAATGGCTTATTCTAACTATTATGCGGCTTCTGGGCTTTTCCATGGATCTATGTCGTCGGTAATGGGAACGCAGTTCGACATCTTGATGGTCGGCAATGATCCCCGTCTTCTTGGTACGGTCTGGGAAAAGGTCGAATCGGAAGTGCAGCGATTAGATAAAATGCTGAACCGGTTCGATCCGGAGAGTGAGGTTTCATTTGTTAACCGGGAAGCCGGACACTATCCGGTGACGGTGGGGGAAGAGCTTTGGAATATATTGTTGAACTGCAAGCGTTACAATGAGCTGACGGAAGGATATTTCGATATAACTTTGCAGGGATTCGACCAGGTATTGCTGACGGAAGAAGATAAAAGCATTTTTTTCTTTTCTGAATCTTTACACATTGATCTCGGCGGGTACGGGAAAGGATATGCGCTTGCTAAAATACGGGAACTGTTGGAAGAAAACGGGATTGGTAAGGCGCTTGTCAATTTCGGAAATAGTTCGGTTCTGGCGGTCGGTACGCATCCGTGCGGCGAATATTGGCCGGTGGGTCTTGACAATCCGTTTACGAAAGAGCGGATTGCCGATTTGAAGTTGAGTGATAGTTCGTTATCGATATCGGGAAATATGCCTTCCCATCCGCGCCATATCGTGAACCCGCATACGGGAACATTCGTGGAGGATAAGAAAATGGTGTCGGTGGTGGCGAAAGATCCGGTGGTGGCGGAAATTCTGACAACTGCCTTTATGATCTGCGGCGACGAGCGTGTTCCGGTAATCGCGTCTCAATTTGATATTTATGAAAAACATGTATATAAGTTATGAAAAATGATGAGAATTCAGTCAATTTAAGCCGGCGGGACTTCTTTAAGGAGTTGGGAATGATTGGTGGAGGCGGTGTGCTGCTTTCCGCGTTTCCCTGGTTGCAGTCCTGTAGTGCCGACGATAAGGTGCAGATCGCAAAGGAGAAAGTGCGGATCGGATTTATTGGTACAGGTTCGCGCGGACAGTACCACTTGAATAACCTGAAGACGATTCCGTATGCCGATGTGGTTGCCTTGTGTGATAATTATCCTCCCCACCTGAAAGAGGCTTCGGCTCTCTATCCGAAAGCCAAGACATATGACGATTACCGGAAGCTTTTGGATGATAGAGATATACAAGCTGTCATGATCGCCACTCCGCTGTACGAACATGCGCATATCACAATAGACGCCTTGCATGCCGGAAAGCATGTCTTCTGCGAGAAATCGATGGCGATGACGTGTGCTGACTGTCTGGATATGTATAATGTGTTTAAGGAATCCGGCAAGGTGATGTTTATCGGCCAGCAGCGCTTGTATGATCCGAAATATATAAAGGCGATGGAAATGATCCATGCCGGCTTGTTGGGAGAGATAAATTCGATACGGGCGTATTGGTTCCGTAATAACGACTGGCGCCGTCCGGTCCCTTCTCCCGATTTGGAACGTAAGATCAACTGGCGTTTATATAAGGAATATTCATGCGGCTTGGTAACAGAATTGGCAACCCATCAGTTGCAGGTTGGAAACTGGGCGCTCCGGATGCTTCCCGAAAAGGTGGCCGGCATGGGAGATATCGTCTATTGGAAGGATGGTCGCGAAGTGTATGACAGTATCAATTTGATTTATCATTATCCGAATGGTGTGAAGATGACCTATGAGTCGATGATTGCCAACAAGTTTTATGGCCTTGAAGAAGAGATTATGGGAAGCAAGGGCACGATGGAACCGGAAAAAGGTAAATATTATTTTGAAGATGTCGAACCTGCTCCTGGTATCATGCAGTTGATCAACCAGATCGAACATAAGATCTTCGACAATGTTTCATTTGCCGGCCCGAGTTGGGTTCCTGAAACTGCATCGGTAAACAAGGGACATCTGATCATGGACAATGTCACAACGATCAGTGGACAGTCATCGGTAGGAGCTGCTGGCGACGGTTCTATCGAGTTGGTTACTGCTTTCTGCGAAGCGGCTATTACTGGAAAACCGGCTCCTAACCTGGTGGAAGAAGCTTACTATTCCTCTGTTTTGGGTTTGTTGGGCTTGCAGGCGATTGATGAAGGACGGGTGATTACTTTCCCGGATGAATATAAAATACCGTATCTAAATTTTGCATGATTATGAAAGAAATCGTATTATCTGTAAAGAGACAAAAAACGGAAATTAAGATATTCTGTGTCTGTATCGCGCTCGCCTATCTGATGAACATTATCTCTATCATCGCATATGGTACAAGTTGGTCCGAGCTTTGGACACAATCGTTGTGGATGCTGCTTATCACCTGTGGCTTTTACGGGTTGTCGGTCATACTTCGTCTGTTGTATTACGGAGTACGACAATTAAGAAAATGATCTTGCTTTTCTCTTGGAAGAAAAGCGGCTGAAAGATTAAGGTCGTTCTATCACTTTTCTATCGGGAGGAAGTGGTAGAACGATTTTTATATGTTTTTGATTGATTCCTTATTGTTTTTTTCTACTTGAGTCTTTTCCTTTGCCCAATAAATCTGATAAGCATGAAAAAGACGATTTTATTTTTCTCAATTCTGTTGGCGTCGTGTGCAGGTAAGCAGACGCAAGAGATCCGGACAATGGAACGTTTGTCCACTGCATCTCATAATGATTACTATGTAAGTAACCGGGCTCCGTTGCAACCGTTGCAATTTATTAAGCTGCCCGCCGGAAGTATCGAGCCAGAAGGCTGGATCAGGCGGCAGATCGAATTACAGAAGGATGGACTTTGTGGTCATTTGGGGGAGATTAGTGCCTGGCTGCAAAAGGAAAACAATGCCTGGTTGAAAAACGGAGGTGAATGGGGGTGGGAAGAAGTGCCCTACTGGTTGCGAGGGTATGGTAACATGGCGTATGCCTTGAGAGACGAGACTTTGTTGAAGGAAACGAAATTCTGGATAGAGGCCATCTTGTCAAGTCAGCGAGCGGATGGTAATTTCGGGCCGGTGCATTTGAATAACGGCAAGCAGGATTTTTGGCCGAACATGATCGTCCTTTGGATCATGCAATCTTATCATGAATATACGAACGATAACCGGGTGATTGACTTCATGACCCGCTATTGTCATTATCTGCAAACGGTTCCCGATGACGCTTTCCTGTCGAGTTATTGGGAAAATAGCCGCGGGGGGGATAATCTTTGGAGTGTGGTCTGGCTGTATAACCGCACGGGTGACGAGTCACTTCTTTCGTTGGCCGAAAAAATTCACAGGAATACGGCGGATTGGACAAAATCGACTCAGCTTCCTAACTGGCACAATGTGAATGTCGCCCAGTGTTTTCGCGAACCTGCCACCTATTTTCTGTTTACAAAAGATTCGGCGATGTTGGCTGCCAGCTATAATGTCCAGAGTTTGGTACGCCGTGCTTTCGGCCAAGTTCCTGGTGGAATGTTTGGGGCGGATGAGAATGCCCGTATCGGTTTCTTCGATCCTCGACAGGGTACGGAGACTTGTGGTTTTGTGGAGCAGATGGCTTCCGACGAGATCATGCTTTTGATCAGTGGCGATCCTTATTGGGCTGATCACCTCGAAGATGTTGCGTTCAACAGTTATCCAGCTTCTTTGATGCCTGATTACCGGGCGCTTCGTTATCTGACTTGTCCGAATATGGCGATCAGCGATTCTCGCAATCATCATCCGGGATTGGATAATTCCGGTCCGTTCTTGGCCATGAACCCGTTCAGCAGTCGTTGCTGTCAGCACAATCATGGTTTCGGTTGGCCTTATTATGTCGAACATTTGGTGTTGGCAACGCCGGATAACGGGGTAGCCGCCGTTTTATACAATTCTTGTAAGGCAAATGTAAAGGTGGGCGATGGAACGGAAATCACCTTACGCGAACAGACGAATTATCCGTTTGAGGAAATGACACGTTTTACGGTTGGAACGTCCGAAAACGTATCTTTCCCCTTCTATCTCCGCATCCCGTCCTGGTGTAAAAATGCTTCTGTCTTGATCAACGGAAAAAAACAGCAAACAAAGCTTGCTCCCGGAACATACGCTTGTATAGAACGGGAATGGAAAGATGGCGATGAGGTAGTCCTGAACCTTCCGATGGAATATGCCGTTCGTCAGTGGCAGGTAAATAAGAACAGTGTCAGTGTCGATTACGGTCCGCTAACCCTGTGCTTGAAAATAGAGGAAGAATACAAGCAAATGCCCAGCACCGAGACTGCTGTTTGGGATTCCAAATGGCAGGAAGGAGCGGATGCCTCCGCATGGCCGACATTCGAGATTCTGCCTGCAAGCCCGTGGAATTATGCCTTGAGAGTCCAGTCACCTATCACGTTGCAACGCAGAAACTGGCCGTCGGACAACAATCCTTTCACTCTCTCTTCCGTCCCGATGGAATTTAAGGCTCAGGGACGTTTGGTGCCGGAGTGGAAAATTGACGAATACGGATTATGCGGAGTCCTTCCATACGAAAACGCCCGCAAGTCCGACTGCCTGGATGAAATCACCTTGGTCCCTATGGGAGCGGCAAGGTTGAGGATTTCTGCTTTCCCAGTGGCAGAGCGGTGAGAATTAAAAAATAATGATCGGTCTCTATTTTTAATTCTCAATTTTTAAGTGCTTCATATATTCTGATGGAGTCTTCCCGTACTGCTTCTGGAAGCAGGTGGAGAAGTAGGCAGGTGACGAAAAGCCGACTTGGAAAGCGATCTCGCTGATGCGGTTCTCTCCGTTCTGCATCAGCAGGATCGCCTTCTTTAAGCGGGCAATGCGGATGAAGTCGTTAGGAGAAAGACCGGACAGACCCTTAACTTTGCGGTAGAGGCTGGAAGTGCTCATTCCCATCGTATCGGCAAGCATCTCAACGGAGAGTGCTTCATTGCTGAGGTGTTCTTCCAAATAATCGTTCAGTTTGCGAAGGAAAATATCATCCACCTGCGAAACGGCGAGAGAGGCTACCGGGGCGAACGGCTTCTCCAAATAGGTTTTGTTCAGTAGCTTACGGCTTTTCAAAAGGTTGCCCACTTGGGCCGTCAGCAGTTCGATAGAGAACGGTTTCTCCATATAGGCATCGGCTCCAGAGTTCAGTCCCTTCAGGCGTGATTGCAGGTTGTGTTGTGCTGTCAGCAGGATAAACGGGATATGGCTGACATTGACATCGTTTTTCATTTCGTTGCAAAGTTCGAAGCCGTCCATGATCGGCATCATGACATCGCTGATGATTAGGTTGACCGTGTTTTTACGGACCAGATCGAGAGCTACTTTCCCGTTTTCCGCTTCTAGCACTTGATATGTTTCCGCCAGTTCGCGGGCGATGAAATGGCGCATATCATTTTGATCTTCGACAATTAGGATAACCGATTTGCCAGTTTCGGCCAATGTGACTATTTCCGCTTTCTCTTTTCCAGCAGTGGTCTGGAAACTGTCTTCCTGCTGTTCTGGGAGCATCAGGACAAACTGGTTCAAGCCGTCCGGCGTTTGTCGATAGAACAGTCTGCCGCGGTGGAATTCAGTCAAAGAGTGGGCCAACGACAAACCGATACCGCTTCCTTGCTGGTTTTCTGTCTCTTTGAGACGGTAGAACGGATTGAATATATTTTCGGTTTCACTGTCGGGTATCAGATGCCCGTCGTTGGTGACGAGCAGGGTGAACATGCGCTCTTCACCCGAAGGAGGGAGTAATTCGAGCGATATCCGGCTGTCCGAGTACTTCAGTGCATTGCTGACCAGGTTGCTGACGATCTTCGAGAATGCTTCTCGGTCCAGACAGGCCTCGAAAGGTAGATCCGGCAGCTTGACTGTGAAATTCTTGTTTCCCTGTTCGAAAGCCGGACGGAACGGATGCAGGATCGTTTCCAGCCAGAGGACGACATCGGTCTTGACATAGTTCAGTTTGAACCCGCGGCTTTCCGTCTTGCGGAAGTCCAATAGTTGGTTACTTAGGTCTAACAGTCGCCCAGTGTTTTTCTCGATGATTCGTAGGTTCTCCTGTGTGGCGGGCGTTCCATCCCCTGAACGAAGGATTTTTTCCAGCGGGGCTTTTATCAGGGTAAGAGGTGTCCGTATTTCATGCGTGATAAAGGTAAAGAACTGTATTTTTGCATTATAAAGTTCTTTTTCCTTCTTACTTTCGAATATTTCACGGTTGATGCGGTGTTTTTCTTCCAGTTTGGCTTTTTTATAGTTATACCAGAGTACGATCAGCAGGCATAAGATCGTGAAATAAATGAGTAATGCCCATCCGGTAGCCCAGAATGGCGGTGTCACCGTGATCCGAAGAGTCGTCTCGTTATCTTGCCAAACCCCGCTGCTATTGGTCGATTTTACCCGGAAAACATAGTCGCCGGGTGACAGGTTGGCAAAGGTCACGTCTTTATTCTGCTTCATATAGATCCAGTCTTTGTCACTCCCTTCCAAACGGTAGGCATACTGGATCGCGTCTGGAGATGTATAGCTCAATGCCACATACGAAAGGGTAAAAGTGGAGCGGTTATGCGGAAGTTTCAATTCTCCGTTTTTCATAATCTGGTTGACATTATATTTAGGGGCACCGATGCGGTCGTCCTGCACATCTATGCGAGTGATACATACCGACGGTGAATAAACATCCTCTTTGAAATCGCGCGGATTAAAGGCGATCATTCCGTTTATCGTTCCCATATACATGGTCCCATCCGGCATCTTGTAGGCAGAACAATAGTTGAATTGCGTTTCGGGCAAGCCATCCGTGTACGAGAAAGTCTTCATCACATATGTTTCCGGGTTAAAACGAACCAGCCCGTTGGCCGTTGCAATCCAGAAAAGATGTTCGTCGTCTTCTAAAATACGGTGTACGATATTGCTGGGCAGTCCGTTTTCAACCGTGATGCGGTTGAATGAATCCGATATCTCGTTGTAGAGGGAGAAACCATAGGTCGTTGCCACCCAAATCCGTTTTTTCGAATCTTCGAATATGGATGTCACGTTGTTGTCGCCGATGGTCTGTGACCGCTCGCGGTTGGATGTATAGTGCGCTAACTTCTTGTCAGTTTTAGAATAGCGATAAGCGCCGGAGGTGGTCGCAACCCAGATATCCCCTTTGCTGTCTTTGTAGATTTGACGTACCATCGACTTAATCTCTGTTTTCCAAGGGGTGAAACATTCTTCTTTTTTATGGAAGAGGACAAGCCCTTCGGAGGTCCCGATCAGGATTTCGTCTTCGGAGAGTTTGCAAAAGCAGAGTATGAAGTCTGCCGGAAGCAGGTTGTCGGTATTGTTCCGGGTATATCGTTTGATGATTTTCCCGGAAGGGATGTCCAGAAGGTCGATTCCGGTGTTGAATGTCCCTACCCACAACCGGCTGCCGTCGGCAAGCAGGCCGTGGATATTGGTTGCCGAAAGCGGGTGGACTGGGTTGGTACGGGAGAAGTTCGTGATCTTGCCGGTAGCCAGACTATAGCGATTGATCCCGTTATCTTCCGTTCCTAACCAGAGGTTGCCGTATCGGTCCGGACAGATTTCACGTACGGCATTTCCCGGCATTCCCGGATGGGTTTTCCCTCCGATAAAATATTTAAACGGGACATATTCTTTGGGCAGGTAGTTGATTCCTCCGAAAAAGGTGGTAACCCATATCCCTCCTTCACGGTCTTTTGTGATCGAATAGGCTGCATTGTCGGAGATCGTATATTCGTTTGTCAACGATTTTTGCAGGTGCGTGATGCTCCGGTCTGCCATATTCAGGATGTAGACACCGGACTCGGATGCGATCCAGTACGTATTCTCACTACACTGCTTGATGTCGCGAACCTGTATATCTGGGATGACTGTTTCCGTTTTCCGGTTGTGCCGGTCGTAAAACTTGAGTCCTGCCCGGTCTGTCCCGACCAGTATTCCCCAATCCGGCACGAGGCAAAGCTTGGTGAGGTTGATCGGATTTTCTTTTTCCTTTTCAGTCAGTATCGGGATACGGGCGAATTTGTCTGCCTCCGGTTTGTAGAAAAACAGGTCGCTGCGTCCGGCGAGGATCGGCTCGCTCTCTTCGTTCATCGTGATGTCTATCATGCTTATCTGCTCCCCTTCGGGGTAGAAATGCGGACTGCTTTCGCCTGAAAGGGCATAGCGGGCGATCCGGTTGTAGCTCATCAGCCACAAATTCCCTTTTTTATCTTCTCTGATTTGTTGGAAATATTCTGGGGCGTTGTTGCTGTCGGAAAAGGTCAGGGGATGGAAAGCATCTGTTTGATAGTCGTAATAGCAGGTGTGGGAATAGGTGCAGACCCATATCCTACCGGTCGAATCTTCGAAAAGGCTGATGATTCTGTCGTTCGGCAGACTTTCCGGCTCGTACGAGTTGTAGCGGTATATCCGGAACTGATGTCCGTCGAAACGGTTCAATCCGTCGTCCGTCCCGAACCACATGAATCCTTTTTTATCCTGTAGGGCACAATAAACCGTGTTATGCGACAATCCTTGTTTGTTGGTATAATGACGGAAATACAAATCGTGTGCCTTGCCGGAGTTGGGAAGGAGTAGCAAAAGCAAACCTGTTATGGTAGTCAGGAAAAGTCTCATACAAAGTCGTCGTTCATCTTTTGTGTGCTGCAAAAGTAAGCAAAAAAACGCTATTTAAGAGGCGTTTGTGCGATATTTGATTGATATTTGAAAGCTTCTGATTGATCCTTGAAAGAGGTTTTGACGGCCCGGAAATATCTTTGTACCAAAATTTCAGACAAAGGAAATTTAAGCTCTTATGAATGTTGTGTTTTATTAATATATATAAGGAATAATGAAGAGAACCTCGCTGATGCTATTGGCTGGTTTCGTTTTTATACTTAAGAGATCGTGCGGGTGGGTCTGGTTTG
>ENA-UERU01001347-UERU01001347.1-human-gut-metagenome-genome-assembly--contig:-NODE-1347-length-14004-cov-5.304445_pt1 | contig 14004 bp, 9 predicted proteins | sample MGYA00242988_ERZ507989 | MGnify/ENA primary metagenome ERZ507989 (study PRJEB26167, sample SAMN06115519) | human gut metagenome | host: Homo sapiens | place: China:Hunan | collected 2015-08-21 | study...
TCCTGTGGGAAAGAAGCACGAAGAAGCCGGAGAACAGACAGGGGCAGGAACAGAAGGGCGGCTCTGGAGAAAAAGGGACAGGAAGTCGTTTCTTCAAAAAAGGCTGCAACCGCTCCGAAACAAAAGATACAGGACAAAACATCTGCCTATAAGACTCTTGCCAAGTCTTCCACAAAAACATTTAAAATCCCCGCAAATACAGAGATACCCCGCCTAAAGGAGAAACGCCAGGAGCAGGTTATCAAGCACGAAGGATATACGGTTTCTTATAATTCCGAGTACCGTATAGCTAACTGGGTCGCGTACGAATTGACGGCAACGGAAGCCAAAAGCAAAAAGACGGAACGTTCTAATAAGTTTGTACCCGACCCGCAGGTGAAAGGTTCGACGGCGATGAACGAAGATTATACGCGTTCCGGCTACGATCGTGGCCATTTAGCTCCGGCAGGCGATATGAAATGGTCTGCAAAAGCCATGCGCGAGTCTTTTTACCTGAGCAATATCTGCCCGCAAAAACCGAAATTAAACCGGGGCATATGGAAAGACCTGGAGGAACAGTGCCGCTTGTGGGCGTTGGATAACGGTTCGCTTTTGATTGTTACGGGCCCCGTCATTACAGGCGATATGAAACGATTGGGAAAAAACAGGGTTGCGATACCCAAAGCCTTTTATAAGGTATTGTGTTATCATACGGAGAAAGGCTATAAGGGTATCGGATTTCTTTTCGAGAATAGGGATTATAAAGATAATTCGCTGAAATCGATGGCGATACCTATCGACAGCGTAGAAAAGGTAACAGGCATTGACTTCTTCCCGTCTATCCCCGACGATCAGGAAAACGAAATGGAAGCGGCGGTTGATTGGGGCCGTTGGTCGTTTTAATGCATATATCCGAAAAATTATCAGAGGGTACACTTTGAAATCCGGTCGGAACCGGAACAATAGATTTTAAAAGAATGTTGTATTCTCTGGGTATGCAATTAATAGTCAGAATATAATAGTAATAATAAATAACTAAATGCAAGTTATCATGAATGGTAAATTAATCCCTGTTTTTGTATTGGCAGCATTGATGTCGTGTAGTCAGCCGCCGGTGAAGGAGCAAGGTCCCCGTCCGGTAAAGTTGGCGGAAGTGACCTCATTGAATCTTGTGGAAAAGTCGTTTAGCGGTGTCGTATCGCCGGATCAGTTCAGTGATCTGGCCTTTAAAATGTCCGGACCGCTGATTTCGCTGAAGGTGGATGAAGGGCAAAAAGTCCGTGTGGGACAGGTCGTGGCAGAGATCGACCCTCAAGATTTCAAATGGGAATATGAAGCGAAAAAAGCCTCTTTTCAAACTGCCGAAGCACAGTTGCAACGTGCGAAGAAGCTGTTATCCAAACAGGCTATTTCGAAGCAGGAATATGAAACGACCGAAGCTTCCTATTCGAATGCAAAGGCTGCATTCGAATATGCGCAGAATCAGCTGGAACAAACGAAACTGCGTGCTCCGTTCGATGGATTTATCCAGAAGAAATATGTCGAGAATTATCAGAAGGTACAGGCCGGACAGGGGATCGTTTGCCTGATTAACCCGAACAAGTTGCAGATCCAGTACACGATGCCTGAAACGAATATTACCTATTTCTCGACTCCTTATCAGATTTATGTGGAGTTTGATAACTACAAGGGAATCCGTTTCAAAGCGAAAGTGAAGGAATATGTGGAAGCGTCTCCCGATGGTTCCGGCGTTCCCGTTTTCCTATATATCGACGATCCCGAATTTAATCTGAACAAATACAAAGTGGCTGTCGGCTTCTCCTGTCGCGTGGTGCTGCATATCGAGAGTGCAAGCTTTAACGAGGGAGCGGTGTTGGCGCCTCTTTCCGCCATTGTAGCCAGTGAAGAAAATAACGACAAATTTGTCTTTGTCTATAACGCCCAGTCGCAAAAGGTGGAACGTCGCCAGATCGAAGAATCCGGACTGGTAGGAAAAGACAATGTTATAATAACCAAAGGGCTGAAAGCCGGTGACCAGGTCGTTTCCGCCGGGGCTACTCGCCTGGTTGAAGGACAGCAGGTAAAAGTATTAACAGATTAAGCTGATAAATAATTAATCTTCCAGTATATTCTTTAGAGAATAAGAAGATTATATATTTCTTTTTGGCTATCATGCTGATAGGAGGTATATATTCTTTCTTTAAATTGCCGAAGAAGGAGGACTCGCCTTTCGTAATCAAGCAGGCTGTTTTGGTTACGCAATATCCGGGTGCTACTCCTCAGGAGGTAGAAAAATTGATAACGGAACCTATCGAGAGGGAAATTCAGTCCATGTCGGATGTTTTTCAGATCAAGTCTGAATCTTATTTCGGCATGTCGAAGATCTCGATCGAGTTGCAGCCGACTTTGGCCCCGGATTATATGCCGGTCAAGTGGGACGAATTGCGTCGTAAGGTGGCTAATATACAGCCTCGCCTTCCGAGTGGCGCCTCTGCCATTAATGTGAGTGATGATTTCGGGGACGTGTTCGGTATCTATTACGCCCTGACAGCCGACGAAGGTTTTACTTACGACGATATGCGCGATTGGGCGCAGAAGATCAAGACCGAGCTGACTCCTATTCAGGGTGTGCAGAAGGTCTATCTGTTTGCGGAACAGACGCAGGTCGTGAATGTGCGTATCTCGGTTCCCAAGCTGGCGAACTTGGGGATCGATCCGAATTCGATTCAGCAAGTCCTGCAAACCCAGAATCTGCTGGTCAATACGGGTGAGATCATGACCGGGACCTATCAGCTTCGTGTACGTGCCGAAGGTACTTATAAAAGTATAGAGGATATACGCGACCAGCTGATCGTGACAAAGGGTGGGGGCGAAGTACGCCTGGGTGATATCGCAACCATCGAACGAGGCTATATGGACCCGCCTTCCAACCTGATGCGTGTGGATGGCAAACGGGCCATCGGTATCGGTGTGGCTACGGGTGCGAAAGATGATGTGGTGGCTGTCGGTGACGCTGTTGCCGAACATTTGAAAGAGATGGAACAGCTTTTCCCGATCGGTATGGAACTGAAAACCATCTATCCGGAAAACCAGATTGCCAACGAGGCGAATAACGGATTTATCCTGAATCTGATCGAATCGTTGCTCATCGTAATTGTGATTATCTTCCTTGTGATGGGGTCGCGTGCAGGTATGCTGGTGGGTAGTTCACTGCTATTCTCGGTTGGCGGAACGTTGCTGATTATGCTGATCTGGGGTGTCGGGCTGAACCGTACGTCTCTTGCTGCTTTCATCATTGCGATGGGTATGCTGGTGGATAACGCGATTGTGGTGACCGATAATGCGCAGGTCGGTATCAAGCGCGGTCTGTCACGCTACCAGGCGTTGGTCGATGGGGCCACCAAACCGCAGTGGGCGTTGTTGGGTGCGACCTTTATCGCTGTTTGTTCTTTCTTGCCGATGTATTTGGCGCCAGCTTCGGTGGCCGAGATAGTCAAGCCATTGTTTATCGTGCTTGCCGTATCCTTGGGGTTAAGTTGGATATTGGCTTTGACGCAAACGACGACCTTCGGGAATTTTATCTTGAAGGAGGCGAAACCGGGTGAATCCAAAGATCCCTATGACACCAAACTGTACCATAAGTTTGAAAATGTGCTGGGACGTCTGATCAAACGTCGTTATCTCACGCTTACTTCGGTGGTGGCAACCTTGTTCTTGTCTTTGTTCATCATGAGCATTATGCCGCAGAGCTTCTTCCCGATCATGAACAAGCCCTATTTTCGTGCCGACCTGATCTTCCCGGAAGGGTATGGGATCGACGATGTGGAAAGGAATGTGATCAAGATAGAAGAGTATCTCAAGAATAATGATAAGATCAAATCCTATTCGTTCACGCTGGGAGGTTCGCCGGTACGTTATTATCTGGCAAGTTCGTCTATCGGTCCGAAGCCGAACTTCGCCAATGTCCTGATCGAAACCAAGGACGCGAAAGATGCACAGAGCGAGGAAAACAAGTTCTATGAATATATGGTCGCCAACTATCCGGATATTTTGACCCGTTCAGCTTTGTTTGCTTTGTCTCCTGTGCCTGATGCTGCAATTGAAATCGGGTTTGTTGGCGATAATATCGATACGTTGGTGGCTCTGACACAGCGTGCACAAGAAATCGCCCGCAAGAACGACATGGTGATGGAAGTGCGCAACAGCTGGGGAAACAAGGTTCCGGTATGGAAGCCGTTGTACTCGCAGGAAAAAGGTCTCCGTTTAGGTATCACCCGTCAGCAGATGGCTTATTCGCTTCGTTCGGCAACCAATGGCGTGCCTTTAGGCGAATATCGCGAAGGAGATGTGTTTATGCCGATCCTGCTGAAAGATGCCGATCGCGATTCGATGAACCTGAACGATATCAAGACTTTGCCTGTCTACAGCGCCAAGGGGCGTTCTGTCAAAGTGGAGCAGGTGATCGACGACTTCTCGCTTGATTATGAGTACAGTGTCGTGAAGCGTTATAATCGTCAGCGTTATATGATGATGCAGTGCGAGCCGAAACGCGGAGCCAATACGATGGCTGCTTTCAGCCAGTTGTGGCAGGATATCCAGCAAGAGGTGCAGGTTCCCGAAGGATACAAACTGCAATACTTCGGCGAACAGTCTGAACAGGATAAAGGTAACAAGGCGATTGCTGCCAATATTCCGTTGATGTTCGGTCTGATCTATCTCACCCTGTTGTTCCTCTTCCCGAAATACTACCGGAAGCCGGTCTTGATTATGTGTATGTTGCCTCTGATCTTCATCGGTGTGGTATTGGGGTTGCTGGTGTTTGGCAAGTCGCTCGATTTCTTTGCCATGTTAGGTCTGTTAGGTCTGATCGGTATGAATATCAAGAATGCGATCGTGCTGGTGGACGAAATAGGATTGCAGCTTGACAGTGGCCTGGCGCCGGTCAATGCGGTGATCGAGGCAACCAAGACGCGTATCGTTCCGGTGACGATGGCATCGGGGACAACGATTTTGGGTATGTTGCCATTGTTGGGCGATGCCATGTTTGCCGGTATGGCGGCGACGATCATGGGAGGTCTGTTCGTTTCGACCATCCTGACCATCTTCGTGCTTCCGGTGACCTATTGTATATTCTTTAAGATTAAATCGGTATAATGAGTATGAGAAATAAAATAATTATCGGTTGTATGCTGTTGGGGGCTTTATCGGTGGGAGCACAGGAAAAGCCCGTCACGGCTGCGGACTACAAGCAGAAAGTGCTTGAATATAGCCGCCAGATCAAACAGAGTGCGGAAGAACGTATTGCGATGCAGCATGCTATCAAGGCGGCCAAGACCGCTTTCTTCCCGGCTGTCGATTTCTCCGGCAGCTACCAGTACCGTATCAATAAGTACGATTTGGATTTCGGCCCCGGCATGGCTGTCGAAATGGATCATAACACCTATAGTTTGGGAGCTACCGTAAGTCAGCCGATCTATGCCGGCGGACAAATCTACAACAATTACAAGGCCGCCCAGATACAGGGACAGATCGCTTCCGAGGCGGAAGACCTGACGACGGATAATATCGTGTATGCCGCCGACCTGAACTACTGGTCTGCTGCTGCCCGTAAAGGCATGTACGATGTCATGTGCCAGTATGTCGATATTGTGCAGGAATTGGCAAACGTGCTGACAACCCGTTTCAATGACGGGCAGATCAGTAAGACCGACCTCTTGCAGGTACAGTCCCGTTTGAAAGAAGCGGAATTGAACAAAAGCGCTGCGTACAAAGATTATCAGATCGCCTTGCAAAACCTGAATGTGCTAATGGGTGTTCCTCCTATGACACCGGTGGAGATTGCCGATGCCATCACGACGGTGCAGCCGTTGCCGATGCACATAGGGGAAGAGGCCGCTTTGCAGAACCGGCCGGACTTTACGATCTCCCGATTGAATGTTGAATACCAGAAGCGGCAGATCAACTTGTCAAAAGCAAAGTATAATCCGACACTGGCTATCGGTTTTCAGGGAACCTGGGGCACTCCGATGTTGAACGTGAAAGGATCCGACCAGCTTTGGACACCTGCCGTGTTCGCCTCCCTGAAGATACCTTTGTTTCGTTGGGGAGCCCGTTTCAAAGAGGTGAATTCTCAGAAAGCTATCTTACGCAGTAAGGAATATGTTATGGATTACACCCGCGACCAGATTTCCCAGGAGGTAGCCAATTCCTGGACCAGCCTGACGGAAAACACGAAGCAGATCGATGTTGCCGAAGAGGCCTGCAAGATCGCTGAGGAAAATCTCGACCTGAATACGTTCAGCTATAAAGAGGGAAAACTTCCGATCCTCGATGTCCTTTCCGCCCAGCTTTCCTGGATTCAGTCCTATAGCAGCTTGATTCAGACTTGGTATCAGCAGAAAGCGTCTCTCGCCCAGTATAATAAGGCGGTGGGCATTCGTCGCTTGCAGTAATCGGAAAACACCTTTATCACAATCTTTTTAGGCACGGATTTACACGGATGAATTTATTTTTTCCGTGTTTTCCGTGAAATCCGTGCCTAAATTATATCTATTAGTAAGCAAAATTTTGCTTCGACACAGCTCCCTGTCAAGAGCAGAAACAAATGCAAATATTATTGAAACTCCTTTTTCAGTTTCGCCACCCATTTCAGTATCCGTTCCTCCGTTTGTTCGGACTGATTCTCGATATCGAGGGGAAGTCCCAGGAAATGTCCTTCCTTGACGGCCCGTGATTGGGTGAAATGGTAGTCGTTGACAGGCATGAAACCGATCAGTTCCGCATTGCTTTTGGTAAAGGCTTCCGCCAGAATGCCGATCCCATCGACGAAATTGTCGGGATAGCGTTCTTGGTCTCCGAGCCCGAATAGGGCGACTTTCTTGCCCGTCATGTCGATGGATTCTATTTCCGGCATGAACTCGTCCCAGTAAGTCGGCAGTTCTCCGTCGAACCAGGTGGAAGTTCCGGCAATGATATTGTCGAACGATTCGAACTCCTTGCGTGTCGCCCCTTCTATCGGGATCAGGATGACTTCGTTTTCTGCGAATGCTTCTTGTATTTTCAAGGCGACTACGGCTGTTTTAGCGGTTGTGCCACCATAGAATAAACCTATTTTCTTCATTTTGTATGTTGTTTATAGAAGGTGTGTCAAAACTATCCTGTTCCCGCGCCCCTCGCGGGATCGCATTAAAACCGGCCCTATAAAAATCTGATTGATAAGGTCTGTCCTTTTGCAGCCCCGCATCAAGTGCGGGGACAAGGAGATTTTGACATACCCTCTTCATTAATATTCCAATAATGCTTTTGCTGCGTTGTAGATCCGTTCTTCTCCGGGCAGGATCGCCTTTTCGAGGACCGGATGGAAACCGACAGGGGTAAAGGTAGAACCGACGCGTTGGATCGGAGCATCCAGGTATCGGAACATTTCCGTGCCGACGATACCGGCTATTTCCGCTCCGAAACCTGAGAACACTTTGTCTTCATGTACGATCAGCACCTTGCCGGTTTTTTTCACGGAAGCGAAGATCGTTTCCGTATCGAGTGGGATCAGCGAGCGGATGTCGATGACTTCCACGTCCCAGTTATGCTCTTTCTTCAACCTCTCGGCGACACTGAGGCAGAAATGCGTGGTATTGCCATATGTGATCACGCTCAGGTCGCTGCCCGGCCGGCGGATACGGGCTTTCCCGAAAGGAACTTCGAAGTCTTCCGGCACAAAACCGGCTGCTTCGACCGAGTTATATTGCGCTTTCGGTTCGAGAAAGACGGTAAAACCCTTCGAACGTATGCTGGTGCGCAACAGTCCTGCCGCATCATCGGCAAACGAAGGATAGACGATGCGGGCTCCCGGAATGGAGGTCAGCGCCCCTTCAATCGTTTGCGAGTGGTAGAGCCCTCCGCCGATATAACCGCCCGATGCCAGGCGGAGTGTCAGGTTAGGGGTGAACTGTCCGTTGCTTCGCCAGTATTCGTGTGTACATTCGACATACTGCTCGATGGCCGGCCAGAAGTAGTCGGCAAATTCGGCTCCTTCCACCACGACATGTATTTTCGGGTCGAAGCGGCACATGCCGTTGGCCGTGCCTACAATGTAGTCTTCGGCAATGGGAGCATTGAAGATACGCTTCGGTCCGAACTCCTGTTGCATGCCTTTGGTGACGTTGAACACGCCGCCTTTGTCTTTGTTGGCCACGTCCTGTCCCCACAGGAATGTATCCGGGTTATGGCGGAATTCTGCTTTCAGTGTTTCGTTGATTGCGGTTACCAGTGTTTTCTTTTCGCCATTTTCTTCTTTGTGTGTGCCGTCTGTATATTTCTGCGGCAGGTAAGGTTCGGGCAAGACATAGTCAAAGATCGTTGCAGGATCGGGTTCGGGAGCCGCCATCGCTTTGCGGTTGGCTGTGCTCAGGTCTTTTTTTGCCTGTGCTTCTATCTGCTTCAGTTCCTCTTCGGTCAAGCGGTTGTAACGGAGCAGCATACGGCGGAATTTTTGCAGCGGATCGGCTGCTTTCACGTAGGCAAGTTCGTTTTCATCGCGATACAAAGTCTGCTTGTCGGAGTTCGAATGGGAGCCGATGCGCACGCAGTTTGCATGGACGATCACCGGATTATGCGTATTGATCGCATGTTCGCGGGCTTCGGTCATGGCGTTCATCGAGTCGAAAACGTCTTTTCCGTTGCAGTGGATGATGCGCAGGTTCTTGAAGCCTGAGAAGTTGTCGGCTACCTTGCGGTTGGCCGTCTGATCCTTTTTGGGGACGGAGATGCCGTAGCCGTTGTCCTGCAAGACAAAGATAACGGGGAGCTGCTCGTTGCTTGCCCCGTTGATGGCTTCGTAGACGTAGCCCTCGGAAGTGGCGGACTCGCCGTGCGAAGTGATCGCAACGCCTTTATGGTCGTAATAAACCATTGCACGGGCGACACCTACGGCGTGCAGGTCGTGTGTCCCGGTCGCCGAGGATATGTTCTCGATATGCCACTCCGGCTTGGCGAAGTGGTTGGACATATGCCGTCCGCCGCTGGACGGGTCGGTCGCTTTCGAGATACCGTTCAGGATGATTTCTTCCGCCGTCATTCCGGCAGACAGGACGGTCAGCATATCGCGGTAGTAGGGAAAGAGGTAATCCTCTCCCCGGTGGAATACCTGCCCGATGGCGAGCTGGATGCCGTCATGCCCGGCATAAGGGGCATGATAGGACCAGCCTAAGGACTGGAGCAGGTAAGAAGGCGCCTTTTCATCGAGCGCCCTGCCGAGACTCATCAGGTAATACCATTTGCGAAGGGTCTCGGTATCGGTCGTTTTTATATCGTATCGTTTCATACTTGATTATTTTGTGTGTTGTTTTAATTGTTTTGTGATATGTTACTTTTGGCTTGACCCAAAAGTAACCAAAAAGTCAAGGCTTAACCGTCCGGTCTACTCCGGGCAAAGACTACGCTGTCGCCTGCGAAACTCGCTTCGCTCAAACAGGGCAGGCTCCGGACGCTTCGTCTTTACCCTCCGCTTGACGCCCGTCCGCTTAGGCCTTTCCAAGAAAGCTCCGCTTTCTTTTGGGATTGCCGATACTGATCGTTCTTTTGCGGCCCCGTGCGGGGCACGGGGACAAGCCTGTTCCCGCACTTGATGCGGGATCACAAAGGAGCAGGCAGCATTGGCAATCCCTGAAGAGCCGTCAGGCTCTATCTCCGGCTTAAGCTGGTGAGCGTAAAGCTCAGAGACCGTCCGGAGCGTCTGCTGTTTGAGCGAAGCGAGTTTCAGACGCGACAGCGAACGGAGGGAACGAAGTAGCGAAGCAGCTTAAGCCTTGACTTTTTGGTTACTTTTGGATCAAGCCAAAAGTAACAGATAAATCATCATTTATCCCAGTTCTCCAGATAATCCGCTACGCGTCGCAGGAACTCTCCACCCAGTGCTCCGTTGATGATCCGGTGGTCGTACGACAGGGACAGGTACATCTTGTGGCGAATTGCGATTGTATCTCCTTCGGGTGTCTCCACGACGGCCGGTTTCTTTTCGATGAAGCCGACGCCTAAGATGGCTACCTGCGGCTGGTTGATGATCGGCGTACCGAACAGGCTCTTGAACGAACCGAAGTTGGTGATCGTGAAAGTTCCGCCTTGTATATCGTCTGGCATCAGCTTACCCGTGCGTGCTTTGGCGGCAAGAGTGTCGATGTTGGCAGCAAGGCCGTTCAGATTCAACTTGTCTGCATCATGAATAACCGGTACGATCAGGTTACCGTCGGGTAGCGACACGGCGATACCCAGGTTAATATGCTTTTTCAGAATGACTTTGTAGCCGTCGACCGAAGCGTTCACGTGCGGGAATTCAGCCAGTGCCTTTGCTGTAGCTTCCGCTATGGCAGGCATGAAAGTGAGTGCTACACCTTCACGTTTGAAAAATGCGTCTTTCGTGCGGTTGCGCCATTTTACCAGACGGGTGACGTCGGCTTCGACAACAGTTGTAACGTGGGGAGACACTTTTTTCGACATGACCATATGGTCTGATATGATACGGGCAACGCGGTCCATTTCGACCGTTTCGTCTTCGGTAACAGATGCCGGGTTGCGTCGATCGGAGATGGTGGGCTGCGTCGGTTGGTGATGGTGGACACCATCGACCGGAGATGGTGGGTTACGTCGATCGGAGATGGTGGGCTGCGTCGACGGTTGACGCAAGTTTTCGGTATCACTTTGTGGGGTGATGCCACTTTTCTTGGTCGTGATATAATCTTTAATATCTTTTTTACTGAGTCGTCCTTCATAGCCGGTTCCCGGAATCGCGTCCAGTTCGGCTTGCGATATTTTGGCTTCCTGTGCTAATTTCAGCACGATGGGAGAATACCATCTTCCGTCTTCTTCCTTGGATGATTTGACGGGCTGGGCGGGTTCTGCCGGTACAGACTGTACCATTGTGCTTTCGTCGCTTTTAGCTGCGGCAGGAGTGGTACTTTCGGGTGCTTCTCCCTCTTCGCCTTCCAGCTGGATCAGGGCGACGGTTGTACCGACGGCCACCGTATCGCCTTCGGAAAACAGCAGTTCGAGCACCTTTCCTGCAACCGGAGAGGGTATTTCCGCACTGACTTTGGCGGTGCTCACTTCAAAGAGGACATCGTCTTCTTGAACAGCGTCGCCTACTTTGACGGACCAGGAGACAATCGTCCCTTCCGTGATGCTTTCGCCCAGTTTGGGCATTTTTATTTCAAATGTCGACATAGTTTAAATGTGTATTTTATGTTCTGATATTGAAGTTCCAGGCCGACGTCGCGTATTTGTTGTCACGTAGGGACCGGATGGCGTTCAAATCGTCTTCAGTGAATGAATAGGGACGGGTGTCCGTCTTGTTTTCTGTAAAATAGTTCAGGAGTGCGTCTCTGAATTCTCCGATAGATACCGCTTTACGGGTATAGGTGCATATGTTGGTGACCGGGCTTCTTACGGATTTGACATAAAAAGGAGCGGGCTTCATTTCTTTTTTTTCCGGTTTCCGTTCTGTATTTTTGAGGGCGGTCGTCAGGCGATACAGGTCGGTGGAGAAAAGGAGGGTGGCGTGGTGCAAGATCCTCCCTTTGTGGATGGATTGCGCACTGCCCGATATTTTCAACCCGTCGATCGTGAGTGCCTGCCGTTCGTCAGCCTCTGCCCGGATGCCGAATGTGGCAAGAAAGGCGATCAGCCGGGCTGTGAATGTGCCGGATGTGAGTTCCTTGCTGTTTTGTATAAAAGTGATATTCAGGTTGCCGGAATCGTGATAGACGGCTCCGCCACCGGAATAACGGCGTACGACTTTGATATGCTTCTCTTGAATATAGTTTCGGTTTATCTCGTCCCATACGTTCTGGTGCTTGCCGATGATGACGGACGGTTCGTTCTGCCACAACATGAAGATGTCGTCCGAAAAGTTCTTGAGCAGATACTCCTCGGCAGCCAGGTTGAACCAGGCATCCGTGTATGGATTGTTGATATAAAGCATTATCAGAGGTAGAGACTTTCATGTATCGCCTCTCCGACAGTCGGATGGGGAAATACGGTTTTCTTGAATTCATCGACCGTATAACCGTGCTCGACGGCGATACCAGCAATGACGATGATCTCCGATGCCGGATTTCCCACCAGATGGCAACCGATGATCTGGCCGTTCACGTTTGTCAGGAGCTTGCATAGCCCGTTGCCGGTTTCGTTTTCGGCGACAAAGCGGCCGGAATAGGTCATCGGTATCTTGACAAGGTTGTAATATTCTCCACTTGCCTTCAATTCCTCTTCCGTCTTGCCGACACCGGCCACTTCCGGATTGGTGTAGACGACGGCGGGAATAGCCCTGTAGTCCATCCGTTCCTCATTCCCCAGGATATGGTTGACAGCAACCTCACCTTCCCGATAGGCCGTATGGGCTAGTTGCGAGAATCCTGTGATGTCGCCGGCTGCATACACGTGCGGATGGGAGGTCTGCATATATTCGTTCACTCGGACGCCCCGGCGGTCCGTCTCGATGGAAAGGCTTTCCAGGCCTAAATTTTTGGTAATTGCCCGGCGGCCTACGCTGACCAGGATTTTGTCTGTGGAGATCGCATTCGTCTTGCCGTCTTTTTCGACAATGACCTCTTTCGGGTTGACTTCGGTCACTTTTGTGTTCAGATGAAATTCCACCCCTTTCTTGGCGTATTCGCTCCGGAGCATGGTGGAAGCCTCTTTGTCCATCGCGCCGAGTATTTCCGGCATCATCTCGATCACCTTTACTTTTACTCCCATGCTGGTAAAGAATGAAGCAAACTCGATCCCGATGACACCGCCGCCTATGATGGCAAGTTCTTTAGGAAGTTCTTTGCTGTCGAGCGCTTCCCGCGAAGTCCAGTAGTCTACGTCCGAGAGGCCCTTGATGGGAGGGATTACCGTTTCGGAACCGGTACAGAGGAGTACGTTTTTGACGGTGAAAAGGTCGTTTCCGCAGTCTAAGCGGATCCTTCCGTCCGTTTCCCCGTTCAACACGGCAGTACCCTCGACGATCGTGATCCCGCTCGAAGTGAGTCGCATCTTCACGCCGGATGTCAGCTTTTTGACCGTCCGGTTCTTGCGCCCGATGATCTTGTCCATGTCGAAAGACGGCGCCCCTTCCGGTGAAATGCCGTATTTGGAGGATGTTTTGAAACTGTCCAATATCTTGGCGGAGTATAATAACGTTTTTGTGGGAATACAGCCTTCGTTCAGGCAGACGCCTCCAATGGCGTTCTTTTCAAAGAGGACGGTTTTCAGGCCTCCTTCGGCTGCCCGTTCGGCTGCGGTATAGCCGGCCGGTCCTCCTCCTATGATTGCAATATCGTAATTCATGCTTGTGCTCTTTTACTTGAAAACCAGGACTCTTTTGTCTAACGGTTTGATCTCTTTCGGTCCGGGTCCTTCCGTCGGCGTTCCGAAAGGCATCTGTGCCACCAGTTCCCATTTCGGGTCGAGTTTCCATTCCGCATATACCGTTTCGTCGATCAGCGGATTATAATGTTGAAGGGACACGCCTAAGCCGGCATCTTCCAACATTGTCCAGATCGCCAGCTGGTGCATGGCAGATGTTTGCTGTGCCCAAACCGGAAATTTGTCGTAATAAGTAGGGAAGGAGTCTTGCAGCTGTTCAACTACCGCTTTGTCTTCGAAGAACAGGATCGTTCCGTAGCCGGCAGCCAGACTTCCGTCTATTTTAGCTTCCGTCCCTTTGAAGACTTCCGCTGAAACAAGTCTCTTCAATGTCTCTTTCGTTATCTCCCAAAGCTTTTTATGATTCTTGCCTAACAGCAATACGATGCGGGTAGATTGCGAGTTGAAGGCAGAAGGGACGTTCATGACTGCGAAGTCTATGATTTCTTTGATCTGTTCGTCTGATATCGGAGAACTGTTCGTGATGTGGTAATAAGTTCTGCGGTGTCTCAATGCTTCTTTAAAATCTCGTGTCATATTAAATGCGTTTTTATTTTAGATTTTTCTCGGTTTGACTTAACCGATTGAGAAATAAACTTTTAGCGAATTATTTGAGAAATAGAA
>ENA-UERU01001348-UERU01001348.1-human-gut-metagenome-genome-assembly--contig:-NODE-1348-length-14003-cov-5.623438_pt1 | contig 14003 bp, 8 predicted proteins | sample MGYA00242988_ERZ507989 | MGnify/ENA primary metagenome ERZ507989 (study PRJEB26167, sample SAMN06115519) | human gut metagenome | host: Homo sapiens | place: China:Hunan | collected 2015-08-21 | study...
TATCTGCTAATTCAGTGATGAGAGGACGTTTAGACGCAAGAAGGACGCTGAAGAGCTTAGTTGCGGATTTGAGGTTAGAATGTAATATCCAAACCGAAGCTGTAAGTACGAACATTCGGATAAGCCCATTGCAACTGAGATGGAGCACTGTCTGAACTTGAAATGTCAGTTTCTGGATCGAGACCTGTATACGGAGTAATCGTAAACGGATTGTTCACGTCGAAATACACACGTACGTTAGACAGAATATGTTTGCTGGTCTTAATAGGAATATTATAACCTAAAGTAATGTTACGACAACGGATGAACCAAGTCTTTTCATAATAATAGTCACCGACTCCATAGGCACTTTCAGTCTGGAAATATCCGGGTAACGTACCGTTCGGATTGCTGGAGGACCAAAGATCCGATATTGAAGTAGGCTGATTATAACCACGGCGCAAGTCATTAACGTTATTACTCAACCATTGTTTCTTATAACTTCCGGCAGAAAGCTTATCAAACTGTCCATAGAAATAAACATTGAAATCAAAGTTTTTCCAACGCAAAGTATTATTAAACCCAAATAAATATCCAGGGTCAGCAGATCCGTAAATCACTTTATCTGCATCATCCAACTTACCATCAGGCTTTCCGGTCTTCATCGGAATGCCATGCTTATCAACTTTAATGGAACCATCGGATTCATAAACATATCCGTCAATATCTTTGATCTTCACCTGTCCGGGTAATGCACCGGGCATATGGTCGATCGTTTCACCTACTTGAACCAAACCATCTGACAAATAACCGGAATAGTAACGCATCCATCCGTTATACTCATCATAAGCATTCGGTTTCCATTTCGGATCACGTTCTTTCCACTTGTCACGATAGAGAGAGAATGTCAAGTCTGATGTCCATTCAAAATCCTTATTACGGATATTAGTCGTATTGATCGTCAATTCAAAACCCTGACTCTGAGTCTTACCCACGTTCGCAATGATTTTATTCACCTCGTTATAAGACAGCAAAGTCTGTTCATTCAACAAATCGGAAACGACTTTATGATAATATTCAGCAGTTACATTGACACGTCCATCCAAGAAACCTAAATCCAAACCAACGTTCCATTCACGGGCTGTTTCCCAAGTCAAAACATTGTTTCCGAGTTGACTCAAATAGACACCATTGATCATGGAATTGCCAAAGATATTATTGTTACCTACTTTATAATAGCTATAAGCTTTATCTCCTACGTTAGAGTTACCTGTTTCACCATAGCTCAAACGTAATTTACCATTAGACAATACATTTCTCAAAGGAGCCAAGAACTCTTCTTCCGTAAACCGCCATCCGGCAGCAACTGAAGGGAAGAATCCCCAACGTTCACCCGAAGCAAAATTTGAAGAACCATCGGCACGCAATGTCGCTGTCAGCAGATAACGGTCTTTAAACGTATAGTTCAAACGACCGAAGAAAGAAGCCATACGAGATTTGGTTGCACTCGATCCTACAGTCGGACGTTTTGCATTACCCGCGCCCAAGTTGTTATACAAGAAACCGTCTGTAATGAAGTCATTGCTTTTTCCTGAAAACATTTCATATGTAAACAACTGATAAGAATGACCAACCAAAGCGTTGAAGTTATGGTCGCCTACCTGTTTCGTATAATTAGCAGTCAATTCCATCAAGTAGTCGGAATTATCACCCTGCGCAATAGAGGCCGCACCATTCTCACGTTGTCCATAAAGCGTTGTCGTTGGCAAATATTGTTTCAGTTTTTGATAGTTACGGTCGATACCGAAATTTGCCTTCAACAATAAGCCATCTATCGGGCGAACTTCAAAAAATGCATTTGCCAATAAACGCTCTTGAGTCGTCTTATCTGTAATGTCCAGCAATGAAACAGGATTCGGCAAGAAAGAAGCATCGGAGTTCATCGAATAATTGCCATTCTCATCCCGAATGGGCAAAGCCGGATTAAACTGAGCCGCAGAAACCAAAATTCCGGCATTCTCATTCTGGCCACTACCTAAAGGCACGTTGTCATATTCATTACGTGTCGCCGTCAAATTAATCCCCATCTTTACATATTTGCTCAACTTCTGGTCCAAATTGGCACGAAGAGAGTATCTTGTCATTCCATTATTTTTAATCACACCATCCTGATTAAAATAGTTTCCAGAAACCAAGTACTTCGTATTATCGTTACCTCCTGTTATAGATAAGTTATGAGAAGTCTGAAAACCTAAACGGGATATTTCATCAAACCAATTCGTATTATTAGCCGGATTGGCAATCTGAGCATCTGTATAAGGCAATGTCAAAGCCGGCAGGGAAGGGTCTGTCGCCTCTTTTCCTCCATAAATGCCAACACCGTTCGTACGCATCCATTGTTCACGAGTATAATCGTTTGTTGCCCGCATAAAACCGGAAGCGTCCAACATCTCGTAAGATTTGGCTATCTGCTGTACAGAAGCCGATCCGGAATACTGTACCTTAGCCGCCCCGCTCTTACCTCGTTTTGTCGTCACGATGATCACACCGTTACCGGCACGAGCACCATAAATAGCTGTCGAACTTGCATCTTTCAGCACTTCAATAGATTCAATATCGTTTGGATTGATAGAAGCCAGGATATTATCTTTATTACCTCCTGAATATTGATTACCACTATCCAATGAACCCGGAGAATTCACAGGAAAACCATCAATAATGATCAACGGGTCATTCCCCGCCTTATCAGAAGAAGCGGCACCGCGAATACGGAAAGTTGATTGTCCACCCGGCTGGGCACTAATCGTGCTGACCTGCAAACCGGCAGCCTTACCAGCCAAAGCATGACTAACTGTAGACACTGTTGCCACAGGAGTATCATCCATCTTGACAGATGCAACTGCACCTGTCATATCCTTCTTCTTCATCGTACCGTAACCGACAACAATCACTTCTTCCAAAGCCTGTGTATCTTCTTTCAACAGAACGTTGATCACATTCTGGTTCTTCACAACAATGTCCTGAGGGATGTATCCGATAAAGGAAATCTGCAAAGTCGCGTTAGCCGGAACTTCGATGGAAAAGTTTCCATCCATGTCGGTAGTAGTACCGTTAGTCGTACCTTTCTGGATAACGTTTGCACCGGCGACAGGGCCGAATGCATCGCTTACAGTACCGGTCACCTTACGATTCTGCTGCGTGGTGGCGGTAGAAGCCGGAGCTGCCTCGGAAGTCAGGACAATGTGACGATCCTTGATAGTGTATTTCAAACCTGTTTTAGCTGCAATAGCATCCAACACAGTCTGAATATTAGCATTCTTTTCATTGATAGAGATCTTTTCGTTCTTGTTGATCTCTTCCAGATTATAGAAAAACAGGAACTCGGACTGCTTTTCGATCTGTTTCAACACTTTTTCTAAAGTTTCATTCTTAGCTGAAACATTTAGAGTAGCAGTTTGCGCATAGGTGGAAGCAACCACGCTTGACAGACAAACAGCCAACATTAACACGGTTAATTTCATGATTTTTATAGTTCTTTTCAGGTTAAGAGAAACAACTATACGTTGATTATTCATACTTTTGAATGTTTTTAAGATTAAACATGATCCCACGGCAATGGGAGTTTAATTGTTCACACTTTCAGAAGAGAAGATCCGGCAAGATTTTCTCTTCTTTTTGGTTTAAGACTAACTGGTGTTCATATTTCCTACTAAGATTAGCAATTTGTTTTTATTTAGATTTCTGATATTGTCACGTGATGATCGTCGATCTTATACCGGACCGGGATTGACAGATGGATAATCTCCATAATATCCTTGATACTCTGCCCCCGGTAGAAAGTCCCGGTAAATGTCCGGCGGTTCAGTGCTTCCGACTTAACAGTGAACTGCACGCCGTAAACATGGCTCAACCGGTACAGAATAGCTTCAAGACTTTGTTCGGGGAAATAATAATATCCGGTTGTCCACGAAACAAACCGGTTGGCGTCGACCTGTTGCAGGAGGGCTGATCGCGTTCTTTTGTTATAGACAAACTGTTCGTTCGGCTTTAAGACCGTAGGATGTAACAGGTTCTGCGTGGTCAGCAGGACAGAACCTTCCAGCAGTGTCGTAGTCAGGAGCGAATCGGTCGGATAAGCGGAAACGTTGAACTTCGTCCCGAGTGCTTCGATAGATTGTTCTTTGGTCTTGACAATAAATGGCTTATCTTTATCTTTGGCTACTTCAAAATAGGCTTCCCCTTCCAGTTGCACGATACGTTCGGACTTACCATAACGGGAATCATAAGAGAAAGAAGTCCGGGTTCCGAGACTGACGCGGGTTCCGTCCGGCAAAACAACAACATCCGCTTCAAGCCCGTCTCCACCGACATAACTGGTAATCCGGTCGTCATATTCTCTCGAAGAAAAGATAAACACAGTAGAAGTAATGGCTGCGGCAAACATTGCCACAGCCGCATAAGTACTTATGCGGGTCAATAAGGAATATCTTTTACGCTGGCGGGACTTTCTCTTATCGAGAAGGCGAAGCCAGCTATCGTGTATTTCAGAAGCACCACGGGAAGGAGCGCAGGCTTCATAAAGTGCTTTGGTCTCGAAAAACAATTTTTTGTTGTCTGCACTTTCATTCACCCAGGCATAAAAATCGTCCAAAGACCGACCTTGCAGCCGTCCTTGCAAATACCCGATGATTAATTCCGAATGTTCGTTTTCCATTTTCACTTAATTATTAGATGTAGATACAAAGTCGACACATGGTTAACTTGGTTCTTACATATACACAACGAACGGGAAAGAAAAAATACTCACAAGAAAAACAATTTTTTTCGTCATAATCCGGGAATTGCCTTCACCATGTGTGTCTCGTCCTAATTTGGGTTGACTGTGTATTAAAAAATCCTGTTATAGGTGGTCTATAAAAGTAAAAAAACAGACAAACCAGTAAATGAGTTGGGGGGACGAAAAGTATCATAGAGTGGCAACTGCCATACTTTTATCGTCAGACTATAAAGTCATAGAGCTTTTGACCTACGTCGAATACCTTTTTGACTAAGGTCGAAAAGGCTTTTGACACTAGGCAAAAAGGCTTTCGACTTAGGCCAAAAATACAAGGAGCTATAATACAGGTCTTAATTTTTTGTATATTAGGACATTAAAAAGCTTCTATAACTTCTTTATTTTTCACTTAAGAGATTGTTTTGATTCTTTCGTCTCATGAATTAAGATGGCTTTGGTCAAATTCGTCACTCCAATGAGTGAAAGCAGATCTTTAAGGTGAAGGCAGTCCAGATGCTTGCCTTCACTTTTTTACACATTGATTTTCAACGTATAGCAAGACAGGGTGAAGCCAACGCGCAAATTCTTTATAAAAGAAATATCAGTAGGAACAGATTCGAACAGTTCTTACGCAGATAAAGGAGGGAACGATAAAGCTGGTTCTCGACCGTACGGACAGAGAGATCCAAACGTTCTGCTATTTCGGCCGCTTTCAGACCTTCGAGATAGGACATACGGAAGATTTGCTGGCTTCTTTCAGGCAGTTCGGCAACCTTTTTCATCAGCAGATCGAGCAAATCCTTTCGCATGAAAAGTTCGTCGGATGCCTCAAAGAAGTCAAGCTCTTCCAATTTTAACTGAAGGGCGCGATGATCGATGATCTCCTGCTCCATATTCATGCGGCGGAGACAATCCAGGCAGGCATTTCGGACGGAGACATAAAGCACCCGTTTCAGGTCATTCTCCGGAAGGCGGAACACCTGCTTGTCCCACAATTTCAGGAATACATCGTGGACAATATCTTCGGCAAAGAAACCGGAAACGAACTTCTCCGCAAAGCGCATCAACATCGGGGCATACTCCGTATAAATATGCCGGTATTGATCTATGTCCAAAGATGCATTCCCCATATTTGCAAATATAGAAAAAAAATCTAATTATTCATTAACAAACACTTCATGTACACCCGGTTCATCGAATTTTATCGGTTCGACCTTTCCGGTAACAGCATTCATACATTGAACTACATCGTTTCCGGTAGTCTGGACCTTGACCACCCAGCCGTTCTCTCTCTTGCAGACAGACAAGATATCCGTCGTATTGGAAGCCGGCATGACAGCCAAGCCGTCAGCGCAATGGATGGTTTCAATATGATAACGGCGCACAACAACCGGAAACTTTTTACCTTTATAGATAAAGGTGGCCGGACGCTGGTCTTGGTCGCTCGCCCAATCGGTATTCAACAGATAGATCGTACGGCGGTCCGAATGATCCCAAACCGTGAAACCGACTGAAGGAGCCGCCTCCATCCAGCCTTGGCAGGTTTCCTCACCGGCAGCCTTGGCAGCAATTTCTTTCATGGCTTCCACATAATCAGCTTTCAACATCGTTTCGGCTGGATAGGCTTTCTGGGGGAAATAGATGATTTTTCCCGAACCGCAGACGATCTCCGTCTTAGTGGTCAGTTGCCAGTAATTTTCTCCCAACATCTCACGGATAACCGCATCGTCGGCAGGGAAACGGACCGGCTGGTCGGGCTGCAACTCTTCGTTCAGATGGGCCGCCGTGAGCAAAAGCGTTCCGCCCTTGAATACAAAATCGCGGATACGCAGGAAGTCATTCGCGTCGTAACTGTTCCATCCGAGGAAGATCATCGCCTTATACCGGTCCATCACGTCTTGCGGCGCTTCGACAGGAAGCAAGTCAACCGTACCGTAAGGGGTGGAAGTAAACCAACCTTCCGGCCCGCAGCCATCCACGATATTGTCCGGATAGAAGACATTCAGCAGATCGAAACTCTCGCATGCCTTATTGAACTTCCATTTATCACCCTTCTGCGACCACAGGCTGCCACGACCGAACGACTTCCAGGCGTCGTTACGCCCCTGGATCACGGCAATATTGCTTCTCAAGTCGCCACGGCGGGAATGCGTTTCCACGAAATCGAGCATCTGATGCTGGGCAAACAGATGTTCCTTGCCGGAAACGGAATAACGGTCGTTCATATATTCATCCGTCCACAAGGCCTCTTCCGTATTCATATGGGAAGAACCGTGCATATAAGCAACGGCCAGCGACATATACAGGCGCAGAGAATGTTTCGGATCAGTAAACGGCCCTGAGCCCCATTGCATGGCATGAAGCGTCCCGTAAAGCGGACGGCTGTAAGCGCGGGATGCACCACGCAGGGAAGAGAGTATGATTTCTTCCGGCCCGTACATCTGTTCGGCTCCCAGCCAGTCGTAACCGGCTTGATACAGATAGCGGAACAGCGTGGACGGTCCCGTATGGCGCGTGCTCGGACCTTTGGAATAGCGGAAATTGGCAACGAGCTTGCGGGCGCCGTCGGCCATGTCCGTCACCCCTTCCGGATCATAATGGATAAAGACGCCGTGGTCGGTATAAATCGGACGATGTTTGGCAAAGATTCCACCATAAGGGCGGTTGCGTGCCGCCATATCGGAGAAGACTCCCTGATACTGGAAATGCTGCCAGTAATAGTAGCCGCCGTCATTCTCATGCGCCTGCTTGCCACGGAACATCGGGGTTGCCAATGTTTCCAAAGAAGGATTGATCCGGCTGCCTGCCAGCGTACGTCCTTCGACTTGCCAGGCGTACGGGATCTTCAACTGGTCCAGCAATCGGGTGTAATGGCCGATGACGGCAGGATCAGCTACTCGGAAACCGCTCCACTGGTAGGAAGGACGGAACTGATACCAGTTACCGATCCGGTTGGAAACATACCATTTGAAGAAATAATCATACGGCGTATATTGCTTGTCGATATAGATTTCGTCACCAGACGAAAGGTAGATCTGTTCAGCCTCCTTGTCGATCACCTGGCGGATTTGCGCCTGTTCCGTACGGCTGCCGTCGTCAAACACCAGCAGGATGGCGTGACCGGCCTCGCCTGCACGCATTTCCACGACATGCAGGCCGGGGGTTTCAAACAGGCACTCCTGCTCGGCGGGAGTGGCAGCACCGTTTGCCTTCACTTTGAGGCTGACATTCGGCCTGTTCGTTTCTACCAATATACCGAAAGAGGCGTTTTTGGCAACATATTCAGGAACGGAAACGACTTCAAAATCGCGTGCGGTCTCTTCGATGATCTCCAGGCCGCGCAGTTCATACGGATAAGCAGCGCGATGCGGCTCTTTCCGGAGCGTCAGCTTCATCTCTCCACTGCCATGCAAGGAAGACGGAAGCGGGATATAGAAGTCCGCCACATTAGAAGCGCGGTCGAAGATGTTTCCTTCGAAAAGCGTCTCCCCGTTAAATTCGAGCTTCCACATCGGCCAGCTGCGGGTTGAGAGGTTACAGCCGATCCAGTAGTTGTAGTTGTCCGGTTTTTGGGCAAACTTGGTGAACGGTATGGAGCAAACCGCTTTCTTGTTTTGTATCAGGCGCGGAGCTTCCACCCAACATTCGCCGCTGAAATGCGTCCCGCCGATACGCAGGAAAGCACAAGCCACATTTTCCGGCAATGTGAATGTCTCAGACACCGTCTGATATTTTCCCGTACCTTCCGGGACCGGCATGTAAAGCACAGAATCCGGCTTGTCATAGATATCGTCAGCCGCCCGTCCCGGTTTCCGGTAGAACAATTCGATCTCGACTCCGAAATCACCATTCCCGGAAACAGTCAAACCCTGTTTCTTCACGACCGGCAGCGTTACCGTCAGTTCACCCGGTTTCAGCAACTTACCGGAAATGCGGTAATAGGCATGGCGCTCGAAATTATCGTCTTCGCCTTTGAAATAAAGCGAATAACAGTCCTTTTTACGGATCACCGAATCCAAGTTGTCGTCAATATAAAACTCGGACCGGCGGAACATTTCTTCACCTCTGTTCTGGAAAGGAGCAGGCATCTTCACCCCTCCGATCACACGCAAAAATTTTCGCGTCGGGATTCCGGACTGTCCGAACGTAACGGTTTCGGAGATACTCTGATCGGGTTGGAGCAGATGTGTTTTTTCACTTCCTGCGGGAGTAAAGACGACCGTTCTTGTCTCTTTCCAGGAAGATGCAGCGTATGCCTGAAGTACGGCAAAGACGATCAGGCATAGGGAGATACATGTTTTTTTCATATAAACTTAATACAAATGTTTTTCGTTCAAATCACTTTCCAAATGTACGATTTATTTCCGTATTATTATTACTCGCAGTTTTTATGTACTTTTGTAGATATAATTATAAGCACCTAAGACTGAAAAGATGATAGTTGTAAGAGACACGGAGACATTGAAAGGGAAAAGGCTGGTAGCCACTATCGGCTTTTTCGACGGAGTTCATCTGGGACATCGTTTTCTGATTCACGAACTGAAGCAGGTGGCCGAAGCCGCTGGATTGCCTTCCGCCGTCATCACGTTTCCCGAACATCCCCGTGCTGTCCTGCATGCCGACTATCAGCCGAAGTTGCTCAATTCGTTCGAAGAGAAATTGAAACATTTGGCTTCCACCGGGATCGACTATTGTATCGTGCTGGACTTCACCCTCGAACTATCCCGCCTGACGGCAAAAGAGTTTATCACTACCGTATTGGCAGACCGGTTGCATGTGGACACGTTGCTGATCGGCTACGACCACCGTTTCGGGCATAACCGCGAGGATGGCTTCGAGCAGTATGTAACGTATGGCGAGGCTTGCGACATGCGGGTTATCAAAGCTTCGCAATACAGCGAAGGAGAGGCGGCCGTCAGTTCTTCCGAAATACGGAAACTCCTTGCGGAATGCCGGGTGGAGGAGGCGGCTCATCTGCTGACTTATCCTTACGGGCTGAGGGGAAGTATCGTCAGCGGTTATAAGGTCGGCCGGAAATTAGGTTTCCCGACCGCCAATATCCAAGTGGACGAGCCTTTCAAGATCATTCCGGGCATCGGCGTATATGCCGTTCGGGTATATCTGAACGGACAGCGTTACAAGGGAATGCTGTACATCGGTAACCGCCCGACCCTGGACAACGGGGACAACATCACGCTGGAAGTAAACATCCTCAACTTCTCAGGCGACATCTACAATAACGAAATAACAGTCACGTTCATACAACACGTACGAGGCGACATCAAATTCGACACCCTCGACCAGCTGATCGACCAACTGAAAAAAGACAGGGAGACGGTGGATAGAATATTAACGGAATAAAACATAATCATGTACTACGACGCAATAGACCTATTAAAAGGGATGATTTCACGTCCTTCTTTCAGCAGGGAGGAGGGAGAAACGGCTGATTTTCTCAAGCAGAGCTGGGAAAAAGCCGGGTATAAGGTGAACCGCAAAGGGAATAATCTGTGGCTGATCGCTCCCGGTTTTGATCTGGACAAACCAACTCTGCTGCTCAACTCCCATATCGACACTGTCAAGCCGGCTTCGGGCTGGACGAAAGATCCGTTCAATCCGGAGGAGACGGAAGACGAGCGTCTGTACGGCCTTGGCAGCAATGATGCCGGCGCGAGCGTAGTCTCTCTTTATGAAGCATTCAGGGTGTTATCAGGGAAGGAACAACCCTACAACCTGATCTTCCTAGCTTCATGCGAAGAAGAAGTTTCCGGCAAGAACGGGCTGGAAAGCGCTCTTGCCGACCTTCCTCCTATCGCATTCGCCGTTGTCGGCGAACCGACCGGCATGCAACCGGCCGTAGCCGAAAAAGGGTTGATGGTCCTGGACTGTGTCAGCACCGGCAAGGCAGGACATGCCGCCCGGAACGAGGGGATCAATGCGATCACGCTTGCGATGAAAGACATCGAATGGTTCAACACCTATCAGTTCCCGGAAAAAAGCGATTTCCTCGGACCGGTGAAAATGAGCGTCACGATTATCCACGCCGGGACACAGCACAATGTCGTTCCGGACCGCTGCGAATTCACCGTCGATATCCGGACAAACGAATTCTATCCCAACGAAAAACTGTTCGAACTGATCAAATCGCAGGTCGGCTGCGAAATAAAAGCCCGCAGCTTCCGCCTCAACTCCACCCGTACAGATTTGCAACATCAGTTCGTACGCCGTGCCGTCATGATGGGAAAAGAGCCTTTCGGTTCGCCTACTTTGAGCGACCAGGCCCTCATGCACTTCCCTTCCGTGAAGATCGGACCGGGAAACTCCGCCCGTTCCCATGCAGCCGACGAATATATCGGCCTGATGGAGATACGGGAAGCAATCGATATGTATATCAAGCTGCTCGACCAATTGACGATTGACAATTGAAAAAGAGCAAGATCATTCTACCGCATCCTCTCTTTCTTCAAACTTTCAATTAATATGAGGGACCTCTTCACAACCATCGGCACACGTTACCTAATCGCCATCCTGAACTTGGCACTGATCTTTATCAATGCCAAGGTATTGGGTGTCGAAGGAGTCGGACTGGTCGGGCTGATTCTGGCGATAGTAGGAATCGCCACCATGTTCTGCGGAATATTGGCGGGAAATACGATCGTCTATTTCATGAACCGCTATTCCATGCAAGCCGTATTTTTACCCTCTTACTGCTGGACACCCGCCGGAGCTGGCATCGCTTGCGGCAGCATGGCCATCCTCGGAGTGCTTCCCGAAGGGCACGCTCTTGATATTTATATTCTTTCCACCCTGACCTCCCTCGTTGCCGCAAACTCCCGTTTCCTGTTGGGAAAGAATCAGATTTTTGGGTTCAACCTGACCTTTGTCTTGCAAGGAGGATTACTATTTTTTGTCTTATTATTCCTTTATTACGGATTGAAGATACAGAACGTAACCGCTTACCTGTGGGGAATGTATTTCACAAACGGTATCGCGTTTCTCGTCAGCCTTTTCCTACTCCTGCCGTTTCTAAACAAAAAAGAGGCAGATCCCCGGAAGGGACGCTCCCAATACGCTCTTTTGAAAGAGATGTTTGCTTACGGGCTTTGGGGAAGTGCGGACAATATTGCCGAGATCCTGACTACCCGCCTCAACTATTTCCTGATCCAACGGTTTGCCGGGTTAGGAAGCGTCGGACTGCTGGATGCGGGAACCAAGATTTCCGAAAGCGTCTGGCATATCAATCGCAGCATCGGCTTTATCACGTACAGCCGCGTTGCCCGGACACATAAACCCGGCGAGCAAAAACAAATCACGCTCCGGTTCTTCAAACTAACTTTTTGTGCCATCACACTTGCGACCGGCTGCATTCTTCTGATACCGGAATGGATCTATACGGATTATCTGTTCAGTGCCGAGTTCGTAGGGATGCACAACGTCATAACAGGGTTGTCGGCCGGAATCATAGCACTGGCCTGCAACAGCATACTATGCCAATATTTTACCGGAAGCGGCAAAATACGTTACAGCACGGGCAGTTCTTTTGTCGGTTTGATAAGCCTGCTTGTTTCGGGCTACCTGCTGATCCCGCACTACGGAGTGTTCGGATCGGCCATCAGTTCCAGTATCGCATTCAGCACCATGCTGGCATTCTCCATGATTATTTTCTGCAGGAAAACAGGAACTCGCCCAAAGGACTTTCTGATCAATAAAGAGGATGTGAGGTTCGCACTCCGGAAACTCCGGTTGACACATGACGGAGATCAGCCCTGACACACCTGCTACATCTGTCGTGACGCGCCCCCGGTCAGCCTCAATGCGCCTTTTCGTCAATCCAGCCACGGAGCCGGATTCAGTTTCGTCTTTTCTTTCCAAAGCTGGAAATGAAGGATCGTGGCATTGCCGTCCTCTGTATCGGTAAAGATCTTTCCGATCGCCTGGCGGGTACTCACCTTATCGCCTGCCTTCACATAGACCTGGCTCAAGTTGCTATATACCGTCAAATAGTTACCATGGCGGACAATGACCGAATTGTTATATCCCGGAACAACGAACACACGCGTCACCTCACCATTGAACACGGCGCGGGCATCCGTACCCGGAGCGGTCTGGATGTCTATACCGCTGTTATTCGTACGGACATACTTCAATTCCTGGTGCTGCTGTTCGCCGAAGGCAGCGACAATCGTATGGCGGCCGGACACAGGATAAGGCAAACGCCCCTTATTGCTTGCAAAATCATCGGATAAGCGCTTCTCGGCCTTTGTCATGGCATACCCGCCTTTGGTGTCGGCGACACGTTCTTCGCGGACCGGCTCCGTCTCCGGTTTTGTTTCAGGGACTTTCTTTCCTGAAGCAGCCGCCTTTTCACGTGCCAAACGGTTCCTTTCAGCACGGGCCGCCCGTTCGCGGGCAGCTTTGGCTTCGGCTTCGGCGCGGGCGATTTCTTCGGCTATCTGCTTTTCGATCTGGCGGTTCAAAGCATCAGCCTGCTTCTTCTTCTTTTTCAGGTCGGCCTGCAACTGCTTTTGTTTCTTGTTTAACTGCTGCACCTCCTCTTTCTGGCTCGATTCCTCGGTCTGGAGCTTACGGCTTTCATCCTCCCGCGCACCCAATAAGGCGTTCTTCTCGGCACGTGTCTTTTCCAGTTCTTTCTGCTTGCCGACAATTTCCTTCTGCTTACCGATAATTTCGGAAGCCTGCTTCTTCTGCCAGTCGGCATACTCGCGAAGGTAACGCATACGGCGAAGGGACTGGGCAAAATTGTCGGCGGAAAGGATAAACAACAACTTATCCTGCGAACTGCGGCGTTTGTATATGCTTTGAACCGATTTCCCGTAATTCTGCCGCTTATTCCCCAACTCTTTTTCCAATTGGGAAATGTTCCGGCGGGAAGCGGCTATCTGCTTGTCTATTTCCCCGATCTCCTGGTTCAGGAGGCTGATGACCTGTTTACGAGAAAGGATCTGTTTGGAGAGCAGGTTCAGCCGGTTCAGCGAGTTACGCGCCGTCTGCCGCGTCTCGTCCAATAGCTGGCTGGTCATCTCGATCTCGGCAAGTGCGGCTTTACGCTGCTTTTCGAGTTCGCGTACTCTTGCCGAGTTCTGTGCGGAAACAGAACCGACCGACAGCACGAATATGACGAGCCAGAAGTATCTCATCTTACATTTTATTACTACTCAACGATTTGATGATCTGAGACAACGTGATACGTTTATATTTGGCAGGAATGGAAAAATCCATTTTCACCGGG
>ENA-UERU01001355-UERU01001355.1-human-gut-metagenome-genome-assembly--contig:-NODE-1355-length-13963-cov-7.123074_pt1 | contig 13963 bp, 7 predicted proteins | sample MGYA00242988_ERZ507989 | MGnify/ENA primary metagenome ERZ507989 (study PRJEB26167, sample SAMN06115519) | human gut metagenome | host: Homo sapiens | place: China:Hunan | collected 2015-08-21 | study...
GGTCTAAAGAGGTCGCAAAAGTATATTTTGCTTTATTGGAGGGTGAATGTTAGAGTTGACATTTTGTTGACAATATGCAAACGGCTGGCATACAAAATATTTTGATGATAAACGGTAATCCTTATTTGAAAGGGGAAAGTTAAGGTTAGGGTTGTTTTTTTAATGTGAAAAGAGGTAAATAGAGGAAGATTCCTAAGATAGACATGGCAAGCCCGCCGATGGTGCCGGCGGCAAGCGGGAACCAAAACGCTTCCTTATCCGGACCTAACATGAATGGGATGAAGCCTAAGATGGTCGAAACGACTGTGAGGAAAATGGGCGTGATCTTAGCATTCCAGGCTTTCAGATATGCCTTGTAGGGCGACATCAACGGTTTGCGTTGCCGGATTTGGTTGTATTCATTCAAAATGTAGATGCTTGCGTTAACGGTTATGCCGCACAACAGGACGAAGGAGGCAAATCCTCCTTGGTCGAAATTCAATTTGAACCAATAGAACGTGAGGAATACGCCAATGTAAGAGATCGGTATTACAAAGATAACGGCCAACGGCTGTTTCAGCGAATTGAACAGGATACTGGTGGTAAAGAAGATAATGACGATGATCAGCAATAACAGAAGATATTGTTTATTGTCCTTTTTGTCCCAATACCAGTAAGCGCTTTCCGACTTGGCGGTATAACCCATCGGCAGTATGGCATTGATTTCCTTCAGGTCGCGTTCCTGTATCTTATTTCCCTGATTGGAAGCCCCGATATATTCGTATTGCAGACAGAGGCGGTATTGTTGGTTTACTTTGCAAACCTTCTGCGGCATCTGTCCTTTTTCGACACTTGCAAGTTCTGCTAACTTGTAGGGCTTGCCGTCAATAGTCTGTGGAACATACTGCATGCTCCACACATCGTATTCCTGTGACTGGCGGGAGGAGAGTTTCAGTTTCTCTGTCTCTTCGTTGACGACGATCGTCCCGGTATAAATGTCCTTTCCGAAAACGGGATTGATGGAGGCGAACAGGTCGATCGGCTGTATGTCCTCCTGGGTCAGCCGGGCTTTGTTGAGGTTGAAGTAGAACTCCTGGTAATCGTCTTTCCACCACGAGAATTCTGAATTGATCAGCACTTCCTTGATGCGGCGGTGGGTGAGCAACTTGGCTTTCAGCTGTTCGGCCCATTCGTACAGCTCGTCGTAGTTGTAACCATACATCACGATACGGAAAGAACCGGCTCCTTCGCGCACATCGTTGCTGAATCCCTGGTCCTGCAGACCGTAGACTTGCCAGCTTCCCCCCCCCAATTCAAGTGCTTTGCTGATGATTTTGCTTTTCAATGTGTACGGGAAACCGCTCCGTTCACTCTCTTTCGTAAAATAGATGCGGATACCGGCCTGGCGTGCGCTGTAGACGTTTGTTTGGAACTGTCGTATTTCTTTGAAGGTGCTGAGATAGGCTTCCATCCGGCTCATCAAGGTATTCATTTGTGGCAAGGTCGTCCCGTTCGGGAGCGATGCGCTGACAGACAGGATCGTTTCTTCGTTGCGGGTGAAGTAACTTCCTTCATAAACTTTTTGTACGAACAGGCGTAGGGTCCCGCCCAATGCCTTATCGACGATGGGTTTGATCTTCTCCTTGTACGTCTCGTTGGAGGCGAATTTATTATATGTATCGATTAGCAGGGTGTCTGTTGCCGTGTAGACCTTCTTTTTGTCTTTCGTGTCGTATTCGATTTTTTCCGGTAACAGAAAAACCGGGATGCCGAATGCTAACAGTAAAATGAAACATGCCAATTTCTTCCATCCGCAAAGGAAATCGATCTGACATTGATAGTACCGGTTGTAGTAGACAGGGAAACGTTTGAGAATGCGGTTCGTTCTTTTTCTGATCCGGCTTTTCCATGTATACTCGGTCTCTTCTCCGGATATGTTCTTTTTTCCGCTTTTTTTCCATTCCAGGTTCATCTTATCGATTAGGGCGGGAACCAGGAAAAGCGCGATCAATAGGGAGACTCCTAAATTGATGATGACGACAGCCGCAAAATCCTGCAGATTGAGGCGTATCTTTTCATCTAAGAAAAAGATAATGACCAGTGCACCTATCGTTGTCAAAGTGGCTGCCAATATGGATAGGATTGCCTTTCGGTTATGTCGGTTCCGGATATGTTCCGTCATGACGATCGTGTTGTCGATCACCAGGCTGAGTGAGATTGTGACGCCTGCCAACGAATAAAGCTGCATTTCCAGTCCTGACAGATAATAAAGGATGACAGCAATGCTGAGGTTGATCGAAAGGCTGATGATGATCAGTAACAGATATTTTATCTCGCGTGTGATCAGCAAGACAAACATCAGTAGGATCAGGACGGTGAGCCCCGTACGGACATAAATCTTGTTCAGTTCGTCCTGAATGAATTCGGTCGCGTCATAGCTGGTATGTATTTCATAACCGGGTGGAAGCAAGGTACGGATATGTTCCATTTCGGCTCTTACCCGTTTGGCAAGTTCCAGCTGGTTCGCCGTCTCCTCGGCGCGGATGGACAGATAGATGGAATTCAAGCCGTTGATACGGTAATAACTCTGTGGAGCCTCTTCCTGACGGGTGACTTTTAGCAGTTGGTCCAGGCGGATCAGCTTGCCGTCTTTGTTCAGGACGGTTATAAGCGATGGGTTGAATCCATCTGTTTCGTTTTCAGGAACCAAAGCGAGACGTATCCACTGGCTGCTTTGTCCTCCTTTGCACGAAGTCGCCAACTGGGTTTCCACGTTTCCAGTTCCTAAGAATTCCTTTTGATAATACTGGCTGATCGCTTTCTGTATATCCGGGATGCTGATACCTAACGTTGCCAGCTGACGGCTATCATATTCCAGTCGCCATTCCATCGGGGTGGCACCGCTGACGTCGATGCGGTAGATGCCGGGAATCCCGCTTAGGCGAGGTTTTATTTGGTCTTCGGCAAAGCGTTGTATAAATATGGGTGTGGCTGCCGCATTCAGTGTGTAGCTCATGAAAGGCCGTACTTCCTTGTCGTCCGGCCGGCTCATTTCCAGGACCGGATAGCTCAGTCCGTCCGGTAGGCTGGGCCATGTCTGTCGGATGATGGTAGACGCTTCGAAACGGGCGGCATCGATATTGGTATGCTTGTCCAGCTCGAGCGTGACATATCCCCATCCGTTGCCGGAAGTGGAATTGATCTCCTTGATCCCCTTGATGCGTGCCAACATCGCTTCGAGCCGCGAGGTCACTTCCATCTCTATCACGCGTGCCGAATTGCCCGGCATGTTATAGCTGATAGTCAACTGTGGCAGCGTGCGTGACGGCGACAGCTTGATCGGCAGCAGCGGTATAAAGGCAATCCCCGCCAGCGCCACGCAAAGGAAGGTGACGATGATGGTGAAAGAGGATATTTTAGGAGATGCACTCATTATTCATTTTTTGTTACAATCCGTATTTATATTCGAACTCGTTCGAAAGGGAAACTCCCGTTTCGAAATCGTGCAACGTCAGTTTTCGGATCTTATAATAGCTCAGCCAGTAGTTCTGTAAAGCCGAAATATAGTTCCGCTGCGCTTCCTGTTGGCGGTTCAGCGACAGAGTAAGACTGTTGATATCCGCTTTTCCGATCATGAAGCGTTGCTTGGTTTCGCTGTAGGCTGTTTCTGCCAGGTCTACCGCTTCTTCGGCACTCCCAATCAGGGCTTGCTGGATATTGAAGTCGCCGACTGTCATAATCACGTCTTCTTCTACTGTCAATTCTTTTTGTTTGGCGGATGTTTCGGTGACAAGCAGGTTGTTCTTGGCAATATTATGCTTCCCTTTTCGTACGCCCCAGTCTACCAACGGGATCGAAACAGACAAAGAGACGATTTCCTGCTGTTGCAGATTTTTGTAGGCGTCCTGTATGTTCTTGGACACTTGGTTGAATCCGACGCTGGCATTGATCTGGGCGTTGAACATCGCTTCTTTCTTGGTTTTGTCTACCTGCTGCTGGGCTTCTAATATTTGCTGGCGCAACTCCAGAAAGGTCGGGTTATTTGCACGTGCCAATTCGAGTGCTTTGTCGACTGAGATTTCCATATTGCGCGGGCGGCTTGGGAGGCGCAGGCGTATTTCTGTATTCTTGTCGAAGTTCAAGTAAGAGGCGAGGCTGAACATGGCACGTTTCAGGGCGATTTCCGCATTTTTCAACGTGTTGCGTGCGTTTACGGCATCCAATTTCAGTGTCAGCAAATCCGCTTGGCTGATAGAAGCTATCTTATGCCGTTCCTGCCCTGTCCGGTACAGTGTGTCGGTCGTGGCGACATTTTCCTTGGCCAGATCATATTCCACCTGTGCCATTGCCAGAGCGAAGAAATAGGTCGTTGCTTGCTCGCTCATTTGCTCTACATTATATAATAGTTCTTTCTTGACCTTCTCGTATTTCAACGGTTCGATTTTCCGTTCCCATTTAAAAGCGTTATACCCCAATAAGTCTTGCTGGTAGCCGAGGCGGATCGGAACCGATGAGAACTGGTTATAAGTTTGGTCGCCGAAATAGCGCATATAATCCAAGTCTGTATCCAAATAGAATGTACCGCCTAAGAGGTCGAAATTCTGTTCGATCTCCAATTGCCCGCCCGCATAAAACGATTGTTGTTTTCTATATACGTCGATATCAGCCTCCGAGTCATATCGTTGGGTAAAATAACGGCGGTATTGTGCCGGCGTCAGATTTAGGGTAAGGCTTGGCAGACGGCCGGCCTTGTAAGTCCGGTATTCCCAGTAGCCGGCCAGATACATATTTTTGTATCGGAAAGCGTCCAGCGAACTGTCGGCCGCCAGTGTGATAGTTCGTTCCAGCGTCAGTGTGAGCTGCGCTTTTCCTCCGAATACGCATGCAAGCAGCAACAACGTGATGACATATCTATAAATGAATTTCCTGTCCATAACTTCCAATTTTCAATTTTCAACATTCAAATTACCAACCTCATGTTTGCGATAAATGAACCAGTATATCAGTGGTATGACAAAAAGGCTGACTGCCGTACCGATCAGCATGGCCGAGATCATGGCGATGGAGAGCGGCTTTTGCAGTTCGCTGCCCATATCGAATGTGAAAAGCAGCGGAACCATTCCGAATATTGTCGTTAATGATGTCATGATGATAGGACGCAGGCGCCGCCGTCCGGCTTCATGTATGGCTTCCATAAGAGGAACCCCTTCTTTGCGTAGTTCGTTGATAGCATCCAGTTTCAGGATGGAGTCGTTGATGATGATACCGCAGGTCACGACGATACCGATGGCACTCATCAGGTTCATGGTATGGCCGCATATCCAGAGCACCAGCAAGGAGGCTGCCACATCGATCGGAATTTCAAGCAGCACGATGAGCGGCTGCAGGAAACTTTCAAACTGGGCTGCCAGGATGAAATACATCAGCAGGATCGAAATGAACAAAATCACGACCAGCTCGTTCAGCATCTGCCGGTTGGAAAAGAAACTTCCTGAAAAATCGATATCCCAGTCAGTATCGATTTCTTTTTTTACATTTTCCATCAACTGTTCGGCATTGTCTATATCATAGAAACTGAATGGAATGTATTCTCCGTTCTTTCCTGCCGTGATCGTTTTCAAGTCCTCTCCCGGAGTGACACGCACCAGTGATTGCAGCGGGATATATCGTACGTTGCCTTCCGTGTCAGGAACAGTGTTTACCAATGTTTTCTGTAAGACCTCGTTAACCGTTTGTTCTTCCCCGGCCAATGCGATTGGCAGATATTGCTGGTAGGAGCGGAGCGTTGCTACTTCATTCTCTTTGAATGCCGTTTTCAGCAACCGGTACACTTCGTTGTAGTCGACGTTATAAAGCAGAAGTTTCTGTCTGTCTATCGTGATATTCAACTGGTTGTCGAAGGTGATACCGACAGGAGTATGTCCTGTTTTCGCCTCGATTTGCTGTTCTATTTTATTCAAGACGGAGGCTTCCGGTGCTTCAGATTTATTGCGGGTGTGTAATTCGGCGACAATGTCGGCTTCACCTGTCACAAACAGCTTTTCAAATACTGTTTCGGGAGGCGAGAAGGATATCACTGCCATCGGGTAATACGTTTTGATCCATTTTTCCACCGATTTTTGCAAAGGAGCGATTCCGGTTGGTTTCTCCGTCTTGAAATATAACTCGCTTTCGGAAACCGACATCTCGCGATCCCGGTTCAACAGGAATTGCTGCTGCCCGACATAGGCCGTGTGTTCTTGTACCTGATTGTCGATAGAGGCGAATAACTGGCTGACACGGCTCTGGTTTTCATCGATATGGATGTTTTCGTTCCATTCCACATGAGCGATCAGTTCGTTCTGGTCTATCTCCGGCATACGGCTTTTCGGTATTTCGTAGAACAGAAAGGCGCAAAGCGGGAGCGTAATGGCAATGAAAATCAGGCTTGCCGTTTTGTGACGGAACACAAAATCCACTCCGGTATCATAGAAGCGGTCCAATGTATGCTCTTTTACCAGATTGTTGATTCGTATATTGAAACCCTTATGTTTGATGTCCGGAATACTGTATACCAGTTTGTAGAGTACCGGCAGCAGCATGATTCCCGTGAAATAGGAAACCATCAGACCGACGGTGACGGCAAAGGCTTGGTCGAAGAAGATCGCTCCTGCTATTCCGCTCATGAACACAAGCGGAACGAAGACGGCAATTGTCGTAAAAGTGGAACTCAGCATCGGAGTAATTACTTCGGTCGTCCCTTTATTGCAAGCCTCTTCCAGCGAGTATCCTCGTGTCCTGTATTGGGTAATGTTTTCCGTTACGATGATCGAACTGTCGATCATCATACCCAAAGCCAGGATCAACCCGGAGATGGAGATGATATTCAGCGACATCTTGCAGAGGTAGAAAAAAAGGAAACTGATGATCAGGCTCACCACCATACTTAACCCGATCACTGCCGGGCTCTTGATATCCCCTAAGAAAAGGATGGCGACGATACAGATGAAAAGGAAACCCAACGACAGGTTTTGTTTCAGGTTCGAGATGGTATAATCCAGCAATTCCGTCTGGTTGCGGCTGATGCTGAAATCGATGTCCGGGTAGACGGAAGCGAAATAATCCGTCACTTCTGCCAATGCCTCTTTCATGTTATCCATATTTTCATCCGCCTGTTTGATCACAGCCAGTGTCACTGCCCGTTTCCCGTTGGAAAGGGAAGCTCCGGTCTCTTTCTCCGGCACGACGGAAATGCGTGCCAAATCTTTCAGTTGAAAAATATGGTTATTTTTCCTGATATAAATATTCTCGACATCTTCCGGTGTGCGCAGCAGTGTCGAGAACTTGATATTGTACTCGTAATAGCCGTCACGTACGGTCATGCTACCCGGTTCTATATTGTTAGATGTCAGTGCGGCCTCCAGATCGTCAAGTGTGATCTCCGACATTTTCAGCAACTTCATGTCCGGAACAATCTGTAACTGCCGTTTCAGAATTCCGGTCACATCTACCATTGCCACTTCGGGCAACTGTTCGATACGACGTTTGATCACCGTTTCGGCAAACTGGCAAAGGTCGAGGAACGATCCTTCGTTTATTTCACTGTAAGCGCTGTCGCTTTTCAATGTCAGATTCAAGCAGAATACGGGAATATCAGTGGCACTGGCTTTGATTACCCGTGGACGTTCTACTTCACGTGGCAGGTAGTTCATAGCTGCGTCTATCTTTTCGTTGACTTCGATAAAAGCCAGATCCGTATTTGTTCCGAAATCGAAGTTTAGGCGTATGATGGCAGCACCGTCGCGTGTTTCACTGTGGATGTCGCGTAAACTGGCAACCTGCATTAATTGCTGGCGGATGGTTTTTACTACTGTGTTTTCCAATTCGCGTGCCGAAGTGTTCTGGCCGGATACCTGTACGGTGATCTCCGGAATTGCAATATCAGGCAGCAACGACACCGGAATGGTGAAGTAAGTAACCAGTCCCACGATAAAGCAAGCCGTAAAAGCCATCAATACCGCGATAGGGCGTTGTAGTAGAAACTTTATCATGTATTAGAACTATGATTTATAAATTATGATTTCTGAATTGTCAATTGTCCATTTTTAATTGTCAATTACTTTGACCGGTGCTTCGTGAGCCAGGTTAATGTTACCGCTTGTAATCACGATATCCCCTTCTTTCAGTCCGTCAATGATCGTATAGCTGTCGGCATTTTCCAACCCTGTATGTACATAGTTCCAGTATGCTTTGTCTTCCGTTAATGTGAATACAACCTGTTTGCCGGAACGGAGTACGACAGCGCTTTTGGGAACGACCAACTGTTTACCCAGCGAACGATGGATACTTACTCGTACATTCATCCCTTCGAACAACTTACCTTTATCGTTTACGGCAGCTTTCACCTGTACCATCCCGTCTTTGTCTACCAGCGGGTTTATTTCGGATATACGGCCGTCAGCCGTGACATCGGACAAGGCAAAAGGAGCTACCTCTACACGATCGCCTGTTTTGATAAGCGGCAGTTCGCTTTCCAAAACTGTGAAAGCGGCTTCCAATGTGCGGGTATCGATAATGGAACAGAAAACATCAGAGGTAGAAGCCGTGTTGAACTGTTTGGCGAACAGGTTAGCGACGACACCGTCGAAAGGGGCGGTCAGGACTGCCTTTCGTTGTTCGTATTCGGCAAGCTGCCAAGAGATCAGTGCCTGGTCATACCCGCTTTTTACCTTGACTAACTGCATGGTTGCGGGCGGTACTTTTGTAGAATCTTCCAGTTTGTAGCCCTGTCCGATCAGTACGTCTTGCAATTCCAGTTTGGCGCGTTCGAGTGCATCTTTGGCTTGCGCTGTCTTGTTGGCAAGGCGAAAGGTTGAGAGTTCTGCGAGCTTTTGCCCTTTCGTCACGCGATCGCCGTTCTTCACATATATCTTGGCGATCGGTTCTGCCGATTCGAATTTTAGGTCGACAAAGTTTCGGGCTGACAGTTTGCCGTTACTGATCAGTTCGTGGTTGAAATCAGTAGTATTCAACTTCATCACCGTCACCTCGTTTGTCTCATCCGGTAGAACGGTTTCTACGCTTTCTTCGGAACCTTTCTCTTTCTTTTCACCGGAGCAAGCCATCATCCCGGCCAGAATCAGTATAGCAAACAATTTGTAGTATTTCATATTTTATTGTTTTTATCAAAGTTGTTTCGCAAATATACAAACATATTTTAGTTACGAGCCTTTCGTAATTACTTTTTTTCTATTATCTTTTTTACTTCTTCCCTCATTTCCCGGATTGCCGTACTTTCCACCTTCGGTTCTTTGGTCAGCACAGCTCCGGCGGCAGCCCGCAATTTATCCACCTGGTAGAACTCCGGCTCTGCATATAGCTTGGCTAACAAATAATATGGATACAATCTCTCCGGCAGTATCCCGATAGCCTGAAGCAATTCTTCTTCCGCCTCCCGGTAATCTCCGAGCATCTGCCGGTTTTTGGCGATCATGTACCGGATCATCGGGTCTCCGCTCAGCCGCTTCGCCCGTTCCAGCACCCGTATCGCTTCGGCGTGTTGTCCCGTCTTGCTGAGGCATTGCGCCTCTTCAAACAAAAATTCCGGTTTATGCTTCAACTTGTCATGCAGCTCGTGATAATCTTCCGCAACCGATTCATACGCCTTGTTGTTGTAGATCATCTGCATCCGTCCCCATCGTTTATATGCCTCATATTGCCCTTTCTGCAAGATGAACAGACAGACGGAGGCAAGCGACAACAGACTTATCATCGTAATATGGCACACCGGTGATACGGATAGGGCAGATGATCTTGTCCGCGTCCCATCTTCCGTCACGCATATCGCCCCCAAAAACACCAACGCCACCCAAAACGACGGCAACTGCAACGGATAGGACGACACCGCGAACACCGCTAACGCCAACACGCCACCGGCCGTTCCCTGCTGCCTGTTCCGGATTCCATAGTACGCCATGCTCCCCAGCCATGCCACGAACACGATCAACCCTCCGACCCCCTGTTCCAGCCCGATCTGCAGGTATTCGTTGAACGCATATTCGGGACATCCCGCCACCCGTTTCTCCCGGTCTGTTGCGTTCCCTGTTGCGAAATACCCGCCTTGCGCCTCCGCGTATGCCGCCGGGAATCCGCCTAACCCCGTTCCTGCAAGCGGCTGTCCGGCAATCGCTTTCACCGTCACTTTCCACATCAGCAATCGCCCGTCCGCCGAATCTTGTTTCATCCCGTAAACCCCGGCAATGGTACATCCCACCAATATCGCCACAATTGCAATAAAAGGAATTGTAGCATTCTTATACCTTCGACATACAGCTTTCGTCTTCTCCCATCCGATCCGTTCCGTCCAGTACACCCATCCGCAAGCCACGACCGCCGCCATCCACGCCGACCGACTCATTCCGGCAGGCAGGACAATCAGGATAGCTCCGGCGCATACCCAACCGAAATAATGCATCCCCTTTTGAAACCGCAACGCCGTCCACAGGCAAACCGGCAGCACGACCGCTAAGTACCCGCAGTAAGGCCCCGGATTAAAGAAAGAACCCGTCAGCCGGAAAAGCGAATGGTTGGAATAGGCATAGCCATGCAATTGCTGCATTCCCCAGACGGCTTCGACCAGTCCGGTGAGCATCAGCACAAATAAGAAAAAGAACTTCAGGCAAGGAGCCTCTGTAAGAAAATAGCGCAACAGAAACCACAACACGACCAACTGCCCGCCGAAAAGCAGTTTTTCGGGTTCGGGATCGAGCTGCCAGTCGTATGTCGCGAGCGTGATCCCGGCAAAGAGGAGCAACAATCCGTCCGGCAATGCAAACGGGATGCTTTTCCTCCCGCCAGGCCATGCCGTCACAACCGTCCCGATCGCCATCAGCGCCATCGACAGGTGGAACCAGAAGACTTTCCCCGTCACAATGCCGTTCGCCAATGCGCTGTCGCCGACGAACGGCGTGGCGATCAGCATCGCCCCGAAAACGGATGCCAGTGCAGTCCGGATTCCATGCCTATGCAATTTGAGTTCCATGCCGGTGTATTTTATTTCCATGCTTATCCGTTTTTTATTCGATTTTCTTCATGAACCGATCCCAGCGGAACTGCCCGGTGTACGGATCGACCGATTTCCAGACAAATGCCGCCTTGCCGACGATATATTCTTCCGGCAACAAGCCCCAATAGCGCGAGTCCTGCGAGTTCAGGCCTTTGTCACCCGCCATGAAATAATAGTTTTTCAAGAAGCGGTATTCCCGTATCGGTTCGCCGTTCAGGAAAACGGTTGAATCATTATAGTTGATTTCCGCTTTTTGTTCCCATGCGATCAGCTTGCGGTATAACAGATAATTTTCCCGGTTCATTTCGACCTTGTCACCGGCTTTCGGGACATAGAGCGGTCCGAAATTCCGGATGTTCCAACTGATGACGGAGTCGAACGGGAATGCCTTATAGACACCGTCCGGAAACTCTCCCGGCAACGTCCGCCCGATGCGTTCCTGCGAATCCATGTTCCCGAGCGGTTCGTTCGTGCCGTTTATCCGGAACCTTCCGTTCCGGATGGAAAGCGTGTCGCCCGGCAATCCGATACACCGTTTGATGTAGTATTTCAGGATATGCATCTCGATCTTGTCCCAGCCGTTGGGATGCGGGAAGTTGAAGACCAGCACGTCGCCCCGCTTTGTTTTCCGAAATCCCGGTGTGCGGTGTATCTCGGTCTGTTCCAGCCGCAGCGTCGCGTTGAGGTCGAACAGCCGTGCGCCGAGCGTCGGTTTCCAGACCGCCACGAAATCCCCTTCGACCAGTTCCGGCTCCATCGAGTCGCTGGGGATGCGGAAGGAGGCGAGGAGGAAGACTTGAGAGAAGAGCCAAAAGGCGATCAGAACCACCAAAGCGAGAAATAGATTCAATAATATGTTAATCCATCGTTTCACAATCTATCTTTTAGATTAAAAAATATATCATTTTATATTCAGGTTGCTACAATCAATACCAGTCAATTTTATTATCTTCATCACAAACGAATATTCTTTGTTGCTTTCCCTGCGAGCATTTAATGGCCAAAAGGGCTTTTTGAGGCACATTTTCAAATTCGATAAAAACATCATTCGCTATTTTGGTATTGATAAGTTGCCAATTATTATTATCCCAATAATATAAAGAATACTCCAATCCTGGCTGAATAGAATTTCCATCACAACGACGAATATACGAAATTTTGGATATATTTACTGGCCGGCAAAAATCAAAACCGACCCAATCTTCTCCTTTGGCACTGAAATTTGTCAATTGATCACCATCTGCTATATTAGCTGCGTTGTTGCTTTTATCAAAAATCGAATTTGTACATTTGATAATGTTGCCTTGAATGATCGAATCATGTTCATCATAGAAATAAATTTCAGCCATGTCACACTGACTTGTATCAGAAGATGTAAAACGCCAATATCGATATTCGGCATTTTTATCAAGAAACACTGTGCCATTTGTTAAATTCCCTTGAGGTAATTCCGCTATTTTCTTTGTATGATCAAATTCCCTGTTTTCAGAAGTTTCGATAATACCTCCTGTTATTTTTTTTCTAATAGAAAATACATTGTCTCCCAAAGGATATTTTCGATTCAATCTGATCGTACGAAAAGCTGAAGTGTCTGGTTCTATAAATTGGATATGCTTCGAAGCAGAAGCCAAAAACGGTTTGCTGATCGGAATAGCATTGCCATTAGAGTCATACGCCAAGGCGATATAACAGGTATTCAGTCCCATTCTTTCGAAAACCACATGACTACCAGCTATTTTCCCCCAATAGACAGGAGTCCAATTATTTCCATCATAGATGGCTATAAATGGAGATTGTCCACTCTTCAATGATTCCTGCAACGAAATACGTATGTCAATCGTAGGCATATATTCAGCGGTAACATCTTGTATAAACATATTCCTGAGTTTGGGTGGGATATATTTCTCAGTTGCGATTTTCAGATACTCTTCATTGGGTTTGTACACATTGCGGAAAATCTTAGGGACTTTCAAATATGGATAATGAACTGTGCCCGGATCTGTCGTATGGGGCGCAAACTCCAAGTTTCCAAAACGCGTTGTATAAACTGTATTCCAAGAATGTCCATTATTACCTGTAGACCAATTGGGCGTAAAATCATAAGCGACAGGAATTCCTTTACTACGCATGATTAAGACAGCCCCTAAACAATACGTGGCACAATTAGAAAAAGGAAGTTTCAGTATGATATCAGGATCATAAATCGGAAGTGTCTTTAATAATCCAAAACTTTGAGGTGTGTTTTTCATTTGGTTATTCACTTCTGTTGCTGCAAAAATTGGATTTCGTTTATACTCGTCACACAAATATGCCAGATCAATATCTCCTTTACAAATATCGTAATAGGCATTCCTCCATTCGGTAAGCGGCTGCCCTTCAAAACATTTATAAGGTAATAGATATTCACAAAATTGTTCGAAATCCAGATGTTCGGCCCATTCGCATTCTCTCCATTGTTTGAAAGCTTCATCGATTGACTGAATAAGAAACTCCGAAGTGATAACCTCTATATCCCGTTTCTGTTTATATTTACTTTCAAATCTAAGACGAAGCGATTCGATATGTTTTTCTTGTTCAAGTTTGTCTTCTGATAAAGCAACGACAGAATCAATGGCGTGATAATAGTCCTCAATGCCTTTATCATAAGAAGTATGGTAAGGCATGTATCGAATCAGGTATTGGGCTGCTTCCAGTTTCTGCCGATCATCCAGTTTTGCGTAGTGCGACAAAACCGCTTCAAGCTCCCCTCTGTTTTCTCCGGCTTCCCGCAGAGCGTATTCCACATCGGTTATTTGTAAGCCGCAAGCAAAAAGCATCAAGTAGAAAGGCAACGAAAAAAACAGATATTTTGTAGTTGTTTTATATTGCAATCTCATATTCATTGTTTTAGGGGAGAAACTATATTTCAATCATTCTTTATCATGACAGGATGAAAGATAT
>ENA-UERU01001361-UERU01001361.1-human-gut-metagenome-genome-assembly--contig:-NODE-1361-length-13892-cov-3.895548_pt1 | contig 13892 bp, 22 predicted proteins | sample MGYA00242988_ERZ507989 | MGnify/ENA primary metagenome ERZ507989 (study PRJEB26167, sample SAMN06115519) | human gut metagenome | host: Homo sapiens | place: China:Hunan | collected 2015-08-21...
GATAAAAATAATAATAATAAAAATACGTATAGAGAGAGGATAGAGGACCCCCTAAAAAATTAAAAATAACACACACGAAAAATGGAGGCTGACGGTAATGGAGAGGAAGCAGGTGTTGTGCGTGGAGACAGGGATTATCTATCCCAGTATCTGTGCGGCGGAAGCAATGCTGGCGGTTTCGAGATCGGGGATCCGGAGTGCTATTCGACGCGGCGGGAAATGTTGCGGTTATCATTGGGAGGTGATTAAAGATGGAGAAGAAAACTAAAACACCGGCGGCAGAGAAGGAACAGCGGTTGACTGGTCGAGGCGGGAAATACAATTTCCCCAACGCCCGCATGAAGCTGATTGAGCAGGACGATGAAAAACGAGCGTTTATGGCAAAGTGCATTGGGAATAATCTGGCGTTTTTCAATGTTGGGTTGAATCCTGTTAAGAGCGACGATGAGTTGTGTGAGCGGCTGAACTTCTTCTTTATGGAGTGCGAGAGGACTCAGCAGCTGCCGACTATTGAGAAAATGGCGAATTGTGTGGGGTATCACAGAAATACACTTTTTGAGTGGGAAAGTGGCGTAAAACGCGGTTTTTCGACCCAAACTGCGTTCATCATTAAAAAAGCGAAGCAAATTTTGGCCGGAATTGACGCAGAATTAGCCCAAGAAGGAAAAATTCAACCCGTGGTATATCTGTTCCGCTCGAAGAACTTTTACGGTATGAAGGACCAGCAGGACGTGGTTGTGTCTCCTGGAGCGACTATCGACTATCAGGACCCGGCGACTATCGAAGCGAAGTACAAGGAGCTGCCGGAGGACTAAGCGACTATCAGCCTGCCGACTATTGGCGGTCCCAGCGACTATTGCAGATTATCCGACGCCGGCGACTATCAAGGGTGGAGGCTGGCGACTATCCGACTATCCGAGGGTTCGGCGACTATCAGACCCCGGGCGGAGGAAAACCACCGTGGATGAGTGGAAAATGGGCCCCCGGGACCCAGCGGATCGAAACCGGGGATCCCTGGGGCCGGATCCCTGAGCGGACCCCCAGGGACGGCCAGGAAAACCGCCCCGGCGGGCGGTTATGTCTAATAGGTATAAAATGCGGCCTCTGTGGCTTCTCTGAGCGGTTTTTATGATCTCAGAGTGTAGTTATAGCGGGGTGATTAAAAACGGCTCATAGGGTCGTTAAAATGCAAAATAAACGGGGTCCCGAAAAAAGACCACAAAAACCGCCCACCAGCAGCAGCCGGGGGCGGTTTTAGGTATGAAAAGCCCGCCCCAGGATCCCCAGGGCGGGCAGTGATATTATAGGGCGGCTGCTAATAGGTCCGCCCAGGTTTCGGCGCTCAGCGCCAGGACGGTATAAAGCAGCAGGAAAACGGCGGCGCGGATCTGTTCGCGGCGTGGTATCATGTGGTACACCTCCATTAAAAAAGGGCCCCCAGGAGGGGGCCGTTTTTAGTTTGACTGTTTAATGATCTCCCACAAAAGCAGGGCGACGAAAACGACGATACCGGCCAGGATCATGCGGACACCTCCAGAAAACCGTTGATCTGGTCCGCCTGGGCGGGCGTGGCGTCCAGCTGGATATAATAACCGGTACCGCACCCAGAAACGCCGGTACAGCGCGCGCCCACGGCGCGGAGCTGGTCAAGTAGGGCGTACTTTTCCGGTTCGGTTGCGAGATAGATATTATAGTTTTGCATTAGTTTTCCTCCTCGATTTTCTCGCGGTGTTTTTCGACGCGCACGGCGGCGGTAGTGTTTTCTCGGTAGGCTCTGGCGTCGGCTTTTGCCTCCGGCCAGCTGTACGCGCTGCACTCGCACTCCCAGCCGTAACCGTAGTTGGTCATAATGTCCCATCGGTCACGGGTTTTTCGGACGTATGCCATTTTCTTTCCCTCCACATAAATATGGGTTGTCCGTCTGCTGATCGGCCGATATATCGGCCTAAAATTAGCATTGGTACAGCTCCTCCGCCCACTCGTCCACGGCGTCGGTGGCGTCGGTGCTGATTGGGTAACTGGCTCGATCACCCCACCAATACAGCTCAACGGACTTGCTGGCGGTGTCAATGTAGATATTGGGGCCGCCACAGGTTACCATTATGCGGACGCTGCGATACTGTTTATCTGAGCCGATACGATACTCAATGTCTAATGCGTCCTCTAGGTAGTCCCACACGCTGAGTTGCTCCAGCTCGTCCACCTCTGAGACGGTGCCGCAATGCGGGCACTTGTATTTGTCGCCCACGTCGGCGGGTAATTCCAGAGTTTCGCCACACTCGGGACAGCGGTAAACGGTGCCGTTGGTGTAGGCTTCCAGCTCTTCGGCGATACGTTTGCAGTGGTCGCGGTTTTCATCGTCGCGGGTCTTGGGTGCGGGCTGTGGTGCGCCGTGAATGTCGGTACACTTATAGCCGCGGTCTACTCGGACAGTATCGCCCGCCCTGTGCCAGCTCATGGCCTGCGTTGCGCTGGTTGTCGTATCCGTGCGGATGGTGCTAAGGTTGATATATAGGGTTTCTGAGGGGTTGTCATCCGGTTTTGGTTCAGCCTTGCGGATGTGCTTGTAATAACACCAACCGTCCAACTTGGCGATCTCGTAGCCGTCCATTTTAGCAATACGCATTGCGGTATCATAGCGACAGGTGTCAATGACGTTTCCGTCCTTGTCGCAAACAGTGGCGCTATATAATATCTCGTTGATGGAGATATGCGCGCCGTTTTCTAATGCCTCTAAAACCTCATTCTTCTTTAACATGGTATTTCCTCCTTGGTGTGTGGCCCCTGTTTGGTGGGGCGGTGTTGTTAACACCGTTTTTGGTGTTCCTTGCTATGCTCTTATGATAACACCGTTTTTAGTGTCGGTCAACACTTTTTTTAGTGTCATATTGCATAAATTATAACACTGTTTTTGGTGTGGTATATACAGTACACAAAACGTAAGCGTTTCGTGTACTATGTTTTTCCGACGTCCGGGCCGGGGATCCCCCACCGCCCCCGGGGGTCCCTTCCTATATAATGCGGTTTGGTTTTTCGTCGCGGGTCCGCCTTGCTTGCGCGGGTCCGGCCCGCCTGGACACCCCCGGGGGATGTGGGGGCTCTGGATCGCGCCCGGTGAGTGGTCTCCGCCGAGAAAAATATAAAAAGTCGAAAAAACATCAAAAAAGGTGTTGACAATCTTTTTAGTGTGATTTATAATAAAGCCAAGGTACAACAGAGGAGGAAACAAAATGAAAGCAGCAGACATAGTAAGACAGGGAATGGCTACCCTCGGGATGAGCCAGAAGAAGATGGCTGAGAAGATGGGGCTGAAAGTTCAGCAGGGAGTTTTCAATATGCTGAACGCCAAGCTGGGAATGAGAGTGGACAATTTTGTAAAAATGATGGACATTCTCGGTTATGACGTGATTGTTAAACATAGAGCGACCGACGAGACGATTACAGTGGAGGTGGAAAAATGCGATACGGATACGGTCGAGTGAGTTCCAAGGGGCAGGCTCTGAATGGTAACAGCCTGGAAGATCAGGAGAAGAAGCTGAAAGAGGCTGGTTGTGACGAGATTGTTTTGGAGGCGTTCACCGGAACAAAAATGATGCGACCGAAGTTCAGCGCGTTGTTGGAGAAATTGGAGCCAGGAGATACGCTGATCGTGACGAAGTTGGACCGATTTGCCAGAACGGCCTCGGCTGGCGTTGAGATGATTAAGAGTTTGATGGCCAGAGGAATTTCAGTTCATGTGCTGAACATGGGCCTGGTGGAGGATACTCCTACTGGGCGGCTGATTTTGAACATCCTGTTGGCGTTCGCTGAGTTTGAGAGGGATAACATTGTAGAGCGCACCAGCGAGGGTAGGGCGATTGCAAAAGAAAATAACCCTGATTACAAGGAGGGACGAAAGAGTAAGCGCCCCGCTGAGTTTGAGGATATTCTGCATCAGACCCGGGCTGGTGAACTGACGGTGGTGGCTGCGTGTGAGCAGCTGGGAATCCATAAGACACAGTGGTATCGGTGGGTGAAGGAGGTTGCATGAGGGTGACGAGCGCGGAGATTTTGGAGAAAGTCACGATGTTTCAAGATAGTGATGTTGCCCTCGTGTATATCCTCGCCGCTCATGTGGCGACCTGGGAAAAGGAGAGGGGTAGTACAGCAGAAGATTTAGTTAAATATTTGGAGGAACATTATGTGAAACACTAACCTATTGCAGATTTATGAGCGTTAGGATCAGAAGCTGCTAGAAGGGCTGTCTCTGGCTCTGCTGGGCGGGAAGCCAAAGAAGAAAAGGAGGAAAAATTATGGCTGGATTGATGTTTAAGGTGAAGTGTTTGTCTTGCGGTGAGAAAATGCAGACGAACATTGTTCCGAAATTTTGTCCGAACTGCGGTAGTCCGGAAATCGAGGTTGATGTAGGTAAGGCCCGGATAACTGCGGAAAGGTGGATGGCTCAACTGGATGCGTTAAAACCCGAGGTTGATCGGCGGTGGGATGCGTATATTGAAAAACGGGGTGAGTATGAGGAGATTCTGTGCAAGCTGCGCCCGTATACAAGACGGGGTGTTGTTGGGACTGACGAGCTAAATAAATATCAGCGGAATGAGCGTCAGAGCCTTACTGAAAGTCTGAAAAAGGCCCGGAAGAATAGGGTGGTGGGGTAATTGTTCGGCGAATGGGTGCGTGTTACTCGGTGTCCAATCTGTGGTGGGCCACTCACGATCAGTGAGTTTCATACTTGTAGTCGTGAGTATAAGATCACCAAGTCTGGGGTCCTGAGTAAGCGATTCTCAGTGCATCAAGGAGGAAATGTTGAGGCCACAACGATGTACTGTGAAGGGTGCGAGAAGGCTTGGGATGATAGTCAAGTTGCGGTGGAAACGGACGGGACTGTATGGGTAAAGGATGATACATGATGGAATGGATCGACAACGCTGACTCTTGGGTTTGCCCTATTTGTGGGTATGAGTGTGATAATCCGAATAGATTACCTGGGATTCGCTGTATTTGTGGCTTTAAGGCTCAGAAGGACGGTGAGAAGAAATGAAAATCGAGTTTGAAATTGATCTTACCGAGGAGCAGGAAGTGCAGCTGGAGGAGCTGCTGCTGGAGCGCCAGGTGGCTGGCGGCGTAGACGGGTTACTCCGTGGTCTGCTGGGTGATCTGCTGCATACGAAGGACACCGGCGGCAGCGACGAGCGGATGTATGCGGAGCAGTGGTTGGAGCGCCGGTGGTATCCGTGGATGGCGCGCGGTGACTGGATGGATCTCGAATATGGGGACCAGCTGCGCCGGAGTAAGTCGGAGTGGAAAGCTGATATGGAAGGTGAGGACACCGAAGGGTGGACACCTGAGGATTTCCGAGACGAGCTGCGTGATTGGATAATGTGTGATTTCCCGAAAATCCCGGAGGAATACATAGAGGCTTGGTTGGATCAGTTTGGGGAGGTAATGGGGTGAAGAAGTACATAGAGACGGACGCACTGCTGAGGAAGCTGTTCCCGCTGGGTATCCCGAGGACGCGGTATAACTGGGAGTACAGTATTCCGGCTCGGGCGGTGTATCGGGCGATTGAAGCGCTGTCGAATGAGGGGGAGTTAAAGAGTGAGAAAGAGCGCATGGTTAGCGGAGATCCAAAAGCAGCACAAGCTGGAGCTGTATGTCGCCCGGATGACGGCCAGACAGGAGACAGCGGATTTCGCCCGGATTGCCCTGAATAACGCGTTTGGTTTCGGTCCAGAGCGGTGCCACACGTTCATCGATGCTCTGAACGATGTGATTAACGACGTAGGCGACATGGTAGACAGCGACACCCGGGACAAGGCGTATACCGTGTCGAAGTTTGAGGAACGGCTGCGCCAGGTGGACGGTAAGTATTACGAGGAGAGAGAAAAGAGGTATCTTATATGAGAAGCCTAGATGAAGAGACGCGGAAGCGTTTGAGCGCGGCGTTCGCATGGACGAAAGGAGGCTGAGAATGATATTTCGTAAATCGAAGCCGAAAATTGATGCGACATTCGAGGAACAGTGGCGCGAGAAACGAGAGGATGTTCTGTGGTGGAAGGGTTTGACACCGGCGGAACGCAGACAGGCGGAGTGGCTGAACCGCAGAGAAAAGCCGGTCGTAAACAAGGAGGAAACTCGCCAGAAGTATGCGCAGCAGACCCAGTATCAGAAAGTTATCCGAAACAAAATCACGAAGGTTGTACTGGTGTCTACCTCCAGCCGGAAGAAAGCCGGTAGTGTGGCGGGGCGAATGTTAGTGGGTTCTGCGTTCGGCACGATCGGAGCCGTGGCGGGTGGTATGAGCGCCAAAAACCGGGAGACAGCGACGTTTTATGTGACCTACCAGGACGGCCACACCAAAACGGAAACAGTGGATGTGGGCAGCGCTCGGTTTCGGGAACTGATGGGATATGTGGTTTGAGAGGTCTAAATAGTAGTTTAACGGGTGCCCCTTAATGGGACACCCGTTGTTTTTATCAAAAATTAACAATAAAAACGTTTTTTTTTTTTGTCTAATAGTGCAAATTTACTAATATCGGAAATCGTTATACAATAGATTTAATGTCTCTGAGGCATATTTCCTGGGGAGGAGTGGTTAAAATAGAGTTCGTCGCAGGATCTGGACAGGTTGATGAATACTGCTCGTCCCAAGGGTATGTAGTGGCGCAACGATACAACGGACCGCCGCTGGAGTACGATGGGGCACACTCCATTTTAGTGACAGACGCCGATATGGGGTTATTTGAGTTTTATTATACGATGTGGCGTCTGCTGTTTCGGGGTGTTACCCTGGTAGGCACGAAGGATTTTGGCGAGGCCGGGAAAGTGCTGGAGAAATTCGTGCGGTATCTAGTGGCACAAGAGCTGCTGAGGAGGCGGCGTGAACGGAAGGGAGGGAGACAGCCGTATGGATTTCACTGGCGGGACGGTCAGGTTCTCCAGGTCGAGTCTGAAATGGAGATGGTTCGGGAGGTATTCCGGCTGCGGGATCAGGAGCACAAGAGCTACCGGGAGATCGCGGAGTTGTTGACGGAGCGTGGTTATCGCACCCGGGGGAGCCGGGAGATCACGATTTCTACGGTCCAGGGTATTTTGCGGAATAGAGAAAGGTATCGGTGATTGAAAGTGGCGTATTATCAGACTCGTCCGTTCCAGCGAGGAGATATATATTATATTGATTATTCAAACGCAACTGGGTCAGAACAAAGGGTAGGTCGCCCCGGCCTGATTGTGAGTTCAGACCAAGGAAATTCTACAAATCCGACGGTGCTTATTGTGTATTTGTCAACGAAGGAACAACACGCTCGTCTGCCGATAAATGTGGAAGTTAGCTGTATGTCGAGGCGGAGTTGGGTGCTCTGCAATCAGATTTTTTGTGTTGATAAGTCGCGGTGTAAAGATTACAAAGCTACGGTATCCGCCGAAGAAATGCGGGATATAGACCGCGCTCTGGCTGAGTCGTTGGGTTTACCGTATGCGGTCGTGACTGATCCGGATTCTGAAAAGAAACTGAGAGCGGCGCTGGATGAAAAATTACATATCGAGGTTGAGCGCGATTATTATAAGCGCCTGTATGAGGTGGCGCTGGAGCGTCTGGTGGGGCGTAAGCTGGAGGAGGATATACCGGCGAAGCCTGAGATCCCGAAGTCTAAGGCCCCGCAGGGCAAGGATACGGCGGCGGTAGCGGTAGATCTGAACAGCTGTACACCGGCTGAACTGAAAAGACTCGGTATCCGGGAGGAAGTGATCGCTCGAATTATTTCGGCCAGACCATACAAAGCAGTGTCCGATCTGCGGACGGTATCCGGTGTTACGTCGATTATGTACGAGCTGCTGGAGCATCGGTTGTGTGTAGGGAATGTACTCGTGAACATAAATACCGCGTCGAAGGAGGAACTGGTTTCAGCGCTTGGTATTAGTGATGCTACCTGTCAAAATATTGTTGTATATCGTAAGAAGCATGGTAATTTTTCGAGCGTGGATGAACTGTTGAATGTGCCCCGATTTGGAAAGCAGTGTTTGGCTCGGTGTAGAGGGAAGGTTACAGTATGAGACATTGGTTGAAAGTGATTCCGCCGAAAATGGTGCAGGAGAAGTTACAGCTGTATCGTGGGGTTTGGATGCCACAGATGGACCGATGCTGGGAATCCGACGATGGGTATAGCGTAATGTCCAGGCAGATTCGTACTGAATGGGGAGTCGTTGAGCATTTATCGATCCAACGGAGTGAGAGTTGCGGTACGTTTTGTGGTGATGGAACATACGATATTCCTTGGGCTGTGAAGCAGGAAATTAAAAATGAACTGGTGGGGGACCGTCGTGTAGCGATTGAGGTATTTCCTACGAAAAAGAATCTGGTTGACGTCTGCGACGTGTACCACCTGTGGGTGCTACCGAAGGGGTTTCAGCTGCCGTTCGGGATTCATCCGACCCGGGACCCGCAAGGGACGCCGGTGGAGCGAGGGTATGATTTTACGCAGGAGGATCTTCTGCGGTATGCAGCAATGATGGGGGAGGATCAGGGTGGCTGAGTATATCGAGCGGGAAGCACTAGAAATCGCACTGCGGTCGTGATAAACTACATACAATATTGAGCGCCTGGAGCGCCTTTCTAATTCGTTAGGAGGGCGCTCTATTTTTTATGCTTGTAGATAGAATCAAAAGTTTGCCGCAGACTGCGGAGACACTGAATGACTTGTTTTCTCTGGCGGTGCAGATGGAGGATATTCCGTCCGCATTGGAGCTATGTGGGTGGATTCGCCGTGAGGCACACAAATTAGGAAACGCGGACGCATTGGAGATTATCCGAAAAACTTATTTTTTCGGGGGACAATACTCGTTTGACCAGTATATGATCGCCTGTGAGTGGAACCGAGAAAAGAACGCTCGGTTTTGGCTCCCACGTCGGAAGGTGCTGGAGGGGAAACACAAGATCGCCACGAAGATCCAGGCGTTTATCGACGATCCGAACACCCTGTATCTTGGATTCTCTATGCCACCCGGTACAGGAAAATCAACGCTGATTAAGTTCTTGCAGGGGTATATTGCGGGAAAGTTCCCGAAAAGCGCGAATATGTATGTTTCCTACTCGGACGGTATGATTAAAATGATGCTGGATAGTGTCAGTGCAATTTTGACAGATACCAACGAGTATTGTCACAACGAAATTTTCCTGGGGAACGGATCTCCGGATGTGTCCGCAGAGTACAAAACCATTTCTTATCGTCGGAAGGGGGATTTCCCGACGCTGGGGCTGGTGTCTCTGGGCGGCTCGGTTACTGGTCGTACTCGTGCGAATAAATTCCTGATTACTGACGATCTGGTGAAGGATAAGGAGATGGCTCGCAGTCCTGAGCGGCTGATGAAGCTGTACGACGATTACAAGGCCACGCTGACCACTCGAATGATCGGCGATCACGTCAAGCAAATCCAGCTCGGTACAATTTGGTCCGCCCACGACCCGATTTCCAGAATGAAAGCAGATCACGAGGGGGATCCTCGCTATCCATTCATTGCGATCCCTGTGGAGGACGAAAACGGTGAGTCGAATTTTGAGTATGAGCATCCGGACCGATACACCAAGGAGAAGATCCAGGACATTAAGCGGAATCTGGATCCGGTAGATTACAGCTGTCTTTTTATGCAGCGTGGTATTGAAAAGGAAGGTTTGGCGTTTCCTGCGGACAGTCTGCAATACTATAACGGTGTTCTGCCGGATGGGACCCCGGACAACGTGTGTTTCGTTGTGGACGTGGCCTGGGGTGGTGGGGATAGCCTCAGTATGCCAATCGCCTACGTCTACGATGGTGTGGCCTATATCCATGACGTAATCTTCGACAACCGAGATAAATTCGTGACGAAACCTCGGGTGGTGGGTAAGATCCTCCAACATAAGTGTCGTATGGGTCGATTCGAGGCGAACAGCGGCGGTGATGAATACTGCGACGATGTGGGCCGGATGCTGAAAGAGCAGGGGTACAGTATGAATCTGAGTCATAAGAAAGCCCCGTCGAATATGAGTAAACTGGTCCGGATCGAACAACACGCCCCGAACATCCGAGAGTTTCGGTTTAAGGGTGAGGCGTACTGGGACAGTGAATACAGACGTTTTATGAATGAACTGACGAGTTTTTCGTTTACGGCGAAAAATCTGCATGACGATGCGGCCGACAGCTTGGGTCAGCTGGTGGATTTTATGACCACTGGTATTAAAACGGTGACAGTGTTTAAGCGTCCTTTCTAACACACTATATAGTGGTAAAAACATTGACAAAACACTATATATTGTGTATACTTTCGGTAGAATTATGACTGAGAGGCATAAAGGTGGTGGGAAACGATGGCGAGACAGCTGTTTGGCAGAACTCAGATTTTCACAGATACTGCGGAGATTACGAGAGACAACGTGGTCCAGGTGCTGGAGGCGGCCAAAACGACCCATGACACCAACGCGAACGAGATCCAGTATCTGTACGATTATTACCGAGGAAAGACTCCGATTTTGAGTAAACAGAAGGAAGTCCGACCCTCGATCAATAACCAGATCAACGAAAACCGTGCCCATGAGATCGTGAATTTCAAGCTGGGCTATACCCTGGGGGAGCCGATCCAGTATATCGGACGCAACGCGGATCCAAACCTGAGCGACGAAGTGAACCGGCTGAATGAGTTTACATTTGCGGCCAGTAAAGCGTCCGCTGACAGGGAGCTGGCCGAGTGGATGTATGTGGGCGGCGTCGGCTATCGAATGGTGCTGCCGAACCCTGTGCCGGACGAGGAGGAGCCGTTCAAGGTGTATACTCTCGACCCTCGGTACAGTTTCGTTGTGCGGTACAACGGTTTGGGTGAGGAACCGCTGATGGGCGTAAAGTACATCACAAAAGAGGATCAGACGGTTGTGTACAGCGTGTATACCAAGGACGCATACTATGAGATCTCTAATAGTCAGGTGAAACGTGCGGAGGCGAACCCCCTGGGGGAAATCCCGATCATTGAGTATCCGGCAAACACCGTCCGTCAGGGTGCGTTTGAGATTGTGTTGTCTCTGCTGGATGCAATCAACGAAGTCGAAAGCAACCGACTGGACGATCTGGTGCAGAGCGTGAACAGCTTCCTGGCCCTCCTGGGCGGTAACATGGACGAAGATGCCTACGCCAAACTGGAGGACTGGAAGATGCTGTGTCTCCCGGAGGGCGTGGATGCGAAGTATCTGTCTGTGGCTATGCAGCAGGGTGACGTTCAGACCCTAGCCGATAATCTGTATCAGAACGTATTGACGATCTGTGGTATCCCGAATCGTAACGGCGGCAGCTCTACCAGTGACACCGGATCGGCTGTCATTATGCGTGATGGCTGGGAGGCGGCTGAGGCGAACGCCAAGGCGTTCGAGCTGATGTTCAAGCGGTCTGAGAAGAAGTTCCTGCGGTTGGTGCTGCTGATTTGCAGTAACCTGGTGGGGACGAATTTGAGGCTGAAAGATATTGAGATCAAGTTCAGCCGCCGTAACTACGAGGGGATCCAAACCAAGAGTCAGGTTCTGACTACGATGTTGTCGAACCCGAAAATTCATCCTATGCTGGCGTTCCAGCACTGCGGTATGTTCCTCGATCCCGAGGGTGCATATTTACTGAGTAAAGAATGGTGGGAGGTGAACGCGGATGCTCAGAGTGAAGGTAACGAGCCGAAAGAGTCTCCAGAGGTTGGAGAAGGAGAAGGTTCCGGAGCCGGAACTGGTGGCGACCCCGAAGAAGCCGCGTAAGAAATGAGAGAAATTCGATGCCCCCACTGTGGGAAGCTGCTTGGGAAAATCGAGGGTAAGGGTGAGATCAAGTGCCCCCGTTGTCACAAGCTGAAAGAATTTAACACTGAATTAGAGCGCCAAGAGCGTCAGGAGCGATAACCCGTGGGGTTGTCAGCCTGGCGCTTTTTTCGTGCGGCGGTAGAGAAATCGCCTAATAAATTTCGCGGAAAAATGGTGAGAGAACACCAAAAAACGCAGAAAGAGGAACTTTTATGGCTAAGATTGATACTTCCAAAATCGAAGGATACGAGAGCATGACCGCCGAGGAGAAGTTGGCTGCGCTGGAGAGTGTGGAGTTTGACCTGAGCGGCTATGTGTCCAAGGATACGGCGGATAAGTACGCCAGCGAAGCAGCGCAGTATAAGCGCCAGCTGAAAGAGCGTATGAGCGCCGAGGAGGCCGAAAAGGCCCAGCGAGACGAGGACCAAAAGGCTCTGAAAGAGGAACTGGAGAATCTGCGCCGTGAGCGCAGCATTGACCAGACCACCGCTCGTTTTATGGGACTCGGGTTTGACGAGAAGCTGGCCGCTGAGACGGCGAAAGCCTATGTAGACGGCGACAGCGAAACCGTGTTTAAGAACCAGGCGAAGTTCCTGGTTGACCGAGAAAAGGCAATCAAGGCCGAGGTGATCCGAAACACCCCTACTCCTCCGGCTGGAAACGGCGACAACAAAATCTCCAAGGAAGATTTCCAGAAAATGAACCTTGTTGAAAAGCAGAAGTTCGCCGTAGAGAATCCGGAGCGATACAAAGAATTTTATGGAGGTAATTAACCATGGCTAATCACACTCATGTGGCTTATCCCAATTTTGTGCTTGCCAATGAGATTGAGGATCAGTACAACTCCCACCTGGATCTGGTGCGCTTTTGTACCGTTGATAACTCCCTGGTTGGCGTAGCCGGTGACACCAAGAAGATCAACGTATATAAGGCCACTGCTGGCACTGAGAAGCTGGCAATGGGTGTCGGTAACAGCAAGAACATCGAAGTCAGCTATACCGACGAGGAGTATAAGATCCTCCTGGCTCAGAACCGATTCCCTTACTACGACGAGGAGGAGATGAAGGATCCTCTGGTTGTGCAGACCGGCCTGCGCCACATGGCGACCGATATGTTTAACACAGTTAACAAGGATGTGTTCGCTGAGTTCAATAAGGCTACTCTGGCTAAAAAGAACGCCAAGATGGAGTTCGCGGATTTCGTGGATGCGGTGGCTCTGCTGAACATGGAGAGTCTGGATGGTGTGGAGCTGTTCGCTTTCGTCAGCCCTGCCGATATGGGTACTCTGCGTAAGAACCTCAAGGACGATCTGAAATACGTCGAGGCTTTTGTGCGTCAGGGTTATATCGGTACTGTGGCCGGTGTGAACCTGTACACCAAGAAGGATGCCGTCACTGGCACTATCTGCGGTGGTACTCGTGAGGCTGTGACTCTGTTCAACAAGACTGGTACTGAGGTCGAGCAGAAGCGTGATCCTAACGTCCGTCTGAACGAGGTGTTCAGCCGCAAGTATTATCTGGCGGCTCTGACTGACGCTACCAAGGCGTTCAAGATTACTACTGCTGCGGAGTAAGCAGCGAAGGGAGGAGTGCGGTATGACCGATGCCGAGAAGCTGGAGCAGCTGAAAATTTTAATTGAGCCTGACACAGCGCCGGACGAGGTTTTAACCGCGCTCCTCTCGCTCAGTGAGGACGCCGTACTGAACCGGCTGTATCCGCTGGGATACCGAGTGGGAACCCCCCTCCCCACACGGTATGAAAGTGTGATGCTCCGGATCGCGGTGGTGCTGTTCAGTCAACGCGGAGCAGAGGGTCAAGTGAGTCACACCGAAAACGGGATCACCCGAATGTGGGAGAGCACCGGCGCAACTGAATCTCTGCTGAAAAGCATTATGCCGATGGTGGGGAGTGTGGTTTCCAATGAGGATGCTTGATCGAAACCGTCGCTCACTGTGGTATGCAAATCCGGAGGGGTCTGAACCGATTTTGGACGAATGGGGTAACGATACTCTGGAGGTCCGGAAGATCTACACCGAGCCGAAGCTGGTTAGAGCTAATGTGTCCGCCGGAACAGGGCAGGACACCACAATGGTGTTCG
>ENA-UERU01001387-UERU01001387.1-human-gut-metagenome-genome-assembly--contig:-NODE-1387-length-13615-cov-8.583690_pt1 | contig 13615 bp, 6 predicted proteins | sample MGYA00242988_ERZ507989 | MGnify/ENA primary metagenome ERZ507989 (study PRJEB26167, sample SAMN06115519) | human gut metagenome | host: Homo sapiens | place: China:Hunan | collected 2015-08-21 | study...
TTCCATTAATAAATAAATTGTTTAATACTTTAATTAAATAAGACATTATATTATCTATAAATCGGGCGCAAAGGTAGAAATATTTTCTTGATTGCCAAAAGAATGCCAAAAGAAAAGATGCTTATATCCTTATTTTTTGTAATATTGCAAGTCTTAATTTATATAGCTCTAGCCATGGACGAGAGATTGGACAAAGTCAAGGTGCAATGCGACTATTTGCCGCTTATTAATTTCGCGATGCAGCAGAACGGCGCATCTATTATTCATCAGATTTCAATTGAGAACACGACACATGCTCCACTGAAAGATGTACAAGTGCAAATCACCACCGAACCGGCCTTTGGTAATTCTGTTCCAACAGTTATAGAAGCAATTCCGGCTAACGACCGGGTCTGTCTGCAAACTTTCAATCTCACCTTGTCCACCAATTATTTCACCCAACTGACCGAAAGATTATCAGGCAGCCTGAAAGTAGAAATCACGTCAGAAACGAAAGCTATATTCTCGCAAACGTATCCGATTGACATTCTCGCTTATGACCAATGGGGCGGACTCAATGTCCTGCCCGAAATGCTGGCTGCGTTCATCACTCCCAATCATGCTGTTATTTCGCCCGTCATCAAACGAGCCGCTACCATTCTGGAGCAGTGGACAGGAAATCCGTCACTGGACGAATACCAGAGCCGTAACCCGGACAGGGTAAGAAAGCAAATGGCCGCCGTCTATACTGCTATCACCGAGCAACAGATTATTTACAGCACTATCCCGGCTAGCTTTGAGGAGTACGGGCAACGCATCCGGCTCACCGATTCCGTCCTGGCTCAGAAGCTGGGGACTTGCCTGGATATGGCGTTGCTTTACGCCTCCTGCCTGGAAGCTATCGGACTGAATGCTCTCCTCATCATCGCCCGGGGACACGCCTTTGCAGGTGCTTGGCTGGTGCCCGAAACTTTTCCGGACGCTACAATTGATGATGTTTCGCTATTAACCAAAAGGACTGCCGAGGGGATTTATGACATCACGCTGGTTGAAACGACCTGCATGAACATGGGACAGCATTCCGATTTCGATGACGCAGTGAAAAGCGCAAACGGTAAACTGACCGATTCAAGCAAGTTCATCCTTGCGATAGATGTCAAGCGGGCAAGGCATTCGGGAATCCGTCCCGTACCGCAACGGGTACTGAACGGACAGATCTGGGAAATAGAAGAAGATACCGCTTTATATAATAAAGATACGGCTTATGCCACCCCGCAAAGTATCAATCCATACGATTTATCCGGCAACGAAACGCAGACGGTCATAACCAAACAACTATTGTGGGAACGACGGCTATTAGACCTAAGCCTGCGCAACAACCTGCTGAATATCCGGATTACCAAAAACACGCTTCAACTTATTCCCGCCAATCTCTCCTGCCTGGAAGACGCTTTAGCAGACGGGGAAGAGTTCCGCATCCTGCACCGTCCTTCCGACTGGGAGAATCCGGACATGGAGTTCGGGATCTATTCTTCAATACCGGCTTCCGACCCGATTACAGATTTTGTAAATTCGGAGCTTTCCCAGAAAAGATTACGTTTTTATCTGCCGGAAAATGATTTGAGCAAAGCGCTTACCCACTTGTACCGTTCTTCCCGTACTTCTATTGAAGAAAACGGGGCGAATACGCTTTATCTCGCTCTCGGACTGCTAAAATGGTACGAGTCACCTTCCAGCGAACGTCCCCGCTATGCTCCTATCCTGCTGTTACCGGTAGAAATCATCCGTAAGTCAGCGGCCAAAGGATACGTCATCCGTTCACGTGAGGAGGAAACGATGATGAATATCACCTTATTGGAAATGCTCCGCCAAAACTTCGGGATCTCCGTCCCCGGACTGGACCCGTTGCCGACTGATGAAAGCGGTGTAAACGTCAAGCTTATCTACTCCATTATCCGAAACAGCATTAAGAACCAGCGCAAATGGGACGTGGAAGAACAGGCTATCCTGGGAATATTCTCCTTTAACAAGTTTATCATGTGGAATGATATCCACAACAATGCCAATAAACTGACTCAGAATAAAATTGTTTCGAGCCTCATCAACGGAAAGATAGAATGGAATGCCACAACTGAAGAAATAGATGCCACCTACATGGATAAGGAACTGTCTCCGGCAGATATCGTATTGCCTATTATTGCCGATTCATCCCAACTGGAGGCTATCTATGAAGCGGTACACGACAAGACTTTCATCCTGCACGGCCCTCCGGGCACGGGAAAGTCGCAAACCATTACCAACATTATCGCCAATGCTTTATACAACGGCAAACGTGTATTATTTGTAGCAGAAAAAATGGCTGCCCTCTCTGTTGTTCAAAACAGGTTGGCAGCGATCGGACTTGCTCCCTTCTGCCTGGAAATTCACTCCAACAAGACTAAGAAATCCGCCGTTATCTCACAACTTAGAGAAACGACTGAAATCATCAAACAGACTTCTCCCGAAGAATTTAAAAAGGAAGCGGAACGCTTGTTGCAACTGCGGGCGGAATTAAACGGATACACAGAAGCCTTACATAAGGAATATCCTTTCGGCATTTCTTTATACGATGCCATTATCCACTATCAATCAACAGACGGAGAGCCTTGTTTTGATATTCCGCAAAGCTATCTGGATACATTGAACAAAGAAACATTCTCCGAATGGAAAGAAGCTGTCGAAACTCTGGTAAGAACTGCCAATGCTTGCGGACATCCTTATCAACATCCGCTATCGGGAATCTCTATTGCGGAATATTCGTCTGCCATAAAGGAAGAAGCTGCCCAATTACTGAGCACTTTCATCGACTTGCTGAGCACAATTCAGCCGAAGTTATCCGTATTTCCCACACTACTGAAAGATACGGATATGCACCCCACACGCATGGATTTCCAAACGACAGCGGACATTGTCCGAAAAGTACTCGACATTCCCGAACTCACTCCCGGATTGCTGACAGCATCTTCATTGAGCGAGACTCTCGACGAATATCGCGAAGTGTCCGCTCGTGGCAGGAAACGTGATGAGATAAAAGCAACTGTAGAAACCGGATTCACCAAAGAGATTCTCGAAATAAATGCAACACAAATGCTCGCAGAATGGAACAGGGTGAGCGCCCAATGGTTTCTTCCCAGATATTTCGGACAGAAAAAAATCAAAAAGGCAATCAATCTATATGCTTTGAAGTCTGTCAAACCGGAAGCCGTCAAGCCCCTGCTCCACCAAATCATCCATTATCAGGAAGAAGCGGAATTCGTCCGGAAACACGCTGACAGGCTGCCTTCCCTGTTTGGAGGCTTCGGAAAAAGTGAAGACTGGAGCACAATTGAACAGATCATTAATGATATGGGAGTCCTCCATTCCCTTCTACTGAATTATTCGAAGAATATTGCCAAGGCAACGCAAATCAAGCAAAACCTGTCCGTGCAGCTAACGGAAGGGCTCCGGTCATTCAGAGATATGCACGCCCATTCCCTAAATGAATTATACCAACTTGCCGAAAGATTGGTAAACATTGAGAACCGGCTTTCTTCCACGCTGGGCATATCTGCCGAAACGCTTTACATGAACTCTGCCGACTGGATAAACACCGCTCTGGCAAAAGCCCGCCTCCACAAAGAAAATCTGGACAAGCTCAAAGACTGGTACCAGTGGCTCCAAGCATACCGCCAACTGGATAAACTGGGTATAGGATTCATTGCCCTGGAATATAAAGAGAAGAATATCCCGACCGACCAGCTTATCGACAGCTTCCACAAGAGTTCTTATCAGGCAGCTATCCGCTATATTATCTCAAAAGAGCCGACACTGGAATTATTCAACGGCAAGATATTCAACGATATCATAGCGAAATACAAACAAATATCGACGAATTTTGAGACAATCACCCAAAGAGAGTTGTTCGCCAGATTAGCTTCAAACATTCCGTCTTTTACTCATGCAGCAATCCAGAGTTCCGAAGTCGGCATACTCCAGAAGAATATCCGCAACAATGCACGTGGCATATCTATCCGTAAGTTGTTCGACCAGATCCCCACTCTACTGTCGCGTATGTGCCCGTGTATGTTGATGAGTCCGCTTTCCGTAGCCCAATACATTGACGCAGATGCGGATAAATTCGATCTGATCGTTTTTGACGAAGCCTCACAAATGCCGACTTACGAAGCCGTAGGTGCTATTGCACGCGGCAAGAACGTAGTGATCGTAGGTGACCCGAAACAAATGCCTCCCACCAGCTTCTTCTCCGTCAACACCGTTGACGAGGATAATATAGAACTGGAAGACCTCGAAAGCATTCTCGATGATTGCCTGGCACTGTCTATTCCTTCCAAATATCTGTTATGGCACTACCGAAGCAAACATGAGAGCCTTATCGCCTTCAGCAATTCGGAATATTACGACAATAAACTAATGACCTTCCCGTCTCCGGACAACATTGAATCCAAAGTGAGAATGGTAGCAATCGACGGTTACTATGACAAAGGAAAGTCCCGCCAAAACCGAGCGGAAGCACAAGCCGTAGTAGACGAAATAGCAAGAAGATTAAGAAGTGAAGAATTAAGGCGGAAGAGTATCGGTGTTGTTACTTTCAGCGTCGTCCAACAAGCATTGATAGAAGATTTGCTATCCGACCTCTTCATCTTTCACCCCGAACTGGAAACACTTGCACTGGAAAGTGAAGAACCTTTGTTCATCAAGAACCTGGAGAATGTGCAGGGAGACGAGCGGGATGTCATTCTTTTCTCTGTCGGCTATGGTCCCGATTCCGAAGGGCGCGTCAGCATGAATTTCGGTCCGTTAAACCGGATCGGCGGAGAAAGGCGACTGAATGTAGCCGTATCCCGTGCCCGGTATGAGATGATAATCTTCTCTACTTTAAGATCGGATATGATAGACCTCAACCGGGCTTCGTCTATCGGAGTGGCCGGATTGAAACGGTTTCTCGAATATGCGGAAAAAGGTACAAGGAACACACTCGGCAGCTCCCTTCCCTCTTTACCGGAAGAAACGGTATCTATCGAAAATATCATAGCGGACAAACTACGCTCTTTAGGATATACCGTACATACGGACATCGGATGTTCTGGCTATAAAATTGATATTGGAATTGTGGATCCTCAAAACACATCCAATTATCAACTAGGTATCATCTGTGACGGAAAGAACTACAAACGTACGAAAACCGCACGCGACCGTGAGATTGTCCAAAACAATGTATTGAAAGCACTCGGTTGGAACATCTGCCGCATTTGGACAATGGACTGGTGGGAGAAGCCGGATGAAGTCATTGCATCCATACAGGAAGCAATCAGCAAAGGAACCTCCGTTTCCAAACAAGAAGAACCTCGGCAGGAAGAACCAACCTGGAAAGAAACACGCAGCGAAGAACCCATAAAAGGTGGGCAAATAAAAGAAGTAACACTAAACGAGGCACCGATAAAGGAAGTATCGCTAAAGACAACACCGGTTTTCGCAAAACCGGAAATAATCTCCGCCGATATTCCCCAACGAAAGTATAACAGCACGAAAGTGAACCCGAACAAATATTCTTCGAAAGATTTCTTCGCTACGGAGAACATCCCTATTCTTATCTTTCAAATCCGGAAACTCATAGAAAGCGAAGCACCCATCAGCAAATCATTACTCTGCAAAAAGGTTCTGGTCGAATGGGGAATCAGCCGGTTGGGACAACGGATAGAAGCGCATCTGGAAAAGATCTTCGACAGCCTTCACCTCTACCGTACCACATACGATGGTCTCGTCTTCTTCTGGAAAGATGAAGTACAATGCTGTCTCTATTCCGGTTACCGCCCCGAGTCCGATCGGGATGCAACAGATTTGCCACCCGAAGAGATAGCCAACGCAGTACGGCAACTATTGGCTGATTCTATCAGTCTTCCTTTGGCGGATTTGGTGAAAGCGTGCGCACAAGAATTCGGTTTCACACGTATGGGATCAAACATAGACACTGTCATGCAGAGAGGAATCAATAAAGCCATAAAAAAGAATTATGCCAAAATAGACAATGAAAAAGTAACGATTGCGGACTAATACCCTTTCTCCAAACGTTTCAAAGCAGCAATGGAATCGGATGCATAGGTATTGTCCGGTTCTATCGCCCGCCAATAGCAAAGCATTCCGATAAGCCGTTTCAGATAAGCAGGATCATGAGAGCCGATCCTGCGCTGGTGTTCTGCCAGACCTTTCGTCAGGATGAAATAAACATTCTTGCGAATCTCCCTCTTTTTGCTTTTAGGAATAGTCAGCTTCACACCGGAAGCGACAGACACCCCCGTAATAATCTTCCTACTACTCTGATTCATAAAATGAGTCTTTTTATGGTTCGGCTCGAACTTCTCATCACGGATAATCCGTTTGACTTGAGGGATGATCTGCTCTTTCGGAAACACATCTCCCGAAAAGGTTAGGTCGTCGGCATAACGGGTATAAGTCACCCCGTATTCCGCAGCCAACGCTGCGAGTTTCCTGTCCATTTCGTATCCCACAATATTACTTAAAGCCGGACTTGTAGGCGCTCCTTGCGGCAAATGCCTGTGCAGGCAACACAAAGCCCCCAGTACTTTCGACACATTCTCCGGATAACCTATTTTCTTAAATGTCTGCCTCACTCTCGGGCTTCGTATAGAGCCGAAGAAATCATGAATATCCATTTTCAACACATATCGCTTACCCAAATGAGGAGCAGCATTGTCCACCACAGACCGACCGCAGCGAAAACCGACGGCTGCCGGATGAACTATCGTCACCGATGATAAAATACGCGAATAAATAGTAGATTGGATAGCCTGCAAATCCTTGTCCGGAGCAGAAATCATACGATACCCTCCGCTTCTCTTTCTCATCCAAAACTCCTGATAATGCCCGGAAACATTGTTCAATATTTCTTCCAAGCGGTTCACTTCCACTCCTAACAGAGCAGCACACCAGATTACAGCCTCTTTTTCAAATCTCGGAGTATAGGGGGCCACCGGAGTAGTAACACCCATTGCATGACGAAGCCAGGATCCTCGCTCCCATTTTGTTTTATCAACCTTTTCTTCTTTACCACCGCCTGTTGCTTTCCACCTTTTATACCCTTCTTGTCTCCTGCTCGAGGAAATCATTTTATAAATCAAAAAGCCGGTGATAATAAGTATCGTTATTAGAATTTTGTTCATTGTGCATCTGTATAAAACTAAGGAGAAGAGGATGAGTTATTTACTAAAATAAATTTAGGTATGTATACCTAGTAATTTATTTTCTAGGAAAATACCTGTGCTTATGAGGCGACTACACCTCTCTTGTGCTAAATTCTGCCCTCATCCTCTTCTACACAAAGGTAGAAAATAATTCCCGGATATCCAACCGGAACGCAGAAAACTATCGGTTAAACAACTCGAATGTAAACTTACAGCCTATCCCGCCAAACTTCCAGTTCTCGCTGCTCACAAAAACTCCAAGATCAAAGATATGCGTGCCAATGCCGTATCCCACTTCCAAATAAGGTTGAAGATGTGGCATGGAAAGGGCGCTGACATAGATCCGTTCATTTTGTACATAACGAGTATACTTCATCAAATGTCGCAGGACAAGGAACGGAGCCTCATACGTGAAATGTCCGCGTACATAACGGCGGGAGGAGTTGTACCAACGTCCGTCAAGCACCTGAAACACACCACCGATTTCATCATTCCACCCTACGGGAAGATTGTGACGTGAAAAGTTGACAAAGTCCACAAAATACAGTTCGTCCTGATTGGTGAATGCGCCGAATCCGAAGCGGTAATAGATATTACGCATCAGTCCCAAACGGATTTGATGTTGAAGGTCGAACTCTATCCTTTCATATTCCCCCGTACTTTTGAACACATCCTTTATACCCCGTTCGTAATCGACCGAGAAAGTCGGGTAGAAAGAACGGAGGTTTATCTTACGCTTTCCGTTCATGTAGTAATAAAGTCCCGGCGTCCATTCCACACGAATACGAGGGGCAAAACTGATATAGGTATTCTTGAACTTATCCATAAACTCGGGAGGCGGCATCGGATAGTCACCGGTAATAACAAAGCGGGAACGCTCCACTGCAGTTCTCTTGTGCGCCGAGAAACCGACACTTATATCCAGCCCGTTAGTAACTTCAACGCTATGGAAGAAATTGAAATATAAGTCCTTAAAATAATCCAGGTGAATCAGGTCGAAATTAAAGATACTGTCCGGCATGGCTTTCAGTTCATCCAACACTTTACTGCTATAAATACGGTTACCGTTACCCACATTCAGCCGGAAGAATCCCCGCTTTTGAGGCCAATACTCAAAGTCGGCATTCAGTCCCCAATAGAACTCTTTCCGGGTGAAGTTATACCCCAGTCGAGGGACAATGCGGAGCAACTTATCGCCCCTGAAAAGGCGGTTATACCGGAAGTCCTGCCGATAGGACAACCCATTGCTACCGCTATAACTGAACAAAAGCGGATTGATAAACGGAGAGAAACGGACACTTCCGATATTGGATAAATTGAATTTATAATCTTCCAACATCAAGTCACCCATTGTTCCCCAAAAAGCCTGGCTTTTCGTTTTCTTCTGACTGACCACAGTATCGCGTCTTAACTGGTAGTCCTGATACAGTTTCTTCTCATCGTCCGCCAACGGAATAGGACGAAGTATGGCAAAAGTCGAAGCGTCTGTTTTGTAGGCATTCGTATCGCACTGCAACGAGAAAGATTCTGACAGGTTATATTTCTTCTTTTCTTTCTTACGTGTTTTCTTCTCTTTCAGTTCGATCGACTTATAATCCAAAGAAGCCGTATAGGAGCCGTCAACCTTGTTTCCCAAAAACTTAAAGAGGGCCTCCACGTCATACCGAACCGGCAGAAACTCGTCTTTCTTGCCCACTTCTCCCATTTTAATCCAGCAAGTAAAGGTAATCAGTTCCGACCGTCCCGAGAAACGTATCTCCCGTACGCTCCACACATTACTGCTGACAATCATATAACCTCCTACCAACTGATCGCTTTTCGTTTTGGGGATAAAGCGTATCCGGTAGTCAAGGTTATTGGGGTCGCCCATTACACTATCTATCCGGTATTTATAAAATTTCTGTCCGTTCTTGGCAAGAGGTGACATCAGGCGTTCATCGTTCAAAAGCGAAGCCGAGTAGATATTTACACTAAAATATTCGAGCAACCCCGGCAATCCCCTGTTTCCTCTCACTGTACCTTGCGAGGCTTTTACTTTCTGGTCGTAGATATTGGGAGCCGTATAATGAAGGTCACTGTATGTTTCGAGCATATATTCACGCACCCCTTTCTGCAAACGGAACATGGAAGGTACGTAGCGGAGAATAAAATTCTTCTTCTGGATATCCATTCTACCCTTTATATATAGGTTCGCGCGATAATCGCTTACTATTGTCTCATACAAAGGGGCAAAAGTCATGACACGTTCGATAATGGAGTCAGCCGAGATCTCCGTACTGGTATAGGGATTCATTATATAATTGTTGGCTGTTCCCTTTGATATAAAAGAAAACAGGCATACTATGCATCCTATCAATATTTTAACTCTCAATCGTCGTATCTCCTTCATTAACGTAGGCAAATATAGAAAAGAATATCGAAAAGCAAAGGCAATGTGTCACTAAAAAGAGTTATCAATTAATAGTTGTTATCAGCTTATCTACTAACAACAAACTTCCTGTTGCCCAATAATAAACTTGCTTTGAACCAACAGCAAACTTATAAAACTAAAGTTTCAATTGATATCATCTCCTTCTATATTTTATAAAATACAAGAAAAAAGTCTACCTTCCCCACAAAAAGCAGGGGTATTTCTCAAAAAACACACTTATTTTCAAAAATACCCCTACAAAAACAGGGGTACTTTCAGAAAAAACATATAATTTTACGCCCAGCAACCAATAAAAGTAGACTATTTATGTCAAAAATGCGTTTTTTTGCTCTACAAGAGCTTTCCAACCGGAAACCTTTGGAAGTGACCGCTCCTTCCAACAAACTCTCTGATTATTATGGCAGCCATGTGTTCGACCGCAAGAAGATGCAAGAGTATCTTCCCAAAGAAGCTTATAAAGCGGTAATCGACGCTATCGAAAAAGGTACACCTATCAACCGTGAAATAGCCGACCTGATTGCCAACGGCATGAAAAGCTGGGCGAAGTCGCTCAACGTTACTCACTACACACATTGGTTCCAACCCCTGACGGACGGAACAGCCGAAAAGCATGACGGCTTTATCGAGTTCGGTGAAGACGGTGAAGTCATCGAACGCTTCTCCGGCAAACTGCTTATCCAGCAGGAACCGGATGCTTCTTCTTTTCCCAACGGTGGCATCCGCAATACTTTCGAAGCTCGCGGCTATACGGCATGGGATGTTTCTTCTCCGGCATTCGTTGTAGACACAACTCTCTGTATTCCCACGATCTTTATTTCTTACACAGGCGAAGCACTGGATTACAAAACTCCATTGCTAAAAGCACTCGCTGCCGTAGACAAAGCTGCTACGGAAGTTTGCCAGCTATTCGACAAAAACATCACTCGTGTATATACAAACCTGGGCTGGGAACAGGAATATTTCCTTGTTGACTCCTCCTTATATAATGCACGTCCCGACCTCTGCCTGACAGGACGGACACTTATGGGACATTCTTCCGCTAAAGATCAACAGTTGGAAGACCACTATTTCGGCTCTATCCCTCCACGTGTCACGGCATTTATGAAAGAACTCGAAATCGAATGCCACAAACTGGGTATTCCCGCCAAGACACGTCATAACGAGGTAGCACCCAACCAGTTCGAACTGGCTCCTATCTTCGAAAACTGTAATCTGGCAAACGACCACAACCAGCTTGTCATGGACTTGATGAAACGTATTGCTCGCAAGCATCACTTCAACGTGCTTCTGCACGAGAAACCTTATAGTGGCGTGAACGGTTCGGGCAAGCACAACAACTGGTCGCTTTGCACCGACACAGGCGTCAACCTGTTTGCACCGGGCAAGAATCCGAAAGGAAATATGCTATTCCTTACTTTCCTGGTGAATGTGCTGATGATGGTTTATAAGAACCAGAATCTATTGCGTGCTTCTATTATGAGTGCCAGCAACAGTCACCGCCTGGGAGCCAACGAAGCTCCTCCCGCTATTCTTTCCTGCTTTCTGGGTTCACAACTTTCGGCAACTCTTGACGAAATTGTACGCCAGGTGGGAAACGAGAAAATGACCCCAGAAGAAAAGACAACGCTGAAACTGGGTATCGGACGTATACCCGAAATTCTGCTCGACACAACCGACCGTAACCGTACCTCCCCTTTCGCCTTCACCGGAAACCGGTTTGAGTTCCGTGCCGCAGGTTCTTCTTCCAACTGTGCCGCCGCCATGATTGCTATCAACGCTGCCATGGCAAACCAGTTGAACGAATTCCGCGCATCGGTGGAAAAGCTTATGGAGGAAGGAGTAGGCAAAGACGAAGCTATCTTCCGTCTGCTGAAAGAGACAATCATCGCTTCCGAACCGATCCGTTTCGAAGGCGACGGCTATTCCGAAGAATGGAAACAGGAAGCTGCACGCCGCGGACTGACCAACATCTGCCACGTCCCGGAAGCTCTGATGCACTACGTTGACAATCAATCCAAATCCGTACTTATCGGCGAACGCATTTTCAACGAAACGGAGTTGAACAGCCGTTTGGAAGTGGAATTGGAGAAATACACCATGAAGGTTCAGATTGAAGGCCGTGTATTGGGCGACCTCGCTATCAACCACATCGTGCCGACTGCCGTGGCTTATCAGAATCGCCTGCTCGAAAATCTTCGCGGAATGAAGGAAATCTTCTCTGCCGAAGAATACGAAGTGTTGAGCGCCGACCGTAAAGAGTTGATTCGTGAGATCTCCCACCGGGTGACCTCCATTAAAATACTGGTCCGTGAAATGACCGAAGCGCGAAAAGTAGCCAACCACCTTGAAAACTACAAGGAAAGAGCATTTGCATACGAAGATAAAGTGCGTCCGTATCTCGACCAGATACGAGATCACATCGACCATTTAGAAATGGAAGTAGACGATGAAATATGGCCTCTACCGAAGTATAGGGAACTGTTATTTACTAAATAAAATGTTTTCAAGATTGCACGAAAGCTACCGCTTTTGTGCAATCTTTTTATAGATTCGTTCATTTTCTCATTTTTTATTTTTACTTTTGTGCTGTATAACACAGTTTTGTAGCACCCATGGTAAAAATGAATATGTCAGACATAGATATTTCGGAACCGTTATCCGACATGTTAGCTCCTTTAAACAATGAGCAAAAGGAGTTTCTGATGAATAATTATACGATACAGACCTACAAAAAGAATGAAACCATTTATTGTGAAGGAGAAACCCCCTCTCATTTGATGTGTCTCATCAGTGGCAAAGTAAAAATCTTCAAAGATGGTGTAGGAGGAAGAAGTCAGATTATTCGCATGATCAAACCGCGGGAATATTTTGCGTACCGCGCCTACTTTGCGAAACAGGACTTCGTTACCGCTGCAGCTGCTTTTGAACCTTCCGTTGTCTGTCTGATTCCTATGAGTGCTATCACCACCTTGGTTGCCCAGAATAACGATCTGGCCATGTTCTTTATCCGCCAACTTTCTATTGACCTCGGTATCTCCGACGAACGTACCGTCAACCTGACACAGAAACATATCCGCGGACGTCTGGCTGAATCGTTGATGTTCCTGAAAGAGAGCTACGGGCTGGAAGAAGACGGTTCTACCCTAAGCATTTATCTTTCACGCGAAGATTTGGCTAATTTATCGAATATGACGACTTCAAATGCCATTCGTACTTTATCTCAATTCGCCGCAGAACGATTAATCACAATCGACGGAAGAAAGATAAAAATCATCGAAGAAGAAAAGCTGAAGAAAATAAGCAAAATTGGATAAAAAACTCTTTTATGCCAATTGCGCCGCTTTAAACAGTGAACACACATATAGAAAATATAATTGCAGACATCAAGCGTGGTAACAAACAAGCTTTCAAAAAGCTATTTGATGACTACTACCCTATTCTTTGCGTTTTCTCATTTCACTATGTTGAAGATAAAGAAGTCTGCAAAGATATTGTTCAAGACGCATTGTTGGCTTATTGGGAACGAAAAGAAGACTTCAACGATATCCTAAAAGTAAAAAGTTTCCTTTATACTGTCACTCGAAATAAATGTTTGAATTACCTCAAACACGCACAACTAGATATTCCTTTTTTTCACGGAAAAGAAGAATATGACAATGGATTTGAAGCTGAGATTATTGAGCAAGAAACATTTCGCATTGTTCGCAAAGCGGTAGAAGAATTGCCTACCCAAATGCGAAATATCATCTTATATTCTATGAAAGGGTTAAAAAACCATGAGATTGCTGACAAATTGCAAATTTCAGAAGGTACTGTCCATACGTTAAAAAAAATAGCCTATCGCAAACTTCGTGAAAACCTTAAAGGCATAAACTACACCTTATTACTATTTTTATGCAAATAAAGTAACTTTTTGATTACCCCGTTTTTTCGATTGGATCGTTTTACTTATATAATAAATCGAAAA
>ENA-UERU01001395-UERU01001395.1-human-gut-metagenome-genome-assembly--contig:-NODE-1395-length-13568-cov-4.607294_pt1 | contig 13568 bp, 8 predicted proteins | sample MGYA00242988_ERZ507989 | MGnify/ENA primary metagenome ERZ507989 (study PRJEB26167, sample SAMN06115519) | human gut metagenome | host: Homo sapiens | place: China:Hunan | collected 2015-08-21 | study...
AAGTCTTCTATTTCCGCAGGGCGTTCCGAAGTGAACCAGGATGCTTCGCTCACTGCGATGAAACCGCCTTTTTTCAGGTATTTGTTCCATTCGTTCATCCCACGTTCGAATCCTATATTGTAGATTGCTCCTTCGGACCAGATCAGATCGAGTTCCTCGTTCTGAAACGGGAGATTATCCATTGATCCGCTCATTCCTTTTACTCTGTCGGCGCAATTGGCTTTCACCGCATTCTCATTGAATATTTCGATAAAATCGGGAAAGAGGTCTATGCCCGTAATCTGTCCTTTCACGTAGTCAGCCAGAAACAGTGTCTGACCGCCTGTGCCGCAGCCGATATCGGCAATCTTTGCATCATCGGTCAGTTCGTTGATGAAACTTACAGCTTTGCGTGTGGCTTCCGGACTTCCGGGGCCTTGACGTTTCAGCAGCTTGAAGTAGTTACATATGAAAGAGAAATCGAAATCATGTATAGATGTATTATTGTTACTCATTGTTTTTAATGTTTTAGGTGTACGTCAAATGGAGGCATACGGGGGATGCATAAAACCATTTGAACCTACAATAGTTGTTATTTTTTTAGAAAATAGAAATCAACTCTGACATGAATATGCCGGAGAAAATGTAAGGGATAATCTGTAATGAGAGGAAGGCTTACAGATTATTTACAGAACGGAATCCTTATGGAATGAAAATGAGTTAAACATCCAATTATTTCTTTTAGTTTGTGACAAAGATAGGGTTTTAGCTGCAAAACTCAATGATAACTTGATTGAAAAAAGACTGTAAACCTGTATTTTAGCAAGAATAGTCAAATAGGAATATGTTTATATATCCGGTTGCATGGATGAGATTGATCGTCCAAATTGATTGAAACTACATTTTTTTGAGTTATTTTTGTCGAATATTAAATACAAATCTCTCATTTAATGTATGATACCGATGAAAAGCAAATTATTACTCACATGTACCATCCTGTTTTTCTGTTCCTCTTTTCTGTGCGGACAGAATCAATCTTCTAAAGTGGCAAACTCTGTTGAAACGAATAATGGATGCATCCGGCACCCGTGGCAAGGAAAAAGAGTGGGATATTTGGGAGACTCTATTACAGATCCCAACTGTTATGGTGACAAGATAAAGAAATACTGGGATTTTCTGCAGGAATGGCTGGGAATCACTCCTTATGTATATGGTATCAGTGGCAGGCAATGGAATGATGTGCCCCGGCAAGCCGAGCAACTGAAGAAAGAACACGGTGGAGAAGTAGATGCTATCGTGATTTTGATGGGTACGAATGATTTTAATGACGGTGTACCTATTGGAGAATGGTTTACGGAAACAGAAGAACAAGTGATGGCAGCCCGTGGGCAAACCCAAAAGCTGGAAACCCGTAAGAAACGCACTCCTATAATGGATGGAAGCACGTATAAGGGACGTATAAACATAGGAATCAATAGACTGAAACAACTCTTCCCGGACAAGCAGATTGTGTTGCTGACCCCGTTGCACCGTTCACTGGCCAATTTTGGAGAAACGAATGTGCAACCGGATGAAAACTACCAGAACAGTTGTGGCGAATATGTGGATGCCTACGTGCAGGCTGTTAAAGAAGCCGGCAATGTGTGGGGAGTTCCCGTGATTGATTTTAATGCGGTAACCGGATTGAATCCGATGGTGGAAGAACAACTGATTTATTTCTACGATGCGGGATATGACCGTTTGCATCCCAGCACGAAAGGACAGATACGCATGGCACGAACGCTGATGTATCAGTTGTTTGCGTTGCCTGCTACATTTTAAATAGGTCGGACAGAATTCTATGAAATTGTACACTATTCTATAGCACATTTTCTACAAACTTGTAATTTTGTCTTCTATAAATAATAGAACCTATGAGACATAAACTTCTGTTTTCTTTTTTCATCTTTTTGATAGTTGCTTTACCGATTCGTAGTAAGGATTTTGTTTTGACTTCCGGTCAAACAGTTGTCATCGCTTGCAGCCCTTCTGAAGAACTGGTTGTACGAACCGCATTGGAAATGCTGGGGCGTGATATTCAGACAGTATTGTCGTCGACTACCCAAGCGAATGAGAAAACAGGTGAAATTGTGATAGGAACGGTGGGGCAGAGTGAGCTTATCAGCCGGACCGGCATAGATGTTTCTGCGCTAAAAGGCAAGAAGCAGGCTTTTCTATTATCTGTTTCTCCGGAGGGTAAATTGATCGTAGCCGGCAGTGACAAACATGGTACGGCTTATGGAATACTCGAAATATCCCGTTTGTTAGGTGTCTCTCCCTGGGAATGGTGGGCGGACGTAACTCCGGAAAAGAAGAAACTTTTTAAGCTATCTTCCAAATTCCAAAGTCTTCAGGCTCCTTCGGTGGAATATCGGGGTATATTTATTAATGATGAAGACTGGGGCTTGATGCCATGGAGCAGTCGGACCTATGAACCTTCAAAAGTGAAAGGTGAGATAGGCCCGCGTACCAACGAGCGTATTTTTGAACTCTTACTTCGTCTGCGTGCCAACACCTATTGGCCTGCAATGCACGAATGTACACTTCCTTTCTTCCTGACCAAAGGCAATTGGGAAGCTGCCAAGAAATATGGAATCTTCATCGGTGCTTCCCATTGCGAACCGATGGCTTGCAGCGCTGCCGGCGAGTGGAAACGAAGAGGAGAAGGGGCTTATGATTATGTGAATAATGCTCCGGCTGTTTACAAATTCTGGGAAGACCGTGTAAAAGAGGTGGCAGATCAGGAAATACTCTATACGTTGGGTATGCGTGGTGTACACGATGGCAAGATGCAGGGAGCGAAGACGGTGGAAGAACAGAAGGCCGTAATAGATCGTGTGTTTGCAGATCAACGCGGGTTGATTGAAAAATATGTTGATAAGGATGTAACTAAAGTCCCGCAGGTTTTTATCCCTTATAAAGAGGTACTCGACATTTATCATGCCGGATTACAGGTGCCCGATGATGTAACATTGATGTGGTGTGACGATAACTATGGCTATATCCGCCATTTTCCTACGGCCGAAGAATGCGCACGTAAAGGAGGGAATGGAGTCTATTATCATGTTTCTTATTGGGGACGTCCGCATGACCATCTCTGGTTGAGTACGATGAGCCCGTATCTGATTTTCCAACAAATGAAGCTGGCTTACGATCGAGGCATACAGAAGATGTGGATACTGAATGTCGGAGATATCAAGCCTGCCGAGTATCAGATAGAGTTGTTTATGGATATGGCCTGGAATATAGAAGCTGTGGCCTCGGAAGGAGTGACCTCTCATCTGAAACACTGGCTGGAACGGGAATTGGGAGCTTCGTGCGCAAAGGCAGTATTACCTGTGATGCAGGAACACTATCGTCTGGCCCATATTCGTAAACCTGAATTTATGGGAAATACGAGGGAAGAGGAGAAAGATCCTGTTTATCGTGTTGTCAAAGATCTCCCATGGAGTGAAAAAGAAATCAACGGACGTTTGCAGGCTTATGATAAATTGTCGGAGACAGTGGAACGGGCAGCTTCGAAAATCCCATCCGGCAGACAAAGTGCCTATTTTGAATTGGTGAAATACCCGGTGCAAGCTGCTACACAGATGAACCGGAAATTGCTATATGCCCAATTAGCCCGCCACGGAAAAGCGGACTGGGAGAAAAGTGATCTTGCCTATGACAGCATTGTAGTATTGACAAAACAGTATAACTCACTGGAAGATGGAAAGTGGAACCGCATGATGGATTTCCAACCCCGAAAACTCCCCGTATTCAATCGCGTGGAAAGAAAAACGGCTACTTCTCCGATGATGAAAGAGCGTGTAGCTATCTATAAATGGAACGGCTTGGATGGGAAGAATATCCCGAATAGTAAGACCTTGAATGCGCGGAAAGGAACTTCTGCTATTTGTGAGGGCCTGGGATATGAAAGCAAAGCGACAGGCATTGACAAGGGAGATGCACTGATGTTCTCTTTTGACAACTGGAAAACAGACTCGGTAGAGGTTGACATCCGCTTGTTGCCTAATCATCCTGTGAGAGGAGATCAATTACGTTTCTCAATATCGTTGGACGATGCAGCGCCTGAAGTGATCTCTTATGAAACGAAAGGACGGAGTGAAGAATGGAAAGAGAACGTGCTGCGCAATCAAGCCATCCGAACGGTTCGACTTCCGGTATCCGGAAAGAAGTCCCACAAATTGGTAATCAAGGCATTGGACGAAGGAGTGATATTAGACCAGGTGATGCTTTATATGCCTTCGCCTACTGGTGAGTAACTACACGGATCACGAACCATGCATGATGCGCCACGGTTCCAATCAGCCCGTAATGCTTTGCCATGATCCGAAATCTTTCTTTGAGGGATGCTTTCTGATTCCGGGTAGTCATTCCCTCCTCCAGATAGTCGATGATTGTCAGGTGGGTATTGTGCAAAGTACGTGCTTTCTTCATGATGCGGATGCACCAGTCGAAATCTGCAGAAAAGCGATATTGCAGATTGTATGGCCCTACGAGCGTGTGGCGGGGGAAGAATGCCTGGTGGCAGACTAACATTCCCTGTTTGAAGCTTTTCCAGGTGAGCGTTTCAGGGGCGGACAATCTGCGCATCCGCAGAAAATGCCTGTCCTTGTCTACGATAGCGGTTTCTCCGTAAAGTATATCGGGCAGTTCATTGCCGTTGATGGTGTGCACCATTTGTTGCAGCGTATCATCCTCATGAAAACAGTCGCCTGCATTCAGGAAACAGAGATAATCACCGCTGGCAAGGGCGATGCCCTTATTCATGGCGTCATACAGTCCTTTGTCGGGTTCGCTGACGACGGTGTGTATGCGTGACCGGTAGCGGTTGATAATAGAGAGGGTTCCATCCTTGGAAGCTCCATCCACGATAATATATTCTATATGATGATAGGTTTGTGAAATAACACTTTGAATCGTGTCTTCCAATACCTTTTCAGCATTGTATGTCACCGTAATGATAGAGAACTTGGGAGTAGGATGGACACTATGCATATTTCCCCGTTATTTTATTGTAGACATCTGTATATTTCTTTGCAACGATGCTCTCCGAATAATTGCCCAGAACCTTGCGGCAGGCCTGTGCAGAGAGTTCGTTGTATTCCGGTTCCGTCAATATCCAATGTATGCCGTTGGCAAAATCTTCCGAGGATTTGTATTGTGCCACGTAGCCGTTGTGCAGATGATCGATCATTTCGGGGATACCTCCCACATTAAAACCGACACAAGGCACTCCACAGGCCATTGCTTCCATAATCATATTGGGAAGATTCTCTTCCAGAGACGGGATGGCGAAGAGGTCTACGGCATTGTAGATATTCACTACTTCATGCTCATTTTTGATATAAGGGAGCGGGTATACATGGAAAGGAAGTTGTTCCTGTAACTGCTGCGACTGGTTGCCGAATACGACTACACCCAGTGAGTCTTTCCATTCCGGATGCTTTTCTGCCAACAGTTTGCATGCCCCAATCAGATAGTCGACCCCTTTTCGTTTATCGGTGATCTTTAATGAGCCGAACAAAACTAGTTTCTTACCTTCCGGCAACATGAATTTGGCACGCGCTTCCTTCTTGTTCATGGGTTTGAACAAGTTGGTATTAATAGCGTTCGGAATATTGGTCACGCTTTTCCCTTCAAATAATGCACTGGTCTGGGCTTGTTCCTTCAGCCAATGGCTGCACGTGACGAAATGAATGGGAGCGTAGCTGTATAACTTTTGTTTTTTGCGGAACGTGCGATAGGATAAATCCTTTCGTCCCCCGCCTTTGTAGATGTACGGACAGTCGTGACATTCCTGCTGATAGTTGTTGCACTCCCGTGCGTAATGGCAGATGCCGGTGCATGGCCACATATCGTGCATGGTCCAGACTACGGGTTTGCCGGAGGTCAGTATCTTTCGTATATCGTTCAGTGAGAGCATTCCCTGGTTGATCCAATGCAGATGGATCACGTCGGCCTGGCGGAATTCCGGGAGTGAGGTGATGTCTGTACCTGTGTTGGCGATGTCTACGTCAAACAAATGGTAACGCCGGAAACGGTTGGCACTCCAGATCACAATCCGTTCCCACATGAACTTCCACACTTGCAACCAGTTACTTTTTAAGCGGACAACACTGATTTGGTCGGTCTGTTTGTCACGTACCAGCATTTTGGCTTTGATGCCGTTGTTTTTCAGTGACTCCATCAACCGGCTTGCTGCGATGGCTGCTCCTCCTATTCGTTCAGATGTATTTATAATCAGGACTCTCATGGGCAAAAGTTTATGCAAATGTACGGTTTTTAGAGGAAATGTTTGATATTTCCAGCAAGCTTTCTGCTATTTCGCGTGAAAAGATTTCGAGGTTGAAACGTTCTTCCGCCAGTTTGCGGGCATTCTCTCCCATGCGCCGTGCCTCTTCGGGGTGGTCGGCGATGTAGCGGATAGCGTCTATCCAGCCTTGTACGTCGTTATATTCTACGGTGATGCCTATTCCTTCCTTATCGATGTCTATTTCGAAGTTGGGGTTGCGCGAACAGATGACGGGGATGCCGAGGGCGAATGCTTCCACGAGCGTGGTCAGTCCTACGGTATAGGGGAAGTCCAGGCAGCAGATCACGATACAACTTTTGCGTGCCACCAGTTTCCCCAGTTCGTAGGGAATCACTCCGTCGGTATAATGGATGCGAATGGAGTCGGGCAATGCATACGGGTCGATGATCTTTTTATAGTTGATGTTACCGCATGAGACGGCAATGTACAAATCCAGTTTCTCGTTCGTTGCGGCAAATGCCTGGAGCAAGGTGTCTACGTCCCGGTTTTCTTTGCCGGTGGAGATAAATCCTTCGGGCTTCCGGTCGGGCATTTCTGCAAGCAGGTGGTCGTAGAAAGGAAGATCCGGTCCCCAATGGATGAGTTTCAGTTTGTGGGACGGTGCTTTCCGGGTTTTCTGCGAGTCCTGAATCAGTTTCCGACTGAACAGGAACATTTGGTCTATACCTTTGTAGAAAAGGCGGGAGATTTGTTCGCGCCACGGTTTGGGATTGGTCACGACTGCCGTATGATGCCAGATCACGATGGGTTTGCGATACAGTCCCAGGGCACGGAGGAAGATGACGGGCTCTATACCCCGGAAAGAGGTGGCGTAGAGGACGTCGTATTTCTCCTTGCAGAAGAGAATCTCTTTGGTGGCGTAAAGCATGAGTTTCAGACGGCCGGAGAAATATTTGCATTTGTGCATCACGGAGTGTATTCCGTAATTCTCCAGTAAAGGAAGTCCGTATAAAATGTGTCCGGGGAATTTATATTCTTTCCATTCCTCGTAGCTTTCCCGTGTGAGGCGGGTATGGTAAAAATAAATAGTAAGCAACTTATTTAGTGGTGCTTGTTTCTTTTCAGCCATTTGTTGATTCGGTTTTTGACAGCTTTCGTAATGATGGAGAAATTGCCGTATTTCAGGTTGAGGAACAGTTCTTCGAACGAACGTCCGATCTTGATCCACGGATGATCCCAGCCCATGATGCGGTAAACGCTCTCTTTATAGGCAACGTTTTCGATGACGTAGCGGGGATGTTTCAGTGGAAAATCCACCTCATAGCGCTTCATCGTGAAGATGCGGCGGTAACCTTTGGGCAGGGTATGAATCGAGCCGGCGAAATGGGTGGAATCTGCCGTTGCTCCCAAGTTATTAATCATGTTGCGGGTAGGCACGATGCTTAGCCCGGAGTTGAACAGTATGGAGGCGTGGAAGATCGTTTCATAAAAGGCTTTCTGCTGTTCCCGGTGACGCTGGCACATGTAGATAAAGTCGCTCCGGAATTTGCGTTCCTTGATAAGCTGTTCCAGTTGTTGCATATTGAAGAAGTCGTCCAGGAAGTTGTAGAACTCATCCCATTGGTCGACTACCCGTTTCCAGCTTGCCCATCCCCAGATAGAGAAGGTGGTGGTAAAGAAATAGTCGTAGGGCATATCTTGGGTGATTTCTTCGGGGTTAAATCCGGCAATCATGCTGATGCGGGTGTCATGTTCGTATTTATCCAGCATCTCCTTGCAGAATTGGAAAAAGGAGACGGCGGGCACATCGTCGTCTTCCAATACGATGCACTTGTCGACTTTCGAAAAGGCCCATTTCTGCGAAATGTACTCCGAAGGGTCGCAGCCGAAATTCTTTTCCTGATAAAGCCGTTCTACTTCACATTCCCAGTCTATCTGTGATACGATTTCACGGCAGGCTTCTATTCCGGGCAGGTCACGTTCGTTTCGTGCTCCGTCCTGATAGAGGAAGAGGCGGGACGGACGCGCTTTCTTCACTTGCTCGAACACTTGCGACAACTGTTGCGGGCGGTTGAAGAACAGGATAAGTACCGGGACGTCTACTAAAGCGGATTTCATATTCATAGTTCTTGTTTTGGGGTTGTACTGAATGACAGGGCGGCAGGATAGTGGTTGTTCACTTTTTCCTGCTCTTCTTCTGTAAATCGATGCAGGGTTGGATAGTTGTAACGCAAAAATCCTTCCAGGTCGTCGGGGGCGGTCACTGTGAGAGGGCCGAATTTCACGGGTTGCAGGTGGCGGATGCTTTCTACGGTTACGTGGTCGGCAGTGGCCATTACGTTGTTATAGTAACGAGTGTTTCGTGAGTTGAAACAGCTTTGAACTGACACCAGCATGCGGTAGATTGCTTTTTTAGAGAAAAGCAGGTCGACTACCCTGTTCAGGAAACAGGAGAAGGCTCCCCGGTTCGTGGGGTTCTCTATTTCACATGTACCGAAGTGTTTCCACATCCATATCTCTTTTCCCATCAGGCAGCATTTGAGGAAGCCGAGTGCTTCGGATTGTATTCTTCGCAGCAGCTTGTTGTCGGGAATCTTGTCGAATGGGAATATATCGACAAAAATGCCCGGATGCATCGGGACATTCTTGAACATTTCTTCTACAAAAAGGGTGTCGTTTTTCTTGACTTTGGCAAAATAATACGGGGTATGAGGGTCTGTCTCTATCCATGAAAGGAAGTAGGAAGGACCCAGTTCCCCGGGAGCTACTTTCAGAAATTTGTTGTAGTTCTCCCGCGTCATGCCTATGTCAATATCATCATCCCAGGGGAGAATCGCCTGGTCGTAGAGTGCACCGATTGCCGTGCCGCCAATCACAAAATAGGGAATGTTGTGCTTCTGACACACCCGGATGGTTTCTCCCAATATGTCGTAGAGTTCGGCATGTAATAAATCAAGCTCTTCGGCTGTATATTTCTTGTTCATCGGAAATGGTTAATGCACGTTGTGCTACAAAAGTAGTAATTATATTGCTAAGTTACTATAACTTTAAGTTTCCTTGCATAAATTCGGTGGCCACTTGTCCGCGTCCCGGTATGGGAAGGACGGATGCTTGCGGAAAGTCCTTGAGCAGACAGTCTGCCGGATTAATGTCCGGATAGAATTTCTTCAATAGGAACAGGCTGGGACCGGTGGTGATGCTTCCTATAAAGACGGAGGCATTCATCAATATCTGTATCGAGGAAAGGAAACGTGTCATTTGTCTCTGTTTCAGCTCTTTGGTGGTCTGCGTGAAAGCGCTGTTGACGTATCCTTTTTCGTCGGGGCTGCAAAGGGTGTACCAGTGTATGTCCGGGGCAAGGGTTTGCAATTGCTCGAAGAGGCGGTAGTCGTCGGTCAATACAAAGACGTCGCGGATGGCTGTTTTTTCTTTGATGAGGCGTATGTAATGTTCCGGTGGAAGCAGGTTGGTTTCGGTGATCTTGTCTCCTCCGCGTATTTGGCATCCTGCGTATTGAGGCGGAAGTTGCAGGCTGGCGGCAAATTGGAGACATTCCTGTGCGGTGGTGTCGTTGAGTTTCCAGGTGATTTCCGTCAGCTTTTGGAAGGTGTGGAGGTAGTCACCGTCTATTCCCAGTTCGGGGATATGGAAATGCTGGTTGGGGTTGAACGTCACTTGAAAGTTGAGTCGGACCGGTTTGCCATACGTGAAGAAAGCAAGGGCTTTTCCGATGATGTTCTTACAGGTTACTTTCAGTTTCCATTTCAGTAACTTCGTCTTAGGCAGCTTTTTGTCTTTCATCAATGCCTGCCAGGAGGGGAGGCGATGGGTGTTATAAGTGTGATGAAACGGTTCGTGCACTTGCTCGCAGAAGGGGGCGAAACAATCTTCCCAACCTTTTTCCCATCCGAAGTTGGCGTCGTCGGAGTAGAGCTTGAACTGTATTTTGTGTTGCAGGCAATAGAGCATTGCATGGAGCATATAGGTATATTCGGTAAAGAATCCGGCGTCTATACCTATGTGATAGATCATCGTCTTTTTGAAAGAACGATTTAGAAGGTGGTATTTGGTGGCAAGATCATTGGGGTTCATGTGTCTTCTTTTTGATGAAATACTGGATGCTTTCTTTAAAGGTGACCGAACGGCTGCCCCACATGGCGGCTACGTAGAGTGCTGCTGCGAGCACTATCTTGCTTGCCAAGCGGAGATAAATATTCTCGATGGAACGGGTGGAATAATAGGTGATTGCCATTACCGTAGCTGCAATGACAGCATAAGGAAGAATGTCTATCAGTGCATGGCGCAGCTTTAGTCCGATTTCCTGCCATACGAAGTAGTGCCACGTCAGTAGCCACAGTATATTGGTGGATACATAGACGGCGAGCATGGCATAGATACCGTGTGAGTGGACTAACAGAACGCCTGACAGTAGAATTATGCCGAGCGCTATGGTGTTCCACATATAGATGCGGGATTTCCCTTTGCTGATGATGAGCTGCTGATAGAGGTATGCGATGGGAGCAAAGGCTCCGCTGATACACAGTATTTGCATGATTAATATGCTGGAATACCACTTGTCGGTGATGGTGATGATAATCAGCTCTTCCGATACGATTCCCAATCCCAACATGGCGGGAAACGAGACAAAAGCGGTGAAACGCAGCATTTTGCGAAATACCCGTTTTTGCCGTTCAAGGTCGTCGGACACTTTGGTGAGTACCGGTTGCGCTACTCCGTTTATCATGCCGGAGATGAAGAGTTGTCCCATGCCGCACCATTTATTGGCTTGGTTGTAATATCCTACTTCTTTTTCGCTGTAGAATTTACCCAGTATCACGGAAAACAGATTGTTATTGATGTGATTGAATACATTGGTAACCAGTAGTTTCCCACTGAATCCGAACATTTCCTTAATCGGGGTGAAGTTGAACTGCAAGCTCGGTCGCCAACGGGTGAAATGCCAGTAACAGGCTGTGTTGATGGTTACGTAAACGATGCTTTGCGTAGCAATTCCCCAATAAGAGAAACCAAAGTAGGCAAGAGTGACTCCGGTGATTCCGGACACGGTGAGTCCGATAACCGAAGACAATGCCCGCTGTTTGACCATCAGATTACGCAGGAGATAGGCACTGTGGGATATTCCCAGACTGGCAATGAAGAAGCCGATAAAAGAATAACGTGCCAGTGGTGTCAGTTCGGGAGTATAGTAAAAGTCAGCGATAAGCGGTGCACAGAGGAATAACAGCAGGTACAGCGACAGACTGATGGCCGCGTTGAACCAGAATACGGCATTGTAATCATTGTGCGTCACTTCTTTCTTATTAACAAGGGCAGCTGTGAAACCACTTTCCTGTATCGAACTGGCAATGAGGGAGAAGATGGCCAACATTCCCACCATTCCATAATCTGACGGAGTGAGCAACCGCGCGAGGAATATTCCGAAAAGCAGATTTAACAACTGCTGTATGCCGTTGCTGAATCCTCCCCAAAATAGTCCTTTGGCCGTCTTTTCTTTTAGTGACTGATTCTCGCTCATGTTATTTGCAAAGAATACATGAAAAGGCTATGCGTGATGATAGCTTTTCATGTATTCCCTATTCTAGTTTTATTATTTTACTTCGCTGCCCGGCTTCACTTCACGTCCCGGCATGATAACTGCCAGACTGCCGTCGTTGTTTTCGGCACTTAGAATCATGCCTTCGCTGACGATGCCTTTCAGTTTGCGCGGAGCAAGATTAGCGATGAAGCAAACTTGTTTGCCTACCAGCTCTTCCGGTTGATAATGCTTGGCAATACCCGATACGATGGTACGTGTTTCCAGTCCGTCGTCGATTTTGAATTGCAGCAATTTATCCGCTTTCGGTACTTTCTGACATTCAAGAATGGTACCTACACGGATATCCAGTTTCGTGAAGTCGTCGAATTCGATGTTCGGGCGGATAGGATTAGCTTTGTAGTTGGCTTCTTCATTTGCCTTCTTTGTATCGAGCAGCTTTTGTACCTGTGCTTCGATAGTAGCGTCTTCGATCTTCTCGAACAATAACTCCGGTTTGTTTAACTGATGGCCTACAGGAAGCAGGTTATCTTTTCCCAGTTCAGACCATTCGAAAGTATCCATGTTCAGCATTTTGCGGAGTTTTTCCGAGCTGAACGGCAAGAATGGGTCGAAGGCGATGGCAAGGTTGGCAACCAGTTGCAGGGAAATGTTGAGGATGGTTCCTACACGTTCCATATCTGTCTTAGCCAGTTTCCACGGTTCGGTGTCGGCCAGGTATTTGTTTCCGATACGTGCCAGATTCATGGCCTCTTTCTGTGCATCGCGGAATTTGAATACGTCGAGCAGTTTTTCTACTTCTGCTTTCACGTCTGCGAATTCTTTCAGCGTTTCCTTGTCGTAGTCGGTTAAGCTGCCCTGTGCGGGTACGCGACCGTCGAAGTATTTTTGAGTCAGCACCATTGCACGGTTTACGAAGTTGCCGTATACGGCTACCAGTTCGTTGTTATTGCGTGCTTGGAAGTCTTTCCAAGTGAAGTCGTTGTCTTTCGTTTCCGGTGCGTTGGCGGTCAGTACGTAGCGGAGTACGTCTTGCTTTCCGGGGAAATCAGCCAGATATTCGTGCAACCATACGGCCCAATTGCGGGAAGTAGAGATCTTGTCTCCTTCGAGGTTGAGGAATTCGTTGCTCGGCACGTTGTCCGGCAGGATATAGCTGCCTTCTGCTTTCAGCATGGCAGGGAATACGATGCAGTGGAACACGATGTTGTCTTTTCCAATGAAATGGATCAGGCGGGTTTCGGGATCTTTCCACCAAGTTTCCCAGCTGTCGGGGAGTAGTTCTTTGGTGTTGGAGATGTAGCCGATAGGTGCGTCGAACCATACGTAGAGTACTTTCCCTTCTGCTCCTTCTACTGGCACAGGGATTCCCCAGTCGAGGTCACGGCTCACGGCACGTGGCTGCAACCCCATGTCGAGCCAGCTTTTGCATTGGCCGTATACATTGGGACGCCATTCTTTGTGGTCTTCCAGAATCCATTTGCGCAGCCATGCTTCGTGTTTGTCGAGAGGAAGATACCAGTGCTTGGTTTCTTTCATCACCGGTTTGCTGCCGCTGATGGCGCTTTTCGGGTTGATAAGATCTGTAGGAGAAAGTGAGGTTCCGCACTTTTCGCATTGGTCGCCGTAAGCGCCTTCCGAATGGCAGTGAGGACATTCTCCGGTGATATAACGGTCGGCAAGGAATGTTTTTGCTTCCTCGTCGTAATATTGTTCGGATGTTTTTTCGATAAACTC
>ENA-UERU01001401-UERU01001401.1-human-gut-metagenome-genome-assembly--contig:-NODE-1401-length-13480-cov-2.923898_pt1 | contig 13480 bp, 17 predicted proteins | sample MGYA00242988_ERZ507989 | MGnify/ENA primary metagenome ERZ507989 (study PRJEB26167, sample SAMN06115519) | human gut metagenome | host: Homo sapiens | place: China:Hunan | collected 2015-08-21...
CGATGACAATCATTTTATCCACATTCTGGGAAAGCTCCATGGCTTCCTTCTGCCTCTTTTCCGTCGCAGAGCAAATGGTCTGGGAAATCTCCATTTTCAGTCCCTTCTCCCGCAAAATGGCAAGCATATCGTCAAACTTGCTCTGGCGGAAGGTTGTCTGCACCACAACGGCGTAGTCCTTCTCCGAATCAAACTCTGCCGCCATTGCCTCCTCAGGGCTTTCCAGAATAACGGCTGTATTGCCGCACCAGCCGTTAATGCCCTGCACCTCCGGGTGCTTGCCGTCTCCGGCAATGATGATGCTTTTGCCCTGATTCCACGCTTCATTCACACTCGCGTGTATCTTCTTGACAAACGGACAGGTGCCGTCCACCATTCGCATGCCCTTTTCCTCCAGCGCATCATACAGAAACTTCCCGACACCGTGCGAACGAATCACAACCGTACCCTCGTCAATCCCATCCAGGCTTTCAATGATATGCAGTCCCTTTTCGTCCAAATCCCTTGTTACCTCCTTGTTGTGAATCAAGGAGCCATAGGAATATAAGGGGGTACCGTCATTTTTTTCAATCTCTGCGTATGCCATTTCAATCGCGCGCTTCACGCCAAAGCAAAACCCCGCGGATGCCGCCAGTGTTACGTTGCTCATTCCTTCACCTTCAATTCTTCCACCTTATCCATAATCACCTTCGTGATTTCGCCCATCAGCTCTGTTGTCAGCTTTTTATCCCGAAATTCATCCAACGTCAGCGGCTCGCCATAGCGAATCGTAAGCTTGCTGCGGAATTTATAGGTGCCGCTGATGGCGCAGGGAATGACAGGTGCATTTCCCTTCATCGCAAAAAGCGCCACTCCTGCCTTTGCCGCAACGTCCTCGCCTGCCTTTACCCGTCTGCCTTCCGCAAAAATGCCGACAATCTTGCCTTCCTTCAAAAGCTTGATTGCTGTTTTCACCGCCTTCATGTCCATAGAAACCTTGCGGTCAATCGGGAATACGCCCAACTGGTCAAGCACCCATGAAAACAGCTTATTTTTAAATAATTCCTTCTTTGCGATATAATGCGGCAGCCTGTCCAGATAAATCGCCGTGGAAACAGGATCATAATTGCTGTAATGGTTGCTGCAAATCACACCGTTGCCGGTTTCAGGAATATTTTCCTTCCCGATGATTTCCACCCTGAACATAATGGCATACCAAATTTTCACCAAAAAAATCGCTACATAATAGACCCATGATTTCTTTTCTGTATCCTTCATTTTTCTTTCACCCTTTCCGCAACAATATCCAAAATGGCGTGCAGCACAGCATCAATGCCCATGCCTGTCGAATCCAGAGAAACCGCATCTGCCGCCCTTTTCAAGGGACTGTGCGCTCTGTGCATATCGTTGTAATCCCTCTCGATAATCATTTTTTTGATTTCTTCAAAATCCGCCGTTTCGCCTTTTTCCTGCAATTCGCCCACACGGCGGCGCGCACGCTCCTCCACGCCGGCATCCAGATAAATCTTCACCTCGGCATCGGGCAGAACAACCGTCCCGATATCTCTGCCATCCATAATCACAGAATGTTCCCGCGCCATTTCCTGCTGCAATTCCACCATCCGCGCACGCACCTGCCGATACGCCGCAACCGTGGATGCACCCTTTCCGATTTCCGCCGTGCGGATTTCCGCCGTAACGTCCCTTCCGTTCAGGAAAATGCGCTGACCGCCCTCCTCCGGCACAATTTTCATCTGCAAATCTGCCAGCGCCGCAACCACAGCCGCTTCATCCGCAAGGGCAATGCCCTTCTCCGTGCAGAACAGGGCAACCGCGCGGTACATCGCGCCCGTATCCACATAAATAATGCCCAGTCTCTTGGCAACCATCTTCGCAACGGTGCTTTTTCCTGAGCCGGCAGGCCCATCCACCGCAATGGCAAATCGTTTCATGCTTTTTTCCTCCTTATTCCGCGCAAACCGCATTCCCTGCCGCAAAGCCTGTGGAAAATGCAATTTGCAGATTAAAGCCGCCCGTATATGCATCCACATCCAGAACCTCGCCTGCAAAATGCAGCTGCTTCACAAATTTACTCTCCATCGTCGCAGGGTCAATCTCATTCACCTGAATCCCGCCGCAGGTGACAACCGCTTCGTTATAGCCCGTTGTCCCCGTAATCGTGAGCGGCAGTGCCTTCAAAAGCCCAACCAGACGCTTTCTTTCTTCCTTCGTCACACTGTTTACCTTTTTGCGCGCATCAATCCCCGAAAGACGAACGATAACGGGAATCAGCTTCTGCGGCAGAAGCGCATCCAGTGCGTTTGCAAAATCCTTATTCGCAAATTTTTCAAAATCGCGCAGAATACGCGCATCCAACTTTTTCTCATCCATCGCAGGCTTGAGGTCAATGTAAAGCCGATATCCTTCCTCTATCGTCAAAATGATATGCCTGCTCGCGCTCAGAATCACAGGACCGGAAACACCGAAATGTGTAAACAGCATTTCCCCGAAGTCACTGTAAACCTTCTTGCCCTTTTTATTTTTTATCGTAATTTCAATATTTTTCAGACTCAGCCCCATCAGCTCATGGCACCAGTCCTCCTCTGTTCTGAGCGGCACCAGAGAGGGGTACAGCTTCGTCACATGATGTCCTGCCGCCTTCGCAAAACGGTAGCCATCCCCCGTAGAGCCTGTACCGGGATAGGAAAGACCGCCCGTGCAGACAATCACGCCGTCCGCCCTTTCTTCCTTTCCGTTTTTCAGCCGAATCCCTTCTGCCCTGCCATCCGCAATCAGAATACCTTCCACAGGACTTTCCAGATGCAGCTTCACCCCATTTTTCTTGAGGTATTTTTCCAATGCCAACACCACATCCAGAGAACGGTCAGACACAGGAAATACACGCTTGCCGCGCTCCACCTTCAGCTCCAGACCCTGCTCCTTAAAAAATTCCTGCAAGCCGAAGCTGTCCAGCTGGTAAAATGCGCTGTATAAAAAATAGGGATTGCCGGGGATATTTTCCAGAAGCCCCTCCACATCGCTGTCATTCGTCACATTGCAGCGTCCCTTGCCCGTAATCAGGATTTTCTTCCCGATGCGGTTATTTTTTTCGTAGAGGTGTCCCTCATGTCCCCGTTCCGCCGCGCGTCCTGCCGCCATCAGCCCTGCCGCACCGCCGCCGACCACGATAATTTTCTTCTTCATTTTCCTTCACCCTTTTCAAACAGCTCTGCCATCTCCAGATGTGCCTTATCGTTTAAGGTCATGAGCAGCTTTCTGCCGTCCTCCATCACATCCACCATCGTCACAGAGGTATTTGTCATCCATGTCTTGCGGTAAAATTCATCCCCCATGCCAAGCAGACCGACCAGCATCACGCGCAGCAGTCCGCCATGCGAAACAATCGCAACATTCTGCCCCTTGTGACGCTCTGCCAGTGCCTCAAAGCCTTCCAATGCGCGATCCATCGCATTCTGAAAGGAGCCTTCTCCGGGCACGGGATGGTCAAAGGGATTTTCAAAAAAATCTATATATGCCTTGCCATATTTTTCCTTCAGCTCCGCGATGGTATGTCCTTCCCATTCGCCGAAGTTGATTTCTCTGAAATGTGCATCCTGAATGGGGGTCAGTCCATGCGCCGCCGCCAACGGTGCCGCAGTTGCCACCGCCCTGTCCAGAGGGGATACATAGACCACATCCAACGGCAAAAATTTGAAGCGTTCCCCCAGAAGGCGCGCCTGCTCCCTACCTGCATCGTTCAGCTGTATATTCGTGCAGCCCTGATACCGGCCGCCCTTGTTCCAATCCGTTTCCCCATGACGAATGAGGTAAAATCTTGTTTTGTTCTGTTCCACGAGGCTTTTCCTCCTTATTCTCAATAGTTTCCTAAGTATATATTATACGGCAAGCACTATCGCCTTTCAAGTAAAAAAGACCGCCTTGGAAAACTCCCAAAGCAGCCCCTTCTTTTTATAATCTCTTTAAGTATCTGATTTCCTTCTCTGTCAAATGGCGATATTTTCCCTTCGGCAAATCCCCCAGCGTAAGCTCTCCCGTTGCTACCCTTTGCAGCTGTGCCACAGGATGCTTGATGGATTCGCACATTTTACGCACCTGCCGGTTTCTGCCCTCATGAATCACGATTTCCGCCGTGCAGAAGCGTCCGTCCTTCTCTCTTTCGAGAATCTGAATCTTCGCAGGCTTCGTTTTCCTTCCGTCAATCACAACGCCCCTGCGGAATTTCTGCAATGCCCCCTCATCAGGCACACCATAAAGCTTCGCAATATAGGTTTTCTCCACATCATGCTTGGGGTGCGTCAGCTTATAGGTCAGGTCTCCGTCATTTGTCAGCAGCAGAAGCCCCGATGTATCATAATCCAAGCGTCCGACAGGGAAAATCCGCGCGTTCACGCCCTTGATGAGGTCGACCACCGCAGGTCTGCCGAACTGCTCCTTCGCCGTTGTCACATAGCCGACCGGCTTATGCAGCATAAGATAGACAAGCTTGGTGTCCTTTTTGCTGATTTTCCTGTCCAGATAGGACACCTCATCCTTTTCGGGGTCAATCTTCAGCCCCATTTCGGTTACAACCCTCCCGTTGACCTTCACCTTTCCCTGCGCAATCAGCTCCTCTGCCCTTCTGCGGGATGCCACGCCTGCCTCAGCCAGAAATTTCTGCAATCGTTCCAATTTTTCTTCCATATATCTTAACTCCGTTCTCAACCTGTATTTTTCATTCGATTTTCCTCAGTATACATGAGCCTTCGCAGAAAGTCAAAAGTTTCTCTAATCTCTCCAGCTGAGCCACCCCTCCGCAAGGCGAAGCAGCCGTTCCCTAAGGGTGAACGGTTCTGCATCCTCTGCCGCAAGCAAATCCACCGCCGCAAGCCGTTCCTCACCAAGCCAAAGCACCGCCTGCCCCAGCCTTTCGCCCCGATGCACGGGCGCGGCAAGCTCCTTTGGCAAGTCTGCCGTCAGGTGCAGCTTTTCGATTTCCGCATCAGAAAATAACGCCGTATAGCCCTCTGCAAGAATCGCCTCCATCTGCGCTGTCAGGGAATCGGTAATGCGGATTTCTCCGAAGGGTTTCCCTGCCTGCACTGCCTCGTAGGGATGGAACGCCGCAAAGCCATAGTCCATCAGGGCTTTCGTATCCGTCCACTTTTTCTGCTTGCCTGCATCCCCCCAGCCACTGCCAAGCACCGCCGAAACCAGCCGCACGCCGTCCCGTTCTGCCGCGCCGACAAAGCAATGCCCTGCCCGATTGGTGTAGCCTGTTTTAATGCCAAGCGCACCGCTGTATTCCTGCAAAAAGCGGTCTGCATTTGTCACACTGCAAGGGTGCCCTCCAGTCAAATCGGACACATGAATCTCCTGCTGTGCGATAATCTCCCGAAAGGTTTCGTTTTCCAGCGCATACGCCCCAATCAATGCCATATCGTAGGCGGTGGAGTGGTGCTGCTCCGCTGTCAGGTGGCTGTCCAGTCCGTTGGGCGAGCCAAAAACCGTATCCCTTGCGCCGATTTCCTTTGCCTTCTTCGTCATTTCCGCGCAGAACTTCGACACGTTCCCCGAAACCTGCTCCGCCAATGCCACCGCCGCATCATTATAGGAACGCAGGAGCATGGCAGAAAGCAAAGCCCCTGCCTGCCACTGCTCTCCCTCCTGTAGGCTCATGTGTACCTTTGGCTGCTGTGCCGCGTTTTTGCTGACCGTGACAACCTCCGTCAGGCTTGCCTGCTCCAGAACCAGTATCGCCGTCATAATCTTCGTGGTGCTTGCCATCGCAAGGGGTTCGTCCGCGTTCCTCCCCCATAACAGCCGCCCCGTTTTTCCGTCAATCAATGCTGCGCCCTGCGCCGCAACGGTCGGCTCTGCAGCAAGGGTCGGCACACTTCCCATCTGCAATAAAAAAAGCAGGAAAAAAAGAATTGCTCTCCGTTTCATAGGCATCCCTCCTCCTGCTATCTTTATTCTGTTTTTCGCTTATGTATGAAACTCTGTTTCCGCATCCTTCTCCTTGGCTTCTTCCGGATTTTCTTCCTCCAAAGGCGGCAGCTCCCGAATACTCTTAAAGCCGAAATACCGCAGAAATTCCTTGCTTGTGCCAAAAAGAATCGGCTTGCCGGGGGTATCCGCCCGCCCGACCTCACAAATCAGCCGCTTTTCCAGAAGCTTCGTCACCGCATGGTCGGAATTGACCCCACGGATTTCCTCCACCTGCGCGCGCGTCATCGGCTGCTTATAGGCGATAATCGCCAGCGTTTCCAGAAGGGACTGCGTCAGTCCCTGCCGCTGTGGGCTTTTATACATATTACGGATATATTCAAAGCATTCCGCCGCCGTACACATCTGATACGCGTCCGCAATCTCCACAATCCGCAGTCCCCGTTTTTCCGTCTCATATTTATCCGCAAGGGAAAGCACGACCGCCCGCGTCGTTGCCTGATCCAGCTCAATCGTCTGCGCGATGGATGCCAAGGGCACCGCGTCACCGGCAATAAACAGCAGGGACTCCACAACCGCTTCCAGCTCCGATAATCTCATTCTGCCCCTCCTTCATCATATCTGCTGATGAAAATTTCACCAAAGTTTTTCTCCTGCGTAATCTGCACTTCCTTCTGCTTAATCAGCTCCAATAGTGCCAAAAAGGTCACAACCCTTTCCATCTTCCCTGCATTTCTGCGGAAAATGGTATGAAAGGCTGTTTTTTCATGCGGATGCAGAATCAGCATATCGCGGATGTATTCCATCTTTTCCCCAACGGTAAATAAATCCTTCTGCACCGAACGGAAGGAACTGCGCACCTTATCCTCCTTGGTTTCCTTTCTCGCCATCACCTGCCGGAACGCCCGATAAAGGTCATCCATGGTGATGCCCTGCAATAAATCCTCCAATTCCTGCGGCGGCTGTTCCTTCAGCCTTGCCACAGAGGCATCCGCTTCCTTATAGTACACAAGTGCCGCTTCCTCCTCGCGCTCTTTGAGGGTCTCTGTTGCGTCCTTAATCCGCTTATATTACAGCAGGCGCTGTACCAGTTCCTCTCTGGGGTCAGGCACATCCTCCTCCTCTGCCTTCGGCTTGGGCAGAAGCAGCTTGCTTTTGATTTCAAGCAGCGTTGCCGCCATCAGCAAAAATTCGCTCATGCCGTCCATATCCCTGTCCTCTGCCGCATCCAGATAGGCGAGGTATTGCTCCGTCAGTGCCGCAATGGGAATATCATAAATATCAATTTCGTTTTTTTCAATCAGATGATATAGCAAATCCAAAGGGCCCTCAAACGCTGCCAGTCTGATATTGATTGTCTCCATAGAATTCCCTTCCCCGCGCTTACATCAAACCAATCATACCGCCGAACAGGGAAAGCACCGCGTAAATGATTTTATCCATGAAGCCTGTAATCATCCCGAAGAACAGCAGGAATAGGAACAGCATCTGAATCAGCTTTTCATTCTGCATATATTTGAAATACTGATTTGCCGGCAGCAGCACCGCAAGCACCTTTGTGCAGTCCATAGGCGCAACAGGCAGTACATTATACACCGCCAGCGCAATATTATAATACGCCAGATAATGAAGCAGCGTGCCGATATAATACCCCTTGCTCCGGAATGTGCCGTAAGCAAAAAGGAACACCAGACCCAGAATGAGATTGACTACGGTCGGCAGAATCGCAACCAGAAGCGTATCTCTTTTTCTGTTTTTATAATATAACGCACTCGTTTCCACAGGCTTGCCCCAGCCGAAGCCGCCGCTGTAGAGCATCATCAGGAAGCCGATGGGCTCGAAATGCTTGACGGGGTTCAGCGTCACCTGCCCCTGACTTTTGGGATAATTATCCCCCAGAACCGTCGAGGCAAGCGCTCTGACAAATTCGTGGACGGTTGTCGCCACCAGAATCCCGGGAATCCCCAGAAGTATTACCAAAAAAGAACCATTCATAGTTTCAAATCCTCTCTGCGATAGTTTTTGGCAAAATGCCGTATTGTTATATTTTACCCGAAGGGCAGAAATTAGTCAAATCCAACAAAAAAGCCTGTACGAAAGCAACTTCCTACAGGCTGTTCTTTTTTTAATACCGCAGAGGAATATCCGAAAGCAAAACGGGAATATCCAGTCCCTGTGTTTTCAGAAAATATTTCATGCCACGCACGGCAATGTCACTGTTGTTTTTTGCGCCAACCATGACACTCTGCAAGGGAAGCTCCTGCTGCTCCGTCTCCAGCTCCACCATGATATAGGGAAGAAAAATCTGATCCAGCAGACGAAACTGCGGCCTATCCTGCCCCTTCTCATAATGCAGCGGCGGAAAAATGAACCGATATTCCTCCTCCCCTGCAAAATAGCTTTTTTTGAAAAACATTGTATACACAGAGCAGACCACCGCCATCGCATCGACCAGCTGATTCAGCGATTCCTCCGAAGGAATTGCGTCCTCCTCGAAAAAGCCCTGCAAATCCTTCGCTCCCTTTTCCACAAGGCTATGGATGCAGGAAAGCAGGCTTTCCAGAAGCCCGTTCATCTGCTCCTCCTCATCATAAATCACCGTTCCATGCAGGAATACGCGATGCCGGAAGCCCTCTACAATCTTTTCATAATCAAATTCCAGACAATAGCCGCGAAAATCCGTAAATTCTGCCCAGAGCAGAGAATTATTATTCTGCTTGGAAAATGCCACCACATAAAAGCTCATTTCATCCTCATCCAAAGCGGCATGAGCAGAAGAAATAATGCCGATACGGTCAATTTCCGCCTTCAGCTTTGCGGAAAACTGCATGCGCAGATCCGTATTCACAATATATCTTTCAATCAGCCGCTCCATCACCTCAACGGCATATTGAAATTCCATCTTATCATTCAGAAAATCGCTTTTCGTTGCCACAAATTCCCGATTCTCCACAATGCCGCAGATGCCTTCCGCCGTCGTATAATGATACAGCTTATCCCCCTTCTGGCAAATGGGCACATGAATCCAGTCATCCAAATAATGTTTGTCCTGCATGGATTTTTCCTCCTGCTTATTCTCTGATCTGACCATTTCCGTAGATAATATACTTCGTCGTTGTCAGCTCCTTCAGACCCATAGGGCCGCGCGCATGCAGCTTCTGTGTACTGATGCCGATTTCCGCACCAAAGCCGAATTGACCGCCATCCGTAAACCGCGTAGACGCATTGACATACACCGCTGCCGCATCCACCTCATTCAGAAAACGCTGTGCATTGGTATAATTTTCCGTCACGATGGCTTCGGAATGACCGGTGCTGTATTTTCTGATATGGCGGATGGCTTCGTCAATATCCTTTACCACCCTTGCGGAAATGATGTAATCGGCATATTCGGTTGCCCAGTCCTCCTCCGTTGCAGGCACTGCGCCCGAAACCAAGCCCTGTGTTGCTTCATCCCCACGGATTTCGACCTTTCTTTCCTGCAATGCCCTGCCGATTTCCGGCATGAATTTTTCCGCAATGGCTTCATGCACAAGCAGGCTTTCGCAGGCATTGCAAACTCCGGGACGCTGTGTTTTCGCATTGATGACGATGCGTGCCGCCTTTTCCAAATCCGCACTTTCATCCACAAACACATGGCAGTTGCCAACGCCCGTCTGAATGACGGGAACGGTGCTGTTCTGCACCACGCTGTTGATTAATCCTGCGCCGCCGCGCGGAATCAGCACATCCAGATAGCCGCTCAGCCGCATCATTTCATTTGCCGTTTCACGGGAGGTATCGGGAACCATCTGCACGCAGTCCTCCGGCAGACCCTCTGCCACCAATGCGCCGCGCAGAGCGGAAATCACCGCCCGATTCGTCTGAAAGGCCTCCTTCCCGCCGCGCAGAATAACCGCACTGCCGGCTTTCAGGCAAAGTCCGAAGGCATCCGCTGCCACATTCGGGCGTGCTTCAAAAATAATCCCGATGACACCCATAGGGACACGCTTCTGTCCAATCACCAGTCCATTGTCCAGTGTTTTCATGGACAGCACCTCGCCCACAGGGTCATCCAGCTTTGCCACCTGCCGCAGACCCTCTGCCATATCCGCAAGGCGCGCCTCGGTCAGCGTCAGTCTGTCGATAAATGCACCCTTGATGCCTGCTTCCACTGCCGCATCCACATCTGCCTTATTTTTCGCCAGAATCTCTGCCTTTGCCGCAAGCAGGGCATCCGCAGAGGCAAGCAATGCCTTATTTTTCGCAGGGGTGGACAGGGTTGCCAAAACCACCGCCGCATCCTTCGCTTTTTGTCCCATTTCAATCAAGCTGCTCATCTTCATTCCTCCCATCCGTTTTCCGTTATGACTGCATCTAACGGCACATCTGTTTCCTCCGTCGGCAATTCCTCCGCGAAACGCTGCGCCGCAAACGCAAGCCCGATTCGTTTTCCTTCCTTATGCTTCGCAAAATAGGTATCATAATAACCGCCGCCATAGCCAAGGCGGTTCTTTTTTCCATCAAACAATAAGCCGGGCACCAGCAGCAAATCTCCCTCCTTCGGGATGCAGACTACGCCGCCCTTCGGCTCTCTTACGCCGAAACGCCCCTCCGAAAGCTCCGCAAGGGATCGGATTTCATAAAAGTGCATTTCTCTGTGCTTCTCCGTTTTCGGCACGGCAACAGCTTTCCCATCCTGCCACGCCTGTCGGATGATTTCCTCCGTTTCCACCTCAGAGCCCATGCTCACAAAGGTAAAAATCCGCTCTGTATTCTGATATGCCGCACTTTCCAGAATATGCGCCGCAATCTGTCTGCTTTTTTCCTCCCGTTTTTCTAAAGCATTGCGTGTCGCAAGTGCCCTTTGCCGTAATTCCTTTTTCACTGCATCAAGCCTCCTATCACATACAGACCCAGAAACGCCGCCGCCAAAGAAATTTGCCAGAACGGAAGCCTTTTCCTGCCACAGAGATTTTTCAGAAGCAGCCAGACAAAGCCGCCCCAGAGCAGAATTTCCCCCAGAACAGAAGCAACCGCAAGCACACCTGCAAGCGGCAGACCAAGCCACAGACCAAAGCCAAGCCCTGCGGAAAGCAGCAAAAGCAGAAGCAGCTCCGTTGTATGCGCATAAATCGGCTGTTTGTTGCCCTGTGCAGGGTCAAAATTGACCGCCAGCAGCAGAAAACCGGGGACAACCGCCCCCACCAGACTGCCCGAAAGCACGCGCATCAGCTGATTGCTTTCCCAAAAGCCGAGATAGCTGCCCAGTCCGTCTATCCCAATCGGCAGAATCATCAGTGCCGTCAGCATTGCCTGTCCCTTGGAAAAGGGCCTTCCTGCGTCCATCCGCTTTTTCAGAAGCAGAAAGCAAAACGCCAGAAGCACCCCGACATAAATTCCCGTACAGCGGGCGCAAAGGGGCATTGTTCCCTGCCCCCAGAGAAAGCTGCGCTCTGCCATCCTGTGACAGACAGCAGAGCCCATTCTTGTCAGAAACATAGCCTATCAAAAGGTTTCGTACATGATGTTGGAGAACGCACCTGCCGCTGTGCCGAGCACACAGCAGATAAAGGAAAGCACCAGCATCACAATGCTGACCGTCATCATGGTTTTCCCGAAGTGGCGGTAATCCTCAGAGGGACTTTTGCTCAGCGCAACGCCTGCCACACAGCCTGCAATCGCACCCAGACCGCCAACCGCAACAATCAGCACAATAACCAGAACCTTGATTGCAGTCGGGATTTTTGCATCCGCATCCACGGTATTTTTCTTTTTATATTCGGCATCACCGGTTTCCTCGTTAGTCTCAAAGTGGTGTGTTTTGCCGTCGGCTTCCTCTACGGTAAAGGAATCCACGGTTTCCGCCTGCTCCGCTTTGGCTTCCTCCTGAAAGCTGTCGCCTTCCTTATATTCATCCGTCTGTTCCGCAGGTACGGGCTTTTTGGTCGGGTCGATATTATTTCTTACATTACATACAGGACAGCCCAGACTTTCATCCAGAATCTGTCTGCCGCAGTTCGGGCAATAACTCATTGTATAAACCTCCAGTTTTTCTCAAGCTTTTCTTTTTTAATCATTTCCTGCATCAGCCAAACAGCGTACCGATGTCCTCTCCGTCGATGATACGGTGGATGACCTTCGGGTCTTCGCCGTTGGCGATTGCCATTTTTACATTTGCCGCAAGGCAGATGCCTGCCGCCTGCAGCTTTGTTTTCATGCCGCCTACGCTGAATTCCGAGCCCTTTTTCTCCCCTGCCATGGCTCTGATTTCATCCGTCACCGCTGCCACATGCGCCACACGCCTTGCATCGGGATTGTGGCGCGGATCTTTATCATAAAGCGCATCAATATCCGTCAGCAGCAGCAGCAAATCCGCATGAATGATTTCCGCTACCATGGCAGAAAGGCGGTCATTATCGGAAATTTCAATTTCGTAGGTGGAAATGGTATCGTTTGCATTGACGATAGGAATAATGCCCATTTCCAGAAGGGTTTCCAGTGTATTTTTTGTATTTTCATAGCGGCTGTCGCTGCTCAGCTCCTCCTTTGTCAGAAGCACCTGTGCCACCGTCTGATTATACCTGTCGAAAAAATTATGATAAATCTGCATCAGCATTGCCTGTCCCACAGCTGCCGCCGCCTGCTTTTCGCGCACAGCAGTCGGGCGCGTTTTCATTGCCATCCGCACTGCGCCGACCCCAATCGCGCCGCTCGAAACCAGAATAACATCCTTGCCGCGGTTGCGTAAATCCGTCAGCACCCACGCCAGCTCCTCCACCCGTTTCAGGTTCAGCCTGCCGTTTGGATAGGTAATCGTGGAGGTGCCTACCTTCACAACAATGCGCCTGCAATCCTTCAAATGCTCTCTCACAAACCTCATCTCCGTTTCTTTTGTAAGTATTCCGCCTTATTTTATAGTATACAACAAAATTCCCCCATAAAAAAGAAATTTTCTATTAAGAAGTGCTTGATTTTTTCTTATTTTTCCGAAAAGAAAAACACCTCCTTCGGAAAGAATCGTTCTCCCGAAAAGAGGTGTCCGGTATGTGTCCACTATATATCCGGTATGTGTCCACTATTGTCTATTATGTGTCCACTATTGTCCACTATATGCCTTATGCGTTTCTTTCGTCCGCCTTCATGCCGTCCAGTGTTTTCTGAATCAGCTCATCCAGCTCCCAACCCAGACGTTCTGCGCCTGTTTTGATGATTTCTCTGTCACAGCCTGCGGCAAAATGCTTATCCTTGAATTTTTTCTTTACGGATTTCAGTTCCATATCCTTCACGCTCTTGGAGGGACGCATCAGCGCCGCCGCACCAATCAGCCCTGTCAGCTCATCCACAGCGAAAAGCACCTTTTCCATTTCATGCTCCGGCTCAATATCGCAGCAGATGCCGTAGCCATGGCTTGCCACCGCATGAATCATTCTTTCGTCAATATCTCTTTTTCCACATATTTCAGAATAAAGTCCAGTAGTTGGTGTGTAGGAACAGTTGTCAACCCGTTTGCAATAATCTGCAAAACATCCGTCACAGCCACACCTGTGCGCTTTTTACCGTAATCTATCGCTAA
>ENA-UERU01001411-UERU01001411.1-human-gut-metagenome-genome-assembly--contig:-NODE-1411-length-13407-cov-3.014929_pt1 | contig 13407 bp, 16 predicted proteins | sample MGYA00242988_ERZ507989 | MGnify/ENA primary metagenome ERZ507989 (study PRJEB26167, sample SAMN06115519) | human gut metagenome | host: Homo sapiens | place: China:Hunan | collected 2015-08-21...
CTCGTTGATATAAATTACTTACGACCCACCAACCCTAGCCCGATGGATTTACCAGATCCGTCGAAAAACTTAATACGGACAACAAGGTCAGTAAAACTAAAAACTTAATACGGACAACAGGGTCAGCATAAATTTTCGGGTTTATGGTGGCTAGCGGGAGCATACGCAAAAAGCGCCTGGGCCCGCCCTCAATGTGGCTGCATTATATCAGTTACATAAGGTGTTGTCAAGAGCCTATCGTCAAAATTCGACGGGATAGGCTCTGCGAAGCATACCCAAAAACTGAATATGATGCCGAGGACGGTGTACCCCACCTGAGACAACCTCGTTAAAAAATGTTGGTCCGAGCAGACCGAAACGAAGTGGGGCTGAATAGGCTTCGGCTCACCAGTGTGTAACCTCTCTCACAATACTGGTTGGCCGTCAGCAGGGCTGACAGCACCCTGACTAAATAATATGCTATGCGGAGGAAGCTGCTCTTATGCAGCCGGTTTAATCACCGATCCAGTGCGGAACCTTCTGCCCTTGCCCGTTGGATGGATTTGCGGGCGTCTACACAAGATCGCTGTGGACAAGCAGATTGAATTACAGAGAGGTCAACCGATAACGGCTCGTCCCAAGACCGTGAAGTTGGTAAATCCCGTTTCGACGGGATTACTCTGCCCTCCTCCAGGTCTGAACCCAGCCCGTGATGGTAGCCGACCCCCGATAGATTGTCAAGTAACAAATAAGCCGTTTGGGCAGAAAAATTCTCTCTAAAGGATCGCGGCCCCCGGCCAGACTGAAATATCAGGAGGGACTAGGCGCAGGGTCGCCGGTCGTGATCGATGCAGAAACCGAAGAATACGGAATACAATAGAAACTAGAATAGAAACAGAATAGAGATAGAATAGAAACTACAATAGAAGTAGAACAGAAAATATATTGTAGAATCTATTGACAAATATATTGTATAGTCTATAATGGAATCTATAACGCATACCGATACAGGTATCGAAGGAGGAGTTTCTATGAAAACCGTTGCGATTGGTACGTTGAAGGGCGGAACCGGGAAAACTACACTGGTGTTCAATATCGCTGGTGTGCTGGCAGAAAAGTATAAGGTCCTGGTGGTGGATTTTGACCCTCAGTGCAATTTGAGCAGTAACGCCGGAGTCGATATTACAGATCAGGATAGAAAGTCCACGCGGGATATTTTTGAAAACCCCCGTATTGATCCGGCTGATCTAGTGGTGTCCCTCCCTCTCGGGTTTGACATTATCCCGTCTCACATCAAGTTGACGGCCACTGAATTGCAGCTGGTGGGTAGATCGGCTAGAGAACACATCGTTCAGTATTACATAGAGGACAACCAGAAGTTTTTCGACGGCTATGATTACATTCTGTTTGACACGAACCCGTCAATGGGGATTGTGAATCAGAACGCTTTTCTGGCGGCTGACAGCATCGTCCTGGTATCGGACGTTTCAGACAACGGTGTCCAGGGTGTGGAGCTGTTCATGTACCTGTGGGAGGAGTGTCGGACGAATTTGCGGATGCCGGACAACGTGAAAGCGCTGATCGTAAATAACTATGACCAGCGAATGAACCTCTCCTCGGAGCTAATCGAGTATTGCCAGGATAACGATGATCTCTCTCCCCTGCTGGTGCTGAATCCGATCCCGGCCAGAGTGAAGCTGAAAGAAACAGCCGTAGAGCATAAGCCAATCAATGAACTAGCTGCCGATACAGACGCCTGTGTTGCGATCCGTGGCGTAGTCGATGAACTGTTCAAGAAAGAGGTGTTTTAATATGTCAGGAAACCGTTTTAAGAAATCCCAGGAGACAATCGCCCACGAGCAGCCGGTGACGCCCGCTGCATCTCCGGCTCCAGCTCAGACCGAGACGGTTGGAGATCTGTTGTCCAGTTTTCACGCAGCACCAAAGAAACCGGCGAAGAAAACCTATACTTACTATCTGGAGGTTGAGGTGGCCGAGGGGCTGGAACGAATGGCCGACCGTATGGGGACGTCCGTTAGCCCTCTGGTAAATCACATCTTGAAGGCTGCAATAGACAATAGATAATAGAATCTATTGCAAAATATATTGTAAAATAGATAATAGAAAAAGCCACCCTTATCGGGTGGCTTTTCTGTTTTCAATTTCTATGAGACTCATAAACTGTGTAAAGTCGATCTCATAAAATTTACATAGTTGAATGACGAGAGAAATAGGTGCGTTACGCTTTCCCTGTTCAAGCCGCTGGTAGTAAGACTGAGTGATCCCCAGCCGATCAGCGACTTCCTGCTGCGTCATATCCTTTAATTCCCGCGATTTTCGCAGAAGTTCACCGAACTTCCTTGCTACATAACTATCAGTGTTTTCCATACTGACCCCCACTCTATAATGTTTAGCAAATAACGGAAATCGAATTTTACAGGTTGACTGACAACAAATTTTTCTGTACCCTATGACTGACAGTCATAACGATTTGAAAAATAAAAAGGAGGCTCTACATTGTATTATCCCGTGTTGGTCACAAAGATGCGAGAGCAACAACTGACATATAAGGACATTGGAAACATCCTAAACGTCAGCAAGCAGTCAGTCTACCGTAGACTTCACGGACAAGCCAACTGGACTCTACGAGAAATCATTGTACTATGCCAGTATTTTAATACGGACATAGAGCATCTATTCCAAAATTATGAATAGAGCATAACATACACCCTAGTGGTTTGTCAAGATATGAAAAAATATGGAAGAATGGAGGGAAACGTATGTGTTCTGAGTGCTGGCAAATACCTTGCCACCCACAATGCCCTAACGCTCCGGAGCCACACCATGTTTTTATCTGCTCTGGATGCGGTCGATCCATCTACGAGGGGGACGATTACTGGGAGGTTTTGGGGGAGCAGTTCTGCGAAGAATGTATTCGAGAGGCAATTCATACAGCGGAGTTGATTGAGTGATGCTTACCAACGAAAATTACTACGCGCCAAAAAGCAATATGCGTTATATGTCAGTGTCACAGTATAAGAGTTTCATTCGCTGTGAGAGCGCTGCCATGGCTGAATTGCAGGGGGAGTGGGTGCGACCCAAGACCACCGCGCTGCTCGTCGGTAGTTATGTGGACTCTTATTTTGAGGGAACCCTGGACAAGTTTCGCCAGGATAACCCCGAGATCTTTAAGCGAGACGGATCCCTCAAAGCTGACTATGTGAAAGCTGAGGAGGTCATATCCAGGATTGAAGCAGACCCGATGTTTGTGGAATACATGAGCGGCGAAAAACAGGTGATTCGCATTGCCGAGCTGTTTGGTTGCGAGTGGAAGATCAAGGTGGACAGCTATCTTCCGGATCGGATCGTGGACTTGAAAGTCATGCGATCTATGGAACGGATCATCGGGAAAAGTTTTGTAGAGCATTGGGGTTATGACAATCAAATGGCCGTTTATGGTGAGATCGATCACCGAGCCGGAGCGCCGGTGAAAGAAACCTACCTGGCCGTAGCAACGAAGCAAGACCCGCCTGACCTAGAAGTCATACATATTCCTATGTGGCGAAGGGAAGAATGTCTCAACGACATTCAACGGAATTTACCTCGGATTCTGGCCGTGAAAGCCGGAAAAACGCCCCCACGACGCTGCGGAGTATGCGAATATTGCCGAAAAACCAAAAAATTAGTCGAGCCCCTGGACTTCGAGCTGGTTGGGTTCAGTCAGAAGGAACTAGATGCCATGCGGGGTGTCGGTTAATTTTTTACGCAAATTTATGACTCACAGGCATAAAAGGAGGAAGGAAAGCATGAGTGTAGCAATGATTTGGGGTTCCCCCGGCAGCGGTAAAACCGTAGCCGCGACAGCCCCAAAGAATGAGAAAATCAAACTCCTATGCTCCGACAACTCAGCGGTTGTACTGGATATGTTCGACCGCAAGAACGTGGACGTGGAGCGCGTGGAGCATTGGTTGGATCAGGGTGACGGTAACTATTTCACCGCCCAGTTCGAGAGAGCTGCCGCCAGTGGGAAGTATACTCTGATCGTCATTGATAACCTGACCGACCTAAAAGAACTGGCCCTCATGGAGATTGAGGACGCCGGAAAGCTGAAAGACATTCGCCAGATCTACCAGGCGGTATATATGGCGATCAAGCGCCTCACCCGTACAGCAGCAAACAGTAAGTGCCATGTGACTTTCACTTGTTGGGATGATACGGAAGAAATCACGAAAAACGACGGAACTCTGGCTCTGCGCCAGTTCCCAAACCTTCCCCGTAAGATCCTACCCCAGGTGCTGGGGTTGTGTAATATCGTCGGCCAAATGGCGAAAGCCAAGGATAAGGACGGGAATATGCGCTGGTTCCTGATTACAGAGGACAGCGAAACCCGTTATGGCTGTAAGGATCAGCTGTATGGTCGAAAGAGTATCCTGCCGGAGCAGCTGTATGAGGTGGCGAAGAAATGAGTTCTGAGAAATTTCGTGAGATCTACACCCGGTACATTGAGCGGCCCGGAGCAGACCAGCTGCTGACGTGGTTGGAGGAGTCTGACTTTTTTACGGCTCCGGCCAGCACTCGATTTCACCTGTCTCGGGAAGGTGGTTTGGTAGAGCACAGCGTCCACGTTTGGGAGGAGCTGGTGCGGCTGCTGAAAGCCTATCCTGAGATCAAGGTCACGGGGGAGACGGCGGCAATCGTGAGTCTGCTTCACGATGTTTGCAAAATCGGCTGTTATAAAACGGAACTCCGGAATGTGAAGGAGGGGAATGTTTGGGTAAAACGTCCCTTCTACAAGTTCCAGGAAGATTTCGCTTACGGTGGTCACGGGAGCAAATCGGTGTTCCAGATTATGAAGTATATCGACTTGACCGAGGAGGAGGCCGTGGCGATCAACTGTCACATGGGGTTCGCGGATCGTTCCCCCGGTGATTACAGCTTGGGGAACGCATACGAACAATACCCCCTAGCATGGCTGCTCCATGTGGCGGACGAGTCTGCGACCTATATCCGGGAGGTAGACCGATGTTAGACGATGTTCTCACCGCACTAGGGGCAACGGCGGAAATGTGTCGGTTGTTCTATAAAAACCTGATTGAACAAGGTTTTACACAAAAAGATGCGCTAGAACTGACAAAAGAGTTTATTCGCACAACACTTACACCCAAAAAAGATTAAGGAGACAAGACGATGGTTAATTGGAATTTCGACCCCTCACAGTATGAGGAGAAGCATTTTGAACTGATCCCCGCTGGGGACCACCGAGTTCGTATTAAGGATGTGGTGGAGAGAACCTTTAAGAGCGGCAAAAGTGGCTACGAGATTACTTTGGAAGTGTCGGGCCACCCCGGAAGTCTGTGGTACTACTTGGTGCTGAACCCCCAGGATGTAGCGAAAACGAACCAGCGTATCGGTGATTTTTTCAACAGTTTTGGGATCACGAACTACGCTATGGGTACAGGAAAACAGTGGATCGGTGCTGTGGGTGCTGTCCGTGTGAAGCATGAGGAGTACAACGGCAACCAGACCGCGAAGGTGGCCTATGTGCTGAGTAAGTCGGCTCAGGAAAAACTTCCAGCGTGGAAGGGTTCCTTGCAGACCGCGCAGCAGTCGCCCACGGGGAATGTAGAAATTCCTAGTGACCTGCCGTTTGATGTGTAATGAAGATCCCGAAGTCTGTCCGCATAGGTGGAATTGAATACCCCGTCAACTATGTGGATGATTTGAATGACGGGGTAAATATGGCCTACGGTTTTATTGATTATGAAAACTGTAAGATCACGCTGAGTGGAACCCAAGGTACAGCACACGAAAAACGATGCTGTACCTTGTGGCACGAGATTTTACACGGAATCAGAAACCACGCCGGGCTAGAGATCGAAAATGAAGAAGAAATCGTGGATATGTTCGCCAAAGGAATCTATCAGGTTCTCCAGGATAACGGAGCACGATTTTTCGATTTGGTCAGTGGTGTCAATGCTCCGTGATTATCAGCAAGACCTCTATCAAAAAACCTGGGAGGCGTTCTGCCGGGGGTATAAACGACCCCTGGTGGTCGCTCCCTGCGGGGCCGGTAAATCCTACCTGTTTGCCGAAATGATCCGCGAGAGTAGGGGAGAGGCGCTGGTGCTGACTCACCGGCGGGAACTGCTGGAACAGCACCAGCAGCTCCTCGCTGACCTGGGGATCACCAACGCAAGAGTGGCTATGATCCTCACCGAAGCGAACCGGCTGGGGAAATATCCAAAACCCACCCTAATTATCACGGATGAAGCGCACCTGAGCCGGTCAAACAGCTGGATGAAGGTTCTGGAATACTACGACACCTACACCGTAGGATTCACAGCCACGCCGGTTCGACTGGACGGGAAACCACTGGGGGACATATACGACACCCTGATTGAAGGGGTCAATACTCAGTGGCTGATCGAACACAACCGGCTGGCTCCGTTTGAATACTATGCGCCGGTTGCCGCAGACACAGACGGTCTGAGGACGGTCGCCGGTGACTATGTGATCGCTGACTTGGAGCAACTGATGTGTGAGAGGGCCATTTATGGGAATGTCATTGATTCGTATAGCCGCCTTGCTTCGGGAGAACGGACTATCGCCTATTGTGTGTCCGTTAAACACGCCCGAGAAACCGCAGACGCTTTTAATTCCGCTGGAGTGCGGGCCGAGTATCTATCTGCTGGAACTTCGGGAAGTCGGCGACGGAGGATACTGGATGATTTCAGAGCAGGAACGATTCGGGTTCTCTGCAATGTAGGGATTATTTCCGAAGGTATATCCATCAACGAGGTAAGCTGCTGTCTGTTACTTAGACCAACTGAGAGTCTGGCCCTGTATTGGCAGCAGGCCATGAGATGTATGCGGTATCTCCCGGGAAAAACGGCCAAGATCATCGACTGTGTGGGGAACTACACCAGAAATCCTATTCCAGGTTCTATTGTAGATTGGAATTTAGAAAAGAAACTAGATAAGAAACCCTGTTTGAATTTAGACGGGGATTTCTATGTGAGAGTCTGTCAGAAATGCTATAAGACTTTCAAGACAGCGCCCGTCTGTCCTTACTGCGGCGCGGAGTACCAGCTGGCACCCCGGGAAATCAAAGCCCACGAGGAGATCCAACTGGCTCGGATTTCTGCTGAGGAAGCTGAAAAAATCGCCCAGAAAAAAGAGGAAATGCGCCGCGAAGTGCGACGGGCGAGGACCTACCCAGAGCTGGCACGGATCGCCAAAGAGCGGGGATACAGTCCTGGGTGGGTTTTCAAAATGATGAAAGCGAGGGGTAGGTAATCATAAATAACGAAACAATCCTAATGCGAAAAATTATGGTGGCTCTCTCCGAAAAAGGATGTTTTGTCCTACGAACAAATTCCGGGCTTTACTATGACAAACAGGGCAACCGTGTGAGGATTGGATTTCCTGGGTTATCGGATTTGATAGGGTGTCGCCCTGACGGAAAGTTTTTTGCGCTGGAGGTAAAAACGCCGGTGGGACGAGCCTCCAAAGAACAGTTCCAGTTCATCGAGGCTATGTACCGATCTGGGGCGATTGCTGGGTTCGTTCGGAGCGTGGAAGATGCGATAAAGGTGTTGGATCTATGCGAATAATCGTTGTTGATACCGAGGTTTTTGCTTATGACTGGGTTGCAGTATTTCTGGATACCTCCGATATGAGCTGGACGGTCTACCACAACGACGCCAAGGCGCTCCGAGAGTACATGAGCCAGCCAGACGTGATTTTCTGTGGGTTCAACGTGAAACACTACGACAACCACATTCTGAAAGCAATCGCCTGTGGTGCGCCCCCAGAGCTGGTCAAGCAACTGTCAGAGTTCATCATCGTACAGGATCGCCCCGGGTGGGAGCACTGGTTTATTCGTCAGAACCGGTTCTGGTTCGACAGTTTCGATCTGGCCGACGATACTCAGCTGGGCACGTCGTTGAAACATATCGAAGCCCACACATTCGCTCCTATCGTCGAGAGTTCCGTGGATTTCAACATTGGCCGACCTCTCACACCGGATGAAATCGAGGAAACGGTTTTCTACTGTAAGAACGACGTTCTGGAGACGGCCCGTCAACTGACCCGACGGAAAAACTATTTGGACTGTAAGATCCAGCTGGGCCGGATGTGCGGTCTACCTGATGCCAAAGCACTGTACTTTACCAACGCCAGACTGACCGCCCGATACCTGGGCGCTGAGAGAGTCGAGCGGTACGACGGTCGAGAATACACCTATCCTGAGAATTTGAATACGGGGATTATTCCTCAGCCCATTTTGCAATTTTTCCTGCAAATTCGGGATATGACGATTCCAGACTACGAACTGTTTAAGCGAAAACTATCTATCACCATCGGAGGTTGTCCCTGCGTCTATGCCTGGGGTGGCGTACACGGGAGTCTGACCAAGTACCACGAGCGCAGCACTTCGGATCGGGTGATTCAGAACCGAGATGTATCCAGTCTGTATCCGTCACTGCTGATTAAGTACAATTACGTCTCTCGGAATTGTGCCGACCCCAAAAAGTATGAAAATACCTACTGGGAACGGATCGAGGCAAAGCACCGAAACGACAAGAAAACCGCCAGCACATTAAAAAACCCGCTGAACGTCACGTCCGGCGCTATGGACCAGCCGTCGAACCCACTGTACGATCCCCGAAACGCCCGGGGTATGCGGATTTCCGGCCAGCTGTTCCTCACGGAGCTGGTGGTGGAACTTCTGGACGCCTGCTCTACGTTAAAACTGTTGAACTTCAACACTGACGGTCTGATGTACTCTGTGGATCGCTCTGAGCTGCCGGTGGTGGATCGTGTCTGTGCCGCCTGGGAGGAGCGCACGAAGTTCGAGCTGGAGACAGACCACATTAAAGAAGTCTGGATCAAGGATGTAAATAACCTCATGTTCATTGACGATGCTGACCACATCAAAAAAGTGGGTGGCTATCTGAACTACGGGATCGCCGAAAAGGGAGCCTGGAAGATCAACAACGACCACAGAATCGTCAAGGACGCCGTGGTGAATTATTTCGCCTATGGTACGCCGGTGGAAGCGACAATTCTACCTTGCGACGATATATTTCAGTTCCAGATCGTAGCAAAAGCAGGGGGCGGTTATAAGTCCGTGTACCAAGTGGATCCGGACTACGAGGGTTATAAGAAGCGCTATGAGCGAGAGAACAGATACCGAACTGAGGACGGGAAATTGAAAAGTCCGAAATGGCTCTGGCAGAACTACTCTGGCCCCCGCACCTCAATCCAGAAGGTCAACCGGGTGTATGCCACTCAGAACACGTCGCTGGGAACTATCGTTAAGGTTAAACCCGACGGCTCGGTGGGTAAGATTGGTGGTCTACCTGACCACTGTATCGTGGACAACCAAAACCAACTTACGATCCGAGATATTGATAAAAGGTGGTATGTGAGCCTTGCGAAAAAATACATCGAAGATTATACCGGAGTCCCCATGCACACACTGTAAACGGAAAGATAGTTGTACTTTACACGTTGATGAATGTAAGCGATTTTCGAGGTGGGTCAACTTCTGCTGGGGAAAGTTAAAACAATTTTATAGAGAGGAGTTTCGATATGATTGCTGACAGCGGAGAACGCCGTACGTTCAACTCCGGCGCAGTGCGAGATGTAGCCGAAGGGAAGGGGCGCTGTGATCTGCTTCCGACGGTGGCTATCTTGAGATTGGCCCGTCACTTTGAGGCGGGAGCCAATAAGTACGCTGAGCGCAACTGGGAGCTGGGTATTCCCATTCACTGCTATTTGGACTCTGCGATTCGTCACCTGATGAAATATTTGGACGGCCAGACAGACGAGGATCACCTGTGCGCTGCCGCCTGGAACTGTATGTGTGCCATGTGGACGGAGGAGAAACGACCTGATCTCCAGGATATTCCGTCCCGGTTAATTGGACAGGAAGGAGAGTAAAATGGTCAAACTCACGGAGTATCCAACCATCGCCGATTGGATGGAGGTCAAGCGCCGAGCGCTTATCACGGTCGGGAAACGTCCTGTTCGACCGCCCGACGAAACCTGGGAAGTAGCGATTCTGACCGCCGCTCACAGTCCGATCCGGTATCTCCGGTTCAGCTTCGACCTCCTGGGGATCCCGTCTTATGTGGCTACCCACCTGGCCCGTCATGTCCACGCTCAACCGTATATCCGGACACAGCGGACAGATCGTACCGGGGTGGATCGTCACGAACTACCCCAGGACGAGCCGGTCGATATGATCTACGACGTAAACGCCGAGGAGCTGCTGACGATTGCCCGGAAGCGTCTCTGTAATCAAGCAGATCAGGCCACCCGAGCCGTTGTGCGGGAAATGTGCTGCCAGGTAGAGGAACAGTGTCCGGAGTTCCGAGGACTCCTCCAGCCAATGTGTGAGTGGCTGGGGCGCTGTCCGGAAATGAAACCCTGTGGTAAACACTAAAACCCTGTCCAGCGTCCTGTTGTTTATCCTGTTATTCCCCATGCCGGTGCAGGCCCCTACTTCACAACCCATGCCCGTGTCAGCACCGCCCGGGGCCACCCCGTCAGGGTTGACTCCGGCTGTGTCTACCTCGGTAGGGTCTACCTCGGCGGTGTCCCCTCCGGCTGTGCCTCCCCCGGCGGTGTCAGAGCAGGACGTTGATCTCCTGGCACGGCTGATCCAGGCGGAGGCTGGAGCGTCCTGGATGCCCGACGAACTCCAGCTCATGGTCGGTAACGTGGTTCTGAACCGGGTGGACTCTCCGGAGTTCCCAGATACTCTCCGCGAAGTGATCTATCAGCCGGGACAGTATTCACCCGCTATGTCTGGCAGCATCGATCGCCCAGCCAGCGACCGTGCCACTCAGAACGCCCGGAAACTCCTGGAGGGATACCGACTGCTGCCGCCAGACGTGGTGTTCCAGGCGAACTTCAAGCAGGGGAGTGGGGTTTATCACAGCGTCTATGACGAATACCTGGGGAGTACGACGTACTTCTGTTACTCGAACAACAGAAAAACTATTGTAAAATAGAACAGACAATATATTGTATATTGGAGGTGACACCCATCGATATTCAACTTATCAAGCAACGTATCAACTGTATTCAGTATGCCCAGCGGATCGGCCTTTCAGTCAGCAAACCAGGCGACCGTTGTATTTCACCTCTCAGACAGGGGGCGAAAAACAAAACATCGTTCGTGGTCTACGAGGAATTTTTCTATGATTTCGGTGCAGCCCTAGGTGGGGATGTAATTGAGTTCTGCTCCTACTATGCCCACGACGGAAACCGAGGAGCCGCGATCCGGGAGCTGGCGGCGATTACCGGCGTAGAAACCAGTCAGGATCAGGAGTGGGTGGACTATACTCACCACATGAACGCTATGACAGCGTACTACCACGCTGCTCTGACGGACGCCGACCGAGCGTATCTGCACAGCCGTGGGATCCAGGACGCCGACATTGACCGTCTGAAAATCGGTCGCGTTACGGACGGCCATCTCAGAGGCCGACTGTTCCTACCATATTTCAGCTCAGGCGGCGATCCGTATGTCTGCTACTATGCGACCCGCGTTCTGCCGGAATCTGCGTTTCCGGACTCCAAGTATATGAAACAGAAACGCGACGAGCACTGCCAGCACGTCCCCTGGGGCCTCCACACACTCAGCCGGGACGGCGATACTCTGGTAATCGCTGAGGGCTATTTCGACGCAGCATCCTTCGAGGTTTCCGGCTACCCTGTGCTGTCAGCTATCACGGGGCATTTCTCCAAGGACCAGCTTCCGACGGTTCTGTCTGCGGCCCGCAGTTTCAAGCGGGTGTTCCTGGTCTACGACAACGACCCGACAAGCCATGCGGGCGAGAAGTTCACCCAGCGTATGGCCCGGATCCTGCTGCGCCATCGGATCCCGTTCATCATCGGAACCGTCCCAGCTCCGTACCACGATATATCTGACTATTATGCTGCGGGGAACGCCCTGGAGCCGTTAATTGTCAACGCGCAGGACGGCTTACACTATCTGATTTCGCGGATCACAGAGTTCTCCGAGCTGGAGCAGTTCTGCTATTCCGTGTGCCGTCACATCAAGCGGACTCAGCTGGAGGAGCTGTTCACAGCGATCATAAAATCAGAGCGATTCAACGACCGGGCGGTCAAATCGCTATACAAATCCTGTACCACAGCGCCCCCGGAGACTATCGTTGCCGACGAGATTATCAGGGACCACCAGCTGAAATTCATCCACGGCGTCGGATTTTATGAGTATTCCTCCGGCTACTGGCAGCACCGCTTGGACGGTCAAATCAGAAACTATGTGGACGATACCCTGGGTGAGTTCGCCACAGCCCAGCGGGTGGCAGCGATCACACGGTTGGTTGCGGACCGGACGCTTTCCACAGGCGAGTTCAACACGAAACCCGTCTGGAATTTCATCAACGGGACCCTAGAGCTGGATACCGGCGTGTTTCGGGACCACAACCCTGGGGATATGTGCTCCATCCAGGCCAGTTATCCATACGACCCGGACGCGACGTGTCCTCACTGGGAGCAGTTCATTCGAGATATTATGGATGATCGCCCCGTGGAGATGGAGCTGTTGCAGTTCATCCCGGCCTACGTTCTGTTTCAGGACAACCCACACGAGAAAATTTTCTATCTCACGGGCGAGGGCGCGAACGGAAAATCTCGGTATACGATGATCCTGCGGAAACTATTCGAGCCGTCGGTTACGAACCTGACGCCGAGGGAGTTCACGCAGAAATTCGACCTAATCCGACTTCGGGACTCTGTGCTGAATATCGCCGGTGAGATCCGCTCAGACCTATCCCGTTCCGAGGAGTCGCTGAAAGCCATCTCCTCCGGGGAGACGATCAGCGCTTGCTACAAGGGTAAGGACGTGATCGAGTTCGAGCCGAGGGCGAAACTGCTGTTCGCCGGTAACGGTAAACTCACATCCGAGGACACGTCGGACGGTCTGGCGCGTCGGTTGATTATCGTGGATTTCCCAATGAGGTTTGTGGAGATCCCGAGGAGGCCGAACGAGCGGCTGGTGGATATTCACCTCATGGACAAGCTGCTTCCGGAGCTGTCCGGGATTTTCAACTGGGTCTATCGCGGCTATCAGTTGCTCAGGACCGTGGGCTATTTCACCATGACGAACAATCAGGTCGAGATGGTTCAGGAGTGCAAGCGATCCAGCAACCCGGTGCTTTCGTTCTGGGAGGAGCAGTTCACCACCCATCCCCCGGAGCTGGAGAACAAGCAGCTTTACTCCGACTATCGCGCCTGGTGTGCTGAGGCGGGGGTTGCGCCGCTGGGTCGAAACACGTTTCTTACTGAATTTACGAACGTAAGTGCCGAAGTTTACACCAAGACAGCGTGGACGGTGCGGCGAGACGGCCAGCCAAAGCGTATTTTGGGCTATAAACTGCTACAATCTAG
>ENA-UERU01001450-UERU01001450.1-human-gut-metagenome-genome-assembly--contig:-NODE-1450-length-12945-cov-160.302767_pt1 | contig 12945 bp, 7 predicted proteins | sample MGYA00242988_ERZ507989 | MGnify/ENA primary metagenome ERZ507989 (study PRJEB26167, sample SAMN06115519) | human gut metagenome | host: Homo sapiens | place: China:Hunan | collected 2015-08-21...
AAAGGCTCGGAAGGTTGTTCCTCAATGGTTTTCACAACCAGTTCCGCCAATTCTACTGCCCCTTCGCCACCATCAGTAAAGGCGTTGTTCACTGCAAAGCCCACACCTTTCTTCTCGCAATGGGTACGGATATAATCCACTTCTTCCTCCGAATCATCCCCATAACGGTTAAACGCAACGACAACTGTCTGACCGAAATATCTCAAATTACGCAAATGCTTATCCATATTGGCCACACCCTGCTTCAAAGCTTCCAGATTGGGTTCCTTTATCTTATCCTGTGATACGCCGCCATGCATTTTCAATGCACGGGCAGTAACCACCAAGACGGTCAGTTTAGGTGTGATACCTGCTTTACGGCACTTGATATCATAGAACTTCTCCGCTCCCAGGTCAGCCCCGAATCCGGCTTCGGTAATAGTATAATCACTAAAAGTCATTGCCATCTTGGTTGCCAGAATAGAGTTGCAACCGTGAGCGATATTGGCAAACGGCCCCCCATGAACAAAGGCAGCAGTATGTTCCGTAGTTTGTACCAGATTAGGAGAAAGAGCATCTTTCAAAAGAACTGTAATGGCTCCGGCAACTCCTAAATCTTTTACAGTAAAAGGCTTGTTGTCATACGTAAAACCTAATAAAATATTTTCAATGCGACGACGCAGGTCCTTTTCATCCTTGGCCAGACACAGAATAGCCATAATTTCAGATGCAGGAGTAATATCAAAACCTGACTCCTGGGTAATTCCGTTGGTCTTCGGTCCTAGTCCTGTAACAATATAACGGAGGGAACGGTCATTCACATCCAACACACGACGCCACAGCACTTCCTTCAATCCGAAACCATTATCACGATTCTGATAAAGGTAATTGTCCAACAAGGCCGAAATCATATTGTGAGCGGAAGTGATGGCATGAAAATCACCTGTAAAATGAAGATTAATCTTATCCATCGGCAAAACTTGGGCATATCCTCCTCCGGCAGCTCCCCCTTTCATTCCGAAACAAGGACCTAGCGACGGCTCGCGCAAGGCAACAATTGTTTTCTTTCCTATTTTATTCAGTCCCAAAGCCAATCCGATGGAAACAGTGGTCTTACCAATACCGGCTTTGGTAGGAGTGATGGCAGTAACTAGAATAAGGTTACTCTGCTGCACCTTTTCTTCGTTTATCTGACTTTCATCCACTTTGGCAATATAGCGCCCGTAATTACTGATGTGCTCTACAGGAATACCGGTTTCCCTAGCCACTTGTTTAATCTTGACCAGCTCAATGCTGCGTGCTATTTCAATGTCCGTTTTCATCTTTTTACTAAATTTAGGCGGCAAAGGTAATATATTTCCTTAACTTTGTTTTGGTTTCAAACAACAAAATAATATAAGGAGTAAGCAAATGAACAATTTTGTATTTTACAGCCCTACCGAGTTTGTATTTGGCAAGGATACAGATATCCAAACCGGTACTCTTGCTAAAAAGTATAACGCCCGGAAGGCAATGATTGTTTACGGTGGAGGCTCTATTATTCGCAGCGGATTACTGCAACGCATAGAAGATTCTCTGCAACAGGCAGGAGTGGATTATGTAAAATTAGGAGGCGTACAACCTAATCCTACTGACCCGAAAGTTTACGAAGGCATTGAACTGGCGCGCAAAGAAGGCGTGGACTTTATGCTTCCCGTAGGGGGAGGCTCTGTCATTGACACTGCAAAAGCCATTGCGGCAGGAGTGCCCTACGAAGGTGATTTTTGGGATTTCTATATAGGAAAAGCCAAAGTGAAGAAGGCCTTAAAAGTGGGTGTGGTACTTACTATTCCCGCTGCCGGCAGCGAAGGTTCGGGCAATACGGTGATTACCAAACTGGAAGGTCTGCAAAAACTAAGTTTGCGTGTACCGGAATTACTACGGCCTGTTTTTGCTGTGATGAATCCGGAACTGACCTATACTCTCCCCCCCTACCAGACAGCTTGTGGCATTGCCGATATGATGGTACACATTATGGAACGTTATTTTACCAACACTCCCGATGTAGAAATCAGTGACCGGCTGTGTGAAGGGACTTTGATGGCTATCATCAAAGAAGCATATAAAGTGAAGCAGAACCCGAACGATTACGAAGCACGCGCCAATATCATGTGGTGTGGGACAATTGCCCATAACGGTACTTGCGGAGTAGGTTGTGAGGAAGACTGGGCATCACATTTTCTGGAACATGAAATCAGTGCTGCATATAATGTGACACATGGAGCAGGACTAGCAGTAATCGTACCTGCATGGATGACATTCATGGCAGAACACAACCCGAAAAAGATTGCCCGGTTTGCAAACCGCGTTTTCGGAGTTCCCGAGAATGAGGATTTGGAAGAAATGGCACTTGCCGGCATATCACGATTGAAGCATTTTTTCAGATACATGGGCCTGCCGGTCAATTTCAAAGAATTGGGTATAGAACATCCTGATATTGAACTGCTAGTGAAAAAACTGCATGAAAACAAGGGAGAATGGGTAGGCAATTATGTGAAGCTGAACAAAGAATATAGTAAAGAGATATTCGAACTAGCCTGCAAATAACCCACACAACTAAACAGTTCTAAAACATAGGCACCCGGTTTATCAGTCTTTACCGTAAAGTTCCTAAAGTATTCTATTTTCCAGACGCGCCGGCACGAACTACGTTATTCGTGCCAGCCGCATCTGAGAAATATAGCACCATTAAGCGACAGACACTTCATGCAACGACTTCCCTCTTGCCCATTTATACTCCAACATTTTCCACCTTTTACTTCACTATTTATATGCTTTTTAGCATAAAACGCTAGGTTTTTCCAACCATTTAAAGTAACTTCGCCGGACTTTTTTGGAGAAAAAACAATGTATATATTCCGATCAATTCACGAAATAATAAATACGATTTTTGTAGCTAAAGGGCTATTGGTAGAGATGTTTGAGAAGAGAAAAGTACTTAGTTTTCGATACTCGGACGCACTAGCCCTATTGAAAGAGGATGAAAACCGTTTAAAGATACTCATCGAAAAGGAAATCATACACCAAAACGGAAACTTTGTGGAACTGGATGCCCGATTCCTTGATTTCTTCGAACTGCTGCTGGAAGCGAACGAGGAAATCAACACGGCTACCGTAGAGGAAAACATAGAGTACCTGCACGAACTGATGGACTACTACCTGAAAGAAAAGATCCAGTCGCGCAAGGAAAGTTATGTACGCAATATCAAGATTACCTTTCAGAAACTGGCACGTGTAACGATACGGAACATTATCAACCTTCAACACAATATTGATAATGCTTTCAAACACGAGCCCACATACCAGATAAAAATAGCCAAACTGCAAAATCTGGACAAGAAACGAATCAACATCCAGCGGTTGATAGACTCTACCGAACATCTGATTCTGCATGAAGAACGGGATTTCTTCCGCCAAGCCACTGACGAAGAGCTGACCCGCATCCTGCTCGAACTGCGGCAGGAACTGCAACTATCAGCTCACAGTCTGATTCGTGCCCAGCAGGATATCATCAATTACCTGAACCAAATAAAGAATCAGGTGATACTGGTAGAAAAAATACGAAAAGTAAAATATCTGCAAGATCAGTTCGAGTTACGTGCCCGGAGTAATCTGTCTGAAATAATGGAACGGGAACGCTCCCTCCTGTTGGAAGGCAATACACAAGCATCGTTCAAACTGTCCCCCAGCTATTTGGCCAGTGACGAAGTGCGTCCCATCATTCTGAAAGTTATCAGCAATCAGAAGTATCGTGAAATTGTACGGAAAAATGAAGCCGGAGCTTTCAGTGAAGAAGACTTGGAAGCACAGGCCATGTACGAAGAAGTGATTAATTTGGACGAAGTGGTAACCGCCTTTGTGCAGTCGGGGGCAGAAGCCCGCTGGAAAGGAGAGCCGGTCAGCGACCTTTTTTCCTTTCTGTTGCAATATCATTTCCATCGCGAAGTGGATGAAAAGGAACGTACCACGTTCTTCTGTCAGATTGTCTCACTTTACGAGAGCCAACTGGAAATCCGGAACGAGTTCGGACTCCACAATCAATATGAATATGCTAAAATATACCCACTCTGAGAATTATGGATTTAAATATACAAATACCCGATAATACCGCATCCATCTTTGAATACCTGCAAAAAGGACTGTTCATCAGTTCCAACAGCACCAGCGAAGAAGTACGCGATATGTATAATGAAATAGATGAGAACTACGAATCTCTCTATCAGTATTTCTCACAAATAAACTATACACTGGAACGGGGAAACGAATATTTCTTCTTCTCCCGTATAGAACCTAAAGCCACACTGGAGCAAAAAATCATGCGTGCCTATTACTGGATAGATGTGCTCGATTTTTTCAAAACCTACGATGAAACATTCGGTCCCGGATTCCGCTTCCAGCCCGAACAGATATTGGTGGAAACCAACATCAACATGCTGCTCCAAAACAAACTGGACGGTATGCGGAAACACTTCTCGGACAAGGACATCCGCAAGGAAGTGCTGGAAAACATGATACGCCAGCTCACCAAAGACTCGTTCCTGGAACAGGAAAATGAGAAAACCAATACGTATAAAGTGATGAGCGCCTGGCATTATCTGGAAAGACTGATTGAAAGTATCAACATTTACGACGAAACCGAAGATGAGAAACCTGAGTAGAATTATCTTTATCAATAGTGCGAATATCCCTTATTCGGACGATATCTATCTGGACGGAAACGTTCACTTCATCGGTACGCAGGGAGTGGGAAAAAGTACCCTTCTGCGTGCTATCCTTTTCTTTTACAATGCCGACACGCAACGGCTGGGCATTTCGGTGGAAAAGCAGAATTACACGGATTACTATTTTCCCTACTCCAATTCGTATATCGTTTACGAAGTGGCAACAGAGAACGGCGCGTTCTGTATTCTGAGTTTCAAATCGATGAACCGTGTATGTTACCGCTTCATCCACTCTCCTTACCGCAAAGAATTCTTTATAGACGAGAATCGGGTGGCCTATAGCGAGAGCGACCGCGTGCGTGCCGTGCTGGACCAATATGGCATAGAATATTCACGCATCATCTATACCTACGACGAGTATCGGAACATTCTGTATGGAAACAGTACAAGTCCTGAGTTCAGCCGGTACTCGCTGATGGAGAGCAAGCAATACCAGAATATTCCGCGCACTATACAGAACGTGTTGCTGAATTCGAAACTGGATGCTGAATTTATCAAGAAAACAATCATTTCTTCTCTGAATGAAGATGAAACGGCCATCGACCTGAACAGTTACAAGGAGCATCTGAAAAACTTTGAAACCCGTCTGAAGGATATCGAAGAATTTCAGAAACGGGAAACCCGGAAACAGGCTCGGGAAATCACACTGTTATCCCAACAAACGTCCAAACTGCAAGGCGGACTGGTGCAGAATTGCCGCGAACTGGTTGCCGCTTTCCGCAAAGCCGAAAGTATCCTTCCCCAATGGAAAGAGAAACAAGACTGCACGGATGCCGACAAAGGAAAACTGATACGCCGGAAACAGGAGCTTCAGGATGAATCGCGCAAACGCAGCGACAAGTTACAGGAAGCGCTGGCAGTGCTGAACAACGAACTGCAAAAGGCATTAGGCAAAGAAAAGGACTATCAGAACAAGAACATAGAAGAGATTATAGAACGCTCTTCCAAAAAAGAGGAATGGAAGAACCGGCAGGTGGGATTGCTGGAAGAACAACGCATCCTTACCTCACAATATATGGAAATATCCACCAAGTATAAATCGCTGATTCAGGCCTTGGACGAGCAATGGAACAAGATTCATGAAGCGAAAATCAAACAACTGGATACATTAAACAATGCATACAACGAGCGTCTGGAAGAGGCCCGCAAAGAATACCAGCGGTTCACAGATTCCCTTTACCAGGAGTTCGAAAGCCTGTCACAGCAACTCCATCCGCTGAAAGCCGAGAAACTGGGCGAACTGAACGCTATAGATTACCAGATAAAATTATGCAGAAAGGAGGTTTTCTTTGAGGAAGAGCAACAGGAATTGAAAACACGTATCCAAAACTATGCCAACTTTCATACGGAACGGAAAAACCGTATCGCCCAAGCGCAGCTCATCATCAAGGAACTGACCATGACTTGGGAAGAGGAACAGCAGAAACAGTTGAAAGAAAAAGACCTGACCTTGCAAAAACTGCAACAGGAGATGCTGCAACTCCGTCCCCGCATAGACGAATTACAAGCTTTTCTGAACAACAGCAAAGACACCTTGCAAGGCTGGCTGAAAGAAAACAAAAAGGGATGGGAAGAGAATATCGGCAAACTGTGTGATGAGAGCATTTTATGGCAACGGGGGCTTTTTCCGCAAATTACCATTGAGGGGGGAAACTCATTCTATGGCATTTCCATCAATTTAGACAGCATCCACCGCCCCATCAAATCCATAGACGATTATATCGTCGAGAAAGAAAACGGTGAAAAACGTCTGGAAGAAATCACTGCTGCCATGCAACGCCAGCAAACTGAAAGGGAGGAGTTGCAGGAACAGTTGAAACGCAAATACCAACCGCAGATAAAGGAACAAAAAGCCATTATCAGCCAAATAGAGTATGAACTGGAACAATTGGAACGCCAATACCAGCAGGATATGCTCGACTTGGAAGAGTGGAAGAAGAAAGCCAATGAGGAACGGAATGCCAAAATAAACCGATTGGAAAACGAACAGCGCAAACGGGTTGCCGAACTGGACGGTATAAACAGCAAGCTAAAAAACCTGAACAAAGAAAAGACAGAGAAACTGGATAGCCTGAAACAGGAATGGAACAAGCAACAACAGGCTCTTGCCGCCGAAAAAAAGACACAAGCGGAAGTTATCGGGAAGGAAGAAAAAGAAGAACAACGCAGAATTTCCTCCATCAAAACCGAATATGAAGCGGATATGCAGAAAGAGCTTCACTCGCAGGGAGCAGATACCGAACGTCTGCAAGACATTGCCAACCAACTGGTCCAGCTGGAAAAAGAGCTTTCTTTCATTAAGGAGAATGCGACACTGGTCATCGAATACCAAAAAGACAAACGGGATTTGATAGACCGTATTCCCGGATGGCAACGGGAGCACGATGAACAAAAACGTCTGCTCCAATTGGAACGGGAAACGCTGAGAGTGGAAACATCCTCCCTACAAGAAAAAATAGACCTTCTGAACAAAGAATGGGAAGAAGCGGAAGAAAATGTAAGGGAACTGCAAAAGAACCTGGAGGCTTACAGCAAGATTCCGGCATACGACTGGTATAAACCGCATCAGGATATATTCCGTTCCGAAAACACGCAAACCATGCAGACCACCAAGACCTGTATGGAGCTGATTGACGAACTGACCCGCCAGGCCAACCAATTCACGCAGGTGCAAAGCAAGCTCCGTAAAGAAGTGAACCTTTTCACCGGACATTTTGATGAGGACAACACCTTCAAGTTCCGCGTAAAATTCAACGAGGATTGGGAATATGTACGCTTTGCCGACGAACTGCACGACTTTGTGGAAGAACACCGCATAGACGAGTACATCCGCCGCATCAACAACGAGCATTGGGATACCTTCAAACGTATCAGTATGGACACCTCCATGCTGACTTCATCGGAAGATGATATTCAAGATGTGATCCGTGAAATCAATAAAGGTTTCGCCACCTGCAATTTTGTGGGAGTCATCCAGCGCATTGAAATGAAAGTGGAAGAGAGCAGCAACCGCGTAGTGAATATTCTGCGTGAGATACAGAAATATTACCATGATTACGGCTATGACCTCTCACCGGAAACCAACCTGTTCTCCTCTGCCAAAGAGCAATTGGTGAAAGAAGAGGCTATCACTTTGCTGCGTACCTTTATCAAGGAAATACATGCTTACCGCTATGACAGTATCCGCCTGTATGATTCCTTCGAGTTGCGTTTCCGCATTGTGGAGAACGGCAATGACACCGGATTTATCGAGAAGATAGCCAATGTGGGGTCGGAAGGAACCGACATTCTGGTAAAAGCGATGATAAACATCATGTTGCTGAATGTGTTCAAGGAAGGAGCATCCCGCAAATTCAAAGATTTCAAGTTACACTGCATGATGGATGAAATAGGCAAACTACATCCCAACAACATCAGCGGTATCCTGAAATTCGCCAATGACCGGAATATCATTCTTATCAACGGTTCTCCCACCGAACTGAACCGCGATGCGTATAAGCACGTTTACCTGCTTACCAAAGGAACACAGAACAAGACCCGCATCGCACGGTTAATCTCAGATAAACAGCTATAAAAGCCAGTAATAACAATCTGTATATTTCTATATTATAATGCACAATCTCTCAAAAAAAGATTGTGCATTATTCTTTTTCCGTGAACATTCTCCTTACATATACCTGCTACGGTTGGGACGGAGAGCTTGTGAAAGTTCCTCCACCTTTTTTCCACAAAGAAAAGAGCGGCTTCCATTCCTGCAATATTCATATCAGAGTAACCCAAACAACCGGACAAAGAACAAATTTACATCCACTTTTCTCCATACAAAGAGAATAACATTAAACATATTTGTGTAATTTCGCCCGGTAATAAAACTACAAACCAATACGCGCTATGATATTTAACCGGACTGAAAAGGAAGAAAAAGCCTATCTCATGGATATTATTGCTTTATTAGCTGCCAATATCGAACAGATGGATAAGGCCATTGAAGATAAATCCAAAGACGTAATGGAGCACAAACTCTACTTGTGGGAAAATCTGTCCGAACTGGACCGAGCCGAGAAAAGTGCGGTCCGGCAGATAGTCACCCAACAAGTAGCAGCCAGCGAGTCCTTGGCCGAGAAAAAGAAACGTTATCGCAAAATGATGGCCATCCCCTATTTCGGTCGCATCGACTTTCAAGAAAAAGGGCAACCCGAAGTCCTGCCATTATATATAGGTATACACTCATTTTTCAATCCTCCCACCAATGAAAATCTGATACACGACTGGCGTGCCCCCATCTCCAGCATGTTCTATGATTATGAATTAGGAGAAGCACATTTCGACGCCCCCTCGGGAGAAGTGAAAGGTAACATCCGTCTGAAACGCCAGTATCGCATCCGTGACGGAAAAATGGAATTCATGCTGGAAAGTTCACTGAATATTCAAGATGACATCCTTCAGAAGGAATTGAGTGGAAACTCCGATGACCGGATGAAGAATATAGTCGCCACCATCCAACGGGAACAGAATAAAATTATCCGTAATGATACATCGAACACCCTGATTATCCAGGGAGTAGCCGGTTCAGGAAAAACATCCATCGCCTTGCACCGCGTAGCCTATCTGCTATATCGGCACAAAGGGGAAATCACGTCCAATGATATCCTGATCATTTCCCCCAATAAAGTATTTGCCGATTACATCTCGAACGTACTTCCCGAATTGGGAGAAGAAAAAATTGAAGAATGCGGCTTTGAGGAATTAATGCTCAAAATACTGGACAACAAATATAAAATACAAACCTTCTTTGACCAGGTGGCCGAAATACTGGACAAAGAGGAAGAAGATTTTATAGAACGTATCCGATTCAAATCCACCACCGAGTTTATCCAGCAGATGGATAAATACATTCTATATTTGGAACAAAACGCATTTCGGCCAACCGACCTGAAAGCAGGGCGTATCCCTATCCCTGCCGAGTACCTGAAAGAACGTTTCGCGGCATGGCACCGCCTGCCCATGCGCAGCCGTTTCCAACCAATGGCAGAAGAAATTGCCCGCGAACTGACTTTCACCTATCACCAAGAGCCGATGGGAAAAATACAGATACGGCAGTTGGGTAATGAACTGAAAAAGATGTTCAACAATAAAGACCTCGACTTGTACAAGGGATTTTATGACTGGCTGGGAAAACCGGAAATGTTCAAGCAGGGTAAAAACCGGAAATTGGAATATGCGGATGTAGCTCCATTACTTTATTTGAAACTGGCCCTGGAAGATAATAAAACCATGTATGGCATCAAGCATCTGCTGGTAGACGAAATGCAGGACTATACTCCGATACAATACAAAGTTCTGGCTAAATTATTCCCTTGCCGGAAAACAATATTGGGAGATGCAAAGCAATCAGTAAATCCATACAGTTCCACCACCTGCGAACAGATCCAACGTGTACTGGTCGGCTCGGAAGTGATGAAGCTTTGTAAAAGTTATCGCTCCACGTATGAAATCACAGAGTTTGCCCAACGTATTGCCAAGAACGAGGAACTGGAAGCTATAGAGCGTCATGGAGAGGAACCGGCAGTCGCCTTGCTGCCTACTGAAAAGAAAGAGATAGAATGGATAGAAAACCTCATCACCTCTTTCCTGAAAGGAGCTGATGTATCCATGGGTATAATATGCAAAACCGTAAAACAAGCGGACAAGTTGTATGCAGCCATCAATCATTTGTCTGATAAGATCTGTTTGCTGACAGAAGAAAGTGTAGCTTTTGTCAATGGGGTGGTCATTACTACAGCCCACATGGCAAAAGGGCTGGAGTTTGACGAAGTGATTGTTCCATTTGTAACTGATAAAGACTATAGAACAGAGATAGACCGCAGCATGTTATATGTAGCCTGCACCCGTGCCATGCATAAACTTTATATTTCCGCATCGGGTAATATAAGTACATTTCTATCATAAGCATTGACAAAACATCATCCATTGCAGGAATGGAATGAAATCCATCCCTACAGTGGATGGGCAAGTCTGCAAAAGGATATTCCTCCGTAAGGAATGCGTAGCCTTGTAATCTGATTCATCCTTAAAAGCTCTTACCCATATCTCTAAACCTTTCCCGCCGTAGGGTTAAAGATTTTCTTCCTGTTTGTTTTATCTCCGCAAGCCTTTGGAGTTATCTCCATAGCCTTGGGAGTCAACTCCAAAGCTTATGGAGATAACTCCAAAGACTTGGGAGATAGAATACATCCGTATAAAAAGGCTTGATCAAGGAAGAGAAAAGGCTTATGTAACAGCGACGGATGCGATATGTTGTTATTACAAGCCGTTTCCAATGTACGAATCATAAAGACAAAATCTTTTTTTCCCTCTCCAAATCATTTTCATTCAGTTGGGGAGACGGAACCATGCAGGTACGGATACAATCTCCCTCCTGACAAGTATAGTCATAATACTTCTTTTGTAATTCTGTCAACTTATCGAGTGGAACCAGCTCCCCTTTCAGTTCCAGGAATTCCTCCATGTCTGTACTGTCTCCTTGCTTTACAAACAAGATACGGCGCGCTATCGGATTCCTGTTGTAATCCAGACTAAGATACAAACCTTTAAGGAACGGCGGAAAATCATACATCGGCAATTGCAGATAAATACTGAACAAAGCCATTTGCGGTGACTCGCGCTCGTTAAAGAAAATATACCCGTTCTGATGATTATTGAATAATCCCACTCCCCGATGCGTTGTATTATAGGCACTCATGTGAGTCACCTTCACATACGTATTGTCTTCGGAAGCCTCTATCAGATAGGGTTCCACTTTAAGGCATTGGCACGAAGAAGAAAGACTATAGCTCAGATAACTTCCGCTATAATTATAAACTTCCTGCACGGAACGTTGCATCTCGGCAGTCATCATCTCCATAAAAGGATTGGTCTTTGCCTCACCATGGGCAGGTTCCAAACTGAAAAGCAACTCTTTGATACTTGCCAAATTGCCCAACAGACGTTTTTTTGACACATTATTGACCTGCGCCAAAGCCAAATCTAATGAATCTTCTTCAGAGTGTCCTTGTTTCAATGAGGTTACATAAGTGGGCAGAACGCTGGAATAAAGAGCAGACAAGACACTGGGAGCTATATCTACATAATCTGCTATCTCCTTCATTTTCAAACCATTGTTACGGAGATATTCTATTCTTCGGTATATTTCTATCAAATCATTCATTGTTCTCTTCTTCTTTATTGAACTTGCAAAATACAAGTTTTTATATGAACATACAATGACATATACATTACATTAATGTTACATCATACAACAGGTGGAATATGAAAAATATTAATCATAAAGATTCATTTTTTCTCTCTCGGAAGGCCCCTACTTTTGCTTCCGGAAACAGCAATCCAAGGACACGAGGAGTGAGGTTCCTACAAAGAAAAGAAACAAAACAATTAGTCAATATCAATTAGTATAATGGAAGCAAAAAGCGAAACAAACAAACAGATATCCAGTTTCCTGTTTATCCTGTGGGCAGGAGGGGCGGCACTACTGTCATACTCACTGGTATATGCCCTGCGCAAACCTTTTACAGCTGCCACCTTTGACGGAATGGATTTCTTCGGGATGGACTATAAAGTAGCCACTACCATCATGCAGATTTTCGGCTACCTTATTTCAAAGTTCTTTGCCATCAAGATTGTTTCAGAATTGAAGCGCGAGGACCGGTTGAAGTTCATGGTATGCTCCGTAGCCCTTGCAGAACTCGCTTTAGTCTTCTTCGGATTACTCCCCCAACCCTTTAATGTGTTTGCCCTATTCTTCAACGGACTGGCATTGGGATGCATGTGGGGAGTCATCTTCAGTTTCATAGAAGGACGCAAAGTTACCGATATATTGGCCAGCTTGCTGGGGGTAAGTATGGCGGTGAGCTCAGGAATGGCTAAATCTATGGGATTGTTTGTAGTCAATACATTTGGTGTCACAGAATTCTGGATGCCCGCCCTGATAGGTGGTTTAGCCTTCCCGCTCCTTATCCTCATGGGGTGGTCGCTCAACAAGTTGCCACAACCCACAGATGAAGACCGCGCCCTCCGTTCGGAACGTGTCACCTTGAACGGAGAGCAACGCAGACAACTGTTCAAAAGTTATATGCCCTTGCTGATCATGCTGTTCTTCGCCAATCTGTTTATCACTATTTTACGTGATATAAAAGAAGATTTTCTGGTC
>ENA-UERU01001454-UERU01001454.1-human-gut-metagenome-genome-assembly--contig:-NODE-1454-length-12933-cov-4.339452_pt1 | contig 12933 bp, 9 predicted proteins | sample MGYA00242988_ERZ507989 | MGnify/ENA primary metagenome ERZ507989 (study PRJEB26167, sample SAMN06115519) | human gut metagenome | host: Homo sapiens | place: China:Hunan | collected 2015-08-21 | study...
GTTCAATCCTACCTGCTTGTAAGCGTCACGGAAAGGCATACCTTCCAAAACGAGGCGGTTTACCTCTTCCACACTAAAGAGGAGTGCATATTTGTCATCGTCTAAGATCTGCTCGTTCACCTTTACTTCCCGCATCATGTGCGTAACCATGCGAAGGCAATCCTTCAACTCGTCGAAAGAGGGAAGGAATACTTCCTTTATGATCTGCAGGTCGCGGAAATAGCCTGATGGAAGGTTGTTGCTGATCAGTGTGATCTGCTGGGGCAATCCTTGCAGCTTGTTGCATTTGGCACGCGTCAGCTCGAATACGTCCGGATTCTTTTTATGCGGCATGATACTGGATCCTGTTGTGAACTGGTCCGGCAACTTGATGAAACCGAAGTTCTGGCTGTTGAACATACAAGCATCGAAAGCTAGTTTGGAAAGGGTTGCCGCAATGCCGGCCATGGCAAAAGCTACGGTACGTTCCATTTTGCCACGTCCCATCTGGGCGTAAACGACATTATAATCGAGCGAGTCGAAGCCGAGCAGATCTGTTGTCATCTGGCGTCTCAGCGGGAAAGAAGAGCCATATCCGGCCGCAGAGCCCAACGGGTTGCGGTTGCAAACTTTATAAGCAGCCTGCATCATCTGCAAATCATCGGTCAGGCTTTCGGCATAGGCGCCGAACCAAAGTCCGAATGATGACGGCATGGCAATCTGTAAATGTGTATATCCGGGAAGCAGCACGTCCTTATAACGGTTACTCTGCGAGATCAACACCTCGAACAGGTCGGATACCAACTCTACGATTTCCTGAATCTGTGCGCGGGTGAACAGCTTCAGATCCAGCAGCACTTGGTCGTTACGTGAACGTCCGCTGTGTATCTTTTTCCCTGTGTCACCCAGGCTGCGTGTCAGCATCAGTTCCACCTGCGAGTGGACGTCTTCCACGCCCTCTTCAATTACAAACCGGCCACAGTCGGCAACGGCATAGATATTTTTCAGTTCGGCAAGCAAGATCGTCAGTTCCTCTTTGGTAAGCAGCCCGATGCTTTCCAGCATGGTGATGTGAGCCATCGAGCCGAGCACGTCGTACTTGGCGAGATAGAGATCCATCTCACGGTCTTTGCCTACCGTAAAGGTATCCACTTCCTGGTCTACCTGAACATTCTTTTCCCAAAGTTTCTGAGCCATCAAAAAAACATTTAATAAGGCAGGGATGCCAACATGGTCGATATTTTATCGATCGCATCCTGCAATGGTTTTGATACCATTGGTTTGATAAACGGATTCAGTTCGGCGCGGACGGTTATTTTCATCCGTGTGTCGTTCTCTTCTACCTGTTTTAGCTGAATCCAAAGGAACAGGGGAACAGGCGAGTTCGTGGTCGTGAATTTGATCGTCTTGTTCGGTTCACGTTCCACGATCTGGAAGGTTATCTTGCCTACCGGTGCGACGGAAAAACTGCAAGAGTCTTTATCGAACTCGAAATCTTGAATCTTATCTTGAGGTATGCGGTCCTGCACCTTTCCTAAGTTGGATAGGTCGGACAGCATATTAAAAATACGATCCTCGTTAAAGGGGATCGTTTTCACTTCGCTAACAAATTCAGTCATTTTCACTTACTTTGTTTCGGGATTCCAGTTTGCCGGATCTTTGCGCCATTCCTGAAGGACTGCGATTTCGGATTCGTCAATGTAATCTGTACGCAATGCTTCTTCCAGCACGGCATCATAGTTACTTAGAGTCGTCAATGTAACTTTTGCCTCTTTGAAAGCCTCTACTGCAACAGGGAAACCATACGTGAAAATGGCAACCATACCGGCAACGTCACAACCGAAATTACGGACAGCCTGTACGGCTTTCAAACTACTACCACCTGTAGAAACCAAATCTTCTACAATCACTACTTTTGAACCCGGTTTCAGTTCGCCTTCAATCAGGTTTTCCAATCCATGATCTTTAGGAGTTGAACGGATGTACACGAACGGCAGACCCAGTAGGTCGGCAACTAATGCACCCTGGGCGATTGCTCCGGTTGCAACACCAGCAATAGCATCGGCATTTTCATACTTTTCGCTGATTGTGCGAGCCAGCTCCAGTTTAATGAAACTTCTGATTTCCGGATAGGAAAGTGTCTTTCTGTTGTCGTTGTAGATTGGTGATTTCCAACCGGATGCCCATGTGAAAGGATTGGCCGGCTGCAATTTGACCGCCTTAATCTTTAATAATCTCTCTGCTACTAATCTTTCCAGTGTTTTCATACAACCTAATAAAAATGTTTATATCAGTCTGCAAAGGTAGACAAAGGGAATGAGATAACCTTGTAGTTCTTCAAAAAAATAAGCTATACATATTGTATAGCAGGTTTAAGGAGAGTTTATGCCACAGCTATGCCTAAAATACTGATCCGGATGCCGGATATGGCTTTCATAGCTTCTGCACAGGCGTTCATGGTGGAACCGGTCGTAATAACATCGTCCACCAGTAGAATGTGTTTGTTTTTCAACGTGTCGGTGTTCTCTACACGGAAGATGTCCTCTACATTTTCCGATCGTTCGAATATCTGCTTGCGGGTTTGACTTTCGGTCTTTTTTATGCGGGACAAGGATGAGGTGTCGACCGCGATTCCAGTGACGGAACGGATGCCGTATGCGATCCATTCCGACTGGTTATAACCTCTTTGCCTCATTCTTTTCGGGTGGAGCGGGACCGGCAAAAGGAGATCGACGGTGTCGAACAGCCCTGTCTCCCGGTAGGTGGTAGCAGCCATGTGTCCCAGTTCGTATCCGAGTTTTTTGTTTCCATGATATTTTAAGGAATGGATCAGCTTTTGCCCGCTTCCCCCTTTCGTGAAGTGGAGCAGAGCGGTGGCGGCGACGAAAGATGTTTTTCCCTGTAAAAGCAGACAGACCGGATTCGTCTCCATATCCGTAAAATGCGTGTAGGGCAAATGATTCGAACAATGCAGGCAAATATGCTCTTCCCCTTCCATCAAAGACCTCTGGCAAAGCAGGCAGAGGCGGGGATAGAAAAGGTTGAGGAGGTCATTCAAAATCATCCTCGTAGTCATTCCCGTTGAACAGTTGTTTCAGGCAGCGGCTTGTTTCCCTTGTTTCGAAACCGCGTCCGGCGGCGAAGCGGAGCAGTTTGGCGTAAACTTCCCGATCGTCCTTCCCACGGGTTACTTTCTTTTTGCTTTTCAGGAGAGAAAGAAGGATGGAGCGATATTCTTGTTCGTCGATACCTTCCAGTGCTTCCGAGCGGATACTGGACGGAATGCCTTTCCGCTGCATCTCGTAGTTGATCTTGACACGTCCCCATTTGTTGAAGCGTAATTTGTCGTTTACGAAATAGCGTGCAAAGCGGCTTTCGTCGATGAAACGTTCTTGTAGCAGGCGGGAAACGATCCGGTCGCTTTCTTCCCCGGCCAATCCCGCCGCTTTGATTTTCTTTTCGACATCCTGGATGCAGCGTTCGCTGGCAGAACAGTAGGCGGCTGCCCGGTGAAGCATTTCAGATTCACTGATTTGTTTCATTTGCGTGCTTTTATGATCCGGTCCCTGCCGGACAGGTCTTGGATCAATTCGATATTCTTGTAGCCTTCTTCCTCCAGCATCTCAACAACCATATTGCCGCATGCCGCATTGATTTCGAAGTAGAGACGGCCGTTTCTTCTCAGTTTTTTCTTTCCGAAATGGGCAATATGCCAATAATAGAGCAGCGGGTCGTTGTCCGGGACGAAAAGAGCCAGGTGTGGTTCGTAGTCCAGCACGTTCCGCTCCATGTCTTTTTTTTCTTCCTCCTTGATGTAGGGCGGATTGCTGACGATAACGTCCAGAATAAACGGAATGTCCATTTCCGCTTTCTCCGGGTCTAGGATATCTGTCTGGATGAAAGTGACCGTTGTGTTGTTGCGTTTGGCATTCCGGCGGGCGGTCGCGAGCGCTTCCGCCGAAATGTCCGTCGCAATCACGCTTGCTTTTTTCAGATGCTTCCGGAGTGTGACAGCTATGCAGCCGCTTCCCGTTCCGATATCCAATATCTTGATCTTTTTATCTGCATTGTCGAGGATGACCTGCTCGACCAGTTCTTCGGTTTCCGGGCGCGGTATCAGGACGGACGGGTCCACTTCGAACTGAAGGCTGTAGAAATCGGCCGTCCCTAATATGTATTGGATAGGCTCCATCTGCTTCAAACGTTCGACTATGTCATGAATCCGGCTTTTTTCGCTTTCTGGCAGTTCTTTGTCTTTACAAAATAAAAAATGATGCGGCTGAATATTACAAACCCGCTCCATAATTAAACGAACTAGGCTGCTGACCTCGGAGGATGGGTATAGATCCCTCAATGATTCCTTAATGTATGCGATGGTTTCAGTCATATTTTGTTTTTGGGCAAAAGTAAGCATAAGATAAATTGCAACCAAACAAAGAAAGAATTTTCCGATATCGAAACAAAGGTTTCCAAACAGTGAAACAAAAATTTTTCTACGGTGAAAATATATTTTCCCGCTGGTTTTTCATAATCTTTGTACCTTTGTCCCGAGAACATCGCAAGGTATGTTTTGGGTTGCCCGAAACGATTCGAGTAACTCTAAACGCCTTGTCCTTGCAGGGAGCAGGATTATCCTCCAAAGTCGGATAATTCCAAAATCAACGATACCTTGTGGTGAATATAGGGTTACACATAATAAACTCTCTCTCTTCTCTTATACTGTTTATTCAAATGCGCAAGGAAAAACCGATAAAAATTGCTACCTTTGCACTCATTATCGGACTGCTAATGACCTGAGAAAGCAATTAAAACAACATATGAAACTCCTTCGTTGTCTTATAGGCTTTGGTCAGCCTCGCAGGGATAGCGAAGGAGTTTTCGCTTTAATATAAACCATGGCTGTACAAAGTGAAGCCGCACTTGAAAATGCTCTGATTCATGCTCTTGAACAAATGAGCTATGAATACGTGAAGATTGAAGAAGAAAGCAATCTTCGCGATAATTTCAAATGCCAGCTCGAAAAACATAATCGCAAACAACTTGCGGAAATAGGGCGTGAACATTTCACCGAATCGGAGTTTGAAAAGATTTTGCTTCATTTGGAGGGCGGCTCACGCTTTGAAAAATCCAAGAAACTGCGCGACCTCTATCCACTCGAAACCGAAAATGGGGAACGTGTGTGGGTGGAATTTCTCAATAAGAAACAATGGTGTCAGAATGAGTTTCAGGTATCAAACCAAATCACCATTGAGGGCAGGAAGAAATGCCGCTATGATATGACGATATTGGTAAATGGTTTGCCGTTGGTGCAAATCGAATTAAAAAAGCGAGGGGTGGAACTGCGCCAAGCCTACGACCAAGTGCAACGCTACCATAAGACATCGTTTCATGGCTTGTTCGACTATATACAGGTTTTCGTTATCTCCAACGGTGTAAACACCCGCTATTTCGCCAACAACCCCAATCAAGGCTACAAGTTTACTTTCAATTGGACGGACAAGGATAACAATCCCTTCAACGACCTCAGTCTGTTTGCAGCAATGTTCTTTGATAAATGTACCCTTGGTAAGATGATTAGCAAATACATCGTGCTTCATGAGGGTGACAAATGTCTGATGGTGTTGCGCCCCTATCAGTTCTATGCCGTGGAGGAGATTTTGGATAAGGTGCAGAACTCTACCGACAACGGCTTCATTTGGCACACTACGGGAGCTGGCAAGACTCTTACTTCTTTTAAGGCGGCACAACTCGTTTCGGAGTTGGATGGCGTGGATAAGGTGATGTTTGTGGTGGACCGTCACGACCTTGACACGCAGACGCAATCGGAATATGAAGCGTTCGAACCCGGTGCAGTGGATAGCACGGACAACACCGATGAACTGACGAAGAAACTTTCAAGCGATTCGAAAATCATTATCACTACCATTCAGAAACTCAATGCAGCCGTTACGAAGCAATGGTACAGCAAGCGTTTGGATGAAGTGAGGAAGTCGCGCATCATCATGATTTTCGATGAGTGTCATCGTAGCCATTTCGGTGAGAGCCACAAAAATATTGTCAACTTCTTTACCAATACGCAAATATTCGGCTTCACGGGGACACCTATATTCAAGGAGAACTCTAAGAACGATCGTACTACCGAAGAAATCTTCGACAAGTGTCTGCACAAGTATCTGATTAAAGATGCCATTGCTGATGAGAATGTACTTGGCTTTTTGGTGGAATACTACCACGGCAACGAGGAGGTATCACCGGGACAGGAAAGCCGTATGCACGAGATTGCCAAATTCATTCTCAACAATTTCAGCAAATCCACCTTTGACGGTGAGTTTGACGCGCTATTTGCCGTGCAGAATGTGCCGATGCTCATTCGTTACTATAAGATTTTCAAGGCACTGAATCCTAAAATCTCAATCGGTGCAATCTTCACCTATTCATCTAACCCTAACGAGGACGATGAACTGACGGGCATGAACAGCGGTTTTGTCAACGAATCCGTGCCGGAGGCTGACGATATGCAGGAAATCATCAACGACTACAACCAAATGTTCGGTACGAATTTCTCCATCGAGAATTTCCGTGCTTACTACGATGATGTCAATCTGCGGTTGAAAAAGAAGAAAACCGACATGAAACCGCTCGACCTTTGTTTGGTCGTGGGTATGTTCCTCACAGGCTTCGATTCCAAGAAGCTGAACACGCTGTATGTGGATAAGAATTTGGAATACCACGGATTGTTGCAAGCGTTCTCACGTACCAACCGTGTACTCAACGAGCGCAAACGTTTTGGTAAGATTGTCTGTTTCCGCGACCTCAAGAGCAATGTGGACGAATCCATAAAACTGTTCAGCAACGGGGGTACGGGCACTATCATCCGCGAGGCTTTCGAGGTGGTGAAAAAGGAATATGCCGACATCGCCAAAGATTTCCTTGCCAAATATCCCGACACTGCGGCTGTCGATGCGTTGAAGACCGAACCCGAAAAGCGCGACTTCATTCTCGCTTTCCGTGAGTTGATAAAGAAACATGCGGAGATACAAATCTACGAGGACTATTCGGAGGATGACCCCGAATTGGGCATATCCGAACAACAGTACAACGACTTCCGAAGTAAGTACCTCGACATTCACGACACGTTCCTTGATAGTACTACCGTAACCGTAGGCGGCACTTCCACTGAGGATAATTCCACCGAAGACGAAATAGGACTTGAAGACATCGACTTCTGTCTTGAACTGTTGCACAGCGACATTATCAATGTGGCTTATATCCTCGAGCTGATTGCAGAACTCAATCCGTTCAGTGAAAACTATGAGGAACAACGCCGCCATATCATCGACACAATGATTAAAGATGCCGAGCTGCGCAGCAAGTCTCAACTGATTGACGGCTTTATCCGCCAGAATGTAGATGAAGACAAGGAGGGCTTCGTGGAGCGCAAGAAGAAAGCGGATGGTTCTGTTGACCTCGAAGAACGGCTCAACCAATATATCCGTCAGGAAAAAGGCAAAGCCATTGACCGCCTTGCGGAAGATGAGCAGTTGCCTACCGAACTGCTGAACCGTTTCCTCTCGGAGTATGACTTCTCACAAAAAGTGCAACCCGAAATCATTCAAACGGCAGTCAAGGAGAAGCACCTCGGCTTGCTAAAGACGCGCAGAACCGTGAACCGTATTCTCGACCGTCTGCGCAATATTATCAGAACATTCTCTTGGGACTAAAAGATGGCGTATGAAAACAAATGACCCCGGCTATGTTTATATACTGACCAATCCCAGTTTTCGAGAGGATTGGGTGAAAATAGGTAAAAGTACTCGTCCCGTTGACATTCGTTCAAAGGAGTTGGACAATACCGCTGTGCCGTTGCCTTTTGAAATCTTTGCCACGATGAAGACTTCTAAATTCAATGAGGTTGAAAGACTTGTGCATAAGACAATAGACCGATTGACAGACTTGCGTATTCGGCAAAATAGGGAATTCTTTAATGTTGACCCCAAAGTGGCTCTTGATATTTTCAGAGACATCGCTTTGACAATTGACGATGCGGTCATAACTGAATATGAGGACAATAAACCTATTATAGCGCACCCCGAAAAGAAAGAAAAGAAATCAGAATTTTCTCGACCGAAAAAACGGGAGCGATTCAAATTCAGCATGGTACATATCAAGATAGGTGAATATATTACTTTTATCCCTACCAATCTGAAAGTGAAAGTTGCAAGTGATGATTCCATCGAATATGACGGACGAATTTACAAATTGTCTCCTTTTGTCGGTACGTTTCTTCCGGAAGAAAAGAGAACACCTTCAAATGCCTATCAGGGGAGCAAGTATTTCTCGTACAACGGAAAAATATTAGATGACTTAAGGACAGCCTTTGAAAAAGAAGCTGATAATGAAATAAACATTGTAGAAAACAAAACTGTTTAAGAACATGAGTGAAGAACTCCAACAAAAACTCCGCGCCCAGCTTTGGGAGGTTGCCAACAACCTGCGCGGCAATATGTCAGCCAACGAATTTATGTACTTCTCGTTGGGCTTTATCTTTTATAAGTACCTTTCTGAAAAAATAGAGAACTATGCTGACCGTGCGCTTGAAGATGACGAAATCACTTTCAAACAGTTGTGGCAGTCAGGCGAAGAAGATGCCCTTGAACTTCAAGAGGAAGTCAAGAAGCAGTGTTTGGAAAATATCGGTTATTTTGTAGAGCCGCAATATCTCTTCACCTCTATCATTGACGCAATTAAGCGCAAGGAGAATATTATTCCCTCTCTCGAACGTTCGCTGAAGCGCATTGAGGACAGTACGCTCGGACAAGAGAGTGAGGACGATTTTGGAGGTTTGTTTTCAGACATAGACCTTGCTTCGCCCAAGCTTGGCAAAACTACCGATGACAAGAATACGCTCATATCCAATGTACTGATTGCTTTGAACGGCATTGACTTCGGAGCGGATGAAGCTACGCAGATAGATATTCTCGGCGATGCTTATGAATATATGATTTCTCAGTTTGCCGCTGGAGCGGGCAAGAAAGCCGGAGAATTTTACACACCGCAAGAAGTGAGCCAGATTCTTGCCGAGATAGTGACTATCGGACATACTCGCTTACGCAATGTATATGACCCTACTTGCGGTTCGGGTTCACTGCTTATTCGTGCAGCTCATACGGGACGGGCATACGAGATATTCGGGCAGGAGAAAAACCCCACTACTTACAACTTGTGCCGTATGAATATGTTGCTGCATGGTATCAAGTTCAGTAATTTCCAAATAGAGAATGGCGACACCTTGGAGGCGGACGCTTTCGGTGACACCCAGTTCGATGCCGTGGTTGCCAATCCTCCTTTCTCCGCAGAGTGGAGTGCCGCCGACAAGTTCAACAATGATGACCGTTTCAGCCGTGCCGGTCGCCTTGCTCCGCGCAAGACAGCTGACTATGCCTTTATACTGCACATGCTCTATCATCTTGTGGATGGTGGTACAATGGCTTGCGTTGTACCGCATGGCGTATTGTTCCGTGGTAATGCCGAGGGCGTTATCCGCCGTTTCCTTATCGAGAAGAAGAACTGCATTGACGCAATTATCGGCTTGCCAGCCAATATCTTCTACGGCACTTCCATTCCCACTTGTATTCTCGTGATGAAGAAATGCCGTAAGGAGGACGATAATATTTTGTTTATTGACGCAAGCAAGGAGTTTGAAAAGGTCAAGACCCAAAACAAACTACGCAAGGAGCATATCGACAAGATTGTAGATACTTACCGCAATCGCACCGAGATAGAAAAGTACAGCCACCTCGCCACCTTGCAGGAAGTAGCCGATAACGACTATAATTTGAACATTCCCCGTTATGTGGATACCTTTGAAGAGGAAGAGCCTATCGATATTAAGGCTGTCATGGCTGAAATCAAGGAATTGGAAGCCAAACGTGCTGACCTTGACAAAGAGATTGAAGGCTACCTCCGTGAACTGGGAATTGTAGAATAAAACGAAGAGGGTAAGATTATGGCTAAAAAGTTCGAGATAAGAAACAGCACAGCGGAGTTCTTGATATTTACTGTCGCAGACAAAGAGCAAGGGGTTGAAGTGTTGTATAAAGATGAAAGCATTTGGGCGACACAAAAAGTTATTGCCACTCTTTTTGATGTGGATAGAACGGTTGTCACCAAGCACTTGAAGAATATTTTCGACACTTGTGAATTGGATAAGGAAGTGGTATGTGCAAAAATTGCACATACCACCGAGCATGGGGCTATAGACGGAAAAACGCAGACTAAAGAAGTACAATACTATAATCTTGATGCTATCATCTCTGTGGGCTACCGTGTCAATTCCATTCGTGCCACCCAATTCCGCCAATGGTGTACTTATGTGTTGCGCCAATTTGCCATCCGTGGTTATGTCATAGACAAGAAACGCATGGAAAACGGTTCTTTTATCGGTGAGGATTATTTTGAACACTTGTTGGCTGAAGTCCGTGAGATACGATTGAGTGAACGCCGTTTCTACCAAAAACTCACCGATATTTACGCCACTGCCATTGACTACAATCGCGATGCGCCCACTACACGGCTGTTCTTCAAAAAGGTTCAGAACAAAATGCACTATGCCGTACATGGGCATACGGCTGCCGAACTTATCGTGCAACGTGCAAACTCCGAGAAAGAACACATGGGGCTTACCTCTTGGGAAAATGCTCCTGACGGAAAGATAGTGAAGCCCGATGTGGTTATAGCAAAAAACTATCTGAAAGAAAACGAGTTGGAAAATATGGCGCAATTAGTCAATGCTGTTCTTGATTTAGCAGAACGAATGGCGAAACGTCACATTCCGATGACTATGGAAGATTGGGCAAAACGTATTGACATCATCCTCGAAGCTGGAGGTGATGCGATATTAGCCGATGCAGGAAAGATTACGGCAGAGTTCGCCAAGGAATTTGCCGAATCGGAATTCGAGAAATACCGTATCGTTCAAGACCGTTTGTTTAGCTCCGATTTCGACCGTTTCAATAATGGCGACAACTTGTTGCCCTTTGATATTAACCCCGATAAAGAGTAAGGATAAGACTTAAACGCATATTGAAACTGCTACATATCGTAGCAGTTTTTCTTGCAGCATAACGAAATTTGATTAGAGATTAAAAATAACTATGGCAAATAATAACGACAATAAAGTCCTTAATGTTCCACCTTTGCGTTTCCCGGAGTTCAGTGGAGAGTGGAAAATGTGTACTATAGGCGAACTAACTACAAAAGTGGGTAGTGGTGTAACGCCAAGAGGTGGGGAAGCTGTATATAAGACAGAAGGACATCCTTTTGTACGTAGTCAAAACGTTGGTTTAGGAAATCTTCTGCTGGATGATATTGCTTTCATTGATGAAGAAACGCATCTACGCCAAAAGAACACAGAGCTACAATTCAATGACGTATTGCTTAATATTACAGGAGCATCTATTGGGCGTAGCGCATTAGTAGACAAACAAATAGTCGGTGGCAATGTAAATCAACATGTTTGTATTATTCGTACTAAAGAAAATCTTGTTCCTTCATTTATCTGTAGTTTTTTATTGTCTAATTATGGTCAGAGACAAATAGATAGTTTTCAAGCAGGAGGAAATAGACAAGGGCTAAATTTTGAGCAGATTAAATCTATCAAGATTACAATACCCTCAAACGACGAGCAAATAAAAATCGCTAAGTTATTGCGTGCCATTGACGAGCGCATCGCTACTCAAAACAAAATCATTGAAAAGTTGCAGTCCTTAATCAAAGGACTTGTAGATAGCCTATTGGAAAACCCATCATGGGAGAAGGTGTATTTACGCTCTTTTATGCAATTCTACTCAACCAACTCCCTGTCATGGGAACAGCTAAGCTATAGCAATGGTAATGTTCGGAATCTGCATTACGGTTTAATACATGGTTTTCAGACGAGTATGATTGATTCAACCCTCTTACCAAGGATACTGCCGAATTATCAGCCTAAGCAATATACCGTGTGCCAGGATGGCGATGTTGCTTTCGCTGATGCATCAGAGGACACTAATGAAATTGGCAAAGCTATTGAGTTTTCCAACACGATTGACGTCAAAACGGTTTGTGGCTTGCACACAATTCATGGGCGTGACATAAAGCAAAACACTATTCTTGGCTTCAAAGGATTCGCCTTTAACTCTCGTTATTTTCACGACCAAGTAAGACGACTAGCACAAGGAACGAAAGTATATTCTATTACAGCAAAGAATCTTTCGTCTTGTTATGTATATATTCCTGACATGATTAAACAGGAAAACGTAGTCAGACTGCTCAATGCCTATGAAGAGAACCTGTCATTAAATAGAACGCTATTAAATAAATACGAGATTCAGAAACAATATCTGCTTCAACAGATGCTCATATAAACATCTGCTGGAGTAGATATTGCTTCAATAATAGGTATTGCTCTGTCAACAACTTTTCATTTGCCAAATGGTTATACAAAGCATCAAGAGCCGTAGCGATACGTTTTTGTTCTTCTAAGAACGGCAAGACAAACTTCATCCTCATAAAATCCTGCTTTTGAAGATTAAATCGTGTGCTACCTTGTGCCAACGGATATATTGCTTTACGGAATGAAGTACTCGATATGAAGTGAGCTATGTATTGAGGTAATACACGGTTTCCATGGAAATGAACGCCAAAGCAGAAGCTATTCAAATAAAGCTTTTGTGATTTGCCCAAATATACAGCACCCATTCCAACCTCTTCTGGGGTTTCGGATGAGAGTGTGAATAAGGCATCACCGTACTGCACGCTGTTTTGCTTTTCGTCTGGGGCTATTTGCACCAGTTCGTAATCATTTTCCGAAATGTAAGTGTTCTGATATACACTCATGTAAGTTATGAATGGGTCCCCGAATCCAAAATCATCACCACCAATCCCACCACCGATGCCTACGGCCATCATATGCTT